>Ga0075163_10009577_pt1 | contig 12713 bp, 9 predicted proteins | sample JI1023141ADNA_FD_71478 | JGI IMG/M metagenome (GOLD analysis project Ga0075163, IMG submission 71478) | Wastewater effluent complex algal communities from Wisconsin, to seasonally profile nutrient transformation and Carbon sequestration -... | ecosystem: Engineered > WWTP > Effluent > Algae...
CCCGTCGGTCGCTGAGGGCGGTCCGTGCTGCGAAGCGGTCGAAGCGACCCCGCGCGGCGCAATCGCGGTCGCTTGGAGCCCAGCCCGGCAGGTCGCTTCGACCGCAACGCAGCACGGACCGCCCTCAGCGACCGGTTTGCTCTGGTGGCTGACGCCATTTTGTGACCGCGATACCCCGCGCGACCCGAATCGCGAACACGCGGTCAGTGATGTTTCGGGGTACGAAGCAACGGCAGGGTGATCGCGAGGAGGAGGGCGTAGATGATCGCGTTCATCCAATAGACGTTCGCGAGCGAGGAGCGGGCGACGAGCGCGGCGATGGCGGGGGCGATGGCGCCGCCGATGAGAGCCGCGCCCGAGAGGCGTCCGAAGAACGCGCCCCGAGCCGCGTCGCCGAATCTCCTCGACCCGATGCTGTAGCCAAGCGTGAGTGAACCGCCCGACACCAGACCGAATCCGAGGGCGATGCCCAGGAACACCGGGAAGCTCGGCGCATAGGCCATGGCGGCCGCGGAGAAGAGGGAGAGGATAAGGGACACGCCAAGCAGACGGGCGGGATCGATGCGCGAGGCCAGACGTCCGAACATGAACGACGAGGCTGCGGCGGCGACCGAATAAACCGAGATCAGGATGCCGGTGGCCAGAGCCAACCCCGAGGCCGCCACGCCCAGCGCGGCGAGTTGCCCGGGCAGGATGGGGGTGAAGGAGCGCGCGGCGAAGTTGACGAAGAACACCAGGCTGACCAGCGCGACGAAGAACGCAGGCGCGGGCAAGACCGCAGGCGCCGTCGCGGCGGACGCGTGCCCCCCTTCCACTCTCGCCTCTTCCCGGTAGTAGAGGCCGACCACACCCGCGGCGAACAGACAACAGGCCGAAGCGCCCCAGAAGGCCGCGCGAATCCCGAGCGTCGACGCCAGGGCTCCGCCAAGCAGCGGTCCAAAACCCGCGGCCAGAATCTGAGCGGCCTGGATCTTCCCGATCGCCGTTGAAGCGCCGCTGGGCTTGTGGGTGGCGCCCGAAGCCATGGCCAGCCCGAGCGGTCCCACTCCACCAAAGAGACCGGACAACACGCGGGAGATGAGGACGTGCATGGGGTTCTGGGCGACGGAAGCCACAATCTGGCTGAGCCCAAGGGCCACGAGGGCCAGAAGCGCTATGCGCTTGTAGCCGTGACGGTCGGCGAGTCCGCCCCAGAAAGGGGCGAGGATTCCGGCCAGAAGCGGGCCCACCCCGATGAGAAATCCGGCCCACTGGGCCGCGTCGCGTGGATCGTGGACCCCCAGTTCCTGAACGAAGAGGGGCAGGAACGGGAGGACAAAACCAAGGCCGAGGAACGCGGCGAAGGTCATGAACGCCGCCACGTCGGCGTTCCGGGCCGCCCCCCCTCGCTCCGCCTCCTTGGGGGAGGCGGGTGCCCCCTGTGGGTTCGTCACGGTCAAGGCCAGGACATTAACACGCAGGCTCCGAAGGGCTTTGCGATCTATACTGATCGGGTTCAGTTCTCTAACCAGGAGGAGACATCCGATGAACATCAAGAGTCTGCTGTGTCTCGTTTCCGCCGTGGCCTTGGCCTCTGTGGGCGTCGCCCAGGCACAAAGCCTGCCTGAGCTCGCCAAACTCGAGAAGCAGCGCCGCGCCAAGCTGCGCGCCGCCGACGGCCCGGCCAAGGTCTACACCGAAGGTGACCGCACCGGAACCGCCACGGCTTCCGCTGCTCCCGCCGAAGGCGACGCAGTGGCTGTGCCCGTGCCCCCGACCACCAGTCCCTCGGGAAAGAAGGAAAAGACGCCCGAGGAGCTTGCCGCCGAGCGCCAGAAGGCCTGGGCCGACAAGGTCAAAGCGGCCCAGGACCAGATCGTCGAGCTTGAGGGCGTGATCTCGAAGAACGAGCGCAACCTTGCCTCGCTCATCAACATCACACCGGCTCGCCAGGATCTGGCCAACGCTATCGAGGCCGACAAGAAGAAGCTCGCCGCCTTGAAGCAGTCGCTCATCGACCTTGAAGACGAACGCCGCCGCGCCGGAATGCCTCGCCGCTGACCAGGGAGTTCCTTCTGGTCGCCAGACGCCCGCGCTCGCCGCGGGCGTTTTGCTTTTGATCGGCCCTAGATCAGGCGCAGCGCTCCGACCACCAGGGCTGAGTAGACGACAAAGAAGATCAACTCATAACCCAGGATGTGTTTGAACTCCAGCCGGGCCACCGCCAGCAAGGGAATGGCCCAGAACGGCTGAATCAGGTTCGTCGCCATGTCGCCGTAGGAATAGGCCATGGCGATGCGCGCGGGCGAGACGTCGAGGGCGGCCGCGCTCTTCAGCAGATAAGGCGCTTCCATCGCCCACTTCGCCCCTCCCGACGGCACCCAGTAGTTGAGAAAGGCCGAGTACGCAAACACCACGGTGGGCAGGGAGTCGGTGGTGGCGACAGAGAGGAACACCTCGGCCAGCCGGTTGGCGAGGCCGGTATCTTTGATGACCCCGTAGATTCCGGCGTAGAGCGGGAACTGCAGGACCACACCGTGAAGGGGACGCGCCGCCTCCTCCACATGGGCCAGCAGGGCCGCGGCGTTCCGGTGCAGGATCAGGGCCAGGGCGAGGACGATGAGGTTCACCATGTCGAGAGAGAGCGAGAACGTCCCCGCGCGAGACTCGAGAAACAGGAACAAAAGGCCGAGGAGACCGAGGGCCAGAGTGACGAGACGCGTGCGCGACAACCCCTCGGCGAAGGTGGCGGGCTTCGCGCTGGTGTCGGCCGCCTGGGGCGGAGGCGGTTCGAGGGGCGGGGGCGGAAACACCCCCGGCTTTCGCGCCAGCATGACCGCGACGAACCCAAGAACCAGGGCTGCGACCGCGGTGAAGATCAGATTGCCGGGACTGAAGATGGTTTCGCTGAGCGCCACCGGAGCGGCCAGCAGACGGTCGCGCACCATGAAGGAATCGCGGCCGGCGAAAAGCAGCGGCACCGTGCCCGATGGCCCGGCATGCCACGTCACTCCCATGCCGAGGTACCCGGCGGCCACGAGCAGCGGGTAGTTGACGTCGGGACGACGCGCGGCGATGGACTTGACCAGAATGGCCGAGGCCACGAGGCCCACGCCCCAATTGAGCCACGAGATTCCCATCGAGGTGAAAGCAGCCAGACCCACCGCCTGCGCCGGGGTTTTCGGCCACGCGGCGATGACGTCGATGAGTCGGGCCATGGGCGGGGAGACGGCGAGGAGATACCCCGCGAACACCACAAAGGCGATCTGCATCGACAACGGGAGCAGGGTCCAGATGCCCTGCCCCCAGGCCCGCACCGCGGTTTCGGGTGAGGCTCCGGCCCACAACACCGCGGCCCCGAGGGTGGCGAAAGTGAGGACCGAGGCGATGGAGAAGGCGTCGGGAACGAGCGAACTCGCTCCCTTGGCCAGAACCTCCACGAAACTGGATCGGGCTGGTGGTCGCTCCGGCCCGGCCTCGGCGTTCATCGGAGCCGCCTAGCCGCCGTTGCCCATGCTCTGGAGGAACGCGCCGTTCGACTTGCTCTTCGACAGCCGCTCGACCAGCAGTTCCATGGCCTCCACCGGCGACATCGCGGAAAGCACTTTGCGCAGGACCCACACCCGGTTCAGTTCGTCCTTCGGCACCAGCAGCTCTTCCTTGCGCGTGCCCGTCTTCTCGATGTCGATCGAAGGGTAGATGCGCTTCTCGGTGAGCTTGCGGGAGAGAACGATTTCCGCGTTGCCCGTGCCCTTGAACTCTTCGAAGATGACTTCGTCCATGCGCGAGCCGGTTTCGACCAGAGCCGAGGCGATGATGGTGAGCGACCCGCCCTCCTCCACCGCGCGCGCGGCGCCGAAGAATCGTTTCGGTTCCTGCAGCGCGTTGGCGTCGACGCCGCCCGACAACACGCGGCCGGATTGCGGGGCCACGGTGTTGTAGGCGCGTGCGAGACGGGTGATCGAGTCAAGGAGGATGAGAACGTCCTTCCTCTGCTCGACCAGGCGCTTGGCCTTTTCGAGAACCATGCGGGCCACCTGCACGTGACGCTCGCCCGCTTCGTCGAAGGTCGAGGAGATGACTTCGCCCTGAACCGAGCGCTGCATGTCCGTCACTTCCTCCGGCCGCTCGTCGATGAGCAGGACGATGAGGACGACTTCGGGGTGGTTGCGGGTGACCGCGTTCGCGATCTGCTGGAGCAGGACGGTTTTGCCGGTGCGGGGCGGAGCGACGATCAGGGCGCGTTGTCCCTTGCCGAGCGGAGCCACCAGATCTAGCACGCGGTTCGAGATCTGCTCGGGCCCCGTCTCCATCTTGAGGCGCTCCTGCGGGTAGAGCGGGGTGAGGGAGTCGAAGTGGGGTTTGTCGCGGGTGAGATCGGGCGGCTCGAAGTTGATCGCGTCGACTTTGATCAGCGCGAAGTAGCGTTCATCGGGCTTCGGCGCGCGGATCTGGCCGCTGATGGTGTCGCCGGTGCGCAGATTGAACTTGCGGATCTGCGAAGGCGACACGTAGATGTCGTCGGGGCCGGGGAGATAGCAGTACTCGGGGGCACGGAGGAAACCGAAGCCCTCGGGCAGGATTTCGAGCACGCCCTCCGAGAAGATGAGGCCGAGCTTCTCGGCCTGGGCGCGCAGGATCTGGAAGACCAGTTCCTGCTTCTTCATGTTGAGGGCGCCCGGAATCTCGAGGTCCTTCGCCACCGAGGCGAGGTCGCCGATAGGCATTTCCTTGAGCTGGGCCAGATCGAGCTTGGCGTCCTCGGCCGCGGCTGCGGCGGCGGCCAGAGCGCGAGCGGTATCGGGATCGTCCTCGACGTCGATCAGCCGGCCGTCTTTGGTGCGCACATCGTGGTGGCGCTTGGGTTCGCGATGTTTCGGAGGACCGGTTGGCGCGGCGCGGCCCGGAGCCCCGCCCGACTTTTTCTCACGCCGCTGCTTGCCGCGCCCTTCCCGGGCTGCCGGCTTGGGGTGACGAGCGCCTCCCCCGCCTCCGCCTTCAGGCTTTGGCTTGCGCTCGGCCGGCGCGTCGGCCGATTCCGTCGGCGGAGTCTGCGCGTCGACTCCGGCCGGGCTCTCGGTCGGGGTGCGCCGCGGACCTCGACGGCCCCGGCCTCCGCGTCCACGATCCCCTTTCGGGCGATCGACCGCACCGGACTCGCCGGCGGGCGAATCGAGGGACGGCGGGGCCGACCCCGGGTCGTCAGACCCTTTGGGCTTGTGTTCGTCGGACATCGTTTTTTTCTTTCGGGCTCGCGGGAAAGGTCCGCGGATCGATGCGATCAACGCGGCCGGCGCGACAGACAGGCGGGGTGGGTGCGGGGTCTTTTAGGAGGGAACGTGACAGCGATCTTAGGAACCCGACCCTGAAAGTGCAAACCCCTCGCCCTGGATGAGGAGGGGGCGGATCGCCATGAGGTCGGTCCTCAGGGCGGCGCAACTCGCGTACCGGTTCGCGGGATTCTTCTCGATAAGCTTCATGATGGCCTCCGACAGGGGCGCGGGAATGTCAGGAGTGCGCGTTCTCGGCTCCGGTGGCACGACTTCCATGTGCATGCGGATCAGGCTCATCAGGTCCGGAAGGCCGAAGGGCGTGTGCTGCGTGAACATCTCGTAGGCGACCATCCCGAGCGAGTAGAGGTCGGCTCGATGGGTCACGTCACTGTAACCCGTGATCTGCTCCGGCGAGACGTAGCCGGGTGTCCCCAGAATGGCGCCGCTCTGGGTCGCGCCGGGGGCGCTCACCACCTTCGCTATGCCGAAGTCGAGCAGCTTCACGATGTCGGTATGGGTGATGAAACAGTTCTCGGGCTTGATGTCGCGGTGGACGATGCCCTTCTCGTGAGCGGCCCCGAGGCCGTCGCAGATCTGGATCAGGTAGTCGATCGCCTTCGCTTTGGAGAGCCCCGCATTCATCCTGTCGCGCAGGTCGATTCCCTCCAGAAGCTCCATCGTGATGTAGCGAAAGCCCTGGTGGGACCCAAGCTCATGGACGCGAACGATGTTCTGATGGGTCAGTTCGCGGGCCATTCTCAACTCGCGCCGGATGCGCCGGTCGGCGTTCTCGTCGGGGACCGCCTGAAGAAAGGCCTTGAGCGCGATGTGATCGCCGAGAACAGTGTCGAGGGCCTTGAAGATGGCCGAGGTGCCGCCGCGGCCGATTCTCTCGACCAGCCGGTAGCGGCCTTCAACCAGGGCCCCCACCGCGAACACGCCGGCCAGGGGAGCCCGGCCGGGAGCGGAAATCAGATCCTCCGGATCGGGGAGGCTCGGCGCGGCGGGCAGATCGGGAAGAAGCCCCACGTCATCACGCACGAAGAGCTTGAGGGTGTGCCGGATCTGGCCGGCGATGGGGTGGGATGGATCCGCGGCCAGAAGCGCGTCTGCAACCTCCCGCGCGTTCTCCCGCAGACCCTTCTTCAAGTACAGGTGCGCCAGCAGGGTGAGAGCGTCGAGCTCGGCCGCGTCATGCCCGCGCGTGGACAGGAAAGGAATGACGAAGCGGTCGAGAGAGAAGGGGATGTCACCCTCTTCGCTCGCGAGGCGGATGGCGCTCACGCAAGCCGAGCGATACGACGAATGGCCCGGCTCGATCCCGATGATGGCGTCGATCGCGCGGCGACGGTCGCCCCCGTGGGCGAACGAGCGCGAGGCTTCGATCGGCATGTGCGCTCGCTCGAACAACCCTCCGGCCTCGATGTGTCTCTCGAGCTGGCGGGCAAGCCTGGCCGCCTCGGAATAGTGCCCGAGCCACGACCGGAGGCGCAGGGCCATCTCCGGCCGTCCGCCGAACTCGGCGAGGGCGGCGGCGGCAAGGCCGACACTCTGCCCGCATTCGTCGGCCACGAAGAGCGCGAGGTCGACGGGGAAACGCACCATGATCTGGGCGGCCGATCGAACCTCCCCGCCCCGCGCGAACAGCTCAACCGCGCGGCGGGCCAGGCTCAGGTCCGCCTTCGGGAGCTCATCGGTTCCCGCAGGAAGGTTGATCGCGATCAGCGAGGCCGCGTCGAGGAACCGCGAGTCGGCCTCGAGCTCCTGGACCTGGGCGAGAAGGCTGACTCTCCTCGCATCCGACTCGTCTTCCCGCGCGGCCTTGCGCTCTTCAGTCACGGGGTCTCACTCATTGGTCGTCCCGGGGCATTTCCGAAAGGCGACGGCGCAGGGCGTCGGGGGCCCGGGCGAACGCGACCGCCTCATCCGAGGTCACCAGCCGCTCCTTGGCGAGACGGAACAGGCAGTTATCGAAGCCCATGGTCCCGTGCATGTCGCTCGCCGATTGCAGCGCGCCCTCGATCTGATGGGTCTTGCCCTCACGAATCATGTTCCCCACCGCGATCGAGCCGAAGAGCACTTCAACACTCGCCACCCGGCCGTCCCCGGTCGAGCGGCGCAGAAGGCGTTGAGCGAGGACCGCGCGCAAAAGCACCGACAACACTCCTCGCGCGTGTTCGCGCACCTCCTCGGCCAGGGTGTCGAGAATGCGGTCGACCGCGCGAGCCGCGGTGTTCGTATGCAGGGTGCCGAAGACGAGGACGCCCGTCTCCGCGGCCGAAAGCGCGAGCTGGATGGTCTCGGAATCGCGCATCTCACCGATGACCAGGACATCGGGCGCCTCGCGCAGCGCCGAACGCAGCGCGGCGCTGAAACTTTCGACGTGTTTGCCGACCTGCCGCTGAGTGATCCGGCTCTGGATCGGTTCATGCACGTATTCGATCGGGTCTTCGACGGTGATGATGTGACGCGAGGAGGTCTGGTTGATCTGGCGCACCAGCGCCGCGAGGGTGGTGGACTTCCCCGAACCCGTGGGCCCGGTCACGAGCACCAGCCCGTTCTGCAGACGGGAGAGCTTCTCGATGGAGGGCGGCAGGCCCAGGTCCTCGAGACTCGGGATGGAGCCTGGAACCACGCGGAACACCGCGCTCCATCCTCGGGCCTGACTGAAGACGCTTCCGCGGAAACGCCCCACCTGCGGCAGGGAGTAAAGGATGTCCACCTGCCCCTGCGCGTTCAGGATCTCTTTCTGCTCCGAGGTCAGGATCTCTTCGAGGAAACGCTTCGCCTCCACTTCGGAGAGGGTCCGAAAAGGAAGGGGAAGGAGATCGCCGTCGAACCGGATGGTGGGCGGCGCTCCGGAATGGAAATGGAGATCGCTCGCTTTCTGGTCCGCCACGAGCCGCAGGAAGGAATCGAGACGCGCCATGGTGGTCAGGCTCCCGGCCGGGCCGAGGCCGCCGGGTCGAGATTCTCGAATTCCTTCTTGCTCGCGGCTTTCATGTACGCCTCTTCGGCGCTCACCTGGCCCTCCTTGAAGAGCCGCATCAGTTCCGAGTCCATGAGCTGCATGCCCTGTTCGCGGGCGGTGGCGATGACCGAGGGGATCTGGAAGCCCTTGCCCTTGCGGATCAGGCTTGCCACCGCGTCGTTGTTGATCATCACCTCGACGGCGAGGCAGCGGCCGCCCGAGGGCCGCCGCAGGAGGAACTGGCAGATCACAGCGCGCAGGCTGCCCGCGAGCAGGCTTCGCATGTGATCCTGCTGCGCCGAGGGTGCGGCGCTCACCAGGCGATCCACGGTGGAGGCGGCGGACGTGGTGTGGACCGAGCCGAACACCAGGTGCCCGGTCTCGGCCGCGCTCACCGCCGCGGAAATGGTCTCGAAATCCCGGACCTCGCCGATGAGGAGCACGTCGGGGTCCTGGCGCAGAGCGGCGCGGAGCCCACCCGCGAAGGAGAAGACGTGCGCGCCGATCTCCCGCTGATTGACCAGACTCTTCTTGTTGGCGTGAACCACCTCGACCGGGTCTTCGATCGACAGGATGTGGTGGCTGGAGCTGCGGTTGATGGCGTCGATGATCGCAGCCAGGGTGGTGGACTTCCCCGATCCGGTGGGCCCGCCCACCAGGACCAGGCCATCCTTGAAGGTCTGGAACGTCTTCACGATCTCGGGAAAACCCGCCTTGTCGATGTCGAGCAGAGTGTTCCGTATGGTCCGGAACACCGCGGCGAGGCCGCCCATCTCGGTGAAGACGTGGGCGCGGAAACGCAGCTCGCGGCCCGGCACCTCGTAGGAGAAGTCGACGTCTTTGAGCTCAGCAAGATCCTCGCGCTGCTGAAGCGAGAGCCTCGGAAGGAGGAGCGCGCGCAGCTGCTCGCCGGGCAGCACCGGACCGGGCATCTCCTCCATGCGTCCCGACCGCTTGATCGCGGGCTGCCGGTCGGAGAGCAGCACCAGATCGTCCGCTTCCATTTCCACGGTCTGAACGAGGAGTTGATCGAGCACGCTGCCCGCGACGGTCTGATTCCCGGTCCGGTTCTGCGAGGCGAACCGGAGCAGGAACTCGCGGGCCCGCAGGCGGTTCCTCGGATGCGAATCTTCGAGCACCGCCTGGACGCTTGGCACTTCCTGAACCGCTTCGCATTCGGTGAGGCAGTCGATGGCCGCGCCGCGCACATCGGGGTCGGGCGAGACCAGCATGGCCGCGATGTGAGGGGCGACATTTCGGGCGCGGAGTACTCCCAGGGCGCGCAGGCAGGCCACCTGAATTTCGGGCGAGCGACTCATCATGTCGACGAGATGGGGAACCACGCGGGGATCACCGATGGCTCCAAGCGCCTCCACCGCGCCCTCCCTCACCCACCAGTCGTTGTCCGAATCGGCCACGCGAACGAGCGTCCCCAGCGCCGCCTGGCTCTTGAGCCGCCTCAGCATGTCCGTGCCGAAGCGGCGGATGAGCGGATCCGCATCCGAGAGGAGCTGGGCCACCGGCCGCAGAATGGAATCGGCGGCGATCTCCACCAGCACATCACCCACGCGCTCTCGCACCCACCAGTCTTCGTCGCGAAGATATTCGACAAGTTGAGGCCACAGTTCGTCGGGCTTGCCCGCCGACCGCGCGAGTTCGACGCCGAAGCGTCGGACATCGGGATCCCGGCTCTTGAGCAGCCACAAGACGGTCCGAGAAAGGTCGGCCCGGCCTTCCTGGCCGAGCTGGGAAAGCAGGTTCGCGGCGGCGCTCCGGAGCAGCGGGTTCTTGAGTCCGAGGGCTTCTACGAGCAGCGGCACGGCGCTCTCATCCCGCCGGATCTCCAAAACGCCCAGGACGCACTGGCGCAGGGAGTTTGGACCCTCGCGCAGCTTGCGGGAGAGCACGCGGGTGGACCGCGCGCTGTTGAACCTTGAAAGGGCTTGAAGCACCACGCGTCCGAGCTCGATGCGGTTGTCGTCGAGAAGCGGCTCGGCTTTTTCGAAGTACTCATCCTCGCTCGCGATAGCGCAAAAGCCGGCGGCGGCCGCCACCGCCAGGGCTTCGTTCGCATCGGACATCAGCGGAGCGAGCACCGCGGCGGCGCCGTGCGGATCTTTCTCCGCGCAGGAAGGCGACGAGAGATGCTGAATGGCGCGCAGTTTCTCGGCGGGGTTCCCCACACTCAGAACGGTCTTGAGATGGGGCGCCGCATGCTGGGGAGCCATGGCCAGAAGGACATCCATGGCTTCGATCCGGCCGGGAAAGGGGGGTTCCGCGATGAGCTTCCCGACCATGTCGAACACGGTGCGTCCGCCGAGCCGCCCGAGCGCTTTGGCCGCGGCTCCGCGAAGCAGAGGCTCGGGAGCGCGCAGAAGACCCGCTAGTTCGCCATGCGCCTCGACGCTATTGACCCTGGGGAGCGCCTCCACCAGCACATTCCGCAGGGGCGCGTCCGCGGTTCGCAACGCTCGCACGAAGTGAAGGAAGAGAGACTTGTCCGTCCAACCCTCCGTCACCGCGGCGAAGAGCTTCAGGCGTTTGGTGTGACGGCCCGGGTCCTTCTGGGAAAGAACGCGGTTTGAAACCACCTCGAGGAGCTTCAGCGCCTCGGCGGGCCTCAAGGCCCGCGCCGCCTCGACAAAGGCCCTCTCCTCCGCCTCGCCAGCGAAAGCCGCGGCGGTGAAACCGGGCAGGAGGTCCCGTTCGTTCAAGCGATAGCCGTTCTACTTCCCGGGCTTGAGACTTCCACCCATCGCGAAGCCAATAGCGGCGGCGATGACATTCAGGATGGTGTTCACGACCAGACCACCGACCCGCGCCACCATCGCGGCGGCGAAGGGCACATCGGCGGTCTGATTCAAAGCCGCGGGCGTGTTCCAGAAAGTGGTGAGGCCAAGCAGGTAGGAGAGGAGCGTGGAGATGAACACCACCAGCTGGGTGACCACGCCGATGGTGGCGCCGAGGACCAGGGCATCCTTCAGCCGATAGGCCTGAAACACCCGGGCGAAGGCGGCATGATGCGCCGAGGCGATGAGGGCCAGGGTGACCAGACTGAAGACGTGTGTGGTCTTCGCGTAGTCGGCGCCGTTCAGGGACAGGACCCAGCGGCCGATGGTGAAGAGGCCAAGCAGCCAGAAATAGAACCCGAGCAGCTTGAAGTGTTTTGTCATCTCGACGTCTCCTTGAAAAGCCAGTCTAAGTCAGCGGAGGGGGAATCAGCGGTGGAAGGAAAAGCCCGCGCCCAGACCCAATTCCCGGGCGCGGCGGAAGGCGAGGGCGGCCACGGCAAGGTCCTCGAAAGCGACGCCGGTGGACTTGAAGATGCTGATCGCCAAGGGATCGCGAGAGGGCGTTTCGCGCGCGGCCGGCTCGAGCAGGGCCCCCAGAGTGACCACACGTCGCACCACCCCGCCCGCCTCCACCTCGGCCATCTGGAAGTCTCCCGCCTCCTGCAAAGTGTCCTTGCTCTCCACCGCGAGGATGGTGGCCCGGGTGACGGCGCGGGTGTCGATTTCGCGCGTGTTCCGGGTATGGGCTCCGATCGAGTTGAGATGAGCGCCCGGCCGCAACTTCTCGCCCGGCAACACGGCCTGGGTGGCGGCGGTGGCGGTGAGCACCACGTCGCAGACGGCGGCCTCCGCCACCTCGGCCGCGGCGATCCAGGATGTGATCGAACCAAGCTCCGACCGGTTCCGAAGAGAATCGACAAGCGCTTCGGCCCTGGCCTTTTGCCTCGCCCAGATCACCACGGTATCGATGGGACGCACCGCGGCGATGAGGCGGACGTGGATCCCCGCCTGCGCGCCCGCCCCGATCACGCCGAAGCTGCGGGCGTCTTGCCGGGCCAGCAGACGGGTGGCGAGTGCGGACACCGCGGCGGTGCGGATCAGAGTCAGGAACGTCCCGTCCATCACCGCGAGAGGGACGCCGGACCGGGGATCGAACAGGACATAAAGCCCGGACACGCTGGGCATGCCCAGGGCGTGGTTCGAGTTGAAGATGGTCACGAGTTTGGCGCCCAGGGCCTCGGGCGATCCGCCCCCGCTGGGCATGGCCAGCAAGCCTCCGGCCTTGGTATGAGCGGTGATTCGCTTCGGGGTATCAAAGAAGCCTCCATGTTCGGCGATGAAGGCCTCGCTCAACGCTGCGAGAACGGAAGGGAAATCGAGGGTCCGCTCGAGGTCGGTGCGGGAGAGGAGGAGAACATCCTGCATGGGAGGGCGGGGCTAGACTACCGTCTGCGTGGCCTCCCTCTGCATCTCTCTCACGGAAAGGCTGATGGTCGATCTGATCGACCGTATGGCCGACCTCTCCGGAGTGGCGGACATGTTCGAGATCCGCGGCGACCTGGTCACCGATCTCGACCTGCTCACCATTCTGCGGGTCAAGAGCAAGCCGCTCATCTTCACCGCGCGCCCCGACTCTGAAGGCGGCAAGCTGCGCGACGACGATCCGAAGCGTCACGCCCTGCTGCACGAGGCGGTGCG
>Ga0075163_10009578_pt1 | contig 12713 bp, 11 predicted proteins | sample JI1023141ADNA_FD_71478 | JGI IMG/M metagenome (GOLD analysis project Ga0075163, IMG submission 71478) | Wastewater effluent complex algal communities from Wisconsin, to seasonally profile nutrient transformation and Carbon sequestration -... | ecosystem: Engineered > WWTP > Effluent > Algae...
CTCCGCAAACTGCGCTGGCGTTGCCGGCGCGGCATGCGCGAACTGGACCAATTGCTCGAGCGCTGGCTCGATCGCGAATGGCGGCAAAGTCCTACTGCCCAGCGGGATGTCTTCCTGCGCCTGCTGGACAGCGAAGACGACAGACTCTGGCGCTGGTTCCTTGGCCATGAGGCCCCGCCCGATGTCGAAATCGCGGCGCTCGTCGATCACATCCGCACCCTGCCGCCTTGATTGGCGGCCGTCGCGCCAGGTTGGCGCGGCACTCTGGCTGCTCGCGCTGCTGGCGCCATTTTGCCTCGTGGCTTCCGACCTGCCGCGGGGTTGGGCCTGGCCGTCGGCTTTGATCGCCGGACTGGTCGGCATCCGCGATGCATGGCGCTATCGCCACCAGCCGATGCGTCGGTTGGTTATCCCCGCTGGGCGGGGCGCACCCACCTGCGATGGCGAGCGCATCGAACGCCTGCTGGTGCATTGGCGCGGGTCGCTCGCCTTCCTGCGCTGGCGCGATGGCGAAGGCCGAAACCGCCGCGTCGTATTCGCTGTTGATACGCTGCCGCCGCCGGTCCGGCGTGAACTGAAGCTGGCGATGCAACGTCGCGAGGCTGCCGCCGGATCGACATCGATGGCAGGATAGGCGGTCATCCAAAGGTTCACCGATGTTCAAACCCGTCCCCGTCGCCATCGGCCTGCGCTACCTGCGCGCCAAACGCCGCAACGGCTTCATCTCCTTCATCTCGCTGGCTTCGATCCTCGGCATCGCGCTGGGCGTGACCGCATTGATCACCACGCTGGCCGTCATGAGCGGATTCCAGCGCGAGATCCGCGACCGCATGCTGCAGATGGCCGCGCACGCCACCGTCAGCGGTTATGGCGAACCGTTGCAGGACTGGCAACGCGCCGTCGACATCGCGTTGAAGGATCCACGCGTTGCCGGCGCAGCCCCCTACATCGACAAGGAAGCGCTGATCTCCGGCAGCAACAACCAGCCGGCGATGCTGCGCGGGGTGGTGCCCGCCGAGGAAACCAAGGTCTCCGTGCTCGGCGAGAAGATGGTCCAGGGCAAGCTGACCGATCTCGCGCAGGGCAGCTTCAACATCGTGCTGGGGCGTGAGCTGGCCGTGTGGCTGGGCGTGGGTGTCGGCGACGACGTGATCGTCACCCTGGCCGATTTCCGCAGCACGCCGATGGGTGGCGTGCAGACCATGAAGCGCTTCAAGGTCAGCGGCGTGTTCGAGGCCGGCTACAACGAATTCGACAAGGGCCTGGCGGTGGTCAACCTGCAGGACCTGCAGCGCCTGCTGCGGATGAGCGAGGGCGTGACCGGCGTGCGCCTGAAGTTGCATGACATGGACCAGGCCTTCGACGTGGGACGCGCGCTGGCGCTGAAGCTCAAGGGTCCTTACCGGGTCAGTGACTGGACCCAGGACAACGCCAACCTGTTCCGCGCGCTGAAGATGGAGAAGACGGTGATGGCGATCCTGCTGTCGCTGATCATCGCGATGGGCGCGTTCAACCTGGTGTCGTCGCAGGTGATGCTGGTCACCGACAAGCAGGCCGACATCGCGATCCTGCGGACCCTCGGCCTGACTCCGCGCCAGGTGATGCAGGTGTTCATGGTGCAGGGCAGCCTGATCGGCATCATCGGCACCGTTTCGGGCGTACTCGGCGGCATCCTGCTGACCTTGAATCTCGACAGCATCCTGCAAGGCATCGAGCGGGTGTTCGGCGTGCAGTTGTTGCCGGAGGACGTCTACTACATCACCGGCCTGCCGACCGACCTGCAGGCCAGCGACGTCACCGCGATCGCCTGCGTAGCCCTGGCGATGGCCTTCGTCGCCACCCTGTATCCAGCCTGGCGCGCGGCGCGCACCGCGCCGGCGGAGGCGTTGAGGTATGAGTGAGTCGATGAGCAACGACGTGATCCGCGCGGAGGGCCTGGGCAAGACCTACGCCGAGGGCAGCCTGCACACGCAGGTATTCGACGGGCTGGATATCGCCGTGGCGAAAGGCGAAACCGTGGCGATCCTCGGCGCTTCCGGTGCCGGCAAGAGCACGCTGCTGCACCTGCTGGGTGGATTGGACGTGCCCAGCGCCGGCGAGGTCTTTGTCGCCGGCCAGAAGATGAGCGCGCTGTCAGATGCCGCGCGCGGCCGCTTGCGCAACAAATCGCTCGGATTCGTCTACCAGTTCCACCACCTGCTGCCGGAATTCACCGCGCTGGAGAACGTGATGATGCCGGTGCTGCTGGCCGGTCGGCCCACGGCCGAAGCGATGCAGCGTTCGCAGACATTGCTGGAGTCGGTCGGGTTGGGCCATCGCCTGCAACACAAACCGGGTGAGCTCTCCGGCGGCGAGCGCCAACGCGCCGCGGTCGCACGTGCGCTGGTGAACACGCCGGCCTGCGTGCTCGGCGACGAACCGACGGGGAATCTCGACGAGAAGACCGCCGCAACGGTGTTTGCGCAGATGCTCGAACTCAATCGTGCGCAGGGCACCAGCCTGGTGCTGGTCACCCACGACCGCCGGCTCGCGCGCCGTCTCGACCGCGTGCTGGAGTTGCAGCAAGGCAAGCTCCGCACCCTGGCGCCAAGCGACGTATGAGCGAACGGGTCGGGATTTCCTGACCCGCGCGTCGACGTTCCGCTGATCGGTGGGACGCAATTGCCCGCACATGCTCCGGGCATGGCAATCACAATCTCGATGGCGCGATTTCCGGGTTCGGCATGGCCGAGACGGTGGGCGGCGTGGCGAGCGCCTGCCGCCGCTGGCGGTGTCGCGCTATTCGGTCCGGGATGTGCTGCGGCGTTGCTTGCGGGCGTGACCGGTGGCCTGTTGCTGCCGGCCTTGCCTGCGATGGGGTGGCTGATCGCGTTGCTGGTGGCGGGGCTGGCCTTGCTGCTGCGTGGCGGAAGTTGGCGACTCGCCGGAGTGCTGTTGTTCGGGATCGGATTCGCCGGCCTGCATGCCGACCGTGTCTTGCGCGCGCAGTTGCCGGCCACGCTGGAGCGACGTGCGCTGGAAGTGCGCGGTCGCATCGCCGAATTGCCGGTGCACGAACCGCGCCGCACCCGTTTCGAATTCGTGGTCGATGACGATGCGTCGCAGCCACGCGAGCTGCGCGGCAAGCGCATCCGCCTGGGCTGGTTCGAGGAGGGCATCGCAGGTCGCACCCGCCTGCAGGCCGGCAGTCGCTGGTCGTTTCCGGTCGAGATGCGCGCGCCCACGGGTCTGCGCAACCCCGGCGCCAGTGATGGCGAGAAGCACGCGCTGGCGTCGCGGATCGCGGCTACCGGTCATGTGATGGAGCCGGTGCTGGCGCGCAGGCTGGCTCCCCCGAACGGGATCGCGGCCTGGCGGGAACGCATGAGCGGGCGCATCGCGTCGTCGGTGCCGTCGGAATCGTCGCGCTACGTGCGCGCACTCGCGCTGGGGGACACCCGCGCGCTCGACGAAACCGACTGGACGCGCCTGCGTGCCGCCGGGCTGACCCACCTGATCGCGATCTCCGGCTTCCACGTGGGCTTGGTCGCCGGCTTCTTCGCGCTGATCGCGGCGGCAGTGTGGTGGCTGTTTCCAGGCTGGTGCCGATGGATGCCGCGCCCGTTCGCGGCCGGTCTTGGCGCGATCCTCGGCGCCTGCCTGTACGCAGCGCTGACCGGGTTCGCGGTGCCGACCCTGCGCACCGCAGTGATGATCGCCGCGCTGGTCGCTGCGCGCTGTTTGCGACGGCGGCAAAGGCTGGCCGACACGCTCGCACTTGGCTGCATCGTGCTGTTGCTGCTGGATCCGCTGGCGGTACTGGGTGCCGGCTTCTGGCTGAGCTTTGCAGGCGTGGCCTGGTTGCTGTGGTGCCTGCCCGCCGACCAGGGGCCGCGGCGCTGGGCGATGCTGCACGGATTCGTTGCGGCGCAGGCAGTTGCGACGCTGGGCCTGCTGCCATTGACCGTGCTGTTGTTCGGGCAGGCCTCGTTCGCCGGGCCGATCGCCAATCTCGCGGCGGTGCCGTGGTGGAGCCTGGTGGTGGTGCCGCTGGCGTTGATCGGCGTACTGGCCGAAACCCTGCACACCGGCCTCGGACAGTGGGCCTGGCAGGCTGCGGCGTGGTGCTTCGACCTGTTGTGGCCGGCGTTGGCAAAGATCGCCGATAGCCCGTTGGCGATGGCCTGGCTGCCTGAGCCCCGCTGGCATGCCTGGCCCTTGGCGATGCTCTCCGCATTCTGGCTGCTGTTGCCGCGCGGCCTGGCGGGCAAGCCGCTCGCCCTGCTGCTTTGGTTGCCGCTTCTTTGCCCGCCGCGCGACCTGCCGGCGCATGGCGAGGCCGAACTGACCGTGATCGACGTGGGGCAGGGCCTGTCGGTGCTGGTGCGCACGGCCAACCACAGCCTGCTCTATGACATGGGGCCGGCGACGATCGATGGCTTCGATGCCGGCGCACGCGCGGTGGTGCCGGCCCTGCATGGGCTTGGCGTCCGTCGCCTGGACGTGGCCATGCTCAGCCATGGCGACAACGACCACGCCGGTGGCTGGGGCACGGTGTCGCGCGCGTTTCCGGTCGCGGCGCTGCTGGCGCCCGAGGGCAGCCCGGTGCCCGGCGTCGTGCCCTGCCGCGCGGGCCAGTCCTGGCAATGGGATGGGGTGCGGATCCGGGTGCTGCATCCGGCGGCCTGGTTCCCGTACCTCGGCAACGAGGCCAGCTGCGTGCTGCGCATCGAGACCGCCCACGGCAATGCCTTGCTGACCGGCGACATCGGTCACCTGATCGAGGCGAAGCTGCTGCGCGAGGAACCGGCATCCGTCCGCAACGAGGTCGTGCTGGTCCCGCACCACGGCAGCGCAGGGTCATCGGGCGAGGACTTCGTCGCCGCCACCGGTGCGCGGCTTGCGCTGGTGTCGTCCGGCGCCGGCAACCGCTTTGGCCATCCGCGCATGCCGGTGGTCAAGCGCTGGTGCGAGGCCGGCGCGGAGGTGGTCGACACCGCCCGCGCCGGCGCGATCCGGGTCTGGCTGCGGGCCGGAGGCCTGCAAATGCAGGAACGGCGGGCCTCGCGACCCCGGTTGTGGGACGCAGCGCGACGGCGCAATGGGACGGCTGGGCTATGCTACGCGCCGGAGATGCAGCGGCCATGAGGGCCGGAGGATTGACGCGTGCTGGAACTGATCCGAGCCGGTGGTTGGCCGATGATCCCGCTGCTGCTGCTGTCGGCGATCGCGCTGGGGATCATCGTCGAGCGCTTCTGGAGCCTGCGCTCCAGCCGCGTGCTGCCGCCAGGGCTGGGCGACGAGGTCCTGGCCTGGGTGGCCCGCGGCAAGCCGCTGGAACCCGCGCACATCGATTCGCTGCGTTCGACATCGCCGCTGGGCGCGCTGCTGGCGTCCGCCCTGGACGTCCGCCACCGCAGCCGCGAGGAAGTCCGCGAGCGCGTCGAGGACGTTGGCCGGCACCTGGTGCATCGGATGGAGCGTTTCCTGAACACGCTGGGCACGATCGCCTCGGCGGGACCGCTGCTGGGCCTCTTCGGCACCGTGGTGGGCATGATCGAGATGTTCCTCGGCATCCTCGACCACGGCATCGGCGATGCCAGCCAGCTCGCGGGCGGCATCGGCAAGGCGCTGGTCTGCACCGCCGCAGGCATGCTGGTGGCGATCCCGGCGCTGGCCTTCCACCGCTATTTCCGCGGCCGCATCGCCGGCTACATCGTCGACATGGAGCACGAGGCGATCCGGCTGATGGACGTGCTCGACGCCCCACCGGGATCGCCGGCACCTGCGGCTGCACCCACGCCGGCACGCGCGTCCACGCCGAAGAAGCGCTGAGTCCCGCGCATGCGCATCCAGGACCATCGCGCCGACGACGCCCCGGAGATCAACCTGATCCCGTTGATCGACGTGCTGCTGTGCCTGCTGATCTTCTTCGTGGTGACCACCACGTTCGACGCGCGCTCCGTGCTCAAGCTGGAACTGCCGCGCGCCGATGGCCAGCCCGCAGACCCGCAGGCGCGTCCGTTGAGCATCCTGATCAATGCGCAGGGCCGCTACTTCGTCGGCGACCGCGAAGTGCTGCGGACCGACGTCGAATCCTTGAAGCAGAGCCTGCGCGACGTGGCCGGCGACGACCGCGAACGCACCGTGCTGATCCGCGCCGACGCACGCACGCCGTGGCAGTCGGTGATCACCGCCTATGAAGCGCTGGGCCAGCTCGGCTTCAAGCGGGTCGCCAACGCCACCGCGTCGCAGGCTGCCGCCGGCCAGGCCGGGGCCGCGACGCAGTGAGCGAAATCGATACGTCGGTGACCTATCGACGCCTGCGCCAGTACGCAAGGCCGTATTGGGGACTGATCGCGATCGGCATCCTGGCGATGGCGCTGGAGGCGACCGCCAGCGGCGCCACCCTGTGGCTGCTCGGTCCGATCGTCGACAACATCTTCGTCGAGCACAATTTCAGTTACTGGCTGCCGGCGGGGCTGGTGCTGCTGCTGATGGCGCGTGGCCTGTTCGGCCTGGTCTCCGACTACACGATCGCCCGCGCCGGCCGCAACGTCGCCCGCGACCTGCGCATGCAGCTGATGGCGAAGTACCTGGAACTGCCGGGTGCGCGCTTCGATACCGAGCCGGTACCGTCGATGCTGACCCGCCTCGGCGCCGACAGCGAGCAGGTGGCGCAGGCCGCGGTAGACTCATTGAAGGTGATGATCAGCAACACGCTGGGCATCATCGCCACCCTGGTGGTGATGCTGTGGACCAGCTGGCGCGTATCGCTGGTCCTGCTGCTTCTTGCGCCGGTGATGGCGTGGATGATGGGCAAGGTCGGCAAGCGCTATCGCCGCCTCAACCACGCGATCCAGGAGTCTTCCGCGCAGATGTTGCAGACCGCCGACCAGGCCCTGCATGCGCAGCAGGACGTGAAGGCCTACGGGGCGCAGCCGGCGGAAATGGCGCGCTACGGCGTGCAGACCAAGCTCAACGTCGCGCTTGCGCTGAAGATCGAGGTCACCCGCGGCACGTTGTCGATGTTCGTGCAGGTGCTCGGTGCGATCGGCATGGCGGTGATGCTGGTCGCCGCCGGCTTCGAGGCCGCGCAGGGTCGGTTGACCGCCGGCGGCTTCACCAAGCTGATGACCGCGATGGTCAACCTGGTGCCGTCGATGCGCCAGCTGACCAATGTGCAAAGCATGCTGCAGCGTGGCATCAGTTCCGCCGAGCGGTTGTTCTCGGTGATGGACGCCGGCAGCGAGCGCGACGTTGGCCGTCGCCCGCTTGAGCGGGCGCAGGGCCTGATCGAGTTCCGCGGGGTCGAGGCGCGCTACGAGGGTCGCGATGAGCCGGTGCTGCATGGCATCAGCTTCGTTGCCAGGCCGGGCACGGTGACCGCCATCGTCGGCCGCTCCGGCAGCGGCAAGTCGAGCCTGGTCAAGCTGATCCCGCGCTTCTACGAGCCCAGCGACGGCAGCATCCTGCTCGATGGCCACCTGCTGGACGATTACCCGCTGGCCGACCTGCGCCGGCAGATCGCGCTGGTCGGGCAGCAGGTGATGCTGTTCGATGGCAGCGTCGCCGGCAATGTCGCCTACGGCGAATTGCAGGAGGCTGATCCCGCCAAGATCGAAGCCGCGGTCCGCGATGCGAATGCGCTTGAGTTCGTTGCGCGCATGCCGGATGGCCTGGACACCCAGATCGGTGCCGGTGGCGGCAAGTTGTCGGGCGGCCAGCGCCAGCGCCTTGCCATCGCCCGCGCGATGCTGAAGGACGCGCCGATCCTGATCCTCGATGAAGCCACCGCCGCGCTAGACAACGCCTCCGAGCGACTGGTGCAGGACGCATTGGCAAAATTGATCCCGGATCGCACCACCCTGGTGATCGCGCACCGGTTGTCGACCATCGAACACGCCGACCAGGTGCTGGTGCTGGATGATGGCCGGCTGGTGGAGCAGGGCACGCACGTCGAGTTGCTCGCGCGCGGCGGCGTCTACGCGCACCTGCACGCGATGCAGTTCCGCGAGGGCGCGGCTTGAGCCGCAAGCCGTTGCCGAAAACCCCGGCGTGGTGGCATGACGGCAGCACGCCGCCTTGGCACGCGCGCCTGTTGGCAACGGTCTACGGCAATCTCTCCGCCTTGCGCCGCAGCGCCTATCGTCGTGGCTGGTTGCGTCGGCTGAAGGCGGGTGCGCCGGTGGTGGTGGTTGGCAACATCACCGCCGGTGGCACCGGTAAGACCCCGCTGGTGATCGCCCTGGTTGCACGCCTGCGCGCCGAAGGCTGGAGCCCCGGCATCGCCAGCCGCGGGCATGGTCGCGACGACGAAGCCACGCCACGCTGGGTCGAGCCAGACAGCGCTGCATCGCAGGTCGGCGACGAACCCCTGCTGATCGCCCGCGCGACCGGCGCGAAGGTGCGCGTGGATCGCGATCGCGTCGCCGCCGCCCGGGCGCTGGTGGCCGCCGGCTGCGACGTCATCGTCTGCGACGACGGCCTGCAGCATTACCGGCTTGCCCGCGACATCGAAATCGAGGTGCAGGACGCGCGCCGCCGCTACGGCAACGGCCGCCTGCTGCCGGCCGGGCCCTTGCGCGAACCGGTGGAACGCGCCGCCGATTGCGATTTCCGCGTCCTCAACCTGGGTGTCGCCACCGATGCCGACGCACAGCGCGCTTCCGGCTTCGGGGAATGGCCGATGCGCCTGCAGGTCGGTGCCGCCCAGCCCCTGCATGGCGGGCGCGCGCAGCCGCTGTCCGCATTCACCGGCCAGCGCGTGCATGCGGTCGCCGGCATCGGCGATCCGGAGCGCTTCTTCGCGATGCTGCGCGATGCCGGCATCGCGGTCGTCCCGCATGCATTCCCCGACCACCATGCTTACGTGGCCGCTGACTTCGCGTTCGGCAGCCGCCTGCCGGTGCTGATGACGGTAAAGGATGCGGTGAAGTGTGCCGAACTCGTCGACAACCAGGCCTTCATGGTTCCGGTCGATGCGGTGTTGCCTGAGGCGTTTTGGGTGGCCTTGCTGGAGCGGTTGCCTGCGCGAGGCCTCTGAGGCCAGGCCGCGGCTCCGGAGGCGGGTCGTCGTGTTGGCAGGGGGTGGTCGCCGCTTAGGCTCCGCATCCGGCTCCGATGCGCGGCCGCGCGCCATCCGTGGCGCGCTCGACCACCCCCCGCCAACACGACGACCCCTCGCTGGTCATCTGCTCTCGCTTCGGAAAGAGTGGGCTGCTGTCGGCGATAATGGAGCCATGACCACCGAAGATTTCGTCGTCGCCATCCCCGCCCGCTATGCCGCCTCGCGCCTGCCCGGCAAGCCGCTGCGCCTGATCGGCGGCGAGCCGATGGTCCTGCACGTCGCACGTCGCGCGCTGGCCGCCGGCGCACGCGAAGCCTGGGTCGCCACCGACGACGCCCGCATCGCCGAGGCCTTGCAGGGCAGCGGCGTGCAGGTCGCGATGACCTCACCCGAACATGCATCGGGCACTGACCGGCTGGCGGAATGTTCGCGGATCGCCGCTTGGGCCGACGACACAATCGTGGTCAACCTGCAGGGCGACGAGCCTTTCGCCCCGGCCGACGGCATCGCCTGCGTGGCGCGCACCGTCGCCGACAGCGGCGCCGGCATCGCAACGCTGGCGACGCCGATCGACGACATCGAAACGCTGCTCGACCCGAACGCGGTGAAAGTCGTGCGCGCGGCGAATGGCGATGCGCTCTACTTCAGCCGCGCCCCGTTGCCATGGCCGCGCGATGCCTTCGCCCGCGACGACCGGCGGATGCCTGGGGGCGGGCACTGGCTGCGCCATATCGGCATCTACGGCTATCGCGCCGGCATGCTGCGCGCGTTCGCGGCGTTGCCAGCGGGAACGCTCGAGGCCATCGAATCGCTGGAACAACTGCGTGCGTTGGAGGCCGGCTGGCGGATCGCGGTCGGCCTCGCGCCATCTCCCTTTCCACCGGGCGTCGATACGCCGGAGGATCTCGAGCGCGCGGAACGTATCCATCAAGCAAAGGAAGGGAACCGGACGTGAGGGTCAGGAAACTTGGCGTGTTGATGGTCTGCCTCGGCAATATCTGCCGCTCGCCGATGGCGGAAGGCGTGCTGCGCGCGCGGCTGGAAGAAGCGGGGCTGGCCGACAAGGTGCGGGTGGATTCGGCGGCGACCGGCCGGTCGCACATCGACCATGCCCCCGACGAACGCGCGATCGCCTGCGCAAAGAAGCATGGCATCGATATCTCCGCGCAACGCGCGCGCGCTCTCGAAATCACCGACTTCGACGAGTTCGATTTCATCCTCTGCGCCGACCGCACGATCCTGCACGATGCCCGCGTGCGCAAGCCGCGCACCGCGCACGCCGATGTCGAGTTGCTGCTGGAGTGGAGCGGCATCGGCAAGAAGGATGTGCCCGACCCGTATTACGGCGATGCACGCGATTTCGAGAAGGCATTCAAGCTGGTCGATTCGGCAGCCATGGGCGTGGTCGAGCGCATCCGCCAGGGACGCTTCTGAGCCCCGCGGGCATGGGTAGCCGCGAATGAGCAAGCGCAAGGCTGGCGCGGGCACGCCGGAATTCGACGGCAAGGCCGTCGCCGCTGCGATGCCCGCCGCACCGGGGGTGTACCGCATGTACAGCGCCGAGGACGGCGTGCTGTACGTCGGCAAGGCGCGTGCGCTGCGCAACCGCGTGGGCAGCTACTTCAACGCCACGCCCAAGCCGACCCGGATCATGGCGATGCTGGCGCAGGTCGCGCGCATCGAGGTCACCGTCACCCGTAGCGAGGCCGACGCGCTGCTGCTGGAAAACCAGCTGATCAAGTCGCTGGCGCCGCGCTACAACGTGATGCTGCGCGACGACAAGAGCTACCCGTTCGTGCTGGTGACCAAGGAGGACTGGCCGCGGATCGGGTTCCATCGCGGGCCGCGCGGCGTGGCTGGGCGCTACTTCGGGCCGTACCCGAGCGCGGCGTCGGTGCGCGAGACGCTGAACCTGATGCACAAGCTGTTCCGCCTGCGCAGTTGCGAGGACAGCGTGTTCCGCAACCGTTCGCGGCCATGCCTGCAGCACCAGATCGGCCGCTGCAGCGCGCCTTGCGTCGGCCTGGTCGAGGCCGCCGAATACGCCGAGGCCGTGCGTCGCGCCGGGCTGTTCCTCGACGGGCGCAGCGGCGAACTCGGCGACGAACTGACGTCGGCGATGCAGGCGGCCAGCGAGGCCCTTGAATTCGAACAGGCGGCGCGCCTGCGCGACCTCATCACCACCATCCGCAAGCTGCAGGCGCGGCAGTACGTCGATGGCCGCAATGCCGACCTCGACGTGCTGGCGGTGGCGATGCAGGGTGCATCGGCCTGCGTGCTGCTGCTCGCATTCCGCGACGGCCGCAACCTCGGCACCCGCGCGTTCTTCCCGAAGACCAATGGCGAGGACAGCGCCGCCGAGGTCATGGCCGCGTTCGTCTCGCAGTACTACGCCGAGCAGCCGCCGCCGACCGAGATCGTGCTGGACCGCGACATCCCCGAACGCGAATTGATCGAACAGGCGCTCACCGAACATGCGGGCCGCAAGGTCGAATTGCGCAGCAATGTGCGCGGCGAACGCGCGGCGCACCTGCAACTGGTGACGCGCAATGCGGAACTCTCGCTGGCCACCGAGCTGACCAGCAGCAGCGCCCAGCAGGCGCGGGTGGAAGGCCTGCGGGAGTTGCTCGGCCTGGCCGAGTTGCCGGCGCGGATCGAATGCTTCGACATCAGCCACACGATGGGCGAGGCCACCGTGGCGTCCTGCGTGGTGTTCGATGCGGCCGGGCCGGTGCGCAACCAGTACCGGCGCTACAACATCGCGGGCATCGAACCGGGAGACGACTACGCCGCCATGCACCAGGCGCTGTCCCGGCGTTTTCGGCCCGCAGCGGAAGGCGAGCCGGACATCATCCTGCCCGATGTCTTGCTGATCGATGGTGGGGCCGGGCAGGTGGCGCAGGCGCAGGCGGTGCTGCAGGACGCCGGTCTGCAGGGTATCGCCCTGGTCGGGGTGGCGAAGGGGCCCGAACGCAAGGCCGGGGCCGAGACCCTGTTGCTGCCCGACGGCAGCGAGGTCCGGCCAGGCGCGGCATCGCCGGCCCTGCAACTGGTCCAGCAGGTGCGCGACGAGGCCCACCGCTTCGCCATCACCGGCCATCGCGGCAAGCGCCAGAAGGCCCGCAGCAGCAGCCGACTGGAGGATATCGCCGGGATCGGCCCACGCCGGCGCGGCGCCTTGCTGCGCCACTTCGGCGGACTGACCGGCCTCAAGGCAGCAGCCGTGGACGACATCGCCCGGGTCGAGGGCATCAACCGACCACTTGCCGAACGGATCTGGGCCAGCCTGCACGGACTGGATGCGGGCACGGCCAGTGACGGCGCGAAGTAGGGACGCAACGTAGAATCGGCGCATGAAACTGACCATCCCCACCTGGCTGACGCTGGCGCGGATCGCGTTGATCCCGGTGCTGGTGGTCGTCTACTACCTCGACTACCGCTGGACCAATATCGCGGCCACCGCGATCTTCGTGTTCGCCTCGCTGACCGATTGGCTGGACGGCTGGATCGCGCGCCGTTACCAGCAGTACTCGGCGTTCGGTGCCTTCCTCGACCCGGTGGCCGACAAATTGATGGTGGCGGTCGCGCTGGTGATCACCGTGCAGTACCACCACACGATCTGGATGGCGCTGTGGGCCAGCGTGATCATCGGCCGCGAGATCGC
>Ga0075163_10009579_pt1 | contig 12713 bp, 9 predicted proteins | sample JI1023141ADNA_FD_71478 | JGI IMG/M metagenome (GOLD analysis project Ga0075163, IMG submission 71478) | Wastewater effluent complex algal communities from Wisconsin, to seasonally profile nutrient transformation and Carbon sequestration -... | ecosystem: Engineered > WWTP > Effluent > Algae...
AGGCGACACCCTTCTCCGTGCTCGGCGCGGCGTCCTCGAAGTTCCACAGCACGACGGTGCCGGCGTTCGACGAGGCTGCGGTGGGCGTGGTGAAGAAGCCGTCGGACAGCTCGGTCGACACGGCGAACCCGTTGGTGCCGGCGGCGAGCGCGGAGTCGACGGGCTGGCCGGTGACGTCGAACCGGCGCGCGAGCATGTTGCAGGGATCGTTGCAGGCGTCGCGGTAGGTCGCGGTCCACGTGCCGTCGGGAGCGGCGCCGAGCTGCACGCCGTGCGATTCGAAGTCGCCCGACGGGAACTGATCGTCGGCGAAGTCGGTGTTGATCACGAAGTCGGCGCTGTCGAGCGTGAGCGTGGCCGTGGGCATCTCGAGCGTGGTCGAGGTGGTGCCGCGGCCGACGAGCAGCCCGTCCTCGTCGAAGGCGCTGACCGTGATGTCGAGGCCGCCGGTGCGCGTGCCCGCGGAGATGCTGAACGTGGCGGGGAAGTCGAGATCGCTGGTCGAGAACGAGTCGCCGCGGGTCTGGCCCTCGTTATCGAGATCGACCTGGACCTTCGCGACGTCGTGCACGGCCGGGACCGAGTCGATCGTGACGATCATGAACGTCTCGCTGCTGCCGCAGCCGAGGAGTCCGAGGAGGAGGGGCCAGGATCGCATCACCGCCGAAACTGGATGTTACCGAGATCGGTGTCCGGCGCACTCGATCGGGTTGCGAGATAAACACCGACGCCCGCACCGACGCCGACGACGGCGATGCCGGTCCAGAACCACCACTTCTTGTAGACCGGCGAGCTGCCGGTCTCCGGGTCGGGCTCGGGCTTGGTCTTCTTCGGCTTGAGCTCCAGCCGCTCGGTCTCGCCCTCGTCGATCTTGCGCTCGAGCTCCTCGATCAGCGCCTCGAGCTTCTCGCGTCGTTCGGTCTCGGGATCGAGCTTGAGGTAGCGCTTGAAGCTGAACACCGCGGCCTTGTAGTCGCCGAGGTTCCGCTGGCACTGGCCGATGTTGTAGAGGAAGTCGGGGATCGGGCTGGCGTCGTACGCCTTCTGAAACTGCTCGAGCGCGCCGTCGAACTTCTGCAGCTCGAACAGCTTCTTGCCGCGATCGTAGTGCCGCTTCGCCGAGCGTTCGCCCGGATCGTCGGCGTGGGCCTGCGGCGGTGACGCGACCATCGCGGTCGAGCTGAGGCAGAGAGCGAGGAGAAAGACGGAGCGATGCATTCAGCGTTTGCGCTTGAACGGATCCGCGAGGTCGGTCCGATCGATCCTCTTGTCATCCGGCTCGGGTTTCTTCGGATCGGGCTTGGTCCCCGGCTCGGGCTTGTCCTCGGGCGGCTTCTCGTCGGGCTTCTTGATGGTCTTGCCCGGGATCTTTTTGATCACGCGGCCGGTCTTGATCACGGGTTTCGGCTCGGGCTTCGGCTCGGGCTCCGCCACCGGTTCGACTCGCTCGAGCGTGACCTGGAAGTCGCGCTTCGCCGCCGCGAGGTCGACGACGATCGACGAATCGCGATAGCCATCGGCGCGGACCACGTAGGTGCGGCGATCGGTCTTGCCGCCCTCGACGTTGAACGTGCACGGCGTCCGGCAGAGCTCGGCCGAGTGACCGTCCGCGTAGACGCCACCGCTCGGCAGCGAATCGAACTTGAGCTCGATCATCTTCGGCGCCAGCGGTGGCTCCGGCGGCGCGACCACCGGCTTGGGTGTGGGCTCGGCCACCACCGGTTGCTGCGCGATCACGGGCTCCTCGCCGCGCCCCGCGTACCAGACCGCCGCGCCGATGCCGAGGCCGACCGCGACCATGCCGCCGACGAACCACACCCACCACGGCGTGGCGGGCTGGACCGGTGGAGCGACGTGGCTCGCCGCGAGCGAGCTCTGATAGGCGTTGAAGAACTGCGACGGGTGCATGCCCGACGCCGGGGTTAGCTGCTGCGGGATCGGCGCCGACGGCAGGATCGTGGCCATCGCGGCAGGCACGTACGTCGGCGCCTGCAGGGGAGGGCGGCCAGGTAGAGGTCCAACCGGGTTGGACCGGATCGAGCTGGCGGTCAGCGAGCTCATCGTCGGCGGGTGCGTCTCCATGCCGCCGAGCATCCCGAGCAGAGCGTCGCGCAGCTCGAGGATGTGCGAGAAGCGCTGGTTCGGATCCTTCTCGAGACACTTGAGGATCAGCGCCTCGAGCTGCGGATCCATCAGGTGTCCACCCGCCGTCTGGCGCGGAGGGATCGGCATCTCGGTGAGGTGCTTGCGGACGTACTCGCCGAACGAGCGGCCGCGAAACATCGGCTGGCCGCAGAACAGCTCGTACATGATCGCGCCGAGCGAGTAGGTGTCGCTGCGCGCATCGATCAACATGCCGCCCGCTTGCTCGGGGGACATGTACGCGGGCGTGCCGATCACCGAGCCGGCGGCGGTCTGGAAGCCGACATCCTCGTCCTCGCGGTTGAGCATCTTGGCGACGCCGAAATCGAGCACCTTCGCGAGCTCGGCCCCGTCGGAGGTGGGGACGATGATGATGTTGTCGGGCTTGAGATCGCGATGGACGACGCCGACGTTGTGCGCGGCCGCGAGGCCATCGCAGATCTGCACGAGCACCGCGAGCGCGCGCGGCATGTCGATCCCGGAGCGCGCCCACTTACCGAGCGAGATCCCGCCCAGCAGCTCCATGACGATGAACCGGGTGCCGTCGTCGAGCACGACGAAGTCGGTGACATCGACGATGTTGCGATGGCGAACGCGATTGACGATCTGCGCTTCATGGAAGAAGCGGTCGACGGCGTCGCGACGCTTCGCGTAGTCGCTGCGCAGCAACTTGAGCGCGACCTCGCGCCCGAGCTTGACGTGCTCGGCGCGGAACACGTACCCCATGCCGCCCTTGCCGAGGACCTCGAGCAGGCGATAGCTGCCGAGCTGCTGACCGAGCAGCTCGTTTGGATTCTCCTTCTGCGCGGGCGTGGGCGGCGGGCGCTGCGAGCCCGAGGCCTTGGCCGTGGGTGGGTTCGACGGCGAGCGCTTCTGGCCGCTGGGCGATTCGACGCGCGTGCGCTCGCGCCGCTGCGCGTCGTGCGTGCCGATCGCGAGCGACGGGTGCGAGGGCTCGTCGTCGATCTCGTCGGCATCGAGCGACAGCGATTGCGTCGGATCTCTCCCGCCGGGCACGCCCGACATCGAGTCACGTGAACGCGGATCGCGTGTCGTCATGAGTCGTCCCGCCACCGACCGATAGCCGGCGGCGTAACGGCAATTGTACGATCCAAAACGAACACCGAGCAACCAAACAATTTCGCCAGGTTGTCTGTGCTACTGACTACACTGTTCGAGCTCGCCCAGCGCGGCCGAAATCGCGAGTCGAACCTGGGCGACCGGCTCGTCTTCGTAACGATTTCGCAGGGCTGTCTCGGCCGAGGCGATGCACAGATCGCGCAAGGCGTGAGCGGTGGCAAACCGGATGTCCCGGCTGGCGTGGCCGAGGAACGGGATCAGCAGGTCGACATCGCTCTGCTCGCCGCTCTGGATCGCCCCCAAGGCCTCGATGCCGGCGCGGAGGCGGAGGAGGGATTTGCCGTCCCGATCGTCGGCTCCGACGCTCGTGATCACGTCGCGCACCGCGGCGCGGATCGGGTGCATGTCGGCGTCGCTGTCGTCCTTGCAGGTCGGCACCGAGGCCGAGCAGAACTGTGGCAGCGCACGGGTGGCGCGGAGCCGAACGCCGAAATCCGTGGCCTCCGACAGCGCGAGGTTCGCGAGGCGCGGCACCGGATCGGCGGCGAACGCCATGATCTGACCGCGGGTCGGCAGCGTGTCCATCAGCGTCAGGGTGTGGAGCTCGATGTTGTCCGGATCGGCGCCGCGCGCCGGCAGCACGGCGAGCGAGAGCATCGCGATCACCGGTAGTGCGCGCTTCAACGCAGCACTCCGCTGCGCGAGAGGATGTCGCGCTGGCCGGGGGTGATGTCGACGCCGCCGACCTCCGAATAGAACATCAGGTTGTTCGACGGATTGGTGTCGTTGTCGTCGATCATGTCGGGCCACGCCTTGCCGGCGCCATCGAGCTCGACGTTGCGCGACAGGCCCATGTAGCGCGCGATCTCGTGCGCGGTGAGCCGCGCGAGCTGGTTCCACGAGCGATAGCAGAGCGTGTCGAGCCCGATCACGATGCCGGACTGCCGCGTCCTGGAGACTCCCGATGGTCCGGGGCTCGGACCGAACGCCTGCAGCCCGACGGGTGACAGGGCGCGGACGAAGAACACGTCGACGCCGGTGCTGCCGGTGCCGAGTGCGAGCAACGAGCCTGCATCGTCGACATCGAGCTCGTCGAGATCGGGGCGCCCGCGGATGTCGTCGTAGCTCAGGTTGCCGAGCGAGATGCCGCCGTGCGCGAAGATCGTGCGCAGCTCGGCGACGAAGTCTTCCTGGAAGAACGGTGCGGTCTGCGCGCCGGCGGAGTCGAAGGTGGCGCCGCCCATCTCGGACTGGCAGACGTGCGCGTCGAGATCGAGGAAGTGGAAGCGGAGATCGAGGATCGTGGCGGCGTCGATGCGCACGACCGCCGTGATGTGCGGCACCGCCGAACCGGTCTGGCCGTTGCGGCGAAACGACGAGGCCTGCACGCGATAGGCGCCGGCCTCGAGCGGAACCGCGGGTGTGGACGGGAACGCGATCACCGACTGCCCGAACTCCGGCTCGTGGCGAACCAGGTTGCGGTAGAAGTCCGCGACGGGGTCGCAGCCCGGCGTCAACACGTCGCACGGCGCGACGTAGAGCGACTGTCCCTCGGGCGAGATCAAGCGCTGCGCACCGACGCGCTGCTGCGGATCTTCGATCCGAAAGATCAGCGACGCGAAGCGCGCGGCGCTCGGGATTGGAAACAAGAACACCGGGTCCGGTGCCGTCGACTTGATCGTCCACACGATGTTGCCCTGGCTCGGCAAGCACCCGGTGAACAGCGAGCCGCTGGCCTCGATCCGCGGCACCTCCATGCACGCCGAGCCGCCGGTGCAATCGCGCGTGGAGGTGCAGAGATCGACGCACTGACCGAGGGCGCACGTGCCGTTGCGGCAATCGTCATCGGTGTCGCATGCGCCACCGGCGGGCTTGCCGTCCTGCTGGGCGGTGCAGCTCGCGACGAGATAGCCGTCCTCGACGGCCTTGCCATCGATCCGGCACGCGAGACCTGGCGCACACTCGACCTCGCTGCGACAGCCATCGCCGGGCTGCCCACCCGCGAGCTGGCAAATCCCGTCGGGATCGCAGGCGTAGCCATCGCCACATTCGGGGGCGCGAGCACACCGCGGAACGCAGACGCCGCTGCTGCACTGGAGTACGTTGTCGCAGTCACCGTGACCGCCACACTCGTCACCAACGCCGCCATCACTGCCGGGGCATCCGGTCAGTGCGACAGCGATCAGGGAGAGTGTGCAGAACCGCATCGCACGCGCCTTTGACGAGTGTATATAATGTCGCCGACTTTCGGGGGATTAACCATGCGACTACCTGTGACTTTGGTGTGTGCCGCTTCCGCCCTTCTCGGAGTTGCGAGCGGATCGGCACGCGCCGACGGAAGTGCAGCCCTCGACGAGGGAAACACGCCCACGCCCGCCACTGATCCGACGGCTGCCACCGCGACCGCCGGGGAGAAACCCGTCGAGTACGGCGTAGGCGTCCGGTTCCGGAACGTCCGCGTCCCGAAGGCCGAGCTCGAGCTCTTCCTCGAGCGCGCCGGCGATGACGGCTCGAGCACGCTCGGAACGGGCATCGAGTTCATCCGTCGCCGCGGCAACGTCGAGCTCCAGCTCAGCTTCGAGACCGAGGCGATCAAGCCGGGCTCGGGCATCTGGATCGAGAGCGGCAAGAACATCGCCGCGGGCGATGTCGCCGACTACGTGCTCCCCGAGAACAATCAGGACAGCCAGCTCAAGTGGTACACGCTCGAGTTCACGTTCCTGAACCACGCGCCGATCAACAAGTACGTGTCGATCCGGTACGGCGGTGGCGCGGGCATCGGCATCGTCGCCGGCAAGCTCCAGCACCTCAACATGCAGTGCGCGGGCACCGGCGCGTCGAACGACAACCCCACGCCCTGCGAGCCCTCGCAGTTCGGCGGTAGCGGCAACGCGCCGTGTGAAGAGGACGGCACGGCCTGCGGCACGCTGGTGAAGTACAACATCCCGCCGGTGTTCCCCGTGATCAACGCGATCATCGGCGCGCAGATCAAGCCAACGGACAAGATGACGATCAACATCGAGGGCGGCATCCGCACCTTCCTGTTCTTCGGAATCTCCGGCGCGTACTTCTTCTAGGGCCCCCTACGACTAGAGCCGGCCGGCTCGCGAAGCGCTCCTGTTCGGAACGGCTCGCGGCCGGGGCTCGCGAAGCTCTCGCCTGTACGAAACGGCTCGCAAGCTCGCCGGGGCTCGCGAAGCTCTCGCCTGTGCGAAGCGGTCGGAGCGCGGCTAGCGCTTGCGGCGAACGTCGCCGATGCGAAGCGTGAGCTTCTCGGCGTCGAAGTGCTCGGCGAGCGGGATCGAGAACTTCCGGCTCGCGCCGGTCAGCTCCTTCCAGCCCTGCGCGTCGATCGTCTTGTGGGTGTCGAGATAGGCGAGCAGCTTGATGCGTAGCTCGTCGAGCACGCCGGCATGGAGGTAGTAGTCCGGCTTGATCTTGACGGCGAGCTTGTTGGCGACCAGCTTCGCCAGCGCCGCGTTGACCTGAGGCTCGGTGAGCGCCGTGACCGGCGGCATGTCCTTCGGACGCGGAGGCTCGAGCTTCCAGCCGGCGAGCTGCTCGAGCAACTTCGAATCGACCGGCGTGAGAGCCGCGCGTGGCGGAGCGCTGGCCTTGGTGATCCGATCGCCCTGCAGTGCGATCTTGCCGCGGCGCTCGAGCCCGGCGAGCACGGCCTCGTAGGCGCGCGAGGGCAGGGCGGCGGGCAGCCCGGTGCGCAGCGACTCTTTGACCACCCCGTCTGTCGCGCCGACCAGCGACGCGGTGATCTTGCCCTCGAGCTCGGCGACCACGCTCGCGTGGAGGAAGTGCGCGTGCTCTCCCTCGCCGGTGGGCATCAGCTCGCCGCCCGCGACCAGCGCTTCGAGCGCGGCCGCGAGCGCCTCCGCGGGGAGGCCGAGGCGCTGGACGAGCTGGCCGATGCCGAGGCCGGCGAACGCGGAGGTCTTGGTCTCGACGGCGATCCGCTGCTCGAGCCGCGCGCCTGCGAGCGTGGTGACGATGCCGGCATGCGCCGCGTTGGTCCTGGTGCGGGCCTTCGGTGCCTGGACGCGCACGATCACGCCACCACCGATCGTCGAGCCCTGCGCCTTCGCCTTCGAGAAGCCGCGGACGATGAAGTGATCACCGGGCAGCGCCGCGAGCGGCGTGGTGGCGTCGATCCGCAGCTGCGCGATCGCCCGCTCGCCGGGCGAAAGCTCGAGCCGGTTGTCGTCGAGGCTCGCGGTGAAGGCCGCGAACCCGCCCTGCACCGGCGTGGCGGCGGCGTGCGTCTTGTCGACGAGGACGAGCGTGGCGAGCACCTGCGTGGTGCCGTGGTGAACCAGCACCTTGCTGCGCGTGGGCAGCGGGCCGGGCGCCGAGCGTAGGTAGCGCAGCTCGACGTCGAGGATGTGCGACGGCGCGACGCGATCGGGGTGCGCGAGCACGTCGCCGCGCGCGAGATCCTCGACGGCGATCCCGCCGAGGTTGATCGCGGCGCGATGCCCGGCAACGGCCTTCTCGACGGCGCCGCCGTGAACCTCGATCCCGCGCACCCGCACCGGCAGCTGCTCGGGCAACACGTGCAGCTCGTCGCCGACGGCGAGCTCGCCCCCGAGGATCGTGCCGGTGACGATCGTGCCGAACCCCTTCACCGTGAACACGCGATCGATCGGCAGCCGGAACACGCCGGTGGTGGCGCGGGGTGGCAGCGCATCGATCGCCTCGGCGATCGCGGTGCGCAGCGCGTCGAGACCCTCGCCGGTCTTGGTCGACACCGGGATCATCGGCGCGCCCTCGAAGACCGTGCCGGCGAGCGCTTCGCGCACGTCGAGCTCGACCAGCTCGAGGAACTCCGGCTCGACGAGATCGCGCTTGGTCAACACCACGAGTCCGCGGCGCACGCCCAGCAGATCGCAGATCTCGAGGTGCTCGCGGGTCTGCGGCATCACGCCCTCGTCGGCGGCGATCACCAGACACACCAGATCGAGCCCGGTGGCTCCGGCGACCATCGACTTGACGAACCGCTCGTGGCCCGGCACGTCGACGACCGCGATCCGGCGATCGCCGAGATCGAGGCGAGCGAACCCGAGCTCGGTGGTGATCCCGCGCGCCTTCTCGACGGGCAACCGATCGGTATCGATCCCGGTGAGGGCGCGAACCAGCGACGTCTTGCCGTGGTCGATGTGCCCGGCGGTCCCGAGGACGATCGGATGGATCACGCGGGCAGCCTAGCGCCGATGTACCGTCGGTGCGATGGCCACGCAGGACGACGTGCGACGAATCGCGCTGGCGCTACCCGGCGTGGTCGAAGAGACCGGCTCCTTCGGGTTCAACGTGGCGGCCGCGAGCAAGCAGCGGAACATCGTGTGGGCATGGAGAGAGCGGATTCATCCGAAGAAGTCCCGCGTGCCGTCGACCGAGGTGATCGCGATCCGGGTCGCGAACGAGCTCGAGAAGCAGGCGCTGCTGTCCGCCGACGAGCGGAAGTTCTTCACCGAGCCTCACTACGACGGCTACCCGGCGGTGCTGGTCAACCTCGAGGAGGTCACGGTCGGCGAGCTCGAGCCGTTGATCCGCGAAGCGTGGCGATGTCGGGCGCCGACGCAGCTCCTCGAGACGCCGCCTCGTCGAGCGGTGAGCGCGAAGGCGATGCCGAAGAAGCAGCGTGTCAAGAAGCCCTCGTCTCCCAAACCACGAGCATCCTCGACGAAGTCTCGATCGAGATGAGACGCGCGATGATGCTCGCGTCGATGGCGCATCGCGCGGGCCCGAGCGCTATCGACGACGACGACGCCTGCCGAACAGCACGAGCCCGAGGATCGTCGCGCCACCCGCGAAGCCGCCGGCGTTGCCTGAATCGCACGCGCAACCCTGGCCCTTGCTCTGCACCTGACCGGTGCTCGGGATCGGCGAGCCGCTGATCTTCGACGGCGGCGATAGCTCGATCGGGACGCCGACCTTGACTCCGATCTCGGGGATGTCCTTCTCGATCACCATGGGGATCTGCATCGTGCCGCGCGGCGCGAACGCGGTGTCCGTGGCGCCCACAGGCTTCGCCATCTGCGCGCCGTCGGGCGGTCCGCCCCAGCGACCACGCGCTGGGTTCTGGCAGGTGATGGCGCCGGTCCACGGGTGGCGGATCGCGTAACGACCCTGGAAGTTGTTGTAGCTGTCGGCGATGGCGCCGTGCTCGAGCTCGTTGTTCTGGGTGCGGATCTCGCGACCACCGACGATCGGCGACGCTGCCTTGAACACCAGATCGTTCGGGACTTCCTTGCCGTAGCGCGCGTGCAGGCGCGTCAGCACGAAGCCGCCACCACCGCCGCGGCGGCCGCGCTTGCGAGGTCTCTCTTCGTCGTCGTTGCCGGTCATCACGTCGGCGCCGAGCGTCATGAAGTCGTTGCCGTCGAGCGTCGGGCCGGGGCACGGATCGCACGAGCCTGCGTCCCACGCGTACTCGGTGACGATCGCACCCGGGTTCTGCTCGACGGTGCGATCGAACAGCGCCGCGTAGAACTCGCCGAACCGCGCGCGGACGTCGTCCTTGACGTCGAAGTTGGTCGGGATGACGACGTTCTTGTAGTTCGCGAGCTCGTAGCGCTGACCGGGCGCGAGGATGTTGACGATCAGATCCTGCGTGCCGTTGCTGCTGACCAGGCCGAGGCGAATCGGCAGCGAGAACTCCTCGGTGTCGTAGTGAAAGCGCAGCGGCGACAGCTGCGCCATGCCATTCTCGAACTTCACCTTCGCGGGGTTGACCTTCGCGACGAAGAACTTCGAGCCCGCCGCGACGTACGGCTTGAGCAGCGGCTCGGCACCGGCGGGGATCTTGTACTTCTGATCGCGCAGGTAGCGATCGAGGCCCGTCGAGTCCTTCGCCGACAAGATCACGACCTGGTACTCGCCGACGTCGAACTTGGCCTCGACGGTCACGCCATAGTCGCCATCGTCCGCCGACTTCTTGGACTTCTCCGCGAAGCTCCTGCGGCGAACCGGGGCCGCGTCTTCTTCGTCCTCGTTGTCGACCCGGCAGGGATCCTGCTCCCAGTACTCGACGAGGCGCGGCGAGCTCATCGCATCGACCTTCTTGAACACCGATTTCGGCAGCGTCTTGACGTCGCTCTCCCTGAGAACGACCGGCACCGGGATCACCATCGCGAAGTCCTTCGGCGGACCCTGATAGTTGTTCTGCATCGACAGCACGGTGCGCGTGCCCTGGCGCATCAACACGACCTGCGTCGCGTTGTTCACCATCTCGTTGCCTTGGGTGTCGATGTAGAAGCCGCAGAAGGCGTCGGCGGCGGTCGGGGCGGCGAGCACGGCACAGAGCGCAGCGATGGCGAGTCTCATGGGTTCTCCTGGAGCAGATCAGACCTACCAACGCGCGGCGCGCGCAGGCGATCTTAGAGGTCGCGCAGCTCGCGCTTGAGGATCTTGCCGGTCGGGTTGCGCGGCAGCTCCACGAGGAACGTAACCTTGCGAGGTCGCTTGTAGTCTGCGAGGCCGGTCCGGCAAAAGTCGATGACCTCCTGCTCGGTGATCTGCTCCTCGGAGCGCAGCACGACGAACGCGCGCAGCGTCTCGCCCCACTCGGGATCGGGCACGCCGATCACCGCGACCTCGAGCACCGCGGGATGGGTGTTGAGGTGATCCTCGATCTCGCGCGGATAGATGTTGACGCCGCCCGAGATCACCATGTCGTGCTTGCGCGACTCGAGGAAGTAGTAGCCGTCCGCGTCGACGCGACCCATGTCACCGACGGAGAAGAAGCCCTCCTTCTGCGCGTCGGTGGTCGCCTCGTCGTTGTTGTGATAGCCGCTGATCATCGTCGAGTTGCGCGCGTAGAGCTCGCCGATCTGGCCCTGCGGAACTTCGTGGCCCGCGTCGTCGAGCAGCCGGATCTCGTTCCCGCGCAGCTGCTTGCCGATCGTGCCCGGGCGGGCGACGTGATCGTGCGGTCCCGCGAGCGTGACGAGGCCGGTCTCGGTCGCGCCGTAGAAGTTCCACAGCTTCGGTCCGAACGCGGCCATCCACCGCCGCGCGGCCTCGGTCGACAGCGGCGCGGCACCCGACATCATCCAGCGCAGCGACGAGGTGTCGTACTTCTTGATCGTCTCGGCCGGCAGGTTCGCGGTCCGGATCAGCATCGTCGGCACCATCAGCGAGCACGTGATGCGCTCCTTCTGGATGATCTCGAGAGACTTCTCCGGATCGAAGTGGTTCATCAGGACGACGGTCGCGCCGAGCGACATCATGATCGCCACGAACGCCGGTGCCGCCGAGTGATAGAGCGGACAGACGACGAGGTGCCGATCATCGGCGTGGATGCCGACCTGCACGATCATGTCGGCGACGCTCTCGAAGCCGGTCTTTTTCCACGCCCGCTTCGCACCCTTCGGTTTGCCCGTGGTGCCCGACGTGTAGACGATGACGCCGCCGCCATCACCCTCGGTCTTCTGGGGCATCTCCGGCGAGGCCGCTGCCATCGCGCGATCCCAGTCGACCTCGTCGGCGCCCAGCGAGCCGTTGCCGCCGATCACGATCATCGCTCCCCTCGCCTTCGCGGCCATCCGCGCCTCGCGCATCTGCGGGAGGAACTCGGCGTGGACGAGCGTGGCGACGGGCTCGGCGTTGCCGAGGATGTACGAGATCTCGGCGGGCTTGAGCCGGTAGCCGATCTGCACGGCGGTGGCTCCGAGGCGAGCGAGCGCTTGCTGCGCGATCAGGTACTCGATGCCGTTCGCGAGCATCAGCGCCACGCGCCCGCCACCCTTGACGCCGCGCGCGGACAGCGCCTGCGCGATCCGGTTGATCGTCGCGTCGAGCTCGCCCCAGGTCAGTCGCCGCACGCCGCGTTCGCCGTACTCGACGAGCGCCTCTTTATCGGGGTGCGAGGCCGCGTGATACATCACCGCGAGGTGCGGGCCGAGCGGGGTCTGCCGCGCGTTCTTGACGAACTGCGCGAGCTTCGACGGGCGGATCGGGGTGGCGACCCCACTCGCGCGCAGCACCTTGCCGAAGAACAACGCCCGATCGACACGCTTCTTGAGACGGTCCAGCACCGCCGAACCATAGACCAACTTCACCGACGCGGATCGACCGCGGTGTTACGCGTTAGCGCGGCGTGAGCGTGGTCGCGAGGTCCTGGAGCACGGCTGTCAGCTTCGCTCCGGCCGGCGGTTTGCGAACCACCCACGCGTTCCACGCCTCACGGGCGGCGGGATAGTTGCCGAGCTGCTTGTGAATCTCGCCGAGCTTGTACAGTGCATCCATAATCCACCACGCCGGTGGTTTGCCGAGCTTGGTCTCCTCGTCGAACGCTATCTTTTTGGCTCTCTCGAGATAGTCGACGGCGGTCGGGCCCTGATTGGCTTCGCCGTGCAGGATGCCGAGGAAGTAGTACGCCTCGGCGTTCGGCTTGATCGCGACCGAGTCCTTCAGCCAGCGGATCGCGTTCGCCGCCTGGCCGGTGTCCTTCTGGTAGTAGAAGGCGGTGCCGACCATCA
>Ga0075163_10009581_pt1 | contig 12711 bp, 8 predicted proteins | sample JI1023141ADNA_FD_71478 | JGI IMG/M metagenome (GOLD analysis project Ga0075163, IMG submission 71478) | Wastewater effluent complex algal communities from Wisconsin, to seasonally profile nutrient transformation and Carbon sequestration -... | ecosystem: Engineered > WWTP > Effluent > Algae...
CTGATGTCGCCGCGCGCGGTGTGGGGCGACGGCATCGACGCGACGATCTTCTGGCACGTGCGGCTGCCGCGCACGCTGGCCGCGGCGCTGGTGGGCGCGGCGCTGGCGGCGGCGGGGTGCGCGTTCCAGGCGGTGCTGCGCAACCCGCTGGCCGAGCCGTTCACGCTGGGCGTGTCGTCGGGCGCGTCGCTGGCCGCGGTGATCGCGATCCGGCTGGGCGTGGCCAGCGTGGCGGGCACCGCGGGCGTCGGCGCGGCGGCGGTGATCGGCGCGATCGCGGCGGTGGCGCTGGTGTGGCAGCTGGGCCGGGTCGGCTCGACGCTGCCGCCGGCGACGCTGGTGCTGGCCGGCGTCACGGTGTCGATGTTCTGCGGCGCGGCGGCGCTGGTGGTGCAGGCCACCGCCGACTTCGCCGAGATGAGCCGCATGCTGCGGTGGATGATGGGCGGGCTCGAGTGGACGCAGCTGACGACGGTGGCGCGCGCGCTGCCGCCGCTGGTGCTGGGCGCCGCGGTGCTGATGTGGCTGGGGCGCGACCTGAACGCGCTGGCGGCGGGGCCGGAGGCGGCGGCCTCGGTCGGCGTCGCGGTCGGGCGGACCCAGACGCTGGCATTCGCGGCGGCGTCGCTCCTGGTCGGCACCAGCATCGCGATCGCCGGGCCGATCGGGTTCGTCGGGCTGATCGTGCCGCACGCGCTGCGCGCGACGGTCGGGCCCGATCACCGCGTGCTGCTGCCGATGTCGCTCCTGGGCGGCGCCGCGCTGGTGGTCGGCTGCGATACGATCGCGCGCGTGCTGGGCCAGCTGCCGGTCGGCGTGGTGACCGCGCTCGCGGGCGGGCCGTTCTTCCTGGCGCTGTTGGTGCGCGGCAAGCGCAGCAGCGCGCTGTGGCGGAGCGAGTGAGCGCGGTCGTCGATCACCTGCGGTCGTCGATCGCGCCGCCGAGCGCGGCGATGGCGGCGGCGCGGGCGGGCGATGGCGCGATCGCCGCGTGGCTGGCCGGCGCGCGCCACGCGGTGGCGCCGCGGCTGCGCGATCGCACCGCGTTGTGCGTGCTGCACGATCACGGCGTGGTCGCCGGCGGCGTCGATTTCGGCGCGGCGCATCCGACGGCGATCGCGGCGGCGGCGATCGTCGACGGCACCGCGGCGCTGGCGCGGGCGGCGGCCGCGGCCGGGGCCGCGGTCGTGGTGATCGACGCCGGCGTCGCGACGGCGGCGCCGCTGCCGGCGGCGGTGGTGCGCGTGGCCCGCGGCGCGTCGGGCGATCTGGCGGTCGGCGCGGCGCTGACGCCGGTCGAGGCGATCGCCGCGCTCGAGGCCGGCGTCGCGATCGCGACCGCGCTGATCGAGGGCGGGCTCGACCTGCTGGCGCTGGGCGCGATCGGCGCGGGCAGCGACCTGGCGGCGGCGGCGGTGATCGCGGCGCTGACCGGCGGCGACGCGGCGCTGGCGACGCCCGACGGGCGCGACCTGGTGGCCGCGGGGCTGGCGCTGGTGCCGGCGGGCGCGACGCCGCTCGACGTGGTGGCGGCGGTCGGCGGCCGCGACGTGGCGGTGCTGGCCGGGGTGATCCTGGCGGCGGCGGCGATGTACGTGCCGATCGTCCTCGACGGCGCGGTGACGCTGGCGGCGGCGCTGGTGGCCGCGCGGCTGGCGCCCCCGGTGGTCGGCTACCTCGCGTGCGCGCACGCCGGCGGCGGCGCGGCAGCGGCGGCGGCCCGCGCGGCGCTCGGCCTCGCGCCGATCCTGTCAGCCGGCCTGGGCCACGGCGACGGCACCGGCGCGGTGATGCTGGTGCCGGTGATCGCCGCGGCGGCGTGATGCACGGCCGGTGCGGGCGATCACGCGGGCGCGCAGCGCGGGTGGCGGCCGGCGTGCGCGGCGCTACGGCGCGCGGCTGCAACGGCGCGACACCCGGTGCGGCGCGGCGCGTGCATCGCTGCCCGGCATGCCCGAGCACCTGACCGACGTCGACCTCCGCCCGTCGCCGTGGGGCATCCATCGCGCGCTGCTCGCGCTGCTCGGCGCGGGCTACCTGGCGTTCGCGCTGGCGGTGCTCACCGCGCCACACCGCACCGCGCTCGCCGACGCGCTGGCCGAGGCGGTGGTGATCATGCTCGGCGGCAGCGTCGCCGCCTTCGCGGCGCTGGCGTCGGTGATGGTGGCGCTGTGCGAGCGCCGTCGCCACCCGCTGCTCACCGCGTACGCGGCGACCGCGGTGATCGTCGGGCTGCTGGTGGCGGCGTGGACGCTGGCCCCGTGAGCGCGCGCTACGGCGCGAACACCGGCGGGTTGCAGCTGATCGCGCCGTCGCAGACGTCGTCGCGCTTGAGCGTCACGAAGCGCGCGACGATCGGCGCGGTGGCCAGTCGCGAGTCGCCGACGATCATGATCGTGCGCGGCTGCGGGTCGGCGTTGGCCGGCGCCACCACCAGCGCGGGCGCGCACTGATCGGTGGTCGGCGCGGGCGCGGCGCCGCCGGCGACGAAGCCGACGTTCCAGTCGCCCTGCATGCCGCCGCCGACGATGCGCCAGTCGCAGCCGGTGCCGGGCACGCCCGGCATGCGCAGCTTCTCGAGCTCGGCGCACGGGCCGGCCTCGGTGACGCCGACGTCGCAGGTCGAGCGCGTGACGTTCGCGCACGCCAGCGGATCGGGATCGAACAGGCACGCGGTCGCGGCGTCGAGCGCCGGGCACTCGGCGCTGAACAGGTGCGGGAAGCCGGCGTCGACGCAGCCGGCGGGATCGGTCGGCACGCGCCCGCTGGCGTCGTCGCAGGTGCGGATGCCGATGTTGCAGCCGAGCGCGCCGCCGCGATCGATCGCGCACGGGATCGGCGGCGCGGGGCGACCGTCGCAGTTCGAGTCGCGGCCGTCGCACGCCTCGGCGTCGCCGCTGGTCGCGGTGTGGCCGGCGACCTCCTCGTCGCAGTCGCTCGGGCGCGCGGCGCAGGTGAGGCCGTCCTGGCGCAGCGCGGTGGCGCCGCACACCGTCGAGCCGCTGGTGTCGACGTCGGGGTCGCGCGGCGACTCGCCGACGTGGGGCGCCTCGTCGCCGCACTGCCCGCTGCAGTCGAAGTCGATGTGCAGGCAGTCGACGGTCGCCGGGATGCCGTTGGCCGCGCGGAAGTCGTCCTCGCGCTGGCCCGGGAACACCGAGCCCGGGTCGACCCGCCAACCGTTGAGCAGCACCGGAGCCGGGCCGTCGAGGCAGTCGCCGCAGTCGATGCCGTCGCTGTCGACGCCCTCGGCCATCGAGGCGTCGGCGGGATCGAGCGGCGCGCAGTCCACCGCGTCGAGCGTGCCGTCGCAGTCGGCGTCGTCGGCGTAGCCGATGACCACCGCGCCGGTGGTGGACGGCTCGTACAGCGCGCATTCGCCGTCGGGGCCGGCCGGCGTGTACGGGAACGGGAACAGCCCGATCTTCACCAGGCCGATCTGGCCGTCGATGAACCGGATGTCGCCGCCGATGTGTCCGAACGCGAGCGACTCGATCGCGTCGGGCGGCACGCCGCGGGTGATCGCCGCGACGATCCGCAGGTCGCCGATCGCGGCGAGATCGCCGTCGGGCGTGAGGTAGTAGCGGAACGGCTCGTGGACCTCGGCGTAAGGCTTGACCACGCCACCGTCGTTGACGACGAAGCGCGGCTCGCCGGCGACGCCGGTGCCGACGTAGATGCGCAGGTGCGCGGCGTCGACGGGGATGTCGCTCGGGGTCCACGAGACCTCGACGATGATGCCGGTCTCGCTGGTGCACGCGGCGGCGGCCACCAGCGCGAGCGTGAGCGCGCGGAAGCGGGTCATGGCTCGAGCACTCCCTCGCAGGTGGGGCCATCGCACGCGCCGCCGTCGCCCGGCTCGAGCCGCACGAAGCGGAAGCGCGGCAGCGTGCCGTCGCCGATCGCCTCCTCGATCAGCACGGTCCGGGGCACCAGCTTGGGGGCGCGGGCGCGGAGGCGGACCAGCGTGTCGCACGACGTCGCGACGCCGTGGCTCTCGGCGGCGGGATCGCGCGACTCGACGAAGCCGACCTCCCACTCGCCGTGCAGCGTGCCGCCGACGATGCGCAGCTTGCACAGCGCGGGCATCGGCCCGACGGCCGCGCGCACCGACGCGTAGTCGTCGCAGGTGCCGAGCGCGGCGTCGCTGCGACAGAAGCCGTCGTCGCTGGCCGCGGCGCCGCCGGCGCACGCCAGCGGATCGGGCGCGTGCAGGCAACCGGCCGCGGGGTCGTCGAGGGTGCGGATGCGCTGCACCACCTCGGGCGGCGGCAACGACGGGTTGGGCACGGGGCCATCGGGCGCGCAGCCGAGCCAGTCGCGCGCCTGCTGCTCGTCGCAGGCCCGGGTGCCCAGCGCGAAGCCCGCCGGCGCCGCGTTGCACGGCAGCGCGATCAGCAGGGCGCCGTCGCAGGCCTGATCGACGCCGTCGCAGATCTCGGGATCGCCGGGATCGCTGGCGACGAACGGCGCGCAGTCGTCGCCGTCGAGGAAGCTGTCGCAGTCGAGGTTGTCGAGCTCGCCGAGCGCGGTGCCGTCACGACCGTCGGTCGCGACGTCCCAGGCCAGGCAGCGCGCGCCGTCGCCGTTGACGTCGAAGCTGCGGGCCGCCAGGGCGATCGGCACGGTGCGCACCTCGCCGGCCGCGAACCGCACCAGCTCCGGCGCGGCGCCGAAGGCCCGCGGGCCACCGGGGCCCGCGACGGCGGCGACCAGCTGCAGGTCGCCGATCTCGCCCGGCGCCGCTTCGGGGGTCAGCTGGTAGCGCATGCGGCCGGCGAACTTCGCGACCTTCTCCTCGAAGAACGCCTCGTCGCTGCGCACGAAGTCGCCGCTGCCCGCGGGATAGCCGGCGTAGATCCGCAGCTGATCCTCGGGGCCGAACCGCGCGGCCAGCTCGGGCGTCCAGGTGACGTCGACGACGATCACCGCCTGGTCGGCGCACGCCGCGGCGCCGGCCAGCGCTCCGAGGAGCGCGAGCCCGGACCAGCCGAGGTGGCTCGCGGCGCGACGCATCCTGGCGATGATACGCCAATCGCGGGCGGCGCGAGCCGCGGGCCGGGCCCGCGTCGCGATGATCACACCGCGCTCACACGCGGCGCGCCGCCTCGACCCGCGTCCGCACCAGCGCGCGCGGCGGCCGACGCGTCACGGATCGTCGGACGGCGGCGGCAGGCGCCCCGCGGCCTCGTTGTAGCCGTTGCGCGCGCGCGCGTCGTCGGGGTCGAGCGTGAGCGCCTTCTTGAAGCTGGCCTCGGCGGCGACCGCGTTGCCGCTGTTGAGGTAGGCCTCGCCGAGCAGCGTGTAGATGCGCGCGCGCCGGGGCGCGGCCTTGGACGCCTTCTTCAGCTGCGTGATCGCGGCGCTGTACTGGCCCTGCGACAGCGCGACCTCGCCGAGGCCGATGATCGCGTCGAGGTTCTTGGGGTTCGAGGCCAGGGCCTTGGAGTAGTTGCTGGCCGCGCTGACCGGATCGCCGGAGCGCAGCGCGGCGTCGCCGGCCTTCGCGTAGAACTCGGCCATGCCGGCGGCCTCGTCGTCGGGCAGGTTGCCGCCGCTGCTGCCGCTGCCGCCGCCATCGCCGCTGCCGCCGGTGGCGCTGCCGCTGCCATCGCCGCTGCCGCCGGTCGGGAACGGATCGCCGAGCGTGCGACCGCTGCCGCCGCTGCCGCCGTGGGGCGGATCGGCCTTCGGCGGATCGGCCTTCGGCGGGTCGGCCTTCGGCGGGTCGGCCTTCGGCGGATCGACCGCGGCCGTGCTCGCCGCGTCGGGCGCGACCCCGGCGTCGAGCGCGGGCACGGCCATCGCCGCGTCGACCGCGGTGATCGCCGCGACCGGCGCCGCCGGCTCGGCCTTGTGCTGCTTCTTGCCGCCGCCGAACAGCAGCACCGCGGCGATCAGCGCCACGGCCGCGCCGCCGGCGATCGCGAACGGCTTGACCAGCGAGCGCTTGCGCCCGTAGTCGTCGTCGTCGAGGAAGCTGTCGCCGGGCTCGATGAAGCCGCGGGCGCGCTCGAGGCTGGCCGCGCCGCTGGCGCCGGGATCGCCGCCGTCGCCGTCGGCGAACCACGCGCCCGAGAGCCGGCTGTCCGGATCGGGCGGCGCGGGTGGCGCGCTGGCCCGCCGCGCGCGCGGCTCGAGGTCGTCGCGCGACGGCGGCGTGGTGTCGGCCTGCGAGCCGTGGCGCACGCGCTCGGTCGGCTCGGCCACCGGGCCCGACTTGGCGTCGGCGACGCCGACCGGGATCGCGACGCGCTCGCTGGCGGTGGGCTCGGCGGGCGCGGCCACCACCGCCGCGGCCGGCGCGCCGGGCGCCACCACCGGCGCGGCCTCGACGCTCGCCGCGGGCGCCGCCGCCGCCGCGGGCACCGGCACGCCGACCGCGGGCGTCCCGGTCGGTCCGCGCCGGGCGCTGCTCGACGACGCCGACCCGAGCTCCTCGACCGGCACCGCGCCGCCGCCGCGCAGCACCTCGGCCAGCTTGGTCGCGGTCACGAAGCGATCGTCGGGCGACTTGGCCAGCAGCCGCGCGACCACGGTGTCGAGCCACGCCGGCACGTCGGGTCGCCGGCTCGCGACGCGGGGCGCGATCTCGCTCACGTGGCGGGTGAGCACGTCGAACACCCGGCCGCCGACGAACGGCGGCTCGCCGGTCAGCATCTCCATCGCGATGCAGCCCAGCGAGTACAGATCGGCGCGGCGATCGGTGGGATCGCCCTTGGCCTGCTCGGGCGACATGTAGCGCGGATCGCCGAACGTCATGCCGAGGCTCGTCGACGCGGCGCCGCCGCCCTGCTCGACCAGCTTGGCCAGGCCGAAGTCGAGCAGCTTGACGAAGTTGGCCTTGCCGCGGCGGACCGCGAGGTAGACGTTGCGCGGGCGCAGGTCGCGGTGGACGAAGCCGACCGCGTGGGCGTCGACCAGCGCCTCGGCCACCTGGATCATCACGTCGAGCGCGCGATCGATCGGCAGCTTGCCGTCGCGCGCCAGCACGTTGTCGAGCGTCTCGCCCTCGAGCAGCTCCATCGCGAGGTACAGCCGCCCGTCGCTGGTGCGGCCGAAGTCGTGGATCTCGACGATGTGCTCGTTGTCGATCTCGGCGACCGACGTCGCCTCGCGGCGGAACCGCTCGATCGCCAGGTCGTCGCGCGACAGCTCGTGGTGCAGGACCTTGATCGCGACCTTGCGGCGCAAGGTCACGTGCTCGCCGCGGTAGATCGTCCCGGACTTGCCGGCGCCGAGCCGATCGACCACCAGGAACCGCTCGCCCAGCACCGCGCCGATCAGCTCGTCGACGACGCCGTCCTTCACCCGCGGCGTCCCGCAGTTCGGGCAGAACAGCGCGCCGGGCGCGAGTTCGCGACGACAGCTAGCGCACGGGACCGGGACCGGGTTCATTTCGGGGAGGGGCATCGGGGCTTCCAGGGAGGGAGCCTCGTGAGGCTCAATATAGCGCAGGAGGTCCGAGGTTTCCTGACCGCCTCCCTGATGCGTGCATGTGGTGGGCCAGGGTGCGCCGCGGCCCCGCGCGGCACCCGATTCACGCGATCTCAATCAGTTCGCCGTCGCTTCAGGCGCGCGCAAGCGTGACTCGGCGTTCTCGATCACAGGAATTCGTCGACACGCCTGTCGCGATCTCATCACGGTGTCGAGGCGCGGTGTCGAGTCTCGCGGCGGGTCACGCGACCAGCCGCGGGGCACCCGCGGTCACGCGACCAGCCGCCAGGCCAGCCCGGCGATCGCGCACGGCGCCAGCAGCTTCACGCCGTGGACCTTCCAGCGCAGCGTCGCGACCAGCGCCGCGCTCGCCAGCACCACCGCGCCGACGTCGACCGACGACCACACCGGCAGCTCGACCGTCCACGGCCCGAGCGCCGTCGGCGTCAGCCGCCCGAACAGCGTGTGCAGCGCGAACCACAGCGACAGGTTGGCGATCACGCCGACCACCGCGGCGGTGATCGCCGCCAGCGCCGCGTGGACGCCGCCGTGGCCGCGCAGCGCCTCGATGTACGGCGCGCCGACGAAGATCCACAGGAAGCTCGGGGCGAACGTCACCCACGCCGCCAGCGCCGCCGCCGCGACGCCGCCGGCGATCCCGTCGACCGCCGCGGCCGCCACGAACGCGACGAACGGCAGCACCAGCACCAGCGGGCCCGGCGTGGTCTCGGCCAGGCCCAGCGCGTCGACCATCTGGCCCGGCGCGATCCAGCCGAGCGCGACGGCCCGGCCGCCGACGTACGCCAGCGCCGCGTAGGCCCCGCCGAAGGTGATCATCGCGGCGCCGCTGAACATCACCGCCTGCCGCGCGTAGAGCGAGCCCGGCGCGAGCAGGGCCAGCGCCGCCACCGGCGCCAGCCACGCGATCGCGCACGCCGCGGCGGTGGCCCCGGTGATCCGCCACGACGGCCGGGTGTGGGCCAGCGCGCCCGCCGCCGCCAGCGCGCCGACCACGGTCGTGTCGTCGTGGGCCGCGGTCAGCGCCGGCGGTGCCGGCAGCGCGTCGGGGCGGACCGCGTGCACCAGCAGCCCGATCGCCGCGGCGCCCGCGACGACGACCGGGAACGGCGCGCCGACGATCGCGATCGCGACGAACGCCGCCAGCGCGACCACCTGCTGCACGGGGCGCCGCAGCGCGCGGCCGCCGATGCGCACCAGCGCGCCGGCGACCAGCGCCAGCACCGCGGCCTTGAGGCCGAACAGCAAGCCGGCCGCCCAGCCGAGCTCGCGCCACGTCACGTACGCGGCGGCCAGCGCGATCACCAGCGCCAGCCCCGGCAGCACGAACAGCGCGCCGGCGATCAGCCCGCCGCGCCGCCGGTGCATCAGCCAGCCGATGTACGTCGCGAGCTGCTGCGCCTCGGGGCCGGGCAGCAGCATGCAGTAGTTGAGCGCGTGCAGGAAGCGCTCCTCGTCGAGCCAGCGCCGCCGCACCACCAGCTCGTCGTGCATCAGCGCGATCTGCCCGGCCGGCCCGCCGAACGACAGGCAGCCGATCTTGGCCCACACCCGCGCGGCGGCGCCCAGCGACACCGGCGCCGGCGGCATCACTCGCCCTTGCGCATCAGCTCGGCCAGCGCGTCGTCGAGGTCGGCCTGCTTCAGCACGCCCTTGTCGATGAGCACCTTGATCAGCGCCTGGAGCTTGAGGTCGGGCTCGGGCAGCCCGGGCAGCTCGACCAGCCGCAGCTTCGACGTCGAGGTGGTCTCGACGGTGTCGTCGGTCAGCGTGCGCGCGTGGGGCTGGGTCGCGACCACGACGCCGCCGCCGTACGGCTTGCCGCGCCGCACCACCTGCGTCGACAGCTGCTTCTCGCCCTGCTCGATCAGCTCGTCGATCGCCGACAGCGGCAGCAGCGCGACGTCGACGACCGCGCCGGTGACCCGCTCGATCGCGGTGATCGCCGCGGTGTCGGTCGGGTCGGCCATCGCCAGCCACAGCTCCTTGTCGTCGCGCTCGGGCCCGCCGCGCATCTCGAGCGGCACGACGCGGTGCTTGCGGCACAGCTCGCGCGGCACCAGCCGCAGCGCCTCGATGTCCGGCTTCACCGCGCGGGGGTCGACCGACAGGATCCGCAGCTCGCGACGAAATGCCGCAACCAGCGCCACCTCGTCGATCCCGAGCTCACGGACCACCACCACGGCGAGCGGCAGTGACCGCTCTTCGGCCAGCTCCTTCGCGCGCGTCACGTCGGCTCGGGACAGAAGCCCCGCGTCGACGGCGATCTGCGCCAGGGTCTTCGGCAATCAGCGCACCCGAGAGGATTCGAACCTCTGACCTTTGGCTCCGGAGGCCAACGCTCTATCCAGCTGAGCTACGGGTGCGTAGCTCGCTACACATACAAGGTTGGCGCTTCCCCTGCAAGGTCCCGGAGTTGGCATTGCGCGTTTGCCACGACATCGGTAGGGTCCGAGCGCTTTCCCTTCCCCTTCCTCGAAGGTTGAATCATGGAGTCCAAGACCCAAACCCTCGACCGCGTCGTGATCCGGTTCGCCGGCGACTCGGGCGACGGCATGCAGCTCACCGGCACCGAGTTCACCAAGGCGGCGGCCGAGGCCGGCAACGACATCTCGACGTTCCCGGACTTCCCGGCCGAGATCCGCGCCCCCGCGGGCTCGCTGTTCGGCGTGTCGGGCTTCCAGCTGCACTTCTCGTCGAGCGAGATCCACACGCCGGGTGACGCGCCCGACGTGCTGGTCGCGATGAACCCGGCCGCGCTCAAGACCAACCTCAAGGATCTGGTCGACGGCGGCGTGCTGATCATCAACACCGGCGCCTTCATCGAGGCCAACCTCAAGAAGGCCAACTACGCGACCAACCCGGTCGAGGACGGCTCGCTCGAGAAGTACCGCGTCCACGCGGTCGACATCTCGGGGCTGACCGTGGCGGCGCTCGACGGCACGACGCTGTCGACCAAGGAGAAGGGCCGCTCGAAGAACTTCTTCGCGCTGGGCCTGGTGTTCTGGATGTACGGGCGCGACACCGAGCCCGAGATCCGCCGCATCATGCAGCAGTTCACCAAGCGCCCCGAGCTGGGCGAGGCGAACGTGAAGGTGTTCAAGGCCGGCTACAACTTCGGCGAGACCGCCGAGGTGTTCCAGACGGTCTACAAGGTGCCGCCGGCGCGCTTCGCCCCGGGCACCTACCGCAACATCACCGGCAACGAGGCGCTGGCGCTCGGGCTGGTGGCGGGCGGCGAGCTGGCGGGCAAGTCGCTGTTCTTCGCCGGCTACCCGATCACCCCGGCGTCGTCGATCCTGCACTCGCTCGCCAAGTACAAGAACTACGGCGTGATGACGTTCCAGGCCGAGGACGAGATCGCCGCGATGGGCGCGGTGATCGGCGCGGCCTACGGCGGCGCGCTGTCGGTGACCGCGTCGTCGGGCCCCGGCGTCGCGCTCAAGGGCGAGGCCATGGGCCTGGCGGTGATGACCGAGCTGCCGGTGGTGATCGTCAACGTGCAGCGCGGCGGCCCGTCGACGGGCCTGCCGACCAAGACCGAGCAGAGCGACCTGGCCCAGGCGCTGTACGGCCGCAACGGCGAGGCGCCGATGCCGGTGATCGCCGCGCGCTCGCCGGGCGACTGCTTCTACGCCGCGGTCGAGGCGCTCAAGGTGGCCAGCCGGTACATGGTGCCGGTGATGCTGCTGTCCGACGGCTACATCGCCAACGGCAGCGAGCCGTGGCCGGTGCCCGACGTGACCAAGCTCGATCGCTTCGACGTCCACCACCCGACCGATCCGACCGGCTACCACGTCTACGAGCGCGACCCGGCGACCCTGGCGCGCGCGTGGGCCATCCCCGGCACCCCCGGCTTCGAGCACCGCATCGGCGGCATCGAGAAGGACTCGGTCACGGGCAACATCTCGTACGACCCCGCCAACCACGAGAAGATGATCCACACCCGCGCGGCGAAGATCGAGCGCATCGCGCAGGAGTGCGGCGAGCTCGACCTGCGCGGCGACACCTCGGGCGACGTGCTGTTGATCGGCTGGGGCGGCACCTTCGGGTCGCTGCGCCAGGCCACCGAGGAGCTGCGCAGCCAGGGCAAGAAGGTCAGCCACGTGCACCTGCGCTGGCTGTCGCCGCTCGAGCCGGGCCTCGAGAAGATCATCCGCAACTTCAAGCAGGTGGTGTGCGCCGAGCTGAACATGGGCCAGCTCCGCGCTCACCTGCGCGCGAAGTTCCTCCTCGACATCCAGGGCCTCAACAAGGTCCAGGGCCAGCCGTTCAAGGTGCGCGAGGTCGTCGCGGCCATCGAGCAGCTGCTCGGCGGCGCCCGGCTGTCCGAGGTCAACGTCCCCACCGCCCCCACCGCGCGCGCCTAGGAGATCGCCATGGACGCCCCCAAGCTGGTGAAGCTGACCAAGAAGGATCTCGAGACCGACCAGGACGTGCGGTGGTGCCCGGGCTGTGGCGACTACGCCATCCTGGCCACGGTGCAGCGCACGCTCGCGACGCTCGGCATCAAGCGCGAGAACACGGTGTTCGTGAGCGGCATCGGCTGCTCGAGCCGGTTCCCGTACTACATGAACACGTTCGGGTTCCACACGATCCACGGCCGCGCGCCGGCGATCGCGACCGGCCTCAAGCTGGCGCGGCCCGAGCTCGACGTGTGGGTGATCACCGGCGACGGCGACGGCCTGTCGATCGGCGGCAACCACATGCTGCACGCGCTGCGGCGCAACGTGGGCCTGAAGGTCATCCTGTTCAACAACCAGATCTACGGCCTGACCAAGGGCCAGTACTCGCCGACGTCGAAGGTCGGCACCCGCGCGGCGTCGACGCCGTCGGGCTCGATCGATCACCCGCTCAACCCGCTGCAGTTCGCGATCGGCGCGGGCGCGACGTTCATCGCGCGCGCGACCGACACCGACGCCAAGGGCCTGGCGGCGATCCTCGAGCGCGCCTACAAGCACCAGGGCTCGGCGCTGATCGAGATCCTGCAGAACTGCCCGGTGTTCAACGACGGCGTCTGGGACACGGTCAAGGACGACGCCGCCAACCACCAGCTGCCGCTGGTCGACGGCAAGCCGCTCCTGTTCGCGGGCGGCACCAAGGGCATCCGGCTGTCGGCCGACCTGGTGCCGGAGATCGTCAACGTCGGCGACGGCGGCGTGGCGCCCGAGGCGCTGATGGTCCACAAGGAGCGCGGCAGCTCGGCCTACGCGCACCTGATCAGCAGCCTGACCCACCCGGAGTTCCCGGTGCCGG
>Ga0075163_10009582_pt1 | contig 12710 bp, 7 predicted proteins | sample JI1023141ADNA_FD_71478 | JGI IMG/M metagenome (GOLD analysis project Ga0075163, IMG submission 71478) | Wastewater effluent complex algal communities from Wisconsin, to seasonally profile nutrient transformation and Carbon sequestration -... | ecosystem: Engineered > WWTP > Effluent > Algae...
TGAAAGAGAACGAAGCAGATTTTTATTCATTTGCTAATCCTATATGTAAATAAACATATCAATCGTTGCCTAAAATTTATGGTGGAAATAGGAAACCAAAACCTTAGACTAAAAGATAATCATTAGCATCACCACATCGACATAAGTGTGTCTCACAAACTTAATAATAAATACAAAAACTGCCAACAAATAAAAAATATAGTCAATCTAAAAGTAGATATTTGAGTATGCCAAAAGCATAAAAATGTAGTAAGAAATATTGTTCATGCAATTTGATTCATTAATAAGATCCAAAAACTCTTAGGAAAAATAATTCACCCAAAAGAAAAATTAAATTAAAATTAAAGCCTATACCATATGCAAAACCTGATGATTTCTAATCTGAGCATAAAGTTGCCATGAGAATATGTACTTAGCCAAATATGCCAACAGGTCTTGCACTGATAATTGGTTCTCAAAGAAACCCTGTTCCTTAAAAGAAAATAAATACCTCAGAGAATTAAAATAGTTTCATTAATGAAATAATGGATGACTAGGACTAAAATTAAACAAAAAGGCATACAATATTATAAAAACATAAAAATTAACATAAAACAAAAAGTATTCCTCGTAGCTTTACTTAATAAATTGCAATCGGAACTGATGATCATGCACATCCTATTGAAAGTGCTCCTTATTCATTTTAATAAACAATTTTATCAAGAGCAACAAGTGTCCTTAAATAAGTTGCATGTGTTTAAGTACAAGTTAATCTTATCGATGATGCAATAGAGAAAAGAAGTTAAAAGTAATCATAAATATAATAAGTAACAAAATAGATTAGGAAAGGTAGCTAAGCATATTCATCAAATCAACCAAATTCAATCAGAAACAGAATGGATCATTAAAGATTTAAAAAGCTATCACGAGCTCGAAAAACGAAATTTTATATAAGTGAGTAAGAAGACAATTAATAATCATAAATTTATTAATAAGACGAAAGAAAAAGACAAAAATAAAACTCCAAATAGCAAGGATTAACCAACTCTCGAAAAACTTAATCTTCACTATCATTAACCTCGTGTCTAGTGAAAGGCTTAAATTCTTAACAGACTGAGTTTAAAAAGCTAACGACCAGATAAAATAAATAGTCGTTAAAAGTTAGCAGAGCAAAATCAACAAAATCTAACGGAACATTTCGAGTACCAACTCAAGAAGATTATATAGCTTATTTAAAAGGATATAATGTTATAGATAAAAAGAATTTCAACTTAAAATAATTGGTTAAGAAACCACTTTTTTCTATTGTTTAGGAAGAATAAGGAGTTTATTTTGGCGAATATGAAGGATAAATTAAAAATGGAACAGGTATAAGGGTCACAGAAAAGTAAATATTCGAAGGAGTATATTAAAAAAATATAAAAATAAAAGGGTGCGAAAGAAATATTGATGGTGTATATAAAGGCTATTTTTTAAATGGGAAAAGAGAAGGTTATGGTACATTTTAATGGAATAATGGGTAAAAATTTTAAGGAAACTGGAAAGATGGGGTGAAATGTGGTTTTGGTATTTGGAGATCTCCGAAAGGAGATAGCTATTAAGGTGAATGGATGAATAATAGACAACATGGATAAGGTGTTTTTAAACATCGAAATAGTTCTTATAAGGGAGAATTTTAAAACTTTCTTAAACATGGTAAAGGGACATAAAAATTTATTAATGGAGATACATATTAAGGTGATTATAAGTTTGGAAAGCCTGATGGGTTTGGTACTTATAACTGGTATGATGGAGGAAGCTATCAAGGATAGTTTAAATCAGGAATTCGTAATGGAAAAGGTAAATTAATCGAAGTTAATGGAAATATTTATGAAGGTAATTATTATTTTATTTAGGTTAATTTAATGAGGATTCCAAATAAGGAAAAGGCATTCAATTTTTCAAAAATGGAGATTACTTTGAAGGTTAATTTAGAAAAAATAGTATTTATAAAGGAACCTTGCATAAAAAATAAGGAAGATCAGAATTTGTAGATAATTCTTGATTATATTTTCTATCCTTTTTCTTTGATATTTAATCTTATAAATATTGGTAAATACTATTTACTTATTCAAATCATTCTTAAGTAATTGCCTGGTGAGCAATCATATTCTGAGTTAGATGCTTCATAACTCTTAAATTTGAATGAATTAATCGATTGTAAAGTTTAATTTAATCTTCAGTGAGTTTGTGATAATGAGTATTTACTTTAGTAATGAGCTGCCCATTTAGCTACAAAACTTTTTTAAATTTCTATTTTAAAAGACATTTAGTATTTTCATCAATTTATTGTTAATCTTATTCTTCCTAATTTAATGGCCTTATTCTTTGCCTCAAATTAGCATATACCGACATATTTGTATCTAGTTAAAGGACAGAATATAATTATTTTCGACTTGTACAACAATTTTTACATCGACATACTTTTCTATGATAAGGGCATCTCCATGATTAACTTTTCTGTAAATGTTCGACTATATTCTATTTATAAATAAGAACTAAACAATCTAAACAAAATTTTTTCTAGCATGATGTAGCTTGATAGTTTCGATAACACTGATAGCCAATTTTGTTGCGGGATTTACACATATGGCAATGCCCAATTTTTACGAAAGAAATTGAAGAATTTTTATAAAATGGTTGTAAACGAGCTAGTTTTTTTTGTTGTTGATCTTACGAAACAATTATTTGCTTTGGTAGTTAATTTTGTTCTGAATTTTCATCCATTTTGAATAATTAAAAGTAAGATTATATAAATTATAATTAATATTTGATAAAATTAAGAGGTAATCAATCCAAGATATTGACCCCTTCTTGTTATTTTTATGTCGTTATTAAATATGATATTTAGATGCTTTAGTTTTATTTATATTATGTATTTTATAAACATTCAAAAATTAGTTCTAGATAAGGTAGATTTAGATTCCAATATCGTAAAAATCCAAACTATTTAACAAAATGAACATACAGACGAAAAACATTAGAAACTGACAAATTTTAACAATAAAAAGAAAATAGCAATAAATAAAAACCCATTAGATTCGCTCATGAAAAAATTAAAGAGATCCAATGGTAAGTTAAATGTGTATATTTTATGATGTTAAGATTGTAGAAACAAATCAAATCGTAATCAGATCATTTCTTTCTGTTTTGTCTTCTCTTGCGTTTTAATCTTCTCATTCTTTTCTTTCTCCACTTTTCTCTCATTTGCGGCTATAAATATATATATTATAAATTAATTCAATATTTTTAATATTACTACTATGTTTTTACAATTATTACAAATTAGAACATATCCTTATTTTATTTTTTGACACACAAAATTTGATATAATTTATATACTAGGTATTAAATCTTCTCGAGTTATATCAATAGAAATACAGATAAATAAATAAGTAAAATATAAATAACATATAGTTCAATTATTATTAAATAGCTGCTATTACTAGATTACTTCATCTAATTTTTAAACTTCTGCGACAACTTCTTATTATTTATTCTTGTTATTCTAGTTATTCTATTCCATTCGACGTTAATCAAGGTATTCTTGATCATAATGGATTGGGTTATTATCACCAATTTGCCATGGTTCGTCATCTGAATCATAGTAACCTGATGGTGGTTTTTATTATTATTCTTTTTGGTAATTTTTCTATTCATTTGTATCCTTATCTTTCTTTTATACTTATTATTGTTTTTGTTTATCAGAATTATTTGTGTTAACTTTTATTTATTTTTATTATTTTACTTATTATTTTTAATTTGATTATTGGACAATAAAGATTTATTGAGGTTTTTTATCTTATTATTTTTAAATAGTTTAATGTTTTTTAATTTAAACTGAAGTTTTAGCTGCAATTGGCTCTTGCTATATAATAATTTTTGATTGAATGGGAACTGCTTATTCTTATTCAGGAAGTTTTCGTAATTTTGGTACGGTATTTACAGCAGATTAAGTTGATTAAATTTTATTAGCAGGTTTTGCCAAAATTTATGATCTTTTAGTATTTTAAATTTTATCTTATTTTTTTTATTACTTCTTCTTATTTGAAATTGAAACTTAAATTTAATTCACTTTTGGTAGTTATTTTTTGGATTATTCAACAAATTATTAATATTATTAATTCTAGGCTTACTTTGATTGGGTTTTTTATTTTTTAGGCTAAGTTTACTTTTTCTAGCTTAACTTTTCTTGCATCTTTTTCTATACTTCAACCCAATATTTTTTATTTCCAGTTCCATTACTTATACGAATAGGAATTTATCCTTGAATTTGGTCTTTATCTAAGTTTTGATGTTCAGGATCTAAAGATATATCGAATTAAGGATTTTATTATCTTTTACTATTTTTATTAATTGTGCTTCCTTCATGTGGAATATCATCAGCATCGACTTCGCTAGCAACTAAGTACATTACCTCTTCATTTTTATCGAATCTCAGGCACTCAAAAATTCTTTATATTTTTCCTCCACATTCTTGCTCAATAAACTATATAGCCTAGTTTCTTTCAATTTAAATAACTTTTATTTATTTTTTATCTTTTGTATCACCAATGATTTGTAATCTTTGATGATTCAATCTTACTGTTACTAGGAAACTAACTCCATCTATTATTCTCATACGACAAAGCTCCACATTACTAGTTCTTGATTATTTTCCACCGATTTGCGAGACACTCGATCTTTTTCTTTTTCGATCATTTATGATAAAAGGATAATTAGAGAGATTTTTTATCACATATTTTTGTTTCCTCCAACTTTATTTAAATTTCTAGGTTTCATAATTTGGTTTTCTATCTTGCAATCTTTTAAGAAGTTTAGCATTCTATATCTAAATATTTTGCATTTGTCTTTTTCGAAGTTCACTATTAAGACTGCGATTTATCTTTTGTTGGCTTTAAGTTTTTCTGGTTTGATGCTTACCCATTATGGAACTTATTTTTTCTAATAAAATTCGATTTTCTCTTTAGATTTAGGTAAATCTTGCTTATTTTTGCATTTATCCTTTTCTATTATTTATTTGTATTTAGCCATATTAAATAGTCCCTGTCCTTGGTCGGATATGGGTAAGATTATTCATATGAAATTACATTGATCTCTCTTATTATTTTTTCTTGATTTGTCGATTTAGATAAGGAGTTCCTCGATACATACTTATTTATCAATTAAATTTATTAGTTTTTCAATTTATAATTCAGTTTATTCATCATATATTATCATAAAATTAAGTCATTATCATTCTTATTTTTTTTTGTCAGTTTTCTTTTACTTTTTTATGTGCTTAGTTTTAAGGACTGGTGGTTATGAAGATGATGAAGAAGAGTCATCTGAAGACGAACAAGAAGAAGAAGAGTCATCTTTATCTTTTTTATTTTTCTTCGTAACAATATTCAGTTTCTTTATCGAATTGTTATAAGCATTATTCCACCATTGATCTTTCCAATCAAATGTCTATTAACTTGCTGATTTTATTCCAAGACCTTGTCCATCTTATCTTCTTTTAATTTGAAGGCATTCAGTCATTCCTCCTTATTTTTTACCAAGACCTTTACCCTCACTCCAACCCATCTTCATCATAAGTTTTTTAGCATACTCAGATTCAACTTTCTTATGGCTAATTCCTGAGCTTTTCAATATTCTTTATCTATATTTTTCAGCCATTCACTCAACAATCAAACTATCAATATTATTATAAAAGTAAATAATTTCCTATTTTATTTATTCTATAAAACAACAATCATAAAAGTATGCTAACACTCAAAAATCCATCCAATTTCAGGCAAACATTGCTTTGTGCAATTATTGCTTAACAAAACATAATTATTGAAGATATAAATATGCGCCGTAACCCACCTGGTCTTAAACCTTAATAATCAACATTTTTTAAACTAATATAATCAGTTTCTAACGGTTCTAAAATAATGGTAGCAAAAGGAGGAACTCATATGCGTTTTTACGCAGGTATGATTACAAATAACGAGGGAGTTTAATTTGATTTCAATTGCGGATTGCATCGTAGTATTGGTTATTATTTGTAGTATTTAATTCTGATAGCAATGTTTGGTAAAAATTCACTTAACATTAATTTAACTGGCATTACAAACGATAATCATGATAATAGTGTAGACAGCATTCAACAACATTTAATACCTTTATTAAAATAATACTACTAATTTGATAATTAATTGTCAATTAAAGTTATAAAAAGAGGATATTTACCATAAGGCGGAGGACAAGTTAGTGTTACTATTCCAACTATTAGAAAGTTGAAAAAAGTTAATATTTAAGATAAAGGGTATATTAAAAGAATAAGAGGTGTTTGTGCAGGTAGTAAAATGTCAACAAGTATATTAAATTAAGTTAAAGATCAATGTAAAACTGCATTTTTAGACTTTTTACCTGATATTTGGATTTATACTGATTTTTATAAAGGAGATAAGGCTTCGCTTTCGCCTGGATATAGTCTTAGTTTGAAGGCATAAACTAACACTGGGTCAATAATTACATTTGATGCTGCATATTAAGGATAGAAAACTGAATAGTTTGTCAAGAAAACAGTCGCAAACTTTATGGATTAAATCAATTTCTCAGGAGTTATTTCGACAAATTATCAATGGTTTCTTTTAACTCTCATGGCTTTGAGTTAGAAAAAAACAAGTTCAGCAAAACTCGGAAGAGTATCTCCTTTCACAGTTTAATGTTTGAGAATATTACGTGATTTCTTTGGTATTGCATTCGAAATTTAAGAAAGTAAAACAGATGGAATGGCCTTGTTTAGATGCCTTGGTATTGGATATGAGAATTATGCTCGTATAGCCAACTGATTTGTATAATTATTTATAAATTATCATAACATATTATTAAATTTTTATACAAATTTGATTTATACTTTAGATCAAGATAACATAAGATAAAAAGATTAGTAAATAAAGTTGGATTAAACTTAATAATCGTTAATTATAAATTTGAAAGTTATTATTGCCAAATATTTATTATGATCAAACCTAAGCAGCCTGTCCAAAAATCTAAATTGCCCACAACTCGCAAGCCAAGCTTACCAATAAAACGAACATCTTCAGTTCAATCTCATGCTTCTGATCAATCATGTATGAGTGATCGTATTATTTATAAGAAAAGTACAATTGAATAACATAATATCCGTCAGATATAACCTTCTTAATCGAAGAAAAACTTCTCAAACACATTGTAACAATAAAAATCATCAAATTCAATAAATGCCTCAGATAAAAATTTAAAGAAAATAAAAAATAAGCTCAGTATGGGAAATGCCGAATCAATTAAAAAGAATGAGCATTCGTTAACTGGATTTCAATGGCTTATCATAATGAGACATTGCTTTCATATATAAAATAAACGCAGATCATCAAATTGTATTAAACAACGTACATTAATAAATTACATAAAAAATAGAATGTATCCAGATTCATTATGGAATAAGATAATGGTTGTTGAAAACTAGAATAAATTTACTGTCAATTAAGTTATCGCCATGATTTAGAAATAAAATAAATGGAAACTAACACTTGATGATATTTTAGTATGTATTAGCAAGAGTTATTCGCAAGAGAATTTACAACAAGTATAATAATCAGAAAGTGCAGCCGAAACTGCAAGATTTACTGAAAACATGAAACCTAATATAATTATTTAACATAAAAGTAATAAAAATACTTTGGAGAATAATTATTCACAGCCTAAATTTATTTATAAACAAAACCAACAAAGTCAAGTTAAAACCCATAATGATAAAAATAAATCATGCATTTCTTCTTCAAATAATATTCAAAATTAAAAGCTATAAAAATCAAAGAAACAGCAAATTTCTACAAAACAAATATAACCAATGAATGTTGCAAATATTAATTCATTTCCAATATAACAGCAGCTTGGTCTTAACATTTCACCAATTTCAGTAGCATCAGTAATCGATCAAACAAACGATATCTCATTTTCTATGTAATAAAGTCAATTACAAATTCAATCAAATTACCAATCACAGTCACAATTTCAAACTCAATCGCAAACACAGACACAACCTCAAATATAAACAGATCAACAAACATAAATGGATTAGAGCTAACGATTCTAATATGGGTATAATGGTATCTAGGCGTTGAAGAATAACTTTGAAACTAGTAAAAATTAATAAAAGAAATTACTTGTTAGTTTTTTAAAAGAAATATTAAATTATTCAATTTATAATACAAAAAGAAATAAAAGTATTAAATAGCCCAAAAATACAAATAAATGTTAGATAAAAGTATAATTATAAGGATTTCGTAAAAATTCAATCAATTATAATTCTAACACTGATAAAAATGATTCCTTAGAATCAACTCAATATTTCCATGGTTTAAAGCTATAATCTCGTAAAAATATATAAAAACTGCCTCATACAATTCTTTAACGTTTATTCACATCTCGATAATTTACATAATATTTCTACAACTTACAAGCAATAAAAATATCATAATATTATTCCTAGTTACCATTAACATTGCCACTTTTAAGCCCAAGTCTACGCATATTAAATTTATCTCATAATAATTTACGCAGCTTAACATTTTTGAAAGATATTTAATCAAATAATTTGTAATTTATAAATCTAAGTAATAATAAGATCACAAATATGAGTTAGTTATTGTCATTAAGTAAATTATAGTAAATCCATATAAAATACAATCTAATTGATCATGTGCATGTCAGCAAAGATAAAATAAATGCAAAAAAGTAATATAATTTGTGATAATATTATAGTTTGAAAATTGTTGATTTAGGCTATAATCAAATACAAAAATAATAAGATTTGTGGTCACTAAATTAGTTGCCCAATTTGAAAATGTTGAATTTAGCTGGAAATTCGATATTGAAAGATTTTAAATCTATTGGAGTATTATCGAATTAAATAATACTAGATCACATGGAAATGTATGTAAAATCTATGATTATATAGGTCTTTTCAGCTTACACTCAGTATAAAGATGTTGCATTTTCGACAAAACACAAATAAAATCGATAGGGCAAATAACAAACACAATTATAGGTTGGTGGTTAATCTAGAAATAAGTAATATACAATAATAGGTTAAAAATCAAGATGATTTATTTATTTTTCTTTCTTATTTTGTTGGCTTTTCATTTATATATAATTTTATACATTTTATTTTTGTTTTGAACTGAAACATATGATTGATTTATTGTTATATTTTTATTGTGCAATTATCGAATGCATTTAATTTTAATTAATAAGTAAAATATTATCGAAATATATTATACAAATACTTATAAGTTCTTATGCCACTTAGTGTAGTAAACTAATCAAATAAATCAAATATCTAACACATATCAAACCCAACTTTAAGTGTTACTTTACCTTTAAGCGAATACTAGCATGAATACATACCCTTAAATTAAATATCAGAACCATAATCAAAAGAATCATCAATTCAACCTCATACAATAAATATTAATCTATCCGCATATGCAACAAATAATCATGATGCTTATTTACAAATATTATATCGATGCATGTTATATGTTCGAAAATAAGATTAGCGGGCTTTGATCGATGATGGAATATTGTTGTAAGAACTGAGCTAACACATTACTATTTCGATAAATCCTTTGCCTATAACAACAATTGGGCAATTTTTATTAATGGATGGGTATGTTTTAGTTTCTTATAGCATACTGATGGGAAGACTAAATCATTCGATAGCCTGCTATAATTATTTAATGTCGCAATTTTATACAACTAGTTAAATGTTAGTGCATGCTGACTAATTTAACTACTACTATGCAACATTAAAATAGTTGCATGTTTTGGGATTATTGATGGAATCGTAAAAATATTTAAAGAAAAGTAAAAAATTTTAATAAAATGAAATAAAATTAAAAAGAAATAGAATAATCACAATAGTTTGAGAAATTAGTAAATGATAAATAAATTATGAAAGATTATTTTAATCTAAAATATGTTTTTATTCCTATTGAAATTTCATCCATATATTCAATTTCCTGATTTGTAATAAGTTTTGTCTCCTATTTGTACAACTTTACAATTAGCAATTAAATGCTTATCTACTTTTTTCTCATCGGTTTCTTTTTTGTGTTTTTTTGTTAAGTTTATGAAATTTATTATTAAATTATGCCAAAATTTCATGTCTTAGGGTAACTATGAACAGCACGGGTCACAAAAAACTAAAAAAATTGGCAATTAAGTATGTTATAAAATAACAGACATTTATTCATTTGATTTTGATAACATCAAACCTGATGTCTTTAAAAATTGTGAATTTTCAGTTAAGAAAGAACTTTATATAAATTTTGAAGGATAAGCAATTTTTTTATTATTTTCGAACAGAATTCTCAAAGATAAATCTAAGCCTTTGAATAGCGCACTTTAATAACTTGCATAGAATTCTGTTAATCCATACTAAGGCTTTCTAGTTTATATTTTGCTGTCACATAGAAAATCAAGTGCTTATTTAGCCATATTTTTAATAAACATTATTGGATATCCCTATACTTTTTTAGCTATATTAATGAAAATTTGCATCCATTTCCTCATTTTTTAATCTAATTCTTCAAACAAGTCTCCTACAACTGCACAATGACTCATATGAACAAATTTCTCAATTTATGTATAAATTTTCTATTAAGTTCCCTATAAATTTGGCTTTATACAAATACATCTTACTCCTCCAGATTATACCCAAGTAACAAATTTAAAACTAATGCCATATTATTATCCACTACTATTAAGGTTATTATTAGAAATAGTTGTGTTTGTTTTCATACTTACAGTGTTGTTAGTTTTATTTTCTTCAATTTTATTTGCTATCAGCAGTGCTACAGGGTATAAATTCTCATTATAAGGCTATTACCAGTGTAAAGAGGATAAAGCTGATTGTAAAAGAAGATAGAAAGTTTATAATTTTACTAACCCAACATTTTGATTAGTTTCGAGCAATGATGATAAAGATTGAATATTATTGTGATATTTTTGAGGTAATTTATTTATGTTAGATTGAATATAAGCTAATTTTTATGCTGCTGTCAAAGATTAATTATTCATTTGCAATTTATTTAGAAATTTTTGAATTTTTAATTTGTTATAATTTCAAAGAAAAAAATTATATAAAAACCATTTTTTTATTTTATTCAATTTTTCAAAATTTACTATCCAAACTGCTTTATTTAATTCTTTGCTGTTATTAGTTAATGAATGTGGAATTTTTATAAAAAATTAAATGTTATAATTTATTTAGTTTAATATGAACTAATTTTTAGATTTTTTTCCAAATACATATAATTTAAATAGAGGTGATAATGATAAATCGGTTATTTTACAATTAAACTGATAAAAATAACTATAATTTAAACAAATGTCATCAAAACTGTCAAAAATATATTCAATCAAGCAATAAAAAAAGTATAGAAACTAAACAATAAACATACTCAATCATCTAAATACTAAAATTACAACTCCAACTCTTGCTGATAAGTCATTAAATAATTTTAAAAGTATCAAACCTTAAGTACAGAGCAGTCGGTTAAACAGACCATAAACTGGTAAAATTTTAAGTAAACAAAATTGCATAAGTAAATAGAGAGAAAAGTATGATAAGGAGAAATAAAGACAAAGATAGAGAGAGCGAGGATTTGATTTAGGTTTTGGTGAAAGGTATGAAAAAATATCATCAAAGTCACTATAAAGTAGACAGGGAAGTTACAACACTCATCGCAGATAATCTGATAAAACAAAGAAGAATAGTTATTCGAGGCTAAAAACTTAGCCATTGGGAATTGATCAAAATATAAATTATAGTAAAGAATAAGAAAGACTATACAATTTTATATAAAAAAGATTAAAATCGATTCAAAACTTATTTTTTTGTTCAAAAAATTAAGATGTAACTTCTTCTTTATATTCTCCGAATATACAAAATTTAAAAATACAACTAAAACCAGATTTATTTAGCATTGAAACTCATTTAAATAGTTATGCAAATACCAATAAAAATACAAAGAATTTAAGAAATAATAAAAATAATAAGAATAATAATAGCACTACTAACATAAAACAAAACTAAAATTTGAATGCAGCTCAAATGATTGTTTAATTAAATAAAAAATTTGAAAAATTTAAATAGGATTTCTCATAAGATAATAAAAATAGATAATAATATCCATAATTCGATATTCTTCTTACAAATATCATAAATGAACTCCATAATTCTTTTTTCACAATTTTATCAAATCTTTTGCAATAAAACTAATAAAAAATGTTTGACATTTAAATGAGTATCACAAAAATGTTGAATGATCATTAGCAATAGATATAAAAATATGTTAACAAGTGCGACCAAATAAAGTAAAGTTATATGTAACAAATTTAAGGGTTATTAATTAAATCTTTGTATATGAATGATAAAATAAATGCAATGCAACAAAAATGCATTCTTAATTTTGAGAAATAAGCGAGAAAACTTGACAAAAATTAATAATAAGAGTTAAATGAAGCTCATAATTAATTTATCGAAAGTTAATGCATTGGTGAAGATGGATAAAATAGTAGCTAATAAGTTTGTTAAGAATCAATGAATAGCTAAATGCTAAGTCAAGATTGGCAATTTTTAAGAAAATAAAGATAACAGGATATTTAGTATT
>Ga0075163_10009583_pt1 | contig 12708 bp, 15 predicted proteins | sample JI1023141ADNA_FD_71478 | JGI IMG/M metagenome (GOLD analysis project Ga0075163, IMG submission 71478) | Wastewater effluent complex algal communities from Wisconsin, to seasonally profile nutrient transformation and Carbon sequestration -... | ecosystem: Engineered > WWTP > Effluent > Algae...
CGCATCTTTCGCTCTTGGACGACGAGGTATTCGATGAAAGACAGCGATCCCAGAACAATGCCGCCGGAGGTCCGTGGCGCGTACGAAGACCCATTGCTTTTGAACAACCTGCTGTCCTCCGAAGTGTTTGCTTACAACGATCAGATCGACGTAAGAGACACGCTGGTCCAGAAATTGGTGCGCGACCAAGGGATGGCTTACGTTTGGAACGGAAAGATTGACTTGCCGATCGATGCCTACGTCTCAAGGATGGGATCGGAGATCTGGAGGCCGATCGCCACGATGTTCACCATCGATGACTACGGCGGCAAAGAGTCTGTTCTGCGCGTGCTTGCGGAGATCATGCAGCCGTACTGGCTTCGGTGGTGGGAGTCGACATCGTGGGCGGATCGAGACAGCTATTCAAGGATCAGCTGGATGGATGCTGTGGGATACGTGCTCGGACCACGCCAGCGACGCTGGATCGCCGCCCAGTGCGCGAGGTCTGTGATCGACCTGGACGAGGCGCCTGAGGCTCGCGAGCGGAGTCTTCTCGCGATCGAAGCAGCCGAGCGATACGCGATCCACCCCAGCGTTGACAACCAAGAGCGGATGCTGCTTGCGCACAAGGATGTAAGAAGGCTTCTCATCGGCGCCATAGGACAGTTTGCCTCGATGAGGAACGCATCCGAAGCCATGTTCTCATGCATGGAATCGTGCGTGCAGCGCATTCGGGAGAACTGCGACTACGATCCCGCTGTAGACCCCGACTTTTCGCTAAGTCTCGCGAGAGAGCTGATCACGCCAACGCTGATCACAGGACCGAACGGAGCAGTATCATGAAAAGCAAGAGAATCGACCCAAACATCCTCCAGCGATGGAGAATGAACCAGATCGCCTCCAAGATGGAGCAAGAGATCAGCGCGATCGAATCCAGACCGAGCGATGACTTGGCGAGTCTCGAGCGAAAGGCTGCGAAGATCTTTCGGATTGGATCGGTCCATCAAGAGCTGATCTTCGTGGTGATCGACAGTGAGCTCTATCTTCCAATCCTCTACAGCATGCTCGCTTCCGTTTCTGGCGAAAGACCGATCGTCGTCGACTTGGCGGTGCTAGGAGAGTTGTTGCAACGCCAAGAGAGGGACATCGCGAGAGGGATCAGCAAGGCGTCCTACGACGCGAAATATGCGATGGCGCCGAGCCTCGTCGAGGCGCTCGAGCAGGACCTGTCGAGGTCCGTCTTGATCGATGCGTACGCTCCGGACGCCGAGGATGACAACGTCGTTGGGACGCAGTACCTCGCGCTCAATCACATGCGAGACACGGCAACCCTGGGAGGCAGGCGTGGCCCTGGCGTGGTCTTGTTCGTGATCGCTGCGAAAGATCTCCGCGAGATTCCCGGAGATCTCTACTCGCACAGGCTCTCGGTCGTCGTTCTCGGCGAAGGAGAGCCGTCGGCGAGGACGAACATCGCCGCCGATGTGCCGCTTCCGTGAAGCGATCTTGACTCGCGCCTGTCCGCGTGGGATGCACGCGGATCCATGGAAACACGCATCGCTGCTCTGGGTGACTTCAATCAAGGACAGACCAAGCGCACCGCTACCGGTGTCGCCTGGCTCAACGAGCACCTCGGAGGGGGGCTCTCTCCTTCGGACCGCATCTGGATCCACGGCGGCCCAGGCAGCGGAAAGACCGTGCTTTCCATGCGGATCGCCGCTGGGTCTGAGTTTCAGAGAGTGCTCTGGCACTCGGCAGCCGAGCCCGGCAGCTCGAGACGGCTCCTCGAGCGACTCTCCTCGACGCCTCAGCGAGAGATGGCGTTCACGATCCGGGAAGAGCTAGGGCTCGCCGGTCTTCCGGAGGCGATTCAAAGCTTCGGACCTGACCTGATCGTGATCGATCAGCTCGATGGCGTTGGCGACGCTCGGGGAGTCGACATCGACTCCAGGGTGTTTTACGTGATCGACGCGATCGCGACGATGCCGGTTTCCGTCCCGCTCATCATGAACGGCAGTTCGAAGTCTCTGAAGGTCCAGCACGCTGCAGACATGGTGATCGAGACGCTCGGAGTGAACGGGACCGCGCGCATCACCAAGAACCGGAATGGCCTGACCGCCAACGGTCTGACGTTCGCCGCCAGCTGAGGCGCCGTGGTCAAGCTGAAGATGGTCGACTACGAGGGGAAGCTGGTCCGGCTGCTCGTCTCTCTCGAGACGAACGCCGGGACCAAGTTCAGCGCCGGCGAGGTGCTGCGGGTTCGCGCCACTCACCGGGGCTCGCTGTTCTTGGTGGACGAGAGCAGCGTCACCCCGGGTCACGGCCTCATCGGCGCGCGCTGCATCCGGAAGGTCTCTCGAGAGAAGGTCGAGCTCGTCTCGGACTGATCTCGGCGATTCGCCCATGGGCCGGGCGTGGTGCTCTGCCATGGGCTTTCATTCAATGGGAGTCATCGTGACAGATCACAAGGAAGAAGAGCTCACGCACAAACAGGTCGAGGTTCGAAAGTGCCTCGTCGCGGCGGCGCGCAAGTGGCGGGAGATGAAGCCGAGCGGGCTCGCGCCACGCGAGCTTGCGGACTTCGCGAAGACCTTCTGGAGCCTCAAGAACGGGGGCTTCAACGTCGAGCTCGCCCTGCGAGAGATCAAGGCGCTGTGCGCGCTCGAGGTCCTCGAGGAGACCCCGGCTTGGAGGATCAAGCTCGGGTCGAGGGCGCCGGCGGAGGGTGAGCCTCCAAGCTCGGTCTTCACGAAGATCCCGAAGTCCGAGTGGGTGCTCTCGAACGAGCTCGCCTTCGCCATCTTCGACGGATACCCGGTCTCCAAGGGCCACTTGTTGGTCATCCCGAAGCGCGTCGTGAAGGACTGGTTCGCCGCGTCGCCGAAGGAGCAGGACGCCATCTTTGCCCTGATCGAGGAGGCCAAGGTCGTCCTCGACACCAAGCTCCGTCCGGACGGGTACAACATCGGAATGAACTGCGGGACCGCTGCAGGGCAGACCGTGATGCACCTCCACGTGCACCTGATCCCCCGGTTCGAAGGCGACATGGAGGCTCCCAGAGGCGGAGTGCGGCACGTGATCCCCGAGCGTGGGCCCTACGTCTCCGGCAAGCCCTTCCCGCCCCCGTACCAGCCCAAGAAGACCGCCAAGGGCTGATCTCAGTCGCTGGGGAGGCGCCTCCAAGGCGGGGTCGCCGTCGGACTGTTCGGCACGCTGCCGAACAGAACGTCTCCCGCTCTTGCTCTGTTGCTGCGTGTGGTGGATCATTGGGCGATCATGAGCCTGCGATTTAGACTTACCGAAAAAGGTTACAAGCGGGACGTTGGATTCTTCAACGCTGCGTCATGGACCAATGTTACAAGGAAAGAAATCGCCGAGATCGTAGGATCATACTACTCTGACACCGCGTTCTCTCTCGATGAGGTGGCTAGGGAGCTTTACGAGGAGGATCCGTCTCTGTCCTTTTGGGTCATAGGCACGATCATGCTTCGCATGTCGCAGAGTGATATGCCTGGAACAAACCTAGCTGAGGCCGAGATGGCTTCGTCCGCAGTTTTTGAGTGGGTCAAGGAAGAGCCGATGCGCGGGAGAAGGCTTGCTGCAGCAATTGACTGTAGCCGGCTTGCTGATCGCTTCGAGTATCTGTCGCGCCAAGAGCTCAGTCGCACCAATGCCGGCAGTTATACTACTAGCGTACTGATGACGAATTCGGCTCGAGACCTGTGCGCGGCAGTTTCTGAGAGCCAGGCTGGCCGTCATCAGTCGTCTTTCAAAAAAATCAAAGAATCTGCATACTCGATGGAGCTGACGTTTCGCCGTGGTTATAGAAAACGACCACAGCTGATCGCCCCTGCCAGCACGAGCATGCGTCTTAGAATCGGACCGTGGATCGAAGAGGCTGTGCTGTCTTGGGTCGACACAAGAGATGCCATCTACAAGATTTACGATGACGCGAACAAAGAGAGAGATCGCATTGACTTGGCTCGCCGCACCAAAAAATATCGCATGCCGTCCGGAACCATCCCAGAACAGGCAGGGGCAGCAGTTGCGGCTATTTGTGGGGCGACGGCTGGGGCGATCGCCATGCGCATGCTGAAGATGCGTGGATAGTCTTGCGCTGGTCACTATGGGGAGAGATAGTCTCTGGCATGGCTTCCCTGTTTTTCTTCGACCCCACGTGGCTTCCGTCTCTCGACGGATACGGGATCTCGACGCTGCTGAACCGCGTGCTGCACGCCAGCGGAGACAGCCTCTACGAGAGCGCAATGCCGGTGCGGAGAAATACGATCGAACTGTGCGAGGACATGCCGATGGTTCGCTTCTTCCTGACGGACTTGCAGCTGTACGATCCGGAGGCGCTGTCGGAGTGGGTCCTTCGCAAGGGGCGCCCATCGTGGCCGACCCTCGAGCAGGACTTGTGGATCCAGGTCTTCGCGAAGAAAACCGGCGCCCGAAAGGTCAAGTCCTATCCGTCCAAGGTCTGGCAGGTGGCAGCCTACTCGCGGCTTCCGATGGGCAAAGAGAAGAGCGCGGAGCGGCTCTTCGAGGAGGCTCGAAAGGAACTGGGTAGACCCGATGTATCCAATCGAGACGAGCTGACCTTTGCGCTCCTCGCGAGCTGCTCGGCAACGTCGTGGGAGCTGCAGTACCCGCTCTCCGACGTTCAGGCCGATTCGCGCGCGGGGCAGCACGTGCTCGGCAAGGTCTGGAACATCTTCGAGAGGCTCCGCTTCCCTGCCTACGTCGAGAGCGAATGCAGGCACATCGTCGAGAGGTTCCAAGAACCCATCCAGCTTGCGATGAGCGAAGTGTTCTTCCCCTGGCTCTTCCACAAGGCGTCTGCGTCATCGGCGTCCGGGGCTCTCGAAGGACCTGCTCGAGGCGCGGCCGTGGCCGCCGTGGGCGCAGCCATTGGCGCCGTGACCATGCATGCGCTGAAGTCTCGCGGCTAGAACAGCAACGAGCGCAGACGAGCCAACGGAGATGATCTTGCAACGCAACAAGACATACCAGGCGATCACAGACGCATCATTCAACGCCATCGTGGGCGATAGCGGCGGCAGCCGCGACCATCTCTCCAGGCTGGTTTCGGCACTTCTGATCGATCAAGAGGAGGCCATCGACTACGCCGAGTCGATGCGCGGGAAGACATACTCGATTCGATTCGAATCCGTAGTTGGTCTTGGAGCCAACTACGTCGACGCCACGCTTCAGGTGGTGTCGAGGTTCGCCGAAGTGAACCCAGCATCCTATGTGCTCGATCAGCTGATGGAGTTTTCTCCAAAGCTTGCCATGTGGTATCTGTCTTGGGTGGTGTTCGAGTCCATCCAGCACGCAACGAGCGTGGCGTCGATCAGTCATGAGCAAGCCATCTCGGCGATCTTTCACGTACAACGCAGAACGCAAGTGAATGACTGGACCGCGGATCCTGCCTCGCTTCGCACCGAGAAGTCTTTTTATTCCGTTCTGTCAGATGCGGACGACCTCTATGGAAGAGGTTTTGCTGAAGACGTCTCCACGGAGAGGGTCATTAGCGTCAATGCGTTTAGGGCGCTGCTTGCTCTGTGCTCGTGCTCCGAAAAAATCGAGGCGAGAACCGCAGCAAGATGCATGGCGATGTGCTCACTCTCCTCCGGAGAGGCCATGTATTACTCTGGAGCATATTCGACTCCCATTGATCAGCAGGTCGCAAGAAGGCAGCTCAGAGCCGAAGATGCCGGCTTGAGAAGCGAGGCTGGGCGATACATGATCGACAGAATCTCAAGAGGGGCTTCGTCAAAAATACTCGATTTTAGCTCTGGCAAAAGCGCGGCTAGCCTGCGTGTCGCATCGCCGACGAGGCAAGAGGTGTCTGCGTTGCTGCGTGGAGACCTCCTCTTGGATCTTCTTGATGCCGCGTCTTCAGGAATAGGAAACGATATCCCGGCAGGCATCGGAATGTCGCTTCCTACCGACGGGTCATCTGGGATATCTCTGATGGGGTCTTTCGACGACATGGCTGTGTCGAAAAACGTAGTCTTCTTCTCTGACGGCAAAAGACTTCTGGTGATCCCGCTGACGAAAGAGGTCATCGGCGGAAGGATTATGCCTCTGTGATGCAGTGGTTGCCGGACTTTGGCTAGAAGCTGAAGCGGCGAATCGCGTCAGCGGCCACCTCGGCATACTCCTTGTTCGAAACCTTACGGTTCGACGCCTGCAGGAACGAACTGCTCCCGCCGCGCTGGCTTGCCAAGACGCTGATGATCGAGCCAGCTTCATACGTATCCACCAGCTGACCGAACAGATCGTCGGATGCGGTCACGTTGGTGGCGAGGTACCAGATGGCCGTCGTGAGAGGGTGGGTGCCGCCTTCTTCTTGAGCCCGGTCCTTCAGCCGCAGCATGGACTTCCACGGGACGCTCTGCCCGAGGGCCCACCGCTTCGCTGTCTCGATCACCTCCGCATTCGTCAGCAAGCCCGGCGCCGGCGGAGCATAGGCTCCGGCCAGGTCGAACGCGAAGCGGATCATCGACGCGTCCATCCAGACTCCGAGCCGCCTGCTGAGCTCGTAAATCTGTGTCGAGGCCCGGTCTTCGAACCCTCTCGAGATCATCATCTCGTACCAGGTCGCCACGGTGTCCAAGACGATCGCCTTCACTCGAGCCTCGGACGCAGAGAGGCTCTCGAGCGCGATCACAGGATGCAGATCGGCCAACTTCCCGAGAGGCAGAACGTACTTCTCGAAGTGGTCTTCGGCCTCCTCCGGCTCGATGAGCAGAGCTTCGATCACCCACCGCAGTTTTTCGCTGCAGTCGTTCGCAAAGATAAAAGACACGCCCCCCACGATCGCGTCCCAGCTCTGCTGCGGAATCATCGGGAAGTCCGCGTGCATCGGTCGCTCAGACATCATCCGAGCGTATCACGGAACTTCTCGGGGGAGTCACCCGTGGCCGCGGTCAGACCTACCGAACAGACGCTCGAGACGTGATCGCCAACACGGCCGCCGCGAGGGTCCAGAGACGCTCTGCTTCCCCATTCTCCTCCCCCGCCTTGTCGTACTCTCGACCCTCCGTTCGGCACTTCGCCGCGAACGACGCGCGATCCGCCCTCGAGCAGAGAACGCCCACGATGTCCTCCGTCGACCGAACTCCAGCCCGGATCTCCGCGAGCAGCGGGAGGTCCGAGAGCACCCTGGATGCCGCTTCGGAGATGGGCATCTTCTTGGCCGCCTCCGTCACGTCGATCGTCCTTCGTACGAGCTTCGAGCCCGTCAGCGGATCTGACCCGCGGTTGCCTGCATCCGTGTCCTTCGCTTCTGCTTCCATGTTCGACATGTCCTTTCAGGACTCGAACGTGGCACCGGCGAGGACGGCGGTCAACCGAAATAGATGAACCGAAGCGATTCATGAGCCATGCGCCTGATCAAAGCACAGGCGTAGGAGGGTATGCCGTTATCGCTCGGCAGGCTGCGATCCAGCCAAGAAGTCTAGTCTCTTTGCCTGTGACAAACTCGATCTCCTTCGAAAGCTCGTTTTCTGCGTCGCGGACCCTTCCGTAGCTACGCAAAACCTCGTCACGCGAAACAAGTCGAGGGTCTACGCCAGAGTCGTAGACCTGATCAACACTGCAATGCGGCCCATAAGGATACTCGCTGCGTCTTGAGATCCAAGAAAAATAAATAGAACGAGCCAGCAGCTTGTCAATGGCCCCGCCAAATGATCTGGCTTCCGATGGGTAGTAAGTTGACAGGCGATTCAGCTTATCAATCGCAATCTCGGCCTGATTTGCTTCCATCGAAAACGTGGAGAGCATTTGCATCGCGACAGCCTCTACCGCGTCGCCAGCAGGACGCAGCCTGATAATCTCACGCGCCTGGCTGATTGACGAGTATGCTTCGTTCGCAACAAACCATGCGGCCAACAGAGGATCGATTCGCATCATCGTCTCGAGCCAGTACGCCCCGTTACTGGACAAGTCCTGATGAATGCGTAGCATGGTGCGATACTTGAGACCGCGGGTCGTCATGGCTTCGATGAACTCGAGAAAGTCTACTCTAGTCGATCCGTACGGCTCGCCAAGCATGTCGGACATTACAACTACCAACGGGTCAAGAAAAGGCTGCCTCATCGCCTCCTCAAGGTCGTTCCACATCTGGTCTCCTCGCTTGTTCTTCCAGGTGCCTCTGCGAAAGCGAGAGCCGATGTCTTCGTTGCGATCAGACAGGAATACTCCACAGGCTTGCCAGCGAGGTCCTGAGTAATTGACTCGAATTCTTCCTGTAGCCATGTGTTTCTCTTTCAAAGTAACAAGTTAATACAGGCGTCTTCCCGACTTCTCGTCGAGCAAGCTTCCTACATACGGATGGAGCTTGCAACCCAGGAGACGCGGCTACCTGCGCATCCTCGAGGCAGCAAGCGTCGCAGCAGCCCCGATGCCGGCGCCGATGAGCACGGGAAGAGCCGAGGACCCGCTGAGCGCGCCGCTCGAGAGCGACCTCGGCGTCGGCGGGTACAGCTGGATGGACTTCAGCGGCTCGAGGATCATCTCGCTCTTGAACAGCCGTTTGTCCGCAGCAGTCTCGCGCCGCCGGGTCATCGACATCGATCCCGTCATGGCGTCATGCGCCCGCTCCGTAATCGCTCGCTTGTCGTAATTGCTGGACTTCGATGATTCCTTCGACGCCGGAGTCAGAAGACGTCCGTATCGGGCCTCGGACAGCATCGCTGCGACGGATAGGATCGCTTGTCTCGTCCAGACAGCAAAAACGTCCGGGTTGTACTCGATCTCCCTGAGCGCGTCGATGCTGGCCATGGTTGCGTTCTTCGCGGCCTTCTCGGTCATCCGAAACGTATCCATCAGATCGTTTAGTATCTCGAGGAGCTTTATCGTCCCAGGCAAACGCCAGAACGCTGACCGTCCCGATAGTGGATTTCGTCCATTCTCCTCCGCGAGTCTGCAGTGGTATCTTGTGTAACTCGCAACGGTCCACGCGAACAGCAAAGGGTCGACTTCGTACAAAAACCTCAGAGAATAGACGATGTTGTCTGCCGAATAGTAAACGCTCCTGTCTCTGGGGCCGATACCTTCGGAGATGACGCTGAGCCTGTACTCGATATTCTTGGTGGCGATCTTCTCTGCTCGCTCGAGCGTGATCTGGCGCATCCGATCGAAGCTCTCGCCGCTCATGTCGGCCACGGCCTGAACGATCGGGTCGAGATACAATTGCTGGACGGCTTCTCGGAGGTCCTTCCAGGCTGGGTCCTTCCTTGCCCAGCTCTTCGCCAGCCTGGCTTCCTCGAGGTCAGGGTTCATCGAACCCGCGAGCTCAGAGAAGAACTCCCAGCGATAGCTCTTGTAGTCGATCGTTCCCTTGGCCATGGCGCGATCGTATCACGATTGGCCGGCTCCGACAGTGCATCCGAGGCTTCCTGAAGGACCTGCTACGGGTGTACGATCCTCGCCCATGGATCCCACGAAGCCACATCCGATGCCGCCTGAGGTCCAGCGCGCGTACCGCGAGAAGCTGAACCTGCAGCAGCTCTTCTCGAGCCCGGCGCTCCGAGATTGGAAGCATCGGGTGATGCAGCGTTTTCTGAGGGAAATCGTAAAGATCCGAGGCAACACCGAGGTCACCCTCCGCCCCGACAACGTGATCGTCGACGTGGCGTCTCTCGCAGAGAACCGAGGTCGGGTCTTGCCAGAGGAGGTCATTTCCGCGGTCTGTGCGTCTCCGGACTATGGCGGGAAGGAGGGGACTTTGCCGATCCTCGCCGAGGCCATGGAGCCAAAGTGGCAGTTCTGGTGGGCCTCGTTTCGCCTGCTCCGCGCGCAGCCGAGCGAGCTGAAGATCATGTCCTACGTGCTCGGCCCGAAGCAGCTCTCCTGGATCGCGGCGCAGAGCGCGAGGCTGGTGCTTCCTTACGCTGGCGATCTCTACGGGATCTCCGAGCAGGCCGTGGACATCGCCGAGCGACTGATCACGGATGGGGATGCGATGTCCGAGTACAGCTCTATCTTGTACGACATCACCCAGCAGACGCCAGCACGAAACGATCGGCGGCAACTTTCCGCTTCTGTTTCCAGAAGCGCTCTCCTGTCCGCTGCCTCAATAGGCGACCCGACACCCTCCGCAAGCGACGCAGTTTACGGAGCCATCTCCGTGATTCGGATGGTCAGAGGAAGCGCTGCGATCGCTCGGTACACGTTGGAGTCCATGATTCGCTGGATCATCACCCCCACGCTCATCACTCACGCTTCTCGAGGGCTCCAATGAACGACAGCGATCCCCGTCCAATGCCTACGCAGGTTCTCGCCGCGTACAAAGATCGTCTGAACCTGAAGGAATTGCTCGAGAGCGATGTCTTCACAGATCGATCTCGCATCGCCGTTTTCGACGAGCTTGTTGAAAGGCTCATCGAGGAGCACGGAAGCGTCGAGGTGAGTGTCGGCAAAAGAACACGAACGCTACCTATCCGTGATCGCATGAAGGATCTCGGGACACGTTTCGACGAACGACTCGAGACGCCGATGGGCATTGAGGATTACGGGGGCGGAGACCGGGTGATGCTGAAGCTGGCTCAGGCGATGCAGCCGCGCTGGTTTTCTTGGTGGGATTCTTTCGATCCAAAATCGGACAGGAACGTCATCTCCTTCGTGCAGACGTGCATGCACGTGCTTGGACAGAGGCAGTTCGCCTGGATCGCCGCACAGTATGGTCGTTACGTCTTGAGGTTTGTCGCTCCAGAAGACTTGGATTTCTCAGAGAGATGCATCGACGCTGCGGAGCGATGGGCCATCGACCCTTCTGAAGGCAACAAGAAAGAGGCAGTGCGAGCAAGGAACGAAACTGACGCATGGTCTGATTACGAAATTCCGTATTCACGCAGAATCATCGAAGGCTACTGGCCACAGATGTTTTCCGCTCCAGCGCGCGTGGTTGCTGTCGAAGCAATGACGTACCCATACTTCGTATCCGACGCAGCGGCTGGACTTGTGTATGCGTTCCAAAAAAACGCCAGCCCGGTGCTTTATCCGTCACCCCAAGCCGCTCTCTCTGGGGCCTACAAAACGCTGGCGGATCTGACGAAGCGCCTGATCACGCCAACGCTCATCACCAACGCTTCTCGAGGACTCCGATGAACGACATCGACCCACGCCCGATGCCGCCGCAGGCCCTCGCTGCGTACAGGGATCCTACCAAGCTGAGGGAATTGCTCGAGAGCGAAGTTTTCACAGAGGGCGAGGCATCGGACGTGCGAGACGAGCTCCTGGACCGACTCGTCAAGAAGTATGGAAATGTCGAGATCGAAGGAACCGACGTCTTCGGCAAGCCAAATCTTGTGTCCATCCAGTTCCTGAAACGTATCGCTCAGCGGAAGATCAACACCTGGGACAGCATCTCCATCATGATCTCCGTCGAGGAGTATGGAGGTCCTGACGCTGTTCTTCCCGAGCTCGCGGCGGTCATGCAGCCGTACTGGTCACGATGGTGGGAGTCGATGCGCTGGGAAGATCAGGCCGACGTCAGGCGCTGCCTGTTCGTGGCATCGAACGTCATGGGCAATCGCCAGTTCATTTGGCTGTCTGCTCAGTACGCCAGGATCGTGGTCGATGCCGTTCTCTACGACTACAAGGACTATGCCTTCTCGGCCATCGAGGCCGCGGAAAACTTCTCTGCCTTCCCTTCGGAGAAGAATCAGGAACAGGCGAGAAGAGCCGCGAACGGGGCGCGGCTGCCGTCCGGCTATCGAGCCTCGGAAAGCGCCCTGAACGCCGCCTCGAGCGCCGCCGACGGAGCCAGGGCGTCGTACGCAGCAACCTACACAGAGAGCGCGGCGGCGAGTTCTGCAGAGGCGTCCGTTGGCTTCGAAGGATACTCTTCCGCCGCAGCCTACTCTCGCCTCTGCGCGCTGACGAAGCGACTCATCACGCCAACTCTGATCACCAACGCCTCTCGAGGACTCCGATGAACGACAGCGATCCCAGACCAATGCCGCCGCAGGTTCTTGCCGCGTACCGCGATCCGCTGAACCTCACGGACCTGCTCGCGAGTGCGGTATTCACGGGTCGCGACCGCATCGCCGTGCGAGACGAGCTGCTGGAGCGACTCATCAGGAAGCACGGCAACGTGGAGGTCGAGATCGGCAAAGTCGGCAGAACACTGCCGATCCGCAAGCGCGTTGCGCAGTTCAAGAAGAGCGTTTGGGGCAGCATCGAAGTGATGATTGCTGCCGAAGAGCTCGGCGGACGCCAAGCAGTGATGCTCGAGCTCGCTTCTATCATGCAGCCGCACTGGTTGCGTTGGTGGGAGGCGATGAACTGGGTCGATCGCGGATCTATGAAAGGGTCGATATGGATCGCAGATCACGTACTTGGCCGTCGCCAGCTTACATGGCTGGCAGCTCAGTATGCTCGATCTGTCGTGGTTCTTTCTTCGGAGCAACAGGTTTCTGTCGATGCGATCTCGGCTGCCGAAGCATGGGCTATCGTTCCATCGGAAGAAAATCGCGAACGAGCGACGCTAGCTTGCGATGCTGCATACGCCGCCGATCGGAGAACCCCTGTCACCGCCGCCGACGACGCCGCCCTCTTCGCCGCCCGCGCCGCAGCAAACGCCGCCGACGCCAACGTTGCCGCCCGCGCCGCAGCAAACGCCGCCGACGCCAACGTTGCCGCCGCCGCGACCGCCGCCGACTACGCCGCCTACGCTGCCGCCGCTGCCATCCATGCCGCCGCAGACTACGCCGCCGACGC
>Ga0075163_10009584_pt1 | contig 12708 bp, 10 predicted proteins | sample JI1023141ADNA_FD_71478 | JGI IMG/M metagenome (GOLD analysis project Ga0075163, IMG submission 71478) | Wastewater effluent complex algal communities from Wisconsin, to seasonally profile nutrient transformation and Carbon sequestration -... | ecosystem: Engineered > WWTP > Effluent > Algae...
CAAAGTCTTCAAAAATCGATGAATTCCAAAATTAATAAAAAACCCTTAATGCCTGTACCTTGGCGTTCGGACGATTTTTTTCGTTGTCCCAGGTCCTATTGGCAACTCGTAAGTTAGTAAAAGCTCATGTGAGGTTGCTTGCTTAGCTTCCTGATCTTTAATTACATAGTCCATGGAATAGCCCAAACGTAATGACTTATCTTTCAGGAAGCTATATCCCAAAAGAACGGTAATGGCTTCCGATTGTCTAAACGACAAGCCGCCCCACATCGTATTTTTATAATAGGCCAAGGCACTTAAATCAACAGAAGTTTCGTTAAGATCCGTTTTTACCCAGGTAGCAAACTGTAAAGAGAGGTCGAAACTCAGATCATAGTAATAGCCTCCAGTCAAGTTTACATGGTTTTCAAGTGCCGATCGGGTCTGATCAGCTCCGAAATCGAACTCAGACTTTAAGAGGTGATTAAATCCTATGCCGGCATAATATTTTTCCGAGCGATAAAAAATTCCAAAACCAAGATCTGGCTTAATTTGAGAATCTCTTCCTTCCGTAATCTGAGAATCGTTACTGTCTACATAACGATAGTAAGTACCATTGACGGTTTGTGAATAAATACCTGCTTTAATACCAATGCTCAGCTTATTGTCTTTAATACCCAAGTGATAGGCGTACATGGTCTGCACCTCAAGGTTGTTTTGAGGTCCAGAGACATCATTGAGTATATAGGTTCCGAACCCACTACGCAGTTTATAGATGGGCGTATTGAAACTAACCATTTGAGAAACGGGAGCACCACCACCGCCAAAACTAGGCTGGTAGCCTAACCATTGACTACGGTGTACGGCTGTAAGACGCGTTACTCCATCTACTCCTGCATGAGCCGGAGTTAGATACATAGTGTTAAACATGTATTGCGAGAAGACGGGATCTTGCTGTGCTTGAACCCCGAAAGCCGCAAAAAATGTTATCGCAAGAGCGGTATAAAACGACTTCTTTGACATGTATTAATAAAACAGAAGTTAAAGTAAATGTTTTTTATCGATACAATCAACACCATGGTGTTAAAGTATTTTAAAAAACACCTAAATCTAAAGCACCGATAATGAATGAGTTATCGAATTCCGTTTGCCTTCTTTATATAAAGTTCCAACGCTCCGGTCATCGATGGAGCATTTGGAAGTGGGGCTTCAATGTCTAAAATAAGGCCTGCATCACGTGCTGCCTGGGCCGTAGTAGGTCCAAACGCTGCAATGCGGGTGTTATTTTGCTTAAACTCGGGGAAGTTTTGAAACAAAGAGGTAATGCCTGATGGGCTGAAAAAGGCAACGATATCGTAGAACACTTCTTTCAAATCAGAAAGATCTGCGGCAACTGTGTTATAAATGATGGCTTCCGTAAACGTATAGCCATTTTGCTTTAAAAAGTCAGGAATATCGTTTTTGCGTATGTCTGAGCAAGGGAACAAGTATTTTTCGCTTTTGTGCTTTTTTAAAAGCTCCATCAAATCCGTAGCGGTTTTCAAGCCGGTGAAGATTTTTCTTTTGCGGATTACGATGTATTTCTGAAGATAATTAGAAGTCTGGTCTGAGACACAGAAATACTTCATGTCTGCCGGTATTTCAATTTTTAACTCGCTGCAAATCGTAAAGAAGTGATCGACTGCGTTACGGCTCGTAAAAATGATCGCGGTGTGCTGAAGAATATCGATTTTTTGCTTGCGGAATTCCTTAACAGGAACAGGCTCGACCTGAATAAATGGGCGAAAATCGATCTTAAGGCCGAATTTCTCAGCTAGTTTAAGATAAGGAGAATTTGCATCTGAAGGGGCTTCTTGCGTAACCAGAATGCTTTTTACTTTGCGCATTCTGTCCGTAGCGATTTCACTCATATCAACACCTGGGTAGTACTAGTAATACAGAATTTTCAGAACAATAAGGGTAGGTATTATTTCTGTCGCACAAAGGTATGAAAATAAATGGAACAGACCGATGCGGGCTTTAGCCGCAATTTTAAAAAAGGCCAACAGGATCCACGCCATCAGCAACCATCCAATGGCCATGTAAAAAAACTGAAAAAGGGTTGATGATTCATTCCATCGAATGATCACCATCATTAACAGTGTAATGGAAACACCGATTGATAGAAATAAAACCCTGACCCAATTAAAAAACTGCATACCTGCGACCTCGCGGAGATTAAAAAGAGTGGCAAAGAGGTAAATAACCAACATTTTGCCTAAGAGAAGAGCCGTGATGGCCAAGCTGAACAACAACCAATAACCCATGGCCTGTTGAAAGGACTGAAGGCTCATCCATTCCTTTCCGGGCAGTTTGGCAAAAAGCAAAACGAGGAAGAAACCAAGCGTTAAACTACTAAAACCGTAAAACAAGAAATTACCACTGCTGGTAATCCGGGTATATACAGTGCTGTCTTCGCTTTCACGCAGGGAGAAAATTTTCGTAACAGAAAAATAATCTGATGCCAATTTGGGGTTGAGTCGAATGATCATCAACAGAATGGCAAGTATTAGCAAGGTGCCGATAAACGAAAAGTCGCGGAAGTAAGTAGGGGGTTGAGGGGCTAATGGCTCTACGGATTTGATTAGGCTGGGAGTAATTAATTGCGTGGATAAACCTGCCCGCTTAATAGAAGAGGCATAGAATGTTAAAGTAAAAGACAAGAGGTTATGTTGTTGACGCAAACTATCGATATAAAGTGTGTCTGCATGATGTATAGAGGTTATCAGTTCATTGTTTAAAAACAGGGCAACCGGCTTAGAGGCTTTGATCACCAAATAGTCACCAACACCTCTTTTCTCATTAAAGCGTATGTGCACTGCATCTACATCAGCCTGTTCTTGATAGTTCGTGTAGCCTTCGCTATTAAAAATCAACCAATCTTTTTGTAGGTCGTACGAGCGCACTTGAGCAGGCGCCAGAGAGATTTGTACTAAGAAAAGAAAGGTAACAAGTAAGTATGACTTCATGACGTGACCGCAAAAATATGACTCTTTCGGCAGCCACAAAATGCGTGTAGCTTTGCTGCATGGCAGGCATCTATCTACACATCCCCTTTTGCAAGCAGGCTTGCCATTACTGCGATTTCCATTTCTCTACCAATCAGGAGTTTAGAAATGCCATGGTAAAGGCTATGGTTCAGGAAATCGAATTACAACAACACTATCTGGAAGGAGAACAAATAGAGACCATTTATTTTGGAGGGGGCACTCCTTCTTTGCTAACGCAGGCTGAAGTAGAGGAATTGATGACGGCCATTCGAACCCGTTTTGTTGTAACCAAGCAAGCCGAGATTACACTGGAAGCAAACCCGGATGATCTCAGCAAAGAAAAACTAGCGGCACTTAAAAAATCTGCCGTTAACCGACTCAGCATTGGCATCCAAACCTTTCACGACACCTTGCTGACCTCGTTAAACAGAGCTCATTCATCGGAAGATGCCATGCGCTGCGTAAGTAATTCCCGTGAGGCAGGATTCAACAACATCAGCATAGATCTGATGTATGCCCTGCCCGCTGAAACAATGGAGATGTGGAAAGAAGATATTGAGCGGGCACTAGCCTTAGATCCAGAACATATCTCGTGCTACTCCCTTACCATTGAACCCAAAACTGCCTTTGGCAAATGGACAAAGCAGGGTAAACTAAAAGCACCTGAAGATGAAGTGGCGGCTCAACATTTAGAGTTGTTGATGGACGTGTTAGAGAAGGCTGGTTATGAGCACTATGAAGTTTCCAATTTTGCGAAACCTGGCTTTTACTCTCGTCACAATAGCAGTTATTGGAAAGGTGCCCATTACCTTGGGATTGGTCCAAGTGCGCATTCCTACAACGGAATCAGCAGGCACTACACAGTAGCCAATAACCACCACTACCTTAAAGCAATGGCCAGCGGAGCGGTGCCTTTTGAGAAAGAGATATTATCTAAAGCTGACAAAATAAATGAATACCTGCTCACCACGTTGCGCACCTCCTGGGGTTGCGATAGCGAAAAACTTTTAGCCGCTACCGGATATGATTTGTTGACTGAGCAGGCAACATACGTACAGCAACTGGTCGATTTTCAATACGCCCTTGTGGAAGAAAAAAAAATAACACTTACCAGAAGAGGTAAATTATTAGCCGATAAAATTGCATCCGACTTATTTGTACTACCATGATCATCACTTTACATTTTAATGCTAAGCAATGGCAAGCGGATCTTTCCCAACCGCTGGATATCTCTATTCCTCTAAAGGAAGGTGAACTGAATCCCACGTGTTACTATGCTGACCCTGTGAAGTTCGATACCATCGAGATGGGCAATTTTATTGGCAGCGTGCAACGCGGAGGTTCCGTGAATTATCAAAAAATTTCATTCACTCCTCATGGTAATGGCACCCATACAGAATGTTACGGTCACCTGGTGGCAGATCCAAAGGCCACACTAAACTCATTGCTCAACATCTTTCATTTTATCACGGAAGTAATCAGTTTACGCCCGCACTTTCTAGACAATGGTGATGCCCTCATTACCCTAGAATCACTGAAGCAAAAAATAAAACATCCCACAGCAAAAGCCCTTGTCATCCGTACTCTTCCAAACGATGATAGCAAGAAAACCAGACAGTATTCCGGTACCAACCCTCCTTACCTTGAAGCAGCCCTTACTCAACACCTTGCCGAAAAGAGTATAGAACATCTATTACTTGACCTACCCAGCGTGGACCGAGAGGTTGATGGCGGAGCTCTTTCTGCGCATAAAGCTTTTTGGAACCTTGATGGAATTGTAAGAAAGCACTGCACCATTACAGAGCTTATCTATGTACCCGAGCACATACCAGACGGACTTTACTTATTAAACTTGCAAATCACTTCGTTGGAAATTGATGCTTCTCCCAGCAAACCCGTTTTGTATAAACTCACAGAATTCCTACCTTGAAAAGAACTTTTTGGGCTGCCCACATGGACAAATCATCGGAAGAGAAACGCGTTTATTTACTACTGAAAGCAGTTATCTTTCATTACCACGGTCTTGATGAAGCCGAGAAAAATGATTTGGACAAAACTGCCGAAGAATTACAAGCACCTGATGAATACCAATGGGCACTCGACTTCATTGCCAAAGATTACATCACCGCCTTTGATCGCGCACGCGACTATTTGAATTTAATTATCGGAGATTACACCAAAGAAAAACGCGTAGAACTCATTAACATGGTATGGCAGGCCAACAACTTGAAGGGTTACGTTACCGAAATGGAAGCTACCGCGATGCTAAAACTCGCGAAAGACTGGAACGTGCAGAAAGAGTTGGTTGAGCTGGTGCTTAAATAAGTTTACAGACTCATCATATCCTTAAATTTCGCGGCCTGTCTGCGACTTACCTCCACCTTATCTCCACCTTTTAAGCGCACCATTAAGCCTCCGTTGAACCAAGGTTCAATCCCTTCTACCCAACTCAGGTTTACAATGTGCTTGCGACTCGCCCGGAAGAAAGCGCGCTCGTCCAATTTTTCATCCAGGGCATTCAATGATTTATGAATCATCGGCTTGTTCGCATCAAAATATACTTTGATGTAGTTACCATCCGACTCAAACATGCGTACGTTGGAGAGACTCACAAACCAACAACGATCTCCATCCTTCACAAATACCTGATCGTTAAGACCTAACTTCTTTTCACCATTCTCGATGGCCTCCTTTTTATCTTTCTCTTTTTGGACAATCTTGGCAACCGCTTCTGCCAGACGCTCCGGCTGAATTGGTTTTAATAAATAATCCAGCGCACTTACATCAAACGCTTTCAGGGCATACTCATCGTAAGCCGTTGTAAACACAACTAAAGGAACAGAGTCGAGCATTTCCAACAACTGAAATCCTGTTTTGCCGGGCATTTGTATGTCCAGAAAAAGCAGATCTGGGTTGAGTGTCTCAATCATCTCAAAGGCCTCGTCCGCATTTTGGGCTTCGCCAATTACCTCAATGGAAGAATGATCTTCCAACAACTTCATCAACTCTTTGCGTGCCAAACGCTCGTCATCTACGATCAGTGCTCTCATGCGATTGCGGGATAATAATTTCAGTTAAGACAAAAGTATCGCTTTCGTTCTCTATTTTAAAAGAAGCATTTTCACCATAGAGCAATTTAAGGCGTTGAGCGGTATTTTTGAGGCCCAAACCCCCTTTTCGCCTAATTCCGTTTACATGGTATTGGTGATATTGTCCGCTGTTTCGAATCTGAATTTTCAGATTGGTTCCTTCCACGATTGTTTTTACAGAAATACTGCCGCCTTCTGTAAGCTTAGAAATACCGTGCTTTATACCATTCTCCACCAACGTCTGAATCATTAAAGGCGGAACCAAGAAGGTATTAGAATCAGGGTGTATTTCAAACTCTGTTCGCAGGCGCTCTTCAAAACGGATCGTTTCTAAACTAAGGTAGTCCTTTACAATCTTAAGCTCATCTTCAAACTTTGTCAACCCGATACGGTCTACTGCCAACGAATTGCGCAGTATATTGGAAAGATGATTAATCGCTTGTTTTGACTTCTTCGGATTTTCATCTACCAGGGCACGAATGCTGTTGAGTGCATTGAAAATAAAATGAGGATTTAGCTGAGACTTCAGGTTGTTAAGCTCTATCTCGATACGGGAGGCTTCGTACTTAAGTGATTTGTTGTACTGCTCCACAAAATAATAAGCGAAGTAAAAAACAGACCAAAGGAAAAATAGAATGGTGAAAAAAGACCATCCATAAATAATCTGAATGGGATCGAATGCCAGTTCAGGATTGAACACACGACCCGAAACAATAATGGCGATTTGTTGAAGTCCGTAGGCAACCAAGGCTAGCACAGCAACCGTTACCAACACCCGAGGTATTAAGCGGGGCAAGGTAAAACTCATCCAACGAAATTTGTCTACCATGAGGTACCGAAGTGCATGGGTAACCACCAAACAACTGAGCGCCTCCAGTAAAAAGAATATAATTCGCTTACCACTGATAGACCCTGACGAAATGGTATAAAAGACAATTTGCAGAATGGCATATACAATCCATCCGCTTATTTGTAAGGTCCAATAAAGTCGTTGCTTGTTTACCATGTCTTAGTACAAAGGTAAAGAAAGCATTGCGCGCGTCACCAAAAATTACGTGTGTGGCTCTTAGAAGAACTTGAACTGCAAGAGGTAAAAGAACGTTAGTCCTGTGGCAATGATAAACACCCAGGTAGTAATCACTAATTGTTTCTTGTAGCCTCCTAACTTGGGTTCGCTGGTTAGCTGATTAAAGATAAAGGACAAGCCAGCCAATGCATAGAGCGAAAACTCCAGTATCTGCCCTTGGTAAGCTTGATAAAAGCCAAAGAGTAAAAAGATTAGCCCGAAAAGATATTGTCGTTGTTGTGCGTTCATAATGTGGTTCTTCGTTACTCGTTATGGGTTGTTCGATGGAAGTAGTACTAATTTAGTTGAATTCTTCTGTTCGATGGAGCTGCGATTCATGAGCATTGGCCGGAACTTGCCGGTGGCAAATAGTTCGGCTTGGTCATCGTAATGCTTGCTCATCACGTTGCCTGACTGGCCGGTGGGAGAAACCGTTTCGCCCGATTCAATAGTACTTAGGTCTGTAATTTTTCGAAGCGCTGGACCAACCGTAACCGGGAAGTAACCTGTCGTATCTAATGAGAAGGTCAGGTTATTTACCACCTCTTGTCCACCATTTACGACAAACGGGCCCACATTAAAAAATGGATCGAGAGGTTTTACAGCACCCAGCGGATGGTTGTGTGTGAGTGTATGAATCTTACCCCATGTCCACTCTTCTGTTTTTTCTCCGGAAGTCTTCTTCAGTAAAGCAAGGGTGTTATTTGCCGCTTTTTTCACAACATCGCCTCGTGTTTCCTTCACTTCCTTTGTCTTCACATTATCCCACCAGGGTGAGTTGTCATTGCTGATTAATGTCAAGTAAGAATTTTTCGGAACGGATGTTTCCATCAGAGATTTAAAAGCTGTTTCCCCCAGTTCGTCCTTCATTGAAAGAAAAATGATTTGTGAAAGCAAATTATAATAAACGGAAGGAGCAACATCCGTACTCTTATTATCTCCATTCCATGACTCTAGCGGTGTTATTAAGACCTGAAATGCAGGTTCGTTCAATGCTTGTAAAATCTTTGAAATTTCTTTAGCCACTTCTACTTGTGGTTTGCCGACTACGTCAAGGTTTACTTTCTTCATATCCTCTGTTGTCCACTTCTTATTCTCGGCCAGCAATTCATTCACTCTGCCTGCCCGAGACTTAGGATAATAATATCCAGGATACAAAACACCATCTACTGAATCGGGCTGATTATTAGAAGAATAGACATAACCCCAGGGTGGATTGATGGATTGCGGATTTCTTTCAAAAGGATAAAACCCTAAGTACTCATCATTGCCGCTGGCGCCATCCAGAAAAAATTTGGATGCCACATGCGCTGGACGAATCGGAAGTTTACCCGCTGCCCACCAGGCGATGTTGCCATCTACATCTCCATACATCACATTAAGACCAGGAGCGGAGAAAAGTGAAACAGCTTTTTGTGCTTCTGCAAAATTGCTGGCGCGGTTTAATAAGTAAGCTGCCTGCAATGCATAGTTTGGTTCTGCACTTAACATCCACCACATGGCAATTGGGTTTGCTGATTCTGCCACGTTTTCAATCCCTCCATTTACAATTGCACCGTGTCGCGATGTTTTAATTTCCAACACAACATCTTCTTCTCCTTTTACTTTTATAATTTCTTTTCTAATGCTTAGCTCTTCCCATTGATCTCTAAACTTTACCTGATTTGGGTTTTCGGGATTTAAAGTTTCTTTAAAAAAGTCCATGTCGTCATTCTCGAACATGGTAAGCCCCCAAGCAATTTTGTTGTTATTGCCCAATAAGCCGAATGGAATTCCTGCTAAATGATGTCCATAAAAACTAAAACCCGGATACTCAATATGCGCTTCGTACCAAACGGCCGGCTGACCAAAACCAATGTGAGTATCATTAGCAAGAATGGGCTTGCCCGAAACGGTTCGCTCTCCGGATACTACCCAACCATTACTGCCTTGCCACAAGGGAACTGGTAAGAGTTCCAGTGCTTCATGGATGGAGGCAATTATTGAATCGCCAACCGCTCCTTTTATCTCTCCTTTAAAATTTTTGATTCTTTCCGCATCAGCAGGCGTTTGTACGGCCAAGTCTTCGAGGTAGTTTGACCCTAATTCTGTTCGGATTTTTTCCAACACTGGATCGGCTTGTAAGGCTTCTGCAAAACCAAAAGACATAAACCCGACAGCCAGGTAAATATCCTTGGGGGTAAACTCGGATTTAGGAATACCCATGACGTGAAACTCCACTGGTGTAGTGCCTGTTTTCACAAATTCATTTACACCTTTTTGATAAGCATATACTGCTTGTTGATAGGCAGCTGTGTCACTGCTTAGAAAACGTTCGGCATTCTCGTCTGCAAATTTGTTGATGCCCAAGGTTCTGAAAAGTCTGTCAACCTTCGTTAAGTCAGGACCCAACACTTCCGCCAAGCGACCGGAGGCCGCTCTGCGCAACATTTCCATTTGAAACAATCTGTCTTGCGCGTGTACATAACCCAAAGCAAAATAGGCATCGTCAGCATTCTGTGCATAAATGTGAGGAACACCATATTCATCATACACTACCTCCACCGGCTCTTTTAAACCCGTAAGTGTAAGTTCTCCGCTAAGGGTAGGCTTCGTAGTTTGTAAGTAGATGACAACACTCAGGACAAGAAGCACCACAAGTGCGAGAACTCCGAGCAGCAGACGTTTGATAATTTTCATAGGTAATTAAAAATGAAAGATAGGAATAGTTTCGGTCTGTGAGGACACAGACCGAGGAGAGGGGACTATTGAAGCTCCGCCTTCAAAAATTTTCCAGTATAGCTCTTTTCATTTTTTGCCACTTGCTCGGGTGTTCCTTGCGCGATAATCTGCCCCCCTTTGGCACCTCCTTCAGGCCCAAGATCAACCACGTAGTCAGCAGACTTGATCACATCCATGTTGTGCTCAATTACTAAAACGCTATTCCCTTTGTCCACCAACTTTTGCAGCACGTCCAGCAAATGCGAAATGTCTTGAAAGTGCAAACCGGTTGTCGGCTCGTCCAGAATGTAAAATGTTTTTCCGGTATCGCGTTTAGAAAGTTCGGTAGCCAGCTTTACGCGCTGCGCCTCTCCGCCCGACAAGGTAGTAGCATGTTGGCCTAATGAAATATAACCCAGGCCCACTTCATTGAGTGTTTCAATCTTGCGCAGGATTTTGGGTTGGTTTTCAAAGAAGGTGACTGCTTCTTCCACCGTCATGTCCAGCACATCGGAAATAGATTTTCCTTTAAAGCGCACTTCCAAGGTTTCGCGGTTGTAACGCTTGCCCTTACAGGTTTCGCAATGCACATAAACATCGGGCAAAAATTCCATTTCAATCAGGCGCAAGCCCGCTCCCTCACACGTCTCGCAGCGACCTCCCTTCACGTTAAAAGAAAAGCGTCCAGGCTTATAGCCTCGAATTTTTGCTTCCGGCAATTGAGAGAATAAATCACGTATATCGGAGAATACACTTGTATAGGTTGCCGGGTTAGAACGAGGGGTGCGACCAATCGGAGACTGATCTACTTCAATCACTTTATCCAATTCATTCAAGCCTTCAATTTTCTTGAAAGGCATGGGCTCGGTTCGGGAATGATAGAAGTGTTTGTTCAGAATTGGAAAAAGAGTTTCATGTATAAGCGTTGATTTACCGCTGCCGGATACTCCTGTGATGCAGGTGAAGGTCCCCAAAGGAATAGTCAGGTCAACATTTTTTAAGTTGTTGCCTTGTGCTCCTATAATGCTCAAACTTTCTCCACTTCCCTTTCTTCTTTCTTTCTTTTGATTGATGCCAATTTTTCCTGCAAGGTACTTTGCTGTTGTGCCGTTGTTTTTTAGAAAAACTTTTGGCTCTCCTTCTGATACTACTTGTCCACCGTGGCGTCCGGCACCCGGACCAATATCAATGATGTAATCGCTCTCGAGCATCATGTCTTTATCATGCTCTACCACCACAACTGAGTTGCCCAAATCGCGCAAATCTTTCAAGGCCTTAATCAACTTCACATTATCGCGGGCATGCAAGCCGATGCTCGGCTCATCAAGAATATACAACACACCTACTAATTGCGTTCCGATTTGAGTGGCCAGGCGAATGCGCTGTGCTTCTCCGCCACTCAAGGTTTTCAAGGGACGATTCAAGCTCAAATAATCCAAGCCAACATCCAACAAAAAGCCTATGCGCTTGCGGATTTCTTTCAACACTTCAATGGCAATGATATTTTGCTTGTCACTGAGGCGATTTTCCAATTTATCAAACCAGTTCTTCAACTGTTGAATATCAAACAAAGCCAACTCTGAAATATTCTTTCCGTCAATCTTAAAATGAAGCGATTCTTTCTTCAAGCGCGCACCATTACATTCCGGACACACACGCGTGATCATAAAATCTTCCAGCCACTTTCGGATGTTGTCAGTGCCCTCTTCTTTTTGCTTCTCCAAAAAATTGACAATGCCCTCAAACTTTGTATTCCATTCCGTGCCTGGATATTTTACAGAAGCTACTGCCACCGGTTCATCGTCACCGTAAAGCAATACACGCAAGGCTTCTTTCGGAATTTCTTTGATTGGAGTAGTCAACGTAAGTTTATAGCGCTTTAAAATAGCTTCAATCTTTTTGAAGATCCAGATATCCCTGTATTCCCCTAAAGGCAAAATGCCTCCACGACTAATGCTAAGCTTTTTGTCTGGGATTACTGACTCTTCCGTAATTTCTTCGATGTGGCCCAATCCATTACATACTGGGCAAGCACCATAGGGTGAGTTAAAAGAAAAGGTGTTGGGAGCAGGCTCATCGTACGACAAACCTGTGGTGGGATCCATTAAATATTTAGAGAAGTGATGAAGCTTGTTATTTTCTTCCAACAGCATCATTACTCCCTTTCCTTCTTTCAAGGCTTTATTAATGGATTGACCAATGCGCACTCTGTCTTTATCGTCAGCCACAATCCGATCTACCACCACTTCGATATCGTGTATCTTGAAACGATCCACTTGCATCTTGGCAACAATGTCTTGCACCTCTCCATCCACCCGAACTTTCGTGTACCCTTGCTTGCGTATTTGCACAAACAATTCACGGTAGTGACCCTTGCGCCCTTTTACGACAGGAGCGAGTAGCGTTAATTTCTTACTCTTATAATTTTGAAGAATGGCATCAAGAATTTGATCTTCTGATTGCCGGATCATTTTCTGTCCGGACAAATACGAGTACGCTTCTCCTGCACGGGCGTAGAGCAAGCGCATGAAATCATAGATCTCCGTAACGGTGCCCACTGTGGAGCGCGGATTTTTAGAGGTTGTTTTTTGCTCGATGGAAATAACCGGACTCAATCCATTAATCTTGTCCACATCGGGTCTTTCCAGGTTCCCCAAAAAGCTTCGCGCGTAGGCCGAAAAACTTTCCATGTACCTGCGTTGGCCTTCCGCATAGATTGTGTCGAAAGCAAGAGACGATTTACCGCTTCCGCTAATGCCCGTAATGACCACCAACTTGTTGCGTGGAAAGGAGACTGAAATATTTTTAAGGTTGTGCTCACGGGCGCCTATTACTTCAATGTTCT
>Ga0075163_10009585_pt1 | contig 12708 bp, 8 predicted proteins | sample JI1023141ADNA_FD_71478 | JGI IMG/M metagenome (GOLD analysis project Ga0075163, IMG submission 71478) | Wastewater effluent complex algal communities from Wisconsin, to seasonally profile nutrient transformation and Carbon sequestration -... | ecosystem: Engineered > WWTP > Effluent > Algae...
TTAACAACAACTAACGGTGCAAACACAACAGCCAATCCAACAGTAACAACCGTTTATCAGGTAATTGGTGAAGCTGCAACCTGTACACATGTAGCAAATATTACGGTAAGTGTTTTACCACTTCCTACTATCACAATTGTACCAAGTAGTCCAACGCTTTGTATGAATAACTTCAACGGTTCACCAAATTCGGTGTCGTTAACAGCTAACGGTGCTGCAAGTTATACATGGGGACCAATAATTGGTTTAACTACAAATACATTAAACGGATCAACGATCATTGGAACTTCTAATGGTAGTAATGCACCAACAGGAACCGTGATAGGAGCAAACGGAACATGTACCAACTCTGCAACGTTTACTTTAAATGTTATTAATAATCCAATTATTGCAACTACAAGCGGTAGTATGTGTGCCGGAACAAGTGTATCACTTACGGCGGCTAATGCGCAAACGTACACATGGAGTCCTAGCGCAACATTAAATACGGCAAATGGCCCTGTAGTAATTGCTAGCCCAACTGTAACCACAGTTTATAGTGTTATTGGAAGTAGTGCAGGTTGTCAAGGGCAAACGCAAAATGCAATTGCTACAGTAGTTGCAAATCCAACCGTAAGTATTGCGCCAACTACACCAACAATATGTTTTGGAAACTCGATCAACTTAACGGCGAATGGAGCAACTAATTATACCTGGAGCCCGAATATCGCTATCACATCAACCGTAGGAAATGTGGTAACAGTAAATCCAACGGTAACTACCACCTATCAACTTATTGGTGAGGCGGCCACGTGTACGCATGTAACCTTACAAACCGTAACCGTTGTTCCTTTACCTGTTATTACTATTGGTTTAAGTAATGGTAGTATGTGTATGAATAATTTTAATGGTTCAAATAATCAGATCACGGTTACAGCCAGTGGCGCCACAACTTATAATTGGTTAGGCTTTACCGGAATTGGTAACAATACAAATACAGGACCAAATGTAATAGTAACTGCTATACCAAATTCTCCAATGGGAACAGGAACGGTTGTTGGAACGGTTGGAACTTGTACTAACGTTGCAACGTTTACTGTAATTGCAATTCCAAATCCTGTTGTTGCAGTAACATCAGCAAGTATGTGTTTAGGAACAAGCGCTACATTAAATGCAAGCGGTGCAACAACTTATGTTTGGTCGCCGGCAAACACTTTAAATCAATCTACCGGAAGTTCGGTGATTGCTAATCCAGGTGTTACAACAGTTTATAGTGTGATAGGCACAAGCTTAAATTGTAATAGTACAACTCAAACCGCAACGGTAGATGTTGTTCCAAATCCGGTAATAGTTATTGCACCGGGTACACCTACTATTTGTGCAGGAAGCGCCATAGGTTTAACCGCGTTTGGTGCAACTAATTATACATGGAGCCCTGCCGTGAGTATTAATACGTTGAATGGAAATTTTGTAATAGTTACACCAACCGTAACAATGAACTATGTAGTAGTTGGAGAAGCAGCCACATGTACATCTGTAGCAGTGCGCCAAGTATCGGTTATTCAGTTGCCAGATCTTCAAGCTGTATCAAGTAATACCAATATTTGTATAGGTGATAAAGTAAATCTCATTGGTAACGGAGCTACTTCCTACACTTGGATGCCAACTACAGGTTTAAGCAGTGGTACCGGTAATTTAGTAGTTGCCACACCAAATAGTAATATAACGTATACGCTTGTAGGAAATAATGGTGTGTGTACAACCTCTGTAACAATTTCCATTGGTGTTTCTCCTCGGCCGGTATTGAACTTAAGTACAACAAGTAAAAAAATATGTAAAGGACAAAGTTCTATGATCATTGTATCAGGTTGTCAGGGTTATTTATGGCATCCAACTTCTGACTCAACTATACTTGCAAGTAATACCACAACAAATACTACCAGTATGGTTGTTACACCAACGGCTAATATGAATTATACCATTACCGGATTTAATTCTTCTGGGCCATCTGCTTGTCCATTTACTAAGGAGATCTTGGTGGAAGTTGTTCCTACAATTACACCGGGTGTAAGTTATAGTGCGGCAGTTTGCGAAGGCAAATCGGTTAAATTGCAGGCAGAAGGAAGTAATACCTATCAATGGACCCCAGGTGAAGGTGTAAGTAATCCATTATCATCTTCGCCATATGTGACTCCTAAAGTAACCACGGTTTATACGGTTCGTGTATCCGATGGTGGATTCTGTGCACAAACTGCTACCGTATTGGTAAAAGTTAGTCCTCAACCAACAGTTAATGCAGGACCAGATATGGTTTTCAACTCTGATGAGCCAATGTTCTTAAATGCCAAAGGAACAGGAACGATCACTTGGACATTTGGCGATAATATCGTTTGCCATGTTTGCCCTAACTCTCAAATAACTGCAACACGAAGCGGAGTTTATTATGCAACAACCACCAATGAATTTGGTTGTACTGCAACGGATGATGTTTGGATAGAGGTAACTAATGATTATCCAATTTTTATTCCTAATTCATTTACGCCAAACTTTGATGAACTCAATGAGAAGTTCTTAGTTTACGGAGAGGGTATCATCGAATTTGAGATGAATATTTACAACAGATGGAATCAGAAAATATTTGTGTCAAACGATCAGTTAACAGGATGGGACGGAACATTTAAAGGAGAGCTCGTAAAAAATGATTCGTATTTATATATTATTAATTATACCACTTACGATAATAAAAAGCGTCAGAAAATAGGATATGTGGTAGTGTTGAAAGAAGATTATTAGGTAAAAATAAAAATGTAAACAAAAGCCCTCTCGGTACTTCGGGAGGGCTTTTTTAATTACACGCATTACATTTAAAGCTCAAAAGCAACAATCCCTTCTTTTTGTCTACTTTTGTGGAAGTGAAAAAAACTATTGCCATCATAGGAGGAGGATCCTCTGCCTTAATGCTTGCGGCTCAATTGAGCGAGGAAAAGTTTGATGTAACTATTTATGAAAGTAATTCGGCAGTTGGCCGGAAATTTTTAGTGGCAGGCGATGGTGGATTTAATTTAACTCATTCGGAAGAATTAGAAAAGTTTATTTCGCGATATACACCAAGCGATTTTTTTAAAGACGTTATTTCATCCTTTACAAATAGTGATCTTCGCGAATGGCTAAAACGTATTGGCATTGAAACATTTGTTGGAAGTAGCAAGCGAGTATTTCCTATAGAAGGAATAAAACCAATTGATGTACTCAATGCTATTTTAAATGAGCTCAAGAAAAAAAATGTTACTTTAAAAACAAATCAAACATGGAAGGGATTTGAAGATCCTGAAATTAAAGCCGACATCATGGTTTTTGCTTTAGGAGGATCAAGTTGGAAAGTAACGGGCTCAGATGGGGCATGGACAATACATTTTTCTGAAAAGGGAATTGATATTATTCCATTTCAAGCCTCCAACTGTGCTTACCAAGTAAAATGGAAAGAGGATTTTGTTTCAATAGCAGAAGGACGATCATTAAAGAACATTGTAATAAATTGTGATGCTAAAGAACGCAAAGGCGAATTAGTGATCACCAAATTTGGTTTGGAAGGCGGCGCCATTTATGCCTTGAGCCCTGAAATTAGAAAACACCTAAACAAAGAAGGTTTTGCAAAAGTATATTTAGACCTTAAGCCTTCGCTTACAGTAGAGCAAATAAAAGATAAGTTTAGAGCACGAGGAAATCGTACCATAAAAAAATTGCTTATCGACCGATTAAATTTTGATGATACACAAATTGAACTTTTAAAGACGCTACTTAGCAAAGAAGAATTTACAGATCTTGAAACACTTTCAAAAAAAATAAAACAACTGCCAATAACGCTTACATCTGCCGCACCAATAGATGATGCCATTTCAACAGTGGGGGGAATTTCGTTGAACGAGATCGATACCAATTTTCAATTAAAAAAATTACCGAATACCTATTGCATTGGCGAAATGTTAGATTGGGATGCACCTACTGGTGGTTATTTGTTGCAAGGGTGTTTTAGTATGGGGTATTCTTTGGCGGAGCATTTGAATAAAAGTTAATTCTTTTTTTTGCCACGGTTCGACAAGCTCACCATAAACTCCGACACGGAGACACAAAGTGGATCACGAGACGTAGCTAGACGTAGAAGAGCACGGAGTGGAGGATTTGCCTGCGGCAAATTTGGTTTTTACTAAAAATGATCGCAATTCCAGTTTTTTTAGTACTGCCGCGTGAGGGATTGCAGTGGAAATCCTTTTTTGCCTTTTTCAGGCAAAAAAGATTGGAACGGAAAGCCCGACGGCGAGCGAACTTCCATCGTTTTTAGTGTGAGCTCGCCGGCACGCCCAAATCATTAAAATAAATTTGATCTCTTAACGCACCGCAACGCCATCAGGATCATAAACCAATTCTAAAGCGCCACTTGTTTTAAAATCAGAAACTAATGTTGAAATTTTGTATTTCCCTTTGTTGTTTACCGCAATAGCCGCTGTGTTTGGGGGAATGCGACCTGCATTAAGCGCATACATCACCAAGGTATTTGATCCTGTTTTTAAATTCAAAATAATTTCTTTTTTCTCTTTGGTCACTTCCAGGTTCTCAATTAATACTTCTCCGTTCAAATAAATGGAAATAATATCACCATCCACACGGTTCTTATCGTATACCTGAACTTTTACAATATTACTTTCAACGTTAACGGTTTGTTGTACTTTGTATTTGCGTCCGTTACATTTATGCTTGTTGAATTTTACAAATTTCTTTTCGGTAATGATCTCAGTAGCGGTATCAACCACTTCAACAATATCTTTTTCAATGACGCTATCTTTTTTTACTTCATTAACAACAACAATATCTTCTTGACGCGTTGTATCGCATACTGAATTTCCGAATTTAAAATTATCAATGTTCACCCAGGTTTGAATATCGCCTGCGGGCATTTGAACCGTTAAGTATTTACCACTAATAGGCGCAATAAAACTACATTCGCGGCGTGTCCATACATTATTTACAGCAGGTTCTTTAAATGTATAAGCTACAGTTCCGGTTGAGGTATTATTTGTAGATAAACCTAACTGAATTGGATTTGCACGATAACCCGATGCGGCTCTGTCGTAAAACGAAATGGTGTATTTTTTTCCTTGCGTTAAAGGTTGCGTTAATTCAATGGACACAATATCGGTTCCACCACCGGTTAAAGCAATGTACCAATTTTTACTTTGCGCGCCCGATCCGCCGTAATCGCTCGATCTAATAATATCTACATCGCCGTACGATCCAAAAGAGGTAACGCCCGGCATCATGCCATTAAAGGCGGTGTTAGAGAGGTTTATTTCGTCGTGTGTGGCCTTATGGTTCTCAAAATCGCCATTTACAAAGCATTGGGCGCTTAGAGTTTGAACAAAAAGGGCTAAAAATGGGGCTATTAAATAACGCATGGTGGTTGTTTTTAATTGAGATGCTAAACGGGCCGTATTCCATAAACGAAATTAACGGGGAATAGACACAGGCAAAAGCCAAATAATGTAATGAAAAATGTAAAATGGGAGATGGAAAATGTGGAACCCAGGCGCGGCAAGGGTTTTAAGGGAAGTGTTATTTTAAGTTAAGGGTTTTAGAGGCATTTAACCACAGAGGCCTGCGGCCTTACAGGGTAGAAGTTTTTGCCACGGAGGCACGGAGACGCAGAGAATCTTAGCAAGCTAAGATCTGTGTGTTAAGTTTGTTAATCAAAACTCCGTGCCTCCGCGTCTCCGTGGCTAAATAATAACAGAGCTGTGTACACTCTATAAACCTCTGTGCGATGCGAAGCATCTTTGTGGTTTCTGCCTCTAAAACATAATTCACTCACTATTAGTTAGACTTCGCCTTACACACACCTGTATCTACCACACCAAAAATGCCTTATACCAATTAATCTTATTTACCAACCAATTATAAACCCAACTATGTACTTTAAAAAGAACAGGCCAAAACCACGTAACCATGCCGCATTTTTATAGTACAAATTAACAAGAACTAACATTTACTCAATTAAATCTAAAGGTTATGAAACGCTATCCAAACACAACAGTTCTACTAAGCTATATGCTAGTGATCCTGTGCGCATGCTTCTCGTTAATGCTTGTATCATTTAAACATAAATCGCAACGCTTATTTAAAGTGCCTGTTATTATTAATAAAGGAAAAGATGCCCCGGTTTGTTTAGCACCAAACTTTATGATGAAAGCCGATCATGCCGTTGAACGCGTAGAAAGATTTGGCGATACGCTTGATTTAAGCATAAAACCAAAATGGGGTTTTGAAAAGTGCGATGTGGTAAATACCAGCGATGCTAATTCGTACTTTAAAGATGGGGGACTTAGAATTTTGGTGGATGATCAAAGCGAGGTAGGGGTGAGTTTAAGAGCAGGAATGCCAATGGTGCAAGCCTTGCCGGTGTATATTATTAATCAAGGCTCTCGCGGCGCTGTAGAAATTGAAACGCATAACGGAAAATTAAATATGATCGTTGAAGCATTGAGTACTAAAAATACATGGGAGCCTATTGAGTATGTTGCACAAACTAACACCAACCAAAAAAGTTGCATGCTTAATTTACCGGCACACTTTTACGCGTTCACAAAAAATATTCTTCACTGCGGCGATCACATTACCAAATGCCGATTAAAATTAATGAGCGGAACTAATTCCTATTACTCTAATGAATTTATGATGGGTATTAATTATACCCAATTCGAAAAGATTTAATATCACCATATCATCCAGTTGCCGTTTAAGCAGGGCAATGTATGTCGAACCTCCGTCTGAAAAGGCGGGGGTTTTGTTTTTTTTAGCCACAAAGGCACGAAGACACAAAGAAATATTTGGAACAAAATTAACCACCAAGACACCAAGTCACGGTTTTGTGCTAGGGTAAACCGTGTCTCCGTGTCTTGGTGGTTAAAAAAATTTGTTTGTGCCTTTGTGGCAATAATACTTCGTAGTTAGAAATTCACTGAGTAAACATCCGTTTTATTCCTCTGAATATTAAACACCTCAAAGCCTCCATCTTGAGGAATGATCTCGCGAAGATCAAAGGCAGTGCAACCTTTACTTAAGCCTTCAAAAATAAGTGTAAAACCGCGGCCATCGTTAAGCGTCCAAGTAGGTGCTAACGAAATATTGAACGCGTGTACTAATTTGGCCTGACGTGTGCTGCCATGTTCAATTAAAAATGTACTTGGCCAAATGCGGTAAGCTTCTGCGCCTTCGGTATTGCAAACGCAATGCACAATAGTTTGGCGCTCTTCGCTTTCTAAGGTTTTTACTTCTTCGGTAACGGCTACTTCTGTAATTTCTACGGGTTGTTCTTTGGTAATTGGCATGTAGTAAAGGTAGGTGTTCTTTTGGTATTTTTTGAACCATCTCCCTCCTTAAGGAGGGAGTACCCGAGGAACGAGGGGGAGGGAGGGAAGTCAGGTAAATAAATAATTTTTGGACGTGCCCAGCGGACTTTTCCTCCTTTGAAAAAGAGAGGCGGCAAAAGTCCAGTGGACTTTTGAGCGAGCTTGTGCGACAGAAGGAGTGACGGAGGATTATATCAAGAGAATAATAATTTTTTGGGCGTGCCCGCTACGAAGCAAAATACGAGTAAAAAATGACGGAGTATTTTGCTTGTAGGGGTCGGGCTTTTCACTGCAATCTTTTTTGTCTGAAGAAGACAAAAAAGGATTTCCGTTTCAATCCCTCACGCGTAGAACACATGAGTCTTCGAAATAAAGTTTTGTATTAATAATTTGATGGTGCTTCGAAATGTTTGAGGTCGCAAATTGCGACCTCAAATTCATATTTGATGTTCCAAAATGGAATATCAAGATGGCAAACATCCCCAACTTGATATCACAAATTGTGACTTCAAGTTTTATACCCAATTTTCTTCCGTGACTTTTGTTCTTTTGGTATTTTTTAGCCCCATCCCCCTCTTGAGGGGGTGGAACGGCGTTAGCCGTGACGGGGGAGGATATTCCCAAAAATGCTTTTTGTAAATTGTTATTTAAAAGAGCAAAATATTTTCTTTCCTTTCTTTTTGTCTTAACACAAAAAGAAACAAAAAAGTCAAGGCGCTTCGATACTACGCACAAGCCACCTCTCCTAGCACGAAGCGCCAGGCCACCGCACGCGTCTTCGTGGGAAGATTTGTATTGAAAGGAAGATTGTTCTTCGGAAAGAGAATGCAAAATAGGAATAAGCGCCAGGATAAAGCGGTAGTTTGAGTGAGGTGGTTTCTTTTAATAATTCCTATTCCTCCAAACCTATACTCTTTCGTCGCTGTTGTAAATTATCAGGGTCTTCCGAAGGATAAAAGATCTCCTTCTTATCTTTATCGTAATACGATTGCGTGCCATACAATTGCTTTTGCCCTTTGGCAATGCGGTGTTTATCGGCAAAAAAAGCAAATGATTTTGGACTCAGTATTCCTTTACTTACGGCCGATTGAAGCAGATGGTAATGTTTTTCTTTAAGGGCCGTGGGTGCATAGCTCAAAAGGTAAAACGGCGTGATATACGCATCTCCCACAACGGCGCTGGAAGGATAACCGTAAGTGCTAAGGATCTGATCAATTTGAAAAAAGGTGATACTATCAGCCTCATCGTATTTTTGTTTGTACGCTGCTTTTTTTGCAAGGTTAGTACTGTATTTACTAATGCTATCGTGCCAGCGGTTGCGATGCTTATTAAACTCTACTTCCAAAGCATTTAAGGCAAACATCAACGAATCGTTCATGTGATTATTTTTATCTACGTAAACCGAGCGCACATATTTGCCTTTGTTGTAATGATCATATTTCTCTAGTTCGCCCTTTTCGTTATACGAACGCCATTTGCCATAATAGTAGTAATGGATCTTATCACTAAGGTTATCTACACGGGCATTTCCTTTGGCTTTTACCACACCGTTAGCATAATAAAATGTTGTTTTTAATTTTTTACCACGCGCAATTTCTTTTCTATCTAAAATACCTTTATTAGTATAGTAAAGTGTTTTGCCTACACTTCGCCCATCTCTAAATTTCCCTTCAAATGATTTGATCTTATGTTCATTATCCATATAAACTACCCACTTACCCGTGCGTTGCCCATGTTTGTTCATGCGGTTAATGCGCGAAGAACAACTACTAACTAATATAATGGCCATAAGCCAAATTGATAATGATCGCATCTGTATAAATATATATCTTTTATAGAAGATGATAATGGATTTTTTATATCTGGTTTTGTTTGGTGTGTGAGTGGTAGCAGTTGAAACCTGAATTTTGTGGAAGAGCTGTTTTTTTTAGCCTTGATGCAAAACTCCGCAACCTTGAGGTTCCTATGGAAAACATTAATTTGAGAATATTTTTCATACCTTGTAATTGTATATGAGCCCAACCACTATCATCGCTTTTACAATTATTGGAATTGTTGCCGTAAGCTGTTATGTTGTATTTATGAGCCGTGCTGCTGTGATAAAGAACAAGATAAATAGTGTGCCAGCTAAGAAAATAAGTGAAGTAAAAGATGGCGAAACTGTAAGTATAAAAGGAAAAATAACATTGGTTGGTAGAACTGTGCGAGCGCCCATATCCAATAGAAGGTGCGCGTATTACTATTTAAAGTTGAGAGACCGTGGAGGCCTTATTGTAGACAATGTAGTAAGAGAAGATAAAAGTGGAGATATTGTGATATTTGATGGAGAGGATTACGCCGTAATAAAGGGACCAAAAATTGAGGCTTTGGTAAATTTTGATAAAGACTATTCGTATGATGCCTGGCCCAATAGTGTACTTGATTTTTTTACCAACTCCAAAGAGCTTGAAAAATACATGGAGAAAAGCAAAAGCTCCAGATCGTTTATTGAGGATGTAAGAATGAACGTTTACGCAGCCGAAGGTATACTTACAGAAGGAGAAACAGTGATGGCTGCCGGAAAGGCAAGCTGGAAGAGTTCAGCAAAGCTGATGCTTAACTTACCACAAAAAAATGTATTATGCATAGAGGCCTTGAACGAGCATGGGGTTTATTTAACAGAGGATCTTTTTTGAAATTTTGACACATTTTTATTGCTATGACAATTTGCCATAGCAATACCTTGTCATAGCAATTAAGTACCAATTATCCCCCAGTTATCCTCCAAGCATCCTGCTGTCAGGTTTTGGTTTGGAGTTGAGGTGTGGGGGTTTGAAGGCTGTTTTAGGGATTGCATCCTGATAGTTTTTTGGACATCGGATGATCATGAACTTTAAAAAGCAAAAGGAGAGGGATTATGATGTTGCCTCATATAAAAACACGCAGATTGAATTTTATCTTATGAAAGATGGATCGAATAGAGATTTTAGAAATTTAATTTTGGGGAGGGTTTAAAAAAGGGATTGAGAATTTGGACTAGAAAGAGTTATGTATTGATTTGAGCACCTTACATATGTTTATAACTACAAATGATTGCTATTATCTTTTTAAAATAGTTGTCCTGTGAAATTCTAAATATTTTTCACGACCCTCTATCGGTAAAAGTGAAATCAATTTATTATCCGAAATTCCAAGTTTGGAATAAGTCATGTTTGAGAGAAATGGGGAGAGAATTATTTTTTTGTCATTTGTGAATGATAAAAATCCTCTGTCAAATAAACGGTCAAAGGTTGGCGTTAACATAAACCCATTTTTAGGATCTGTTTTTTCAAAATCATTTGATACAGCCCAAGGTTTAATATGACTTGCTATTAAAAGTCTATCATCTGATATTAATGTAATAGGGCAGAAGGGACATAGCTCAAGTAGATTTTTTCTATATTCTCCTTGACCAACTCTTGCTCTGATTAATTGTAGTTTTTCGTCTTTACTTTCATTTCCTTCTTCAATTCTTTCTTCTTCCTTGTCGATAAGATATGGATGTTCTGCTTCTCCAAAATAATCTGCGAAGAGGCGAAAATAGTAAAATAGTTTTCCCTTTTCATCAATAAGTTTAATAACAGAAATATAAGTGATATTTGGAAGCGAAAGTTCCCTGATAATTTTATACGCGTCGTCTGTTGAATTAACATAAACACGTGGCCCAGCTATTTGCGTTTGTTCAGCAACTTCAAATAGGATAATATCGGGTAGAGCATCAATTTTTCTTTTTCTTTCCGTCCAAAGACTAGGCAGCAGATCTTTATTGATATATGGTTGCTCAGGTTTTAGGTATTCCGTTTTTGTTTCATCAAGATATTTAAGCAAATCTTTTTTGAGCAAAAAACAAGGTATTGCAAATCCATTATTTCCGAAAAAATTTCTTATTTCAGAATTATCATTCCCTACATAAAGTTTTGCTTCTCCATTGCCACCACCAATTTTATTTTGCCTTACAACAAATGAATCAGCGATGGTGATTTTTTCTTTGGTGTCAAGTATGTTATACTGCTTATTTTGTATTTCAATTTTCATCATTAAAATTGAGTATTATTTTCTAATTGCATAAATATTTCCCGATGGTAGTTATAATATGATATATTATTTTCGTTAATGATGATTGTTGTCTCATTTATATTGGGATGCGATGCAGTGAGCCTCTCCTTTGAATCATTATCAAGTCTGTTTTGAGACCATATAATGACTCCATATTGGTTAAATGTAATAAGAAATTTATCGAAAAGTTTATCAAAAGTTGGAGTCAATAATATGCCATTTTCAACATCAATTCTTTCGTTATTTGCTGAATCTTTCCATGGTTTTATATGGCTAGCAATAAGAAGTTTCGGATTGCGTATTCCTGTAAAAACACACGAATTTCTTTCAGTATTAAGTAAGTCATTTCGAAATTGTGATTGTCCGATTCGAATTTTTATTATTGCTTCCCTGATGGTTTCTTTATCTTGTTGGTTCATAGGTAAGTTTTCAACTGCATTCGAAACAACTGCTTCAACATTACCGGATGAATACATAACCGTAGCCGTATAAGATAATTCCCATCTAATTTCCATTATATTATTTGTGTAATTTTCAAAATCGAAATTTAGAAAAGCTAAATGTGGTATGAAAAATTCCTGAACTAATTTAAAATTTCGGCTTGTTTCATCGTAATTGAACCACTTGAAATATGGCTTTGCCCAATTCTTATCTCTGATAAAAACCAAATCTGAATAAAAAAAAATATTTTCAGATTCTATTTCATCTAAATGTTGTAATATTCTATTGCGGTTAAAATGTGGATTATGGTATAGGGTTGAATATTGTGCTAAATATGGCTCAATAAAAGGTATTAACGAACGTAATTTCGTTTTACTAATCTTATGCTTAACTAATATGCCTTCACCTTTTTGAATTGTCCGCGGAGTAATATTTTGGTTGTTGAATTTTGCATCGCAAAGTGCCTGAACTGCAATGATACGTTGTTTTAATGGGTTGTTAAATTTATCTATAAATTGAGTAGGTGTACCTAAATAAAATAGATCATTACCGCCTATTTCGGGCGATTCTATTAGACGTCTGTTGTCTGCTTGACTTCTCTTTGCTATTTCATTTGCAATACTAAAAGGAATCGGGAATATTCTCATTATTTTCCAAACTGCGTTATGTCCATTTGTTTTAATAGCGCAATCAACACATCAACAACTATGCTGTTTCCGGCTTGACGATACATCTGAGTATCGCTAACCGCTATCTTAAAATCATCTCTAAAGCCCATTAATCTCAAACATTCTCTTGGAGTTAATTTTCTGAT
>Ga0075163_10009589_pt1 | contig 12704 bp, 6 predicted proteins | sample JI1023141ADNA_FD_71478 | JGI IMG/M metagenome (GOLD analysis project Ga0075163, IMG submission 71478) | Wastewater effluent complex algal communities from Wisconsin, to seasonally profile nutrient transformation and Carbon sequestration -... | ecosystem: Engineered > WWTP > Effluent > Algae...
GCAATATTCGCTATGTACATGACTCTGGAACCATTTTCACCCGTTCTTTTGTCCAGGGCTTTTCCCTGACGTAGAGCGTTGAGAAAATCTTTCGACTGGATAAAAGTCCATTGGAGAATTTCTATGACCGGAATGAAGTCAGGCTTTGATTCCAGTTTTTCATAAAGCAGTGCCTGCAGATCTTTATGCTTATCCGGTTCTAGATAAGCAGCCAATACATTCTGCAAGCTCATTGAATTAATACTTCCGTCTTCTAATCCATCTACATAATATTTCAGCATGGTCATAGTCTCTCCTTTCCTACGGTATAGGTCTGCAAGATTATAGGTAAAATGAAACTGACCTTTCATTAGTTTTTCTCCCTTTTCGTAAGTGGCAATAGCCAGATCATATTCTGATTGTTCGATGAAAACATTGGCAACCCGGTGGATGCTGATTACATCTGCGGGTAGGTTGTCGAGCGCATACTTATATTGCTTTTCCGATTTACCGGCTTCTCCACGTTTGGCTAACATCTTTCCATATACGATATAGAGGTAGGAGTCCTTTGGTCTGCGGGCTAATTCCTTTTTGACAAGGGCTTCTGATTCTTCTGTTTTACCGAGGGCCTCCATGCAACTTAAGAGGTTAGTAAAATAGGACTCACTTTCCGGAAATTTTTGATAAAGGGATTGGTACAACGCTGCGGCCTTCTCAAACTCTCCATCGCTATAGTATTGCAGGGCAAGTCGGGGGTCCTGGGCATTTACCCAAAGAGGAAACAGCAAAACGACCAAACCAAATAAAAATCTCATGGTGTATTAACTGATTTATGACAAAAATAGTTTTTGGAGCGGAATAAATTTGAAGTGTAAAGATAAATACAGAATTCGGCTGTAAAATGTCAAAGATTTCGCAAGCCTACCGGGCTGTAAACACAACGGGCAAGGTGTACTGTACCCGCACTGCGGTTTGACCCTGAAGACCGGGAGTCCATTTGCGATTCATGCCATTCATGAGCTCGATTACACGTCTTGCTTCCTGGCCGCAGCCATCACCAATGTCCTGAAGTATTTTGATGTTACTGACCGTACCGTTTTTCTCCACAATAAACTGAACCATCACCGTACCCTCCGTTTTATTTTGTACCGCAAGATTTGGATAACGCAGATTGGTTCTCAGGAAATCCCGCAAACTTTTTTCCGCACATTTTCTTTTTTCGGTATAGCTCATATCGTCAAGTTCGCATCCGGGAAACAAAGGCATATGACTCACATAACGAAATACTTCCTCCGTTCCGGTACCTTCTCCAGCTTGTCCGGGTGATTCTTCTTTTCCGCTATTCAATCCGGTGTCCTTACTGCTTTCTTCTATTGGAGGAGTTTCCTCTTCGACCACTTTAGGGGTCGAGCTTGCACTAATGTTCTTATCTTTTTTGACAGGTGTTTTTGGTGGACTGGACTTTGGTTTTTCGGTTGGCTTGGCTTTGCTTCCGGATGGTTCCGGAATATCAAAATTTGGTGTTCCAATGGATACTTCCCTCATCAATAAATCCGATTCCTTCAAAGGCTCCTCAGTGTCCCAGAAGGAAGCTATTTGAGGCCAAAAAAGAAAAAATAGAATCAACAAAATGGCTATTATAATAGCCCTTGACATATGGTGGGTATAGCGCCTTCTCAACAGGTATGCACCATAATTTTTGTTGCGTCCTGCAAAGACAATGTCATCCATTTCGAGTCTGGAGATTGGGGGCGATTTTTTTTGCTCAAAACGGTTCATGACAAGAACTTAACGAAATTTATCCGGGCTTCTTACCTGTAAAGCTGATTTTATCATCATTGGTTCAAGTCCTGTTGTGCTGATGGAAAATGGAAAACATTCCATTTGAAAAGGATTAAAGCAAAAAGCACCCCGATAACATTGGCCAGCATATCGAAATAATCAAAACTTCTTCCAAGCAACGTTGCTGCCTGGAATAGTTCCATAAGTAATCCAAGTAAAATCAAAGGGAGACAAGTTCTAAATAATAAACTCCATCCACGATAATCATTTGACCTGCCGAGAAGAAAGAAAAAACAGGCGTTGCCATAAAAGAACAAATGGCCCAACTTATCAATACCTACAAGGTCTTTGAAACTAAATTTGGGTAAGCTGTTGGCCGGAACCAAAGACAGCAACACAATGGCTACTGTAAATGACCAGGCAATTTTTAATGCGTATTTTCTGATTTTTATAAAGTGCGCAAGCAAGGCAATATTTATTTGCCCAACAAGGATTTATAGGCTGCGGCATCCATTAATTCATCCAATTCAGATGGATTGGTCAATTGAATTTTTACAATCCAGCCCTTACCAAAAGCATCGGAATTAATTAAAGTAGGATCGTTTCCTTCTTTTTCATCGAGGTCCGGATTAAATTCCAATATTTTACCACTCACCGGCATAAAAAGATCAGAGGTAGTTTTAACAGCCTCTACGGTTCCAAAAATTTCATCCTTTGGAACTTCTTCACCTACAGTATCCACCTCGACATACACGATGTCACCTAATTCGGACTGAGCGAAATCAGAGATTCCTACATAAGCGGTATCGCCTTCAACTCTTACCCATTCGTGTTCTTTGGTGTAGCGGACATTTTCAGGAAATTGCATGATGGTTATGTTTTAGTTTGAAGAATTTTGAATAAACTTTTGAATTTCCTCAGTGGTGAGGGATTTTGGTCTTTCCAATGGAAGATTGAGCGCTCTGTCCCAGCACAATTGTGCGAGTACGCCCAGTGCTCGGGATACCCCAAACATTACCGTATAGAAATTGTGTTCCTTGATGTTGAAATGTTCCAGCAAAGCACCGGAATGTGCATCCACATTTGGCCATGGGTTTTTGATTTTACCTATGCTGCCAAGAATAGGAGGTACCACTTCAAATACATTCCAGACTATTTTAACCATAGGATCGTCTGCACAATATTCTGCAGCGAACTCTTTCTGTGCGGTGAATCTTGGATCCGGCATTCTCAGCACGGCATGACCGTATCCTGGAACAACTATTCCCTGAGCCAGAGTTTTCTTAACATAATCAGCGATCTGGTCTTTGGTAGGTTCGTTGGTTCCTAAATCCCTGATCATATCATAGATCCAGTCCATCACTTCCTGATTGGCAAGACCATGTAGTGGTCCTGCAAGCGCATTCATTCCGGCAGAAAGAGAAAGATAAGGATCGCTTAAGGTAGACCCAACCAGATGAACCGTATGTGCAGAAGCATTGCCTCCCTCATGGTCGGCGTGGATGGTGAGGTATAACCTCATCAGATCCTTAAAAACCGGAGATTCAACGCCCATCATGTGGGCAAAATTCGCACTCCAGTCCATACTTCTGTCCGGATACAGGAATTCGCCTTTAAAAAATACTTTTCTGTAAATGTATGCTGCTACGATGGGAACTCGTGAGATCAGGTTCATGGCATCTTCGTACATATATTCCCAATAGGAAGACTTCGAAACCCCTTCCTCGTACTTATGGGCAAAGATACTGTCACACTGCATGGCCATGATGGCGATGCTGAATTGGGTCATGGGATGAATACTGTTGTCCAGATGATCGATGGAGTGGATCACATGATCCGGCACTTCGGATCTTCTCATCCATTCACGGCTGAGCCATCTTACATCGTCGTCTGTAGGGATCTCACCCGTCATCATCAGCCAGAACAATCCTTCCGGAAGTGGTTCTTTAGCGCCATCGATGCATGGTAGTTTTTCCCGCAATTCAGGAATGGAATATCCCCTGAAGCGAATACCCTCCTGGGCATCCAGCGAAGAAGTTTCCCAAATCATGGATTTAATTCCACGCATTCCTCCATAAACCTGTTCGATCTGAACCTGGTCTATCACTTTGGTGCCGTGCTCTTTTAAAAGTGTCTTAATCTCTTCAGATGCAGCGGTAAATTTTGCCTTAAATAACTCTTTTAGCCTGTCCATGGGACTCAATAATTCTGGTAAATCTATTTTCAAAAAACGTCTGCAAAACTATAATTTTTTATTCCAAACCAAATAAATTTTGGTTCATTAACAAGATGTTAGGTCTGAGGGTTTATAAAATCGTTATTTGAGCTGAATTTTAGGCTTAATTCATATATAGGTTAATGATTATTTAATCCCCGGTTTGATTTCATAAAAAAGCTAACTTTGCCCACCATTTAATATCAAAATCAGGTATTATGAACCTTCAAGGTGTTGTATCTGGAAAGGCTTCTGTAGAGTCTTCCGGCATCAAATGCAAGAAAACCGTTTATGCCAACCTAAGTCCGGCAGAACTGGTACAAATAAGTCTGGACCGTAATCTAGCCGTCTTGAGCGATCAGGGCGCCTTGGTGGTAAAGACCGGCAAATTCACCGGCAGATCTCCGGAAGACAAATTTACGGTGGACAATGAGATTACCCACAACAGCGTAGATTGGAACAAATTCAACAAAGCCTTTCCCCAAGATAAGTTTAATTTTCTTTTTCAAGACGTGGTAAGTTATTTGGAAGACCGTGATGTCTTCGTACAGGATAATTTTGCCTGTGCAGATCCCACATACCGAATTGGGGTAAGGGTCATCGCTGAAATCCCCTGGAGCGCGCAGTTTGCCGGCAACATGTTCATCAGACCAAAGGCAGGTGAGTTGGAACATTTTGTGCCGGATTGGACAATCTACTGTGCCCCCGGATTTCAGGCGGCAGTCGAACTACATGGCACACGTCAGGAAAATTTCAGCATCATTGATTTTAAGTCCAAAAGAATATTGATAGGTGGCTCTGCCTATACCGGCGAAATCAAAAAATCCATTTTCACCATTTTGAATTTCATCCTCCCACATGACAAAGGCGTTTTGTCCATGCATTGTTCCGCAAACAAAGGCAAGGAAGGAGATACAACCATTTTCTTTGGTTTAAGTGGTACCGGGAAGACAACATTGTCTGCGGACCCTGAGCGAAGTTTGATCGGTGATGATGAGCATGGATGGAGCGATAAGGGTGTGTTTAATTTTGAAGGCGGATGTTATGCCAAGTGCATCGATCTTACCGAAGAGAAGGAGCCGGATATCTATAGAGCCATCAAGCCGGAAGCCATCCTGGAGAATATTGTTTTTCACGAGGGCACCAACATCCCAGATTTCAGTAAAGCACACATCACAGAAAATACCAGAGTTTCCTATCCTCTGGGGCACATCAGAAATTCATTGATCCCCTCTATAGGTGGCCATCCCAAAAATATCTTTTTTCTGACCTGCGATGCTTATGGCATTTTGCCTCCGATCTCCAGGCTTACCAAGGCTCAGGCCATGTACCATTTCATTTCCGGTTATACTGCAAAGGTAGCCGGGACTGAAGCCGGAGTTACGGAACCAAAAGCGACTTTCTCTGCGTGCTTTGGCGCTCCTTTTTTACCCCTTCATCCTACGTTTTATGCAGAAATGTTGGGCGAGAAAATCGAAAAATTCAATCCCCATATTTGGCTGATCAATACCGGATGGACAGGCGGGCCTTATGGAGTTGGTTCCAGAATGAAACTGTCCTATACTCGAGCCATGATTACCGCTGCATTGAAAGGTGAATTGGATCATGGGTCCTACGATACCCATGAAATTTTTGGTCTGCACTTTCCGGCGCATTGTCCGGGCGTACCATCCGATGTGTTGAATCCAAGAAATACCTGGGCCGATCCTGCAGAATACGATAGAAAAGCGGCAGACCTTGCCAGAATGTTTGTGGAAAATTTCAGCAAGTACAGCAGCAAGGCATCAGAGGAAATTCTGAATGCGGCACCAAGGGTGTGATTGGAAATTTCATATGCAGGTTTAACCGTAATGACTTATGATCATTGTCCTAATTTAGGGGATTAAAGTTAACATTACTCAAGCTACTCATGTATAACCCCTCTGTCTCTCAGTCATAAGGCTGAAAATCAGGAGATTGTATTGGAATTGAACCGGATAATTGTGGCAATCTCAGTATTTTTGTCGGTCAAGTATACTGTCTATGTTCCCGGATTTTAAATATATATCGATTTTACTTTTGATTGCTTCGTTTTTCACTTGTAATCAAAGCAAACAAGTCGGCCCTGCCGGGATGCGTTTTACCAAACTGGAATCCGGACAAACAGGGATTCTGTTCAAAAATATCATTACGGAAACCAAAGAGGAGAACATCTACTATTCTGCATACATGTTTAATGGCGGAGGTGTCGCCATGGCAGATTTCAACAATGACGGTCTTCAGGATTTGTATTTCACCGGAAATCAAGTGGCCGATAAACTTTACCTCAATAAGGGTGATTTTAAGTTTGAAGATATTTCCGAGTCTTCCGGAATTTCAAAATTTAAAGGCTGGAAAAATGGGGTGAGTGTAGTAGACATCAATGCAGATGGATGGATGGATATTTATGTGTGCAGGGGAGATCAATTTCAAGATCCTCTGGAAAACACCAATTTGTTGTTTATCAATCAGGGTGATTTAACTTTCATCGAAAGTGCAGCCAGTTATGGTATCGAAAATAATGGCTACGCCATCTCTTCTGTTTTTTTTGACATGGACAACGACCATGATTTGGACTTGTATGTAGCGAATCGTCCCGAGCGATTCAATAAAACTTTTGCGCAGTTTGAAGCAGAGAAAAATGTGAACAGCCCGCTTTCCCGACATCGTCTTTACCGCAATGAAGGAAAAGGTAAATTTTCAGACATCTCCTCAGCCGCTGGCATTCATCCCAATTTTGGTTACGGACTGAATGTAATTGCCGGCGATTTTAATCAGGATGGATATCAGGATCTCTACGTCTGTAATGATTTCCGCTGGCCGGATTTTTATTTTGTAAATCAGAAAAATGGAACTTTCAAAGAATCCATCAATGAATTTTCCAATCATATTTCTTTTAGTTCGATGGGTGCCGATGCAGGGGATGTCAACAACGATGGGCTGGAAGATCTCATGGTGCTGGAGATGAGACCGGAAGATTACAAGAGATCCAAGACTTCTATGCCTGCCATGAATCCTGCAGTGTACGATACGATGAGCCGCATGAACATGCATGTGCAATACATGCACAACACCTTGCAACTGAATCGCGGCAATGGATTTTTCTCGGACATCGCTCAGTTGGCGGGACTGGACAAGACGGATTGGTCGTGGGCACCTTTGATCGTTGATTTTGACCACGATGGACTACGAGACATTTACATCACCAATGGTTTCCGGCGTGATTTAAATGATCAGGATGGGGATAAAATCCTGGATGCTCTCATTCAAAAGGGAGAAAAATTTAATTCAGTAGAAGAATTGTTCAGTCACTTTCCTACGGTGAAAATTGTAAATTATATGTTTCACAATGAAGGCAACTACCATTTTAAAAAAGTGATGAAGGAGTGGGGAATGGATGAACCTTCCTATTCCAATGGTGCAGCGGCAGGGGATCTGGACAACGATGGCGATGTAGACCTGGTAGTCAATAATCTGGATGGTACTCCATTCGTTTATCGAAATGACCTGAGTGGCGATCGGCACTATCTGCGTATTCAATGCGAGGGTCCTTCTACAAATGCACAGGGAATTGGCGCTAAAATAAAACTTCAGATAAAAGAAAAAGTATTTGGTGCAGAAATGCGCACAACCCGTGGATATCTCTCCAGTAGTGAGGCCTTTGTCCATTTTGGTCTGGGGACCGAAAATTCAATAGATCAATTGGAGATCATTTGGCCGGACGGCAACATGCAAAAATTAAAAAATGTTAAAGCAGACCAGGTTCTGAAACTTCAGTACAAAAATGCCGGGGAAAAATGGCGCGGAAGTAATCAGGTGGAAATGCTTTTCACGGAAAAATCTAAGGAGGTCATCCAACCCCTTTTTAAACATCATGAGAATGAGTTTAATGATTACCGTACACAAATACTCTTGCCACAGCGTATGAGCAGACTGGGACCTTTTGTGGCCGTCGGGGATGTAAATGCAGATGGTCGTGAAGATTTTTTTATTGGCGGGGCTAAAGGACAGGAAGGAGTCTTGTATGTGCAGTCCGGTAATGGAAATTTTTCGCAAAGTGCACAGCCGGCATTAGAAGCGGATAAAGCTTTTGAAGACATGGCTGCATTATTTTTTGATGCGGACGGCGATAAGGATCAGGATCTCTATGTGGTTTCCGGAGGAAGTGAATCCCCGGAAGGAAAGGCTTATCAGGATCGGCTTTACCTTAACGATGGAAAGGGAAATTTACAATCCTCCAAAAATCTTCCTTCGATCACCTCCTCCGGTTCCTGCGTTATTGCTGGTGATTTTGATGAAGATGGAGATCTCGATTTATTCCGTGGCGGGCGATTGGTTCCGGACCAATATCCACTTGCACCTTCAAGTTATCTGTTGATCAATTCCGGACACGGAATCTTTAAAGATCTCACACAACAAATAGCTCCCGGGCTGAGAAAAAGTGGCATGATTACCAGTGCGGCATGGGCAGATGTGGATGGCGATATAAAAAATGAATTGATTACGGTCGGTGAATGGATGCCTATACAAATATGGGAAATAAATAATGGTCAGTTTCAACTGGCTTCCGGCGAAAAATATCTGTTACAAAATACAGAAGGTTGGTGGAATAAGATTTTGGCGGAAGATATAGATGACGACGGAGATATGGATTTGTTGTGTGGCAATCTCGGTGAGAATTATAAGTTTCACGCTTCTGCGGAAAAACCATTTTCCGTTTATGCCATGGATTTTGATGGGAATAAAACCATGGACATTGTGTTGGCAAAATTTGATGGAGATCGTATGGTACCTGTACGCGGCAAACAATGCAGTTCAGAGCAAATGCCATTTATCTCTAAGAAATTTACCAGCTTTCATCAATACGCAGATGCAACTTTGGAGGACATTTATGGAGAGAATCTAAAAAAAGCCATGCATTATCAGGCAAAGGAATTTAGTTCGATAATTCTGGTGAATCAGGGAGGAAAATTTGAGCGACAGCATTTGCCGACTGAAGCACAATTTTCTACCGTAAATGGGATGGTCATAAAAGATTATGATGGCGATGGAAAGAAGGATATTTTATTGGCAGGAAACCAATTCGATACAGAGGTGGAGACCACACCAGCCGATGCGTCCATAGGTTTGTTGCTCATCCGGAAAGAAGGTAAATTTATACCTCAATCCGTGTTAAACTCTGGTGTTTTTTTGAAAGGAAATGTACGTGATTTACAAAAAATTAATGTGAACGGGCAGGATATGATTTTAGTGGCCAACAATAACAGTAACATTCAGATCCTGGCTAAAAGAAATTAAAAAACATGATTAAGATTCATACCATAAAGATTTGTACTCTGATTTTTGCATTTGCAGCAATGATGATTTCATGCGATAAAAAAAACAGCAAAGCATCTGGTCCCTTGTTTGAATTGGTAGATCCTCAAAAATCAGGTGTGTTGTTTGAGAATAAATTATTTGAATATGCAGAAGAGCATATTTTCAATTTCAATTATTTGTACAATGGTGCTGGGGTAGGATTGGGAGATATCAACAATGATGGATTGCTGGATATTTATTTTACCGCCAATCGTGCCAAAGACAAACTCTATCTAAATAAAGGAAATTTTAAATTTGAGGACATCTCAGAATCTTCAGGTATTTCGGCTTTCAGTGGTTGGCGAAGTGGTGTAGCTATGGCGGATGTAAACGGAGATGGATTACTGGATATTTATGTTTGCCGTGGAGGTTTTAAAAATGAACCAGCCAATAATGCGAATCTGCTTTTTATCAATAAGGGCAACAATAAATTTTCTGAAGAAGGCTCTCGGTATGGAATTGCGGATATTGGATTTTCGATTGCGGCATCTTTCTTTGATTATGATAAAGACAATGATCTGGATTTGATCGTAACCAATCGTCCAGAGAAATTTTACCTGAACATCGATCAGGTAATGGAAGGAAAGAAAAATGGAAGTTTGCTGAGCAGAAATAATTTGTATCGCAACAACGGCGACAACACCTTCAGTATGGTTACAGAAGAAGCTGGACTCACTGGTGGATTCGGTTATGGACTCAGTGTGACTACAGGAGATCTGGATCAGGATGGTGATGAAGATATTTATATATCCAACGACTTTGTAGAGAACGATTATTATTATCAAAATCAAGGTAATGGTACATTTAAGGAAGCCATCAAAGACATCGTCAGGCATACTGCCTATTACGCGATGGGAACAGATTTTGGGGATGTAAACAATGATGGTTGGGAAGATATTTTCAATGTGGAAATGCGACCGGAAGATTATAAAAGATCCAAGACATCCATGCCGGTCATGAATGCAAAACTTTTTGATACTATGGCCCTAAACAATATTCACATGCAGTACATGCACAATTGTCTGCAGCTGAACAATGGCAATGGTTCGTTTTCTGAGATTGCGCAACTCGCAGGCATTGACAGAACGGACTGGTCGTGGGCAACACTATTGTGTGATTTGGACAATGATCAGTATAAAGATATTTATGTGGCGAATGGAATTAAAAGAGACTTGTACAACCGCGATGCATACGGAAGTCTGATGTATGATCTTCAACACAACAACATGAAGAAAACCACAGAAGAAATTATGCGGAATCTTCCTTCCGTAAAATCTGTCAATTATACTTTTAGAAACAACCACGATCTCACTTTTACAAAAGTGATGAACGATTGGGGACTCAACCAACCAAGTCATTCCAACGGTGCAGCAGTTGGTGATCTGGACAACGATGGCGATCTGGATCTAGTGGTGAACAACATAGATGATCCGGCATTTATGTACAGAAATAATGGTTCAGGAAAAAACTATTTGCGAATTTCATGTGTCGGTCCTGAGAAAAATATTTCTGGCTACGGTGCAAAAGTTAAAATCAAATACGGGGATCAGATTCAGTACAGTGAGGTGAGAACTTCCAGAGGTTATTTATCTAGTTCCGAACCGGTAGTTCATTTTGGATTAGGCGATGTGACCACAGTGGATGAACTTACCATCACCTGGCCGGATGGCAAGGTGAACAAAATGGAAAAAGTAAAAGCAAACAAGACATTGGAAATTAAATACAGCGAAGCTTTAGAAAATAGTACAACGGAAAGTTCTGCAGTTAAACCAATTTTTGCAGACAAATCGGATTTAATTTCTCCTTCATTTGTCCATAAAGAAAATCAATTTGATGATTTTAAAGAGCAAATATTGCTGCCACACCGCATGAGCAGACTTGGACCATTTATTTCAGTAGCGGATGTGAATAAAGATGGACTGGAAGATTTTTTTGTTGGTGGTGCGAAAGCTCAGGCAGGAGCACTTTATCTGCAATCCGCTTCCGGTGGTTTTAAACTGAGTACACAGTCCGCCTTTGAAGCAGATAAGAATTATGAAGACATGTCGTCTTGTTTTTTTGATGCAGATCAGGATGGCGATAACGATTTATACGTTGTGTCCGGTGGGAGTGAAAATCCGGAAGGAAGCAATTATCAGGACAGATTGTATCTGAATGATGGCAGCGGCAAATTCACAAAATCGTCAGATGCTCTTCCAAAAATTACCTCCAGTGGTTCTTGTGTGGTGGCAGAAGATTTTGATGGCGATGGGGACCTTGATATTTTTAGAGGTGGCAGACAGATTCCACAGAAATATCCATACGCACCAAGAAGTTATGTACTGGAGAATAAATCAAAAGGTAAATTCGTAGATGTTACCCAGACATCAGCACCTGATTTAATGTCTCCGGGTATGGTCACAACGGCAGTATTTGCAGATTTGGATAAGGACAGTAAAAAGGAACTATTGGTTGCTGGTGAATGGATGCCGATCCAGGTTTATAAAATGGAATCCGGTCAATTCAAATTGCAGTCTGCTGAAAGTTATGGACTCGTCAATTCTGAAGGTTGGTGGAACAGAATCATTCCTGCAGATGTAGACGGCGATGGGGATCTTGATTTCGTTTGTGGTAACCTTGGCGAGAACTATAAATTTCATGCAAATGCAGAAAAACCTTTTCAGGTTTTTTGCAATGATTTTGATCAGAATGGAAGCTATGATATTGTACTTGCAAAATATAATGGAGCGGATATGGTGCCGGTCAGAGGCAAACAATGTTCTCAGGAGCAAATGCCATTTATCAATCAAAAATATCCAAGTTTCAATGCCTTTGCAGATGCCAAACTGAAAGATATTTATGGGGAAGGCCTGGACAAGGGATTGCACCTCAATGCACGAAATTTCAAAACTGTTTTATGGATAAACAACAACGGCAAATTTGAGAAAAAGGATTTGCCCCGCCAAGCTCAATTCAGCACCGTCCAATCTGCCATAGTGATGGATTTTAATCAGGATCAAAAACCGGATATCATGGTTGCGGGGAATTTTTTCAATACAGAAGTGGAGACTACACGTGCAGATGCAGGAATCGGGTATTTGTTTTTTCAAAATGCAGATGGCACATGGAAGGATTTAAGTTGTAGGGAATCCGGGATGTTTCTTCCATATGATGTTAAAGACATCAAAGCCATTAAGTCCGGAAACAAAACAGGGGTTTTAGTAGCAAGCAATAATGGGAAATTAGTTTATTTGGAAAAATCTGAGTAGGTGAATTGGAAGAAGTTAAATATTTATGGAAGAAAAGAATTCACTATGAAGAGAAGTTTATTAATCTTTTTTTTGCTGTTCATTTTTGTTTTTATTTCTTGTTC
>Ga0075163_10009590_pt1 | contig 12704 bp, 15 predicted proteins | sample JI1023141ADNA_FD_71478 | JGI IMG/M metagenome (GOLD analysis project Ga0075163, IMG submission 71478) | Wastewater effluent complex algal communities from Wisconsin, to seasonally profile nutrient transformation and Carbon sequestration -... | ecosystem: Engineered > WWTP > Effluent > Algae...
CCAGAGAGAGGACTTGCTGCTGTGAGACGAGCAGCAACTTTTGGTACTGGATACTTGAAGGGAATTTTGGCAATTATTTTCTGCAGAGAGATGTCAAAAAATTTTAGTTAAATCGCCCTGCAGAAAAGTATACCCAGTAGACCTCTATTTTTCCTCCAGGAAACAGCGAGAGTCATAGATGAGGTCTATTTTTGAAATCAGTCCCTCTTTAAAGCTTAACAGTGAGGCTGCGCGCAAATTTTTGGTAAAACCAGGGATTTCTACATCGTAAACAATCATTGCTTGATCTTCAGAGGCAAATTTTGCGTGGATTGTTAAAGTTTTAAAAATACAAGTGAACCCTTGTGCCGCTTTAAGGACAGCTTCTCTCCCCATTACTTTTTCCTGTGGATCTGTAAATTGAATCTCAGGGTGCAAATATTTTTTTACTTCGTCTAGGTTTTTCTTTCCAAGTGCTGTATAATAAGAGGTTGCTGTAGAGAGTGTATTTTTCATAGGTGTCTCCTTTTTGGGTTTGACAAATCAATTTCATTATAGTAGACTATATTCAATATGTCAAAGATAAAAAAAAGATCTTACAAGTCCGTAGCTAGAAATATGGGGGCCGCTCAAACAAAAGAACGTATTCTTCTTGCTGCAAAAAATCTTTTTGAATCAGAAGGGTTTGAATGCGTGACAATTGAAAAGATAGCTCAAGTTGCTAGTGTTTCTATGCCGACAATTTACTCGCTTTTTCAGTCTAAAAGAGGGATACTTCGAGCTTTAATGGATACCGTTTTTCCAAAGGATCAGTTTGATACCCTTGTTGAAAAGAGTCATGAAGCAAGTTCTCCAAAAGAGCGCCTTTTTTACTCCGCTAAAATTGCACGTCAAATTTACGATGCAGAAAAGGCTCAAATGGATGTTTTTCGAGGTGCTGCCTTTTTAGCACCTGAGCTTAAAGAGCTCGAAAAGGAAAGAGAAATGCGTCGATATGCCAGGCAGGAAGTCACTATAAAGGCGATGGCGAAAGAAAAATCTCTTTCTAAAAATCTCAGTGTAAATAAGGCTCGAGATGTCTTATGGGCTTTTACTGGGCGTGATATATATCGTATGTTAGTCGTGGAACAAGGCTGGACATCGGATGAGTATGAACAATGGCTTGCTCAGCTCCTTGCCAAGACATTGATAGAAAGATACATTGTTACAAAATGATCAAGCGATTTTAATTCGTTTGATGAAAATGATTGAGAAAGTCTTGATACTTCTCTAAGAAACCCTCACCTTTTGACCACTGCTTGAGTTCCTCAAAATCGATGTCTTGAATCTCATGGCAGACATCCAGAGCTTGCTCTAGCCCTTGCCGATCATTCCAATGATAAAAGCTTGCAAGGCGATCTTTAACACAGTCAATGGGTTGCAGCATTTTAATCGTTCCCATTTTTGTTTTCACATTTGAAAAGTGATGGATGGGCTCATTTCCAATTGCAATTGGAGGGGAGACAAACTCAATGATCCATGGACATCCAGGGCGAATAAAATGTTTAGAAATGTACTCAAAACCATGTTTATTTAGGGCTTTCTTGATTTTGCGAAGATCCTCATACGTAATGAAGTCTAGATCATAAGATTGGTAACGGTTTTTAGAGTAAATTGTGACACATGCACCTCCAACAAGAATAAGATCAATCCCATCTTTTCGAAGTTCTTCCGATATGTATCCTGCTAAATCTTTGAGAGAAATATCTTTCCAGTCTATTTTCATAGGGGCTTTCCTGTACGTCGCGGGCGCTTTCTTATTGGACGTTCATAATATTTGCGCCGAAAATTTTCGGGAAGGAAAGTGTAAGATTTTTCAAGAAATAGTGTAAGCTCCTTTAGCATTGGGAAGCGAGGGTTGAATTGATAGAGGCGGGTTCTTCCTTCTTTGAAGCTGACAATGATTCCTCCCTTCTCAAGTCTCTCTAGTGCCATTTGAACGCTAAATAAAGGTATTTCAAAAACACTGCTGAGTTCAGAAGCATATGTTTTCTCATTTTTTAGGAGGAAAAAAAGGATTTTTTCAATGACAGAATTCCCAAAAAGGTTCTCAAGCATATATCACCAAGTTTTTTGGTTATATTACCATATAATTTGGTGTTTGTCAACTTATGGTATTTAACCAACTAAAAATGAATAGATTAAATTGAGGGTACCTAGCCGTAAAAGGAGAAAACCCCCGGTTTATCCAGGGCTTTTCTACTGAGTTGGGGGCGTTCGAGAATCGAACAGAGACTGTTAGAGTTCGGTTTTCTATAGACAAATTTAACAGAATTTTATCCCCAAACAACTTCAAAACCAAGTTTTGAAGTTGTTTGGGGATAGCATAGTAGGGATGGAGTATTTAATTTTTGAGTTGCTGAAAAATGGGTGGGTCAGATAAAATACCCAGAAACTAGGTATTTTATGAAGTCGGTCAATAAAACAAGATATGCTATTTTAGGGATGCTCCTTGAAGGTTCTCGGACAGGATATGAAATCAAGTCGTTCATGGGAAGATCAACAGTCTATTTCTGGAGAGAATCCGATTCAACAATCTATCCTATGTTGAAAGTTCTTGCGAAAGAGGGGAAAGTCCTTTCTGAGGTCGCTTATGTTGGAAAGAAAAAGAAGGAAATCTTTTCCCTTACAGAGGAAGGACGAGAAGAATTTAAGGCTTGGCTTAGAGGTCCAACTGGATCAGAAATTCCCCGAAATGAATTTCTTCTTAAGCTCTTTTTTATCACAGATCAAAAAGAGTTGATGTCGCTGTTTCAAGAAAGATTGGAAAAAGCTGAAAAAACCTCCAAAGAATACAAAGCTATTGAAGAAAGATTAGAAGGTTTGGATGACTCTCCTCATAAAGGAATTCGCCTTAAAGCATTAAGATATGGAATCGCTCAACTTGAATTGGAAATTAAATGGTTAAGAGGAGAGGTATAATCTCATGCCTAAACAATTTGAATGTCTTTGTGGATGCAATCTGTCTACTTATAGCGATCCAACTAAAATCGTTGTTCATGGAGCAAAAGAACGGAACTTAAAAAATATTTGTTTCGAAATTCCAAAGGGTAAACTCACTGTATTAACAGGACCCTCGGGGTCTGGAAAATCTTCTATTGCAATTGAAGTTCTACAAAAAGAGTGTCTTAGACAATATTTAGAGTCGCTGGGCATGACTACAGATCACATAACGAAGGCTAAAGTAGATAGTATTCGGGGGCTGTCTCCTGCGATTGGAGTCTCTCAGCGTGTAAGCAGTTTTAATCCCCGCTCTACTGTTGGTACAAAAACAGGTGTTCTCACCCTCCTCAGGACTTTATATGCTTCGATTGGACAGCAGAGGTGTCCTGAGTGTGAGAAATGTGTTAGGCAGCCTTTGCAAAGCAAGGGAAAGTTAGTCATCGTTGAGGAGGACCCATCTTCGAAAAAGAAAGGAAAAAGATCCTTTGAGTGTCCAAGCTGCGGTTTGCAACTGGAAAAATTGGAAATGGCTCATTTTTCCTTCAATGCAATACTTGGAGCATGCGAGGTATGTAAAGGGACAGGAGAGAAAATTGGAGTTGATATTTCCCGATTGATCGATGAAGAAAAGACGATTAAAAATGGTGGAGTCGCCTTTTGGGATGAAGGGGTTGCAAAGTATTATGAAGGTGTTATTCAAACAGCTGCTAAATATTACAATTTTTCAATCGATACAAACCTGCCCATACGCAATTACACAAAAGAGCAGAAGGATTTTTTGCTTTATGGAGTTGCTTTTCCACCTTTTGTTAAGGCACATAAAAATATTAAAGAGCCTAAAAAAGTGAGTGATGGGAAATTTGAGGGTATCATTCCCTATTTACTAGCTCGGTATAAGAGCAATCCTAGTAAACTTCCAGAGGCCATAAAGAAATATATTTCACACGAGCCGTGTACTCATTGTCAAAATACCCGACTAGGAAAGATGGGTCGAAGTGTGACAATCAGTGGAAAAACAATTGTAGATGTGGCTCAGCTTAATCTTTTTGAATTGCTTGGATGGATCAATACATTAGAAGAGGACGTTTCAGAAGACGAATGGGAGGTTTTTAGAGCGCTTTCCGATGCATTAAAGGAACGGATATCTAATGTCATAGAAGTGGGTTTAGACTATCTCTCGTTAGATCGCCCCCTTCCCACCCTTTCTGCAGGGGAATCACAAAGACTGAAGTTAGCATGTGTTCTTGGAAGTGGGCTCACAGGGGTTTTATATATTTTAGATGAGCCAACGACAGGGCTTCACCCTCATGATACAGTAAAATTATTAAAAACTTTAAGGAAGATACAGGAAGCAGGTAACACTATTTTGGTTATTGAGCACGATCCAAGTTTTATAAGAGAGATGGATTACATGATCGAGCTAGGCCCTAATGGGGGCAGCAGGGGAGGTGAAATTATATTTACTGGTACACTTTCTGAAGTCATGGGTTGTGAGGAATCCATAACTGCCAGGTATTTAGGCGAAAAGGGTACTATTGGAAGTAGCAAACCCGTTTCTGGCAACAGCAAGATCCTTACGGTTTACGGCGTTAGTGAACACAATTTGAGACATATCGATGTTAGTATCCCGGTAAACAAGTTTGTTGTCATGACAGGCGTTTCAGGTTCAGGTAAATCGACCTTTCTCTTTGATGTTTTGGACAAGGCGGCTAGAAAATACCTGAATCGTGCAGATGTAGAGCCAGGCGAACATGATTCTATCCATGGGCTGGAGTATTTTCATCGAGTGGTAACAGTAGATCAGTCTACAATCAGAAATACACAGTCTTTACGCTCGAATGTTGCAACTTATACGAAGCTTTTTGATTTGATTAGAGATGTGTTTGCTTCAACAACAGACGCAAAAATCCGTGGATTTGGGGCAGGTAAGTTTTCTTTCAATACCTCTGATGAACGGTGTGAAAACTGCAATGGAGCTGGTATGGTGGCGATTGATATGGCTTTTATGCCCGATGTGGAAATTGAGTGTCCTATCTGCTGTGGAATGCGGTTTAATGAGGAGTTGCTATCCATAAAGTTTCGAGGGGTTAATATTGCAGATGTTTTAGGGATGACTGTAGATGAAGCTATTGTTCTATTTAACGAGCATCAGCACATTTTAGCGATTTTGGATTTGATGAAACAAGTTGGATTGGACTACTTAACTTTGGGACAGTCTACTTCGGCATTATCAGGAGGAGAAGCCCAACGGATCAAATTAGCGGCTGAGTTATCCAAATCTACAAAAGAATCTACGTTGTACCTATTGGATGAGCCTACAACAGGGTTGCATCCACATGAAGTTGAAAAACTGATTCAGATCTTGAAAAAGTTGGTATTTAAGGGCAACACGGTAGTGACGATTGAGCATCATTTAGATGTTATTTGTAAGGCCGATACTATTATAGATTTTGGCCCAGGTGGTGGAATAGCCGGTGGTGAAATTGTAGCGGTAGGATTCCCTCAAGAAATCGCTGAGAATCAGGCTTCTTTAACGGGACAATGCTTAAGATCTTATTTTACCCCCCTTCCACCTTAAACTTACCCAAAGGTGAAAGAGGTATATATTAATATTTTTTTTTGCTATGCTCCTTGAGATATGACAAGGAGAGAAGTATGAAAAAAATTCTTCATTTGATTTACGTGACTTTGGCAGTTCAAAATTGTATCTGGGCAAATTCAATAGATAGCTCAGAAGGTGTTCGTGATCCTCATGATCAAATTTCTCGCATCAGTGAATGCAATGTACAAGGGATTTTGCAACCTAAAATCGCTAGTGCGGGCATTAATGGTGGTTTTACTCTAGGAGCTTCCTTTCTTTATCAACAATCCAGCGTTGATCTTCTTACAGCAGCTAGAACTGTTAATATTACTGGAATGCCTGCTGATGGGTTAATAGCTAAAGAGCAGATAGATACAATGGACTATAAGTGGCAACCTGGGATGAGGGTGAGTGCTGGGTATATCTTTTCTCAGAGAGATCAACTTAAGCTTAACATTACCTGGACGCATCTTAGAGGAAAGGGTTCAAGTGAGGTCTTGTTTAATGATCCTACTTTTAAAAATGGCAGTTTAAAGCCTGTTTGGTTTCCATTTCTCCTAGGACCTCTAGCTGATCAGGCAACTTCAACATGGGATTGCAAATTAAATCTTCTTGATGGGACTTTTGGAAGAAGTTTCTTTTTAGGAAAGTGGCTAGTCATGCAGCCTTATGGAGGAGTTAGGGGTGCTTGGATTAATCAGGACTATTTAGCGAAATACCATGCTGCTTGGATGATAGACACAACAGGAACAGGAAATTTAACTTTATCATTCAAAGATACAAGATTTGATGCACAAAACAAGTTTAAAGGGGTCGGGCTCCTGTTTGGATTGGAAACTGATTGGTATGTTACCCGCAATTTTTGTGCCTTCACAAACTTTAAAACCTCTCTCCTTTATGCAAAATTTGATATCACGCAAACCTCAGAAGGGCAAATTATCATTCCTATTTCCACGATTCCTACGATTATCGTTCCTGAAACTATTTCAATGACCAGGGGCTTTCATAGAATACGACCAAGTTTAGAAGGAGAAATTGGAATCAAATGGGAGAAGTTTTTTTGTGGTAATTCCTATAGATTATTTATGGGCGTTTCCTACGAATTTTCTTTTTGGTTCTGTCAACCTTTATTCGAAAATGTCACAAATTACTTAGACGGAGTTCAGAATTCTTTTGCCACTTCATTTGTGGATCCAAGAAATCTTCAATTCCAGGGGATCAATATACAAGCTGGGTTTGATTTCTAAAAAAGTATTTTTGATTTTTCTACCATTAGTGCTATCCTGCTGCGATTCCTGTGACGGGTGTGATTCATAGAGGGTTAGTGTCACAAATTGCACTTGGCAATCAAGAGAGAATTTAGATGACAAAAAGTAAAAAAACTGTTTCCAGAAGGCAAGACGTTGCGCCTTCCGACTATGCCAAGTTTGTAACCGAGCTTAAGAAAAAGATACGGTCTGCTCAGTTCAAAGCCGCTTTAGCGGTGAACCGAGAACTTATTCGTTTGTACTGGGAGATAGGCAAAGAAATTGTTGAAAGAAAAGAAAAAGATGGTTGGGGTTCGGGTGTCATAGATAGGATCGCAAGAGACATCCAGAATGAGTTCCCTGGGATCGAAGGCTTTTCTAGGACAAACATGGGTAGAATGAGGGCGTTTTACCTCGCATATTCAATTTACCCACAAGCTGTGGGTAAATTAGAAGAGCTGCCTGTTTTCAATATCCCGTGGGGACACAATATAGCTATATTTGAAGGAGTTAAGTCTTTGGATGAGCGTCTTTGGTATGCCAATATGGTGATTCAAGAAGGCTGGTCCCGCAACGCATTGATGGATTCTATTAAAATAAAAACTTACCAAAGACACGGTAAAGCGATTACCAATTTTCATGATAGATTGCCTAGCCCTCATTCTAAATTAGCGCATGACACCCTAAAAGACCCCTATAACTTTGATTTTCTCGAGCTGGCTAGAGAGCATATTGAAAAGGACCTAGAAGACGGGTTACTTGCACATGTAGAGAAGTTCCTATGCGCATTAGGACAAGGATTTTCCTTTGTCGGAAGGCAAGTAAACTTAGTGGTGGGTAAAAAAGACTTCTATATCGATCTTTTGTTCTATCATTTGAATCTTAGGTGCTTTGTTGTCATCGAATTGAAGGCAGTGGATTTCAAGCCCGAGTTCGCAGGAAAGATGAACTTCTACCTATCTGCTGTCGATGATCTCATGAGGAAACCTGCAGACAATCCAACGATCGGTATCCTGATTTGCAAAAGGAAGGACAATTTCATTGCAGAGTACGCACTTCGAGATATTCACAAACCGATGGGTGTGGCTGAATATGAAACGAAAATCGTCTCCTCATTACCTAAAAAGCTCAAAGGACAGTTACCAACCATTGATGAAATTGAGGCTGAGTTAAGTGCGATCCCAACTCAGAAGGTAAAAAGAGTGAAACGAAAGAAGGATTAGGAGTAATAGTGAAGAAAGTAAACATAAAAGATAAATTTCAATTATTTGATGCTTATTGGACTCCTAAGATACTTGGAGAGGTCAATAACTCTCATGTAAAAATATTTAAGGCCAAAGGAGAATTTGTCTGGCATTTTCACAAAGATGAAGATGAATTCTTTCTTGTTATCAAAGGTCAGTTAAATATCAAAATGAGAGATCGAGAAATTCATTTAAAAGAAGGCGAGTTCTTTATTGTCCCTAAGGGAGTAGAACATTTGCCATATGCCACTGAAGAGGCACATGTTCTACTTTTTGAACCGAAGGCAGTGGTTAATACTGGAGACGCAATTTCAGACAAAACAGTTGAAGACCCTGAATGGATTTAAGGGGTTAAAAAATGACATTTCAACAACCATCAGCATTAAAGCCCAATGATAAGGTAGCCATTGTCTCACCTTCTTCTGGCATGCCATATCTTTTCCCTTGGGTATATGAACAGGGTTTAGATCGTTTAAAACAAGTATTCCAGCTTGAGCCAATCGAATTCCCAACGGCTCGCCAGAGTCCTGAATACTTATCTCGAAACCCAAAAGCACGAGCGGCAGATATCAATAGGGCATTTGCTGATCCATCTATCAAGGGCATCATTGCAACGATAGGTGGAAATGATCAAATCAGAATTCTTCCCTATTTGGATAAGAAAATAATCGGAGAAAATCCCAAAATCTTCATGGGTTATAGCGATTGCACCAATCTACATTTGGTTCTGTGGAATCTGGGTATTATTTCTTACTATGGTGGAGCAATAATGACTCAATTTGCCATGGGAGGAGGGATGCAAGAGTATACGGTAAATTCAATCAGAAAGGCTGTTTTTGATCCTCCAATTGGTGAAGTATTCGCTGCTTCTGAATATAGCGATGCAGATTTAGATTGGGGCGACAAACAGAATTTAAGCAAGAAGCGTCCTATGTATCCGAATCATGGATGGATTTGGCACAATGATAAACACAGTATAATTCAGGGGCGACTTTGGGGAGGATGTCTTGAGGTATTGGACCTTCATCTTTCGGTTAAGCGGTATTTACCCAACCTTGCCCAATTGAATGATGCTATTCTTTTCATAGAAACTTCAGAAGAAATGCCTTCTGAGGGGTTTGTATATCGTTTTATTGCTGCTCTTGCTGAACTGCATATGTTAGAAAAATTTCAAGCTATCCTAATGGCTTACCCAAAAGCACAGTTCTGTGATAAAGCACCAGCTGAAGGTAGAGAAGCTTTTATTATAAACCAACAGAAGGCTGTAAAAAGCGCTCTACAGGATTACGATGTTGATATCCCTGTCATTTTTAACCTGAACTCTCAATGCTGTCAATTTAAGCATTAACATACTTGCGGCATAGGGAAGAAACGCTTAGGCTTTCCTAATCCTTCCCTAGAAAAATGTCTTCCAGGTTTCACAGGAACTTTCGCTCTGCGCGCCAGTTTTCTAAACTTTTTCATGATTTTTTTTTGCGGACAGTTCTCCTCCCAGTGTTTTGAGCACATCATCTTTCATGCTCCCGAATAATACGCTCCGATTTAACCGTTCTTTTGGATCTTTCCCAGGTATTGATGGTCCCTCTAACTCATAGCAACTGATCGATACAATTTGAGTTCAATTTCCAGGGTTGCTTGCAGGATATTGCTGCACAATTTTCTCTAAGTCTATAAGCAAGGGAGTATAGTGGTGAGCTGTATGTGCGTGAAAGAGAATTCCCCTAACAATAACATCCTGATCTTTATACTCCTCACAAGTCCTTTCAAGATTCCCGTCTAAGCAAAGAATGAGATCATGCGCATCCTTCCGTTTTACGATATCGGCTAAATCGAGAGAGAGTTCATTTTCAGGAGCATTAAGGGCGATAAGGAAAGAGGGTTCATCTAATTCAACGATCCAAACATAGTCTGCTTCATCTCCTTCCTCAATAGACCCATATTCTGGAGGGCCTGGAAAAAGCTTTAATCGCAGTTTTCCTCTAAGAGTGATGGAAGGCTCAGTGCTTTGAATGCTTGCAGTAGATGTTTTAGGTCTTTGAGAATAAAAATAAGCTAAAGGGGTAACTGCGACTATAACGAGACAAAGGCATATAATTTGTATGCGATTCATGTGACGCACTCAAAAGGGTTTGATCCATATTCAGGGCGCAAGTAGTAAGTGCCTGTTTTAAAGTGAACGATCGTGGCATGCAATTTTCCTTCAAAAGCGAGCTTTAAGGCATCTTGTTTTGAAAACCAAATTGGTTCATGATTGGTTTGAATTAAATATTCAGTGATCGCCCCTCGCTTTTTATGTACGCCAGAGATAATCCATTTTTCGATGAAGTCTTCTGTTCCTATAGACCACTTTTCTATTAACTCGATTGCTTTCCAAAAGCGCTCAAATTCAAGGTCGTCTAATGAGTTAATTGTACGTTCTGGATCTAGTTTGGTTATCTTGACGATTGCATCAATATATTTTGGATTTTTTTTGTCATATCGTTTGATCGCAGCTGTTAGAGTTAGAGGAGAATAAATCGATCCTTTTAACATGACAACTAGGGCTTCCAGACCTGTTTCATAATCTGGATAGACAGCATAGGTGTCAGTTTTATCACCCGCAGTTCCTATAGAGCGTCGACTTTTACCAGTACTATATGTACTGGCAACGAGGTTTCCAGGGTTGTTGCATCTCCATGAACGACTTCCACCTCTTCGAATCGTCATGTTCCCTTTTTCATCAAAATATTGGACAGTAAATTTACTTTCGGGATCACCCGCAGCAGGGGGGCCAGCTTTTGCTTTAATAAATACCATTGAACTTCCTTTAGAGGGGGAATTTACCGAGTTTTTCATTTTGGATCAAATTGAAACAAAATTAGAACGTTTGGATTGACGCAAATTAATACGTATACGTACAATATTGAATATGTTGAATACAAGGTCAAGGAGAGTTTATGTTAAGCCCCACACTAGGATTTACGCTATTATTTGTGGAGAACCCACAGAAGAGTAGTCTCTTTTATCAAGAGATTTTTAATTTAAAACCGATTGAAGAATCCCCAACATTTGTTATGTTTGCCCTAAGAAATGGTGTCATGCTTGGACTCTGGTCAAAATATACAGCTGAGCCTCGAGTAGAAGCTCCTGCTGGAGCTTTAGAGATCTGTTTCCCTGCAGAAAACGTAGATGAGCTTTATGAAGAATGGGGACGAAAGTATGTAACTGTTGCCCAGAAACCGACCGATATGGATTTTGGATATACCTTTGTTGTCCTTGATCCCGATGGACACAGAATTAGAGTATATAAACTCCATGAGGAAAGGTAATGACTAGGTATTGGATAGGAGTTGCCTCTAAAGAGCATGTTCAAAGGGGAGTTTTGGGGGGATTTGCTCAAGTCTGTCATGGAAAAGCTGGTCCTCTTAATCGAATGAAGGAGGGCGATTGGATAATCTACTATTCTCCAATGCTTAAGTTTGGGCAAAAAGAGCTTTGCCAATCCTTCACTGCAATTGGAGAGGTTAAACGGGGCGTTTCTTACCCCTTTTCTATAAATGAAGAATTTATTCCTTGGAGAAGAGACGTTGCTTTTGCCCAATCTAATGAGGTAGCTATTCAGGAACTGTTAGAAAGGTTATCCTTTATAAAAGATAAGAAAAAATGGGGGTTTCCATTCAGGAGAGGGTGTTTTGAAATTTTTCAAGAAGATTTTCTAATCATTGCTAAAGCCATGGGAATTTATCCAACATGAAGAGTGTAAATTTTAAGAAGATCAGTGTTTTTGATGCGCCAGAGAGGAGTCCAGGATTTCTTTTATGGCATGTGAGCACCGCATGGCGTGGATCGATCGAGACCGTCCTTAAATCAATGGGTCTCACTCATCCACAATTTGTGATTCTATCTACCTTGGGTTGGCTCACTAGGCAGGGAGATCGGGTGACTCAAGCTGCTATTGGAAAAATGACAGGGCTGGATCCTAATACCGTTTCCCAAATCATCAAAGGTCTCGAGAAAAAAACATTGATCATACGTAAGCAATCTTCTGATGGAAGAGCAAAAAATCCCATTTTGACAAAGAAAGGCTCTAATATTCTTAAAAGGGCAATGCCTGCTGTTGAAGGAAAAGATGGGGAGTTTTTCAATGATCTTACTGTAGACGAAATGGAATGTATGGTCACTATCTTCAATAAGTTAATTCCAAATACACTCTGATAGAGTCAATGTTTTTGAAGAGTGTTTGCCTGCAATGTATACACAAATAAGCTCAAGAATTGGCTTTAGCCCGCATTTCTCACACTATCTGGGAAAATTTGAACCTCTGGTTTTCCGATCTTTTCAACAACTTCTCTTACAAAGGTTTAAAAACCTTTCCTGCGAGAAGTTTTTGGAATCTCGAAAAACAGAGCGCCCAACTTTTCTGCAGAGAGTGTGAGAAATGCGGGTTAGAAATAATCGGGGGTTTTTCTTCATTATTTTTTTCTTTAGTGGAAACAATTTTTTGCCTCAAAAAAACCCAACAAAAGTTGGGTCTTTATTTTGGGGGCGTTCAGGATGCGCTCAGAACTTTTGTGTCAACGCAAAATAGAAATGTCACCCTATCCCGCAAAGTAGAAATGTCACCTTGATCGCGGGCAAAGCCCGCAATCCGATCCCGATCCCGATCCAAGCTGCCCCAACAGCTTGGCGTAG
>Ga0075163_10009591_pt1 | contig 12704 bp, 15 predicted proteins | sample JI1023141ADNA_FD_71478 | JGI IMG/M metagenome (GOLD analysis project Ga0075163, IMG submission 71478) | Wastewater effluent complex algal communities from Wisconsin, to seasonally profile nutrient transformation and Carbon sequestration -... | ecosystem: Engineered > WWTP > Effluent > Algae...
AAACTTTAGTAGGTTTGCCCCTTTTTTGTACCCTTATATAACTCCTTGTTATCTGTCCAAACCGGAACTTTCTAATTCTCTATAATAGGATCTTACTAAATCATTCCTACAAACAAACAAATAATTATTGACAACTAACTCTTTTTTTAGTAGACTAGCTAAAATCTTTAAGCTACCACTCGACTATATAATGAACTCTATAATTCAACTATTTCAGGCACTAAAAACATTTGAGTTAGATGTTATTATTTCTGGCCAAAGCTTCTCACAATTTAAAGAGCTTCTAAGTGCTAAGCACAAAAAATATGCATTATCATATCACCCTGATAGACATACTGATCTTACACCAGAGGCGCGAACAGATTTAGAAAACCGAATGAAAGAAATTAATAGTGCTTATGACATTCTTAAGAGTATGACTAATTTTGATTTTATAAGCTTAAAAGGTCTATCTCCAAGCACAACGTCTCCAAAAACTACTTTTGCATATTCATCATCTACTACTGGATCTAGGAGCAATAAAACTAATACTGAATTTGCATCACAAGCATCACTTAATCAAAAAGCACTCGCAATTATTCAAACGTACGATCAGCAATCCAAGCATCATCCCAAGCTTGCAAACTTACCGTATATTCAAAAAATGTTTGCTCGATCAGCTATGTATCCTAAACAAACTAGCTATTTTATGTCGGTTCAAGAATTGGCAGCTCATACTATTATAGAATTACATCAAGCTCATCCATGTTTAGTCTCTGAAAAAATCTGTCAGGTTATCAGCAAGATCCCTGAACCCGGCGATCGCTCATTGCCAAAATCAGTACTTTTTAGTCGCGCTATTATTTATGCGCTTGGTTTATTAGCTCAGGCGAATGATACTGCTACTATCGATATAATAGTATCAAGAATCGATGTCTATATATCAGGTAGGTCCATATTTAGCCATGAAGGATTAAACCTTGTTACTTTTATAGAACAACTCTATGATAAGCAGCGTCATTTTATGGATGCACCTATTTTAAAAATGATTATGGAATGTGGTTATAGTCTCAATGAAACTTATGAATATTATATTAAACTTCGACCATGTGTCACTACCAATAAAAATATTTTCAGAAAATTTATTTATATCGAATCGCTACATACTCATGATCCTATCACCCTACACTACAATGGGCTTAAACGTGATTTGAATGAGGCTTTCAGATCTTTACTAGATGCTAGAGAAAATGGGAGCATAAGCGATGAATTACTCACAATTGCTATGGAAGATAATAATCTTATAGTTTTAAGTTATTATCTAGATCAATACAAAACCTATATATTTTTCTCTAAACCTTTTGTAATGAAATTTAACGATAGCATTCTTGAGGTTCTAATGAAAAATCCTAATAACAAAGTATTAAAAACAAGTTTTTTCGAACTGCAAGATAAGCCTAAATTACTTATTGCCAATATTCTGCAAATATTATCGCATCAAAACGATAACAATATAAACAACTTTATATCTAATCTCATAAAACTTGATACTGAACATCCAACTCTTGATTTTGAAAAACTTACCGAAATCCAGTTAAAGGCATATATTGCAAATAACAAATTACGATCTATTGGTGCAAAAATACTTCGTTATACTTTTTGGACAGGTATTGGTTTAATCATTGGTCTTGTTATTTTAGCCATTGCTTATTTTAAAAATAAATATTTGATCAGCAGCCTAGCAGTTGAACCATCTGTGTCAGGTGTTAAACAACCGTTTGCCCGACAACCTGCGCCATATTCAACTTCAAATGTCCCACGCGATACACCGCGTGAAGAACAGTCCAATGATCAACAGCCCGAACCAACTTCACCAAAACAAAGTTCATCTAGAGCTTCTTGTACGCCGTAAAAACTATTTTATTGCAAAATCTTATTATTTTTAGTGTAAAATAGTTTTTTATCAAAACTTAAATATACCTCTGTTTTTAGATGCAGCAAGACTTTAATCAACTTATCACCTGGTCAAAGCAATTTGACCTTTTACCTTGGCGACAAAACCGCAGCCTTTATCGAACATTAGTTTCTGAAATCATGTTACAACAAACTACCGTTGCAACTGTGGTTAATAAATTTGAAGGTTTTTTAACACTCTACCCTACAATCTCTCACCTTGCACAAGCCACCGAACAAGAAATTCTCATTGCTTGGAAGGGACTCGGTTATTATCGCCGGGCAAAAAATTTACTTGCAGCAGCAAAACATATACAAACTTATCATGCCGGAATTATACCTATTGATTATCTTAGTCTAGTTACCATTCCCGGGATCGGTAATTACACGGCAAATGCTATTTTATCTATTGGTGATGATCAAAAAGTTCTGGCTGTCGATACCAATCTTGAAAGAGTGATTGCGCGCTATTATGGCTTAGATGTAGAAAAAGGCGTCAAGCTCAAAAAAACCATTTTAGACTTATTCCATAGTAATAAAATTTTTAAGGCTGATTTATCGTTTCGATTGCTGAACGAAGCTCTTATGGATTTAGGTAGAGAATACTGTACTAAGTCCAAAACCAAATGTTTTGAATGTCCACTGCAAGCTAATTGCAAAAGCGTATCAGATCCTTTAGCAAGACCAATTGTTACAAAAAAACAACGCATAACTTATGATCTAGCTTTACTTCGAGTTTTAATTATTGATAAAGATCAGCTTATGGCTTATCAAAAAAGTGATAGTGAATGGCTCGCTGGGCAATGGGAATGCCCAACTTTTATTTTAGAGGACTGTGATAATCTCAAACAGTATCCTTGTTTGAAACATGATTATAAGAACTTACCATCATTTAAAACCACGATCACCAAATATAAGATTACCAATTATATCTTGGATTTAACAATTGAAGAGTTTTCGCAATTATTTATTTGGGATAGAAAATTACACCCTATTGCTTTATCAACTAACAGTAATTTTTCTACCGCTACGCAAAAAGCACTCCATTGTTTATCCTCTCTTCAAGCTTGTTGATGTTGACAATACTCACAAATATATATAGTATGAAAGCTTAATTATTTAAGTTGATATAACGAAAACAAGGCATACTTTTATGACTAAATTTAATAAAAATTGTTTTTTAGCCCTCGCTTTTATAGGTTTATCTGGCTGTTCTTTTGTTAACACTTATGAAAACCTTACTCCTTCAGAGTTACAACAAGTCAGCGGTTACTCATTGTGTGAAGTTTCTGCCAATAAATGGTACACACCTAGCGCTAAAATAAAAAATGAATTGGTAAGACGTGGTATTAAAGACTGCTCTCAAAGTGAACTGTTTTGTCTAGAAAATATGAGCTTAAAACCTGGTACAAAATTATATACTGATTGCAGATTTCAAAGAGATCAATACATACTTGATTTATCTAAACATCGCTTAAACGCGGATCGAGCTAAACAAGAATCCGACCTTCTTAAAAACAACGCTAAATAGCTATAAAAAATCTTGATAGTAACAATTATTGGTTTTCATCGAATAAATTACTTGTCATAATAATTAGATACTTACGCGTTTCACCGGTTTAAAACATCATAACATGGCTTATAATTGATACATAATTATACTATTAGGTAGTATATTTTACTTATAAGCCAATTTAATCCTACCTACCCAAAAAGACAAACCGGTACTATTATGGCTAATAATAAGCTTGTCAAAAATAATCGTATCATTCTCATCGATGATAACCTTAATATACATGATGATTTTCGTAAGGCTCTTTGTCATGACGATGATGAATACGATAAAAAACTCATCAAATTAGAAGATTTGATCTATGCAGACGTTCAAGATAAACAAGCTATCATAAACCCTAAAGAAGATGAATCAACTAATCCCCAATACGAGATTAGTTATGCTACACAAGGTCAGGAAGGATATGAAAAAATAGTAGAAGCGTATCAACTAGGAAAACCTTATTCTATAGCTTTTATCGACATACGTATGCCTCCTGGTTGGATGGCATAGAAACTGCTGAACGTATACTCAAAGCCGAACCTTATATTCAACTCATCATTTGCTCAGCCTATTCAGATTATTCTTGGGCTGATATCTCTCGTGTATTGCTAGATGATAAAAGATGGATGATTTTAAAAAAGCCTTATGACATTATTGAAATAAAACAGATTGCCAATGCTTTTTCAATCAAATGGACGCTAGAACGTCAACTAGAAGAAGTCGTAAAAAAAAGAACACAAAATCTTGAATCATTAAACACCGAACTGCAAGAAAAAATTACCTCGCTCACTTCTGCTCGTAAAAGTATTAAATATTCTGATTATTATGATAAATTAACTAAGTTACCTAATCGTCGCTATTTTTTAGAATTACTAAACTTCACTTTGCAGACTATTGGTGATACTAACTTAGGATTGATTAATATTGATATCGATGGTTTCAAACATATTAACCATAAGTATGGTTATTATAAAGCAGATAAAGTTTTAGAATTATTAGGGGCACGTCTTGCTTCCTGGCTTAATCTGGATGATTCATCACATCGTATTAATCAAGAAACAGGTTTTTTTAATGGTGATCATCACCTAGCTTATATAGGTGGCAATCAATTTGCTATCTTAATAAAAAATTTCACTAATAATGAAGACCTGAATAATCTAGCTGCAAAGATTCATCTCTTATTAAATGAACCTATTAAGATAGATGATCTGGAAATTAAATTTACTTGTAGTATTGGGATCACTAGCTATCCTGAACATTCTCGAGATGTTGAATCGCTATTACTTAGTGCTGATAAAGCTATGGAGCAAGCTAAAATTAGCGGTAGAAATCAGATCAAGTTTTATGCTGCATAATCAAAATAACTTACTTATTTCAATACGTACATAATCAGTGATATCACAGCAATAGCCGCAACTACGGGATGAACGAGCGCCATAATCTTAGGAATAGCTTTTTTGCGCAGTTGCAGTGTGAACAAAATGGACCCACCCAATATTGCTAAGCCAAACATAGCTAAAATAAGCCAAGGATCATCTAAGTCATTCTCTAGGGTGTAATTAATAACTAATAACACACCAATTACTGCTAATATTCCATGCGCTAAAATTACATTACTCGGTGGAGTTTTATTAGTTAAAACATTGGTAAGTAGTACAAGACCTAATATTGCGGCTACAAGAAATAAACCTAAAGCTAAATAAAGCATAATTTTCCCAAAAAATTCATAATTACAATTATTAATATTTATTCTAGCAGAAATGGCCATTAGATCTATGTGATATATTGGGCTTAAGACAATTGCAATATATCTTAAATATATTAAAATATTTATAAAAAATTTCTATATAAAATTATTCACTCATGGTAACAACATCTACGGTCAATAAAAAAAGTTTTGTTAATAACTCTAAACATCAGATTGGCGCTGTTATTGTGCAACTTATGGAAGCTCTTAATATAGATGAGTCAACTTTAGCAGAAGCCTGCCAGATATCTTTAGCTAGCTTATCAAGAATCAAAAATAACCCTGAATCAAACCCTACTGTCAGTACTTTAAGACCGATTGCTGATTTTTTTAACATCACGCTAGACCAATTACTAGGCTACAGCCCACTAAGCTCTAATATTTCTAACATTAAAAAAATACCAGTTATCTCTAAAAGTGATATTTTTAGTTGGCTCGATAATAAAATCATCGCTAAACCTATCGAACAATGGATTGTATGTGATATCGCTGTTTCTGATTTTGTATTTGCTACAGATTATAAAATAGACTCTATTGAAACATCTAACAGTCCAGTTCTGCAAAATTGTTTGGTGATTGTTGACCCTAAACGCGAATATAAACATGACGATTTAGTATTAATTTATAATAATAAGATTAAACAATATTTTTTAAGAATTATTTCGTTTGATGATCAAAATAGATGTTATATCAAATCGATTGAACCTGGTTTTGCTGAATATATTTTGTTAAATGATTGTTTGGAGAATATTAAGATTTTGGGTGTAGTAGTAGAGTCGCGGTTGCAGTATTTTTGATTTTGGGTTGTCATCCCAAACACGTCTGCCAACTCAGGACTCTAAAAGAATTTTGATCTCGCGCAGATGAGTGGGATTCAGAAAGAATTTTTCTTACAGCTTGAGATCAAATGAGTATTCCATAAGAAACATCTTTTCTGGGTGTAATATTCGGCCGCTTAGATCTGAGTTCTTTACTACTATCTAAATTGGCGGCCTCATTTGCAATGACGGACTGGTGTACGAAGCTCTATTATCCTAATTTAAAAAATCCCGTCTTCACTACATCATTTTCAAGATAAATAAGTTGAAAAGTATCTTGCAAATAAGAGCCACTATCATTATGAGTTCTTTCAAATACTGTGTAATTCAGTGTTAATAACGGTTTTAGAGCTGATTTATCATTTGCTAGTAGCTGTTCCTCAGTCATTTGGTAAATATAGGTTTTAGCAGTCTTTAAATCACGTTGAAGCTCTAACTCATTGTAATTTTCATTATCGCTTTCGCTATCATCATCGCTAGCATCACTATCATCGCTATCATCGCTATCATCGCTATCATTACAATCCGGAACTTTGTCGTTAGTTATAGCATAATAAAAATCGCCTTTTTTGTACAAACCGCCTAATTCTTGTCCTGTAAAACTATCAAGATCTATAAACTCCCAATTTACATTATCTCGACTAACCAAATGAGTGTTTTTTTCGGTGTGGATATATTTATCACTTCCCTCTGCTTTGTCTGAGGCATAATAGTTAGCTTCGAGAATTGAAAATGTTCCTACTCTTGTTAATTCTGAAAAGAAAGGATGAGCTTGCTGCTCCTTTCCGTTGACTATCAGATTTACAATTGGAATATTTATCGGTTTTAATTCGATCTTGGTAGCTTTAGTATCTAAAGAATAAGATTGATTATCCCTCGCTATATCGCCGAAGAGTACAATATTTTCATAACTTGTATCTTCTTGAAGCCAAACAGATGCATCAGCCAACTCATCCCAACTCTCGCCATCATTTCTCGAGTACATACATTTGCCTTCAGAAGCAATAATAATCAAGTCGCTTGAAGCATAAACTATGTCATTTATCTTTAATCCTTGTTTAGTTTCATTTACAGGTATCCAATTCAAACCATCTGTGGACTCGAAAAACTCTTTACCAGTTTCTCTACCCCAAACTTGCAAAAATACTACTTTACTGCCTGCCTTAACATCAAAAATAAAACCTGATTCCAGGTCCTTATTAACTTGAATCCATGTATTATAAGTTTGAATTGTTTTAAGATCCTTGCTGAATTTTTTGGTGGTTAGTTGTAAATAATCGTTGGATCTTTTAAATGTTAGAATATGTTTTTGACCTGCAAGATAAAATTCTTCACCTTTATGACCCATGTCATTTTGCGTCCAATATTCAGAGCCAGTGAACTCCGCAACTTTAATTAGGTTTGGGATGGTGGTAGCAGCAAGTGCTGGTTGAATTAATAGGGTCATTATGCCTATGCATAATGTCTTTTTGATTTTTGAAAACATAGATGTCCTTATTTTACAATTAACTCCAAAGCGGGGTTAACATAAAATACTACTAGATTGTTTTCAGGAAGACAAGGATGTGGATTGTTGAAAAGGCACAAGAATTAAAAACGTCATACCAAACGAGTCTGCCAACTCCTAAAATAAAAAAGAATAGAGATACCTTGCAGACGAGTATTGGTACCCAAAAAAAACCTTGCTTACAGAGTAAATTAAATAATTATTCCATAAGAAAAATCTTTCTTGGGTTGCAATATTCGGCCGCGAAGAATCTAGTTCTTTATTGCTATCTAATTGGCGGCCTCATTTGCAATGACGGACTGGGGGTATCACGATTGCCCTAATAAGCTCAAACTAAGCAAACAAATGCTCAACAGCCTTGCGCTCTTCTAATAATTCTTGATATACCGTATCAAATTTAGTTTTACCAAAATCATTAATTTTCAAACCTTGTACGATTTCATAATCGCCATTAACACAACGACATGGATAACCAAACACCACACCTGGTTTAATGCCGTAACTACCATCACTTGGCACACCCATGCTAACCCAATTGTTTTTATCAGTACCCATCACCCAATCACGCATATGATCGATAGCTGCATTAGCTGCGCTCGCTGCACTTGATAAACCACGCGCTTCAATAATAGCCGCACCACGTTTTTGTACTGTAGGAATAAAGTCATTATTTAACCAATCAGTTTGTAATTGATCAGCAATATTTTTGCCTTTGATTTCAACATTAAAAGCATCCGGGTATTGCAGCGCTGAATGATTACCCCAAATCGTCACTTTTGATACATCACTCACCTGTGCTTTAAAATGCTTGGCTAATTGAGCGATAGCACGATTATGATCTAAACGCATCATTGCATGAATTTGTCTTGGGTTAATGTCAGGCGCATTTTCAGCGGTAATTAATGCATTCGTATTTGCCGGATTACCAACTACTAAAACTTTAATATTTTTCTTAGCATATTGATTGATCGCTTTACCTTGCACACTAAAAATTTCAGCATTAGCAGTTAACAAATCAGCACGTTCCATGCCTTTTGATCTTGGTCTTGCACCAACTAATAAAGCATACTCTGCATCTTTGAAAGCAACTTCTGGTTTATCGGTAGCAACGATATCTACTAATAATGGATAAGCACAATCTTGCAATTCCATTACAGCACCCTCTAAAGCTTTGAGAGCAGGAGTTATTTCAAGTAAATTTAAAATAATTGGTTGGTCTTTACCTAACATATCACCAGAGGCAATTCTAAACAATAAACTGTAGGCGATTTGGCCTGCAGCCCCGGTGACGACGACACGAACTGGTTGTTTCATATTTTACATCCTATTTTTACTAAAAATTAAACTAATTGGGGTAATGACTTGGATAGGCTTTGCGAGCTACTCCTGTAGCAACAGCTGCTTTTGCCACGGCGCCTGCAACTCTCATTTTTAATCGTGAATCAAAAGGTTTAGGGATAATATAATCTCGACCAAACTCTAAATTTGATACGCCTTCATATAAAGCAATAACTTCTTTTGGTACAGGCTCTTTGGCAATCGATCGAATTGCATGCACAGCAGCTATCAGCATATCTTGATTGATACAACTTGCGCGCACATCTAACGCACCTCTGAATATATATGGAAAGCCTAACACATTATTAACTTGATTCGGATAATCACTACGGCCAGTGGCCATAATAATATCTTGGCGAGTATTCATGGCTAATTGTGGATCGATTTCTGGATCAGGGTTAGATAAAGCAAAAACAATAGGATCACGATTCATCAAATACAAATGTTCTGCCGGTAACAAATTAGCACCAGACACACCAATAAATACATCAGCTTGCTCTAAAGCACCCCCAAGTGTATTACACTGGGTGTTGTCATTAGCAAAAGCAAATTTATAAGAGTTGAGATCATGACGACTAGTGTTAATAACGCCTTGTGAATCAATTAAGAAAATATTCTCTTTTTTGGCACCCAAAGCTATCAACAACCGCATTGATGCTATACCAGCAGCACCTGCTCCTAAACATACAATTCTAACCGAGCTTATATCTTTTTTTACTAACTCTAAAGCGTTTAATAACCCAGCTGCCACTATAATAGCTGTGCCATGTTGATCATCATGAAAAACAGGAATATCTAATCTTTCTATTAAAGCTTCTTCAATTGCAAAGCATTCAGGAGCTTTAATATCTTCTAAATTTATACCACCAAAGGTCGGCGCAATACTTGCAATAGTATTGATTAAATCTTCAGGGCTTTTACTATCTATTTCTAAATCAAAAACATCAACATCAGCAAATTTTTTAAATAAGACCGCTTTACCTTCCATCACTGGTTTGCTAGCGATAGCGCCAACATTACCTAAACCTAGCACGGCTGTACCGTTAGAAATAACAGCAATAAGATTGCCTTTGTTAGTATAGTCATAGGCTGCATGACTATTTTTAGCTATTTCACGCACAGGCTCCGCAACTCCTGGAGTATAGGCTAGAGAAAGATCATTTTGGGTCTCAGTGGTTTTAGTAATACTGATAGCAGTTTTACCAGGGAATGGTTGCGAATGATAATCCAAAGCTTTTTGTTTATCTTCTAGTTTCATAATTACTTAGCTTATATATATAGTATTAATCTTAACTACAGCCGTAAGTAAACATTATACTATGTAATATAGAATAATTAAAACTCTCACTTTATAAGTTTACAAACTAAAACTATGGGTATTCTCGAATCCCTTCTTGCGATGCTACAACTAAGACATCTGCGAGATTTTTAGCAAAAATTCCTGCACATACTACCCCAGGAATATGATTAATCTTTTCTTCCATTTCTACAGGATTAGCCAGATTTAATCTTTCAACATCAAGAATGATATTGCCACCATCAGTGATAAAGTGCTCACGGTAAATTGGATCACCACCCAAAGCGGCTAATTCTCGACCTACTAAGCTTCTTGCTGATGGGATAACCTCAACTGGCACAGGTACACTACCTAATCTTTGGACAAATTTACTTTCATCTATCAAACAAATAAATTTTTCAGCACTTGCAGCAAGAATTTTCTCTTGTAGCAATGCACCCCCACGTCCCTTAATTAATTGACCATACTTCAAAGCTTCGTCAGCACCATCGACATAAACAGGTAACGAGGGTACATGATTAAGATCAGAAACAGGTATGCCATATTTTTTTAGCAAAGCAGTAGTAGCTTTTGAACTAGAGACAGTAGTTTCTATATCTGACTTGTATTTAGCTAGCTCTTCAATAAAATAATTCACTGTTGAACCCGTACCAATTCCAATGATGGCATGGTCTTTAATAAACTTTACTGCATATTTAGCTAATTGACGTTTTAAATCATCTTGGGAGTGAGTCATAGTAGCTCCTAGTTTTGCTGTGATAATAAATACTTCTCTACTATCTTACCATTAATTAGATGTTCTTGAATAATTTGCTCTAAAACTTCTGGGGTGCAGCTGTGATACCAAACACCCTCGGGATATACGACGGCAATGGGGCCAGTTGTGCAAACCCGCAAACAATTAGCTTTAGTGCGTTGAATACCATGCTCAGTAGTTAAATTTAATTCATTTAATCTATTTTTTAAATATTCCCAAGATTCTAGGCCGGCCTCTTGTTGGCAACAACGTGAGCTGGTAGCTGATTTAGTTTGATCGCAACAAATAAAAATATGTCTTTGAACATTGCTTAAGTTAAGTTTCTTGGACTTATCTACTAATTGGCTATTTAATTCTGTCATAATTTTACGGTAAATTGATTAAATAAATATTATAATAAATTCTAACTTATACTGCTATTTTAATTAACTAAAATATTATGACTCAATATTGGCTAATGAAATCCGAACCAGATACTTTCAGTATCGATGATTTAAAAAACTGCCCTAATAAAACCGATTGTTGGAGCGGCGTGCGTAACTTTCAAGCTCGCAATATGATGAAGAATGATATGAAGTTAAAAGATCAGATCTTTTTTTATCATTCAAGTTGTAAACCCCCTGGGATTGTAGGTCTTGCCGAAGTTGTGCGTACATCGTACCCTGATCCCACACAATTTGATCCTAAAAGTAAATACTATGATCCACGAGCTACTAAAGAAAAACCTTACTGGTATTTGGTTGATGTAAAATTTAAGAAAAAATTTTCGCAGATGGTAACTTTAGAAGATTTGAGAAACAATAAAGATCTAAAAGATATGCCACTCATGCGGCAAGGCAACAGGCTGTCTATCATGCCGGTAACTGCTAAAGAGTGGGAAAGTGTTATGGAGATGTTATAAATTTAGCGGTACACAATTCACGATTTTTTTAAATCGTCATTGCACTGAGTGATCCCCTCGAAGTTGATTACCCCACCATCGTCATTGCAACTGAGGCCGCCAACTCAAAGAATTAAAAAGAACTCAGATCAGAGCGGCCGAAGATTGCAACCCAAAAAAAGATTTTTTTTGTGGAATATTTATCTCAATCAACTTCGTAAGGTAAATCTTTTCTTGGTTCCCAATACTCATCTGCGCTAGATCTCTATTCTTTTTAACTTTAGAAGTTGGCAGACTCGTTTGGGATGACGGGTTTCTACACTTTTAGTATTTACGCTTCAGCCTTGCTAACTGTGCATTAACCTCATCTATTGCTGAGTTATCTTGCAACAATTTATGCTGCGTTGTATCCATTTCTAATGCTTTCCTAACCGATAGATATTTTCTAACGCTATTAACCATTGCCACCTCAGCAAGGCGAAGCTGACGAGCCAGAGCAAACTTTTTATCCTGTTCGTATTGTGTATTAATTCTCTTCGCGTCTTCTAAAAGCTTAGGATCAACAGGAGTAATGTCTACAATGACACTAAAATCAAAATTGCGTACTGCTAAGCTACCATGACCGGAGCCACTAGGTAAATTAGTTAACCCTACCTTTCCACCACTCAAAAATCCATCTTTGTAATCTTTAGATACTGAATTATAAAATCCATTAATCTCTTGACCATCAGAAGTTTTAAAGAAAATTCTTTGAGCAGGGAATGTTCTACCTAAATCAGTAGCCATCGAAATTGCATTATTCAGCTTCTGGTACTGTTCTAAAATTTCAGCTATCTGTTCAAAAGTTAAAGACATATTCTTATCCTGTTAGTT
>Ga0075163_10009593_pt1 | contig 12702 bp, 8 predicted proteins | sample JI1023141ADNA_FD_71478 | JGI IMG/M metagenome (GOLD analysis project Ga0075163, IMG submission 71478) | Wastewater effluent complex algal communities from Wisconsin, to seasonally profile nutrient transformation and Carbon sequestration -... | ecosystem: Engineered > WWTP > Effluent > Algae...
CGAGGAAGGCGTCGTGCAACTCGACGCGGCGTGCATGTACGGTCCGCGCCACAAGTCCGGCGCCGTCGCGTGCATCGAGAACATCCTGCATCCGAGCGAGGTGGCGCGTCTCGTGTTGGAGCGCACGGACCACTGCATCCTGGTCGGGCACGACGCCTACCGCTTCGCGCGGGCCTACGGGCACGAGCACGTGAACCTGTTGACCGAGGCGTCGCGCAAGAAGTGGCTCGAGTGGAAGGAGAACACGTCCAAGGAAGACGATCACCTGCCGCCGCCGCCCAAGATCCCGTACCAAGGTCTGCCGTCGCAGAGCGCGTTGCCGAGGAACGGTGATGCGCTCGCGCGCGGCTCCGACCTCTTCGTGCCCGGACCGCGCGACGAACGCACCGCGGCCCGGGCCGCGTGGCTGCGTCAGCGTCAGACGGGCACGATCCACTGCTCGGGTCTCGCCCAGGACGGCGCGATCGCCTGCACGACGACGACCTCGGGACTCTCGTGGAAGATCCCGGGTCGCGTGGGGGACTCGCCCCTGATCGGCTGCGGCCTGTACTGCGATCAAGAGGCCGGGAGCGCCGGTGCGACCGGCCGCGGCGAGGCGAACATCCTGGCGAACGGCGGATTCGCGATCGTCGAGCTCATGCGTCAAGGCGCCACGCCGCGCGAAGCGGCGTTCGAGGTGTTGCGACGCGTCACGCGTCAGACCCAGCGTCAAGCGCGCTACCAACCCGACCTGGTCGACGCGAAGGGGCTGCCGTCCTTCAATCTCATCTACTACGTGCTGGGACTCGACGGCACCGTCGCGGGCGTCGCGTTGCGTCAGCCGGCCGAAGGCGATCGCGCCACGTTCGCCGTGTCGACTCCCGACCAGGGACCGCACCTGGTGGCGGTCGAGGCGCTGCACACGACCTGAGGTCGCGCGCGGACATCAGCGCATCGACGCGCGGAACTCGTCCTGCGACACGACGCCGTCGCCGTCCTTGTCGAGCGACGCGATCACGGCGCCCGCGCGCACTTCGATGTGCAGCGGGCGCTGCAGGTAGTCGAGGTCCTCGAGCGTGATGCCGCCCGATCCGTCCGCGTCGAGGCGACGGAACGTCGAGACCGGACCCACGATCCGCGTCGGTTGCGGCGTCGTGTCGCGTTCGACCTCGCGTTCCTCGTAGCGGTCGAAGAGCTCTTCCATCGACGCGGCCTTCGCGCCACGACGCCCGCCCGTGGACGGCATGAGGACTTCCACGAACGGCGGCAACTCCGAGAGCTCGAAGCGCGTCGAGCCGTTGTCGTCGAACGAGTCGAGCACCTTGGCCGGGTCGAGGCCGTTGACGCCGTACTCCTTGAGCGTGCGGCCGATCTCGCGCAGGTCGAGCGCGCCGTCCTGGTCGTCGTCGAACGCGGCCAGGATCTCTTCGGCCGTGCGCGGTTGCACCTTCTCCGGATCGACCAACGCGACGGGCGGCGAGAACGCGCCACCGCGCGACACGAGGAGCAGATAGCGCTTCGTGAACTCCTCGGGGCTGATGCGACCGTCGTTGTCGGTGTCGTAGACCTTCCACGAGGTGCGGTCGACGTTGAGGCTCGCTTGCGCCTCCGTGTACGTGATCCAGCCGTTGCCGTCGTAGTCCGCGGTGCGGAAGTACTCCGCCGCGACGTCCTCGGGCGGACGAGCTTCGTCCTTGCCCGACTTGGGCTTCGCGCCGCCGTCGCCGGTTCGCGGAGGCGGTGCGCCGCCGCCGCGCGACGTGGCTCCGTCCTCGCCGCCGGATCGTCCCCGCGGCGCGGGCGTCGAGCCTCCACGCGGAGCGCTGGGCGCCGGAGCGGGCGCCGGCCGCGCCGCGGGCGGAGCGGAGGGCGCGGGAGCAGGTGCCGGGCGCGACGGACGTTGGGTCGTCGCGACCGCGGGCACCGCGATCAGGAGCACGGTTCCGACCGTGGCGAGGGACAGGGCGTTCATGGACGTTCCTGGATCGGCATTCGGAGGGCGTCGACTGGACTCGGCGGTGCGGAGCCTTCGCACGCCGGTCGCGTGCCCAGTGCAGGTGCCCGCGCGGCGCGTCGGCGCGGCGCCGTGGCGGGCCCGGACGCGGTCACGAGCGCGTTCCGGCGCGACCGCGCGACAGTTGGAGCACGTTCTCGGCCACGCGATCGACGTCGGCGTCGCTCAGGAACGGGTGGACCGGCAGACAGATCACCTCGCGCGCCAGGCGCTCGGCGTTGGGGAAATCGCCCGGGCCGTAGCCCCAGGGCTTGGCCGCTTCCTGCAGGTGCACGGGCGAGGGGTAGTGCACGCCGACGAAGATCTTCTTGGCCTTGAGGTTCTCGACGACCTCGTCGCGCGGCACGTCGAGCACGCGCACCGTGTACTGGTGATAGACGTGCGTCGCGCCCGGCAGCGTGACGAGCGGCAACACGTCGCGCGAACCTTGGAAGGCCGCGTCGTACCGCGCGGCGATCGCGCGGCGTCGTTCGTTCCAGGCCGCGAGATGGGGCAGCTTCACGTTGAGCGCGGCGCCTTGGAACGCCTGCAAGCGCGAGTTCGTGCCGATCTCCGCGTGCGTGTAGCGCACCGGCGAGCCGTGTTCGCGGATGCGACGCGCACGCTGGTAGACCGCTTCGTGCCGCGTCACGACCATGCCGCCCTCGCCGCACGCGCCGAGGTTCTTCGTCGGATAGAACGAGAACGCGGCCGAGTCGCCCAGTTGACCGCATCCGAATCCGTCGCGCTTCGCTCCGTGCGACTGCGCGGCGTCCTCGACGAGCGCGAGCTTCTTCTCGTCGCAGATCGCGCGGAACGCCTTCATGTCCGCCATCTGACCGTACAAGTGCACGGGCAGGATCGCCGTGGTCTTGGCGTCGACGGCGTGCTTCGCGAGCGCGGGATCGAGCAATGCCGTGTCGAGTTGCACGTCGGCGAACACGGGGCGCGCGCCCATCCAGGCGATCGAACCGGCGCTGGCGAAGAACGTGAACGGCGACGTGACCACGTGGTCGCCCGGTTGCACGCACGACGCGCGCAGCGCGATCACGAGCGCGTCGGTGCCGTTGGCGACGCCCACGCCGTACGGAACGCCGCACAAGGCGGCCATGTCGCGCTCGAGCTTCTCGACCTCGGGGCCGAGGATGTAGGCGCCGCTCTTCAGCACCTCGAGGATCTTCTGCTCCAGCACGAGCCCCAGCGCGGCGCGTTCCGCGGCGAGGTCGACGGGGGCGATGGGCTTCAGCGCGCTGTCGGCGCCGGACGTGTTCGTGGTCGAAGTGGGCGATGCCATGGAGGCGGCATCCTACCCGCCGCCTCCCTCGTCGGCACCGTCAACCTCCCAAGCTGTCGGGCGGCTTGACGACGTGGTCGTCCTTGGGGGCCGTCAGCACCTTGTAGAAGCACCAGAACGTGAGCCCCCACACGAAGATCAGGGACGCCACCATGAAGATCACCCCGAGCACGGTCATCGCGCACCTCCCTTGCCGGAACGGGCGGGCAACTCGTCGTCCGGCGGACGTTCACCGTCCACGTCCAATCCCGCGGCGCGCCAGCGCTTCTCGCCGATCGCCGTCAAGACGACGAGGCACAAGATGACCGCCAGCACCAGCAACATCGTGTTCCGAGCGACGGGGTTGGTGCCCAGCCCCTTCCACCAACCCGGGAGGCTCTGACTCGCGAAGGTCCCTATGGCGATCAAGAGGTAGGCCGGCGCCACGAACTGGATCACGAGACGGAAGATCGAGGGGATGCGCATGTAGGCACCCTCGTGAGCTTCCTTCATGCCGCGCGTCATGCCGAAGATCCAAGCGAAGCAGATCACTTGCACCGCGGCCAGCACGACGATCAGGAACGTGCCGACCCAGTCGTCGATCGTGCCCAGCGCGACCATGCCGCCGCTGAAGTACACGACCCAAGCCGACCCGATCAGGCCGACGACGGCCACGATCGCGATCGCCTTGTCGCGCGTGCAACCGAGGGCTTCCTCGACGAACGCGAGCGTGGGTTGGTACATCGAGATCGAACTCGTGATCGCGGCCAGGAACAGCATGAAGAACCACAGGGCGCCGATCAGGTTTCCGGCCGGCATCTGAGCGAACACGACGGGCAAGGTCGTGAAGCCGAGTCCGAAGGAACCCGAGGCGGCGGCCGCCATGGCGCCCGTCGCGCCCAGGAACACGAACGACGCGGTGAGCGTGATCATGCCCCCGAAACCCACCTCGAAGAGCTCGTTGGTCGCCGAAGCGGTCAGGCCCGACAGCACGAGGTCGTCCTTGCGCTTCATGTACGAGGCGTAGTTGATGATCACCCCGAAGCCGACGGAGAGACTGAAGAAGATCTGTCCGGCGGCGGCCATCCACGTGTCCGGGTGTTTCAACGCTTCGAAGTCCGGGTTCCACATGAAGCCCAGTCCGTTCGCGACCGTCTGGTCCGGCGTCGGAGCGTCGAGCGTCAGGACGCGCACGAGGACGACGAGCGCGCAGACCGCCATCGCGGGCATGGCCCACTTGCAGAACGTCTCGATCCCGCCCGAGAGCCCGCGACGCACGAGCCACACGTTGATCGCGAACACGGCCAACCAGAACCAGACGATGGAAGCGACGCCACCTTGGAACAGGCTCCCGTCCGCGCTCGAGCCGATCATCGTGTTGAACGTCGCGGCCGACGCGCCGGTCTGCTCGCCCACGGGCGCGCCCGACACGATGCCGATGCCCGGTCCGCCGAACAGGGCTCCCACGTACTTGAAGCAGTACGACAGGCACCAAGCCTCGATGAACACGTAGTAGAACGAAACGCCCAGCGGGATCAGCACGCCGATCACGCCCAAGTAGCGCCACAGTCGGCCGCGTCCGATCACCCCCAGGATCGCCGGAGCACTGTGGAAGCCCTTGCGACCCCCGTAGCGGCCCATCGTCCACTCGGCCCATCCGATCGGGATGCCGAGCAGGAGCAGCGCGCAGAAGTACGGGATCATGAACGCGCCACCGCCGTGTTGCGCGGCTTGGCCCGGGAAGCGCAGGAAGTTGCCGAGGCCCACCGCGGATCCGGCCACGGCCAGGATCACACCGAGGCGACTGCCCCATTCCTGCTTGTTCGATGCGCTCATTCGGCCCTCGAAGGGGGGGTGCGGGAGAGAACGAAGACGCGGCGCAACCTAGCCGTCGCGTGCGGTCCAGGCAACGCGAGGGTTCGTTTTCCGCGTCCCGATCCGATCGGATGGAACTCCGTGTCCCTCCGCGCGGATGTAGCCGGTCGTGATTCAGGCGGTCGTCGGCTTGGCCCGCACGAGTCCGATCACGTTCCAAGCCGCGCACAGACCCAGGAAGATCGCCATGCCGTGCGCGAGGCCCGGCGGGAAGCCGACCCAGCGTTCCCACAAGGTCTGCGTGACCGCCGGTTGCGTGGCCGTCGCCGCTTGGATCTCGATCGGAGTCGAGAGCCACTCGTCGCCGAACTTCATGAACACGGCCAGCCCCACGAGCACGAGCGTGAACACGAGGAGCCACGCGCGTTGGATCGAGGCGCGCTCGACCGGGTCCTTCACGTTCCGCGGGTAACCGTAGACGAAGTACACGTTCAGGCCCACGACGAGCCACAGCGCGAGTCGCGACCAGTTCTCCGCGCCCAACTGCGTCATCAGGTAGATGCAGGTCGCCGCGCCGCCGAGCGCGACCGGCCAGATGCCGCGTACGCGGAACGGGCGCTGGACGTCGGGTTCCTTGTAGCGCAGCACCAGCGTTCCGATGCACACGACGACGAACGCGAACAACGTCCCAATGTTCACCAGGTTCACGATCTCGACGATGTTCGCCAGCGCCGAGAAGATGCACACGACGACGCCGGTCAGGATCGTGGACGCCGCCGGCGTGCCGAATCGCTTGTGCACGCGCGCGAAGTACGGCGGCAAGAGACCGTCGCGCGACATCGACATCAGGATGCGCGGCTGTCCCATCTGGAACACCAGCAACACGGCCGTCATGGAGGCCGTCGCGCCGATCGACACGATGATCTTGGCCCAGTCCTTCCCGGTCGCCGAGATGGCCACGTTCAACGGATCCGCGCCCGTCTTGAGCTGGTCGATGGGCACGAGGGCCGTCGCGACGAAACCGATCAGCACGTACAAGACCGTGCAGATCGCGAGCGACCCCAGGATGCCGATCGGCAGGTCGCGTGCCGGCTTCTTCGTCTCCTCCGCGGCCGTCGAGACCGCGTCGAACCCGATGTAGCTGAAGAACAAGAGCCCCGCGCCCTTGGCGATGCCCGCCCAACCGTTGGGCGCGAACTTGTCGGCCTCGTACGGCATCAGGCCCCAGCGGCTCGTGTCCCAGTACATCACGCCCACGCCGATCACGAAGAGCAGCACGCCGATCTTGAGCAGCACGATCGCGTTGTTGAGCGTCGCGCTCTCGCGCACGCCGCGCACCAGGAGGATCGTGATCAGCACCGTGATCGACACGGCCAGCAAGTTGAAGCAGATCGGTTGTCCGCCGACCGTGGGCGCGGTGGCGCGGATCATCTCGACGAGCTTGGGATCGCTCAACGGATCGGTCAGGTAGCGCGGGTCCTTGGCCAACCAGATGGGGAAGTCGATCCCCATGTTGCGCATCAGCGCCCAGGCGTAGTCCGCCCACGAGATCGCCACGCCCACGTTTCCGATCGCGTACTCGAGGATCAGGTCCCACCCGATGATCCACGCGACGAACTGGCCCAACGTGGCGTAGGCGTAGGTGTAGGCCGAGCCCGCGATGGGCACGACGCTCGTCAACTCGGCGTAGCACAAGCCCGCCAGTCCGCACGCGAACGCGGTGACGAGGAACGACACCACGACCGCGGGTCCGGCCGCGCCGGCTGCTTGTCCGATCGTGCCGAAGATGCCCGCGCCGATGATGGCGCCCACGCCGAGCAGCACGAGGTCGAGCGAGCCGAGCGAACGCTTGAGCCCGCTCCTCTCGCTCTCGGCGTGCAACTCGGACACGGATCGACGGGCGAAGAGACGGGTCGCGAGGCTCATGAACTCTCGTGGGGGGCTCGGGTCAGGGCTTCGGCGCAAGAGCGCGCACGAGGCGACCGGCCTCGACGCGCAGGATGTGGATCGGGGACGCGGGCTCGGGAGCGGACTCCAGCGCGGCGCGCACGTCCTCGGGTGCGAAGGTCGTCGCGCGCGCCAAGGCGTCGAACGCGTGCCGCCCCGCCGCGTAGCCGAGCCACGCGCGCTCGTGGGGCTCCGCGTCGAACCGCGCGCGGTAGCGGCCCGCGAACCAGGCCTCGTCCGCCTCGTCGCGCGCCGTGGTCGCGCTCTCCGCCACCGACGTTTCCGCCGGCGGGGGCGCGAAGGCGCTCGCGGCGATCGTGCCGTCGAGTCGTCCGCGATCGCCCGCCGCCAACGCGTCGAGATCGGGCTCGAACGCGGTCGCGAACGTCGTCGAGGTCGATACGCCGCGCTTGCGCGCCGTGGCCACGAACAGCGCCGCGTCGGGTCCTTCGAACGGCACGAGCACGCACGCGGGCGGTGACGCGATCCAGCGGTCGAACAACTCGGGGAGGGACTCGGTCGTGCACACGTCGTCGCGCTCGAGCGGCAACGTCGCGAGCCCTCGCGCCCGCGCGAACGCGCGCGCGATCTCGCGATCGAGCGCGTGGTCCTTGCGACGGACGACGTGCGCATCCTCGGCGAGCCCGATCGCGCGCAGGTGCTCGTGCAAACGCCGCGCGCGTCCGTCCACGGGAGGCGCGCCACCGAACAGGGTCCAACTCGCGGCCGCCTCGCCGTGGGGAACGCAGGGCGCGAGCAGCGGGATCTCCTTCGCGTTCGCGGCCGCGAGCCCGGCGCGCACGGCGTTCGTCCCACCCAGGATCATCGCCACGCGGTCGATGCCGCGGAATCGCTCTCCGGCGATCTCGGCTCCGCGCGCGCGACCCAGATCGTCGAGCACGACCAACTCGAGCGGACGATCCTGCACGCGCGTCGTCGCATTGCGCTCCTCGACCGCGAGCACGATGCCCTGCCACTCCGCGCGGCCCGAGGCGCTCTCGCGGCCGTGCAGCGATCCGAGCACGCCCACGTGGATCGGGCCCGTGTCCACGACGGTGGGCGGCACGTACGGCGCGCGCGGCGCGGGCTCGAACACCGGTCGCGCGCGCTCGCATCCCGCGAGCGCGGCGGCGAGGGTCGAGCACACGAGCGCGGGCACGATGCGGCGGGGGGGCACGCGGACAGGATAACCAGAGCCTTGCACGCGCGCGCTTGCCTGCTCGCCTCGGATCGAGGATCCTCCCGCGCGGCGCCGGACGTTCCCCAGGACGCGTCGGAGTTCGGTCGGCAGCGAGTCGACCCGATCCTCCGGCGGTCGCGGGCGTGCCGATCGCGCGATCGCCGCGGCCCGTCGGGGATCGTGCCCTTCGCGAGCGCCGCCCACGACCCACGAGAGTTCCGCCCATGCTGCCGTTCCTCGCCGCCCTCGCGATCCAAGCTCCCGCCGCCGCGCCCGCCGAGTCCGAGCGCTGGACCACCACCGAACTCGAAGCCGTCTCGCGCGAGATCCAAGGCCAGGTCGAGGAACTGCGCGGGCTCGAGTTCCGCGCTCCCGTGGCGGTGAAGCTCACGGACAAGAAGGGGTTCCTCGACTACGCGTTGCAGCGTCAGAAGGAAACCGAGTCGCCGGCCAAGATGACGCGCGACGAGACGGTGGGGAAGCTCCTGGGGCTGATGCCGCCGGCGATGGACCTCCAGGCGCAGATGCTCGAGCTCTTGCAGGAGCAGGTCGGCGGCTTCTACGACCCGACGTCGAAGACGTTCTACCTGATGGACACGTTCAAGGGCGGGCTCGCGCGCATCATCCTGGCGCACGAGCTGACGCACGCGCTCGACGATCAGTACTTCGACATCGACGGCGGCATGCGCAAGTGCGGCGACGAGACGGACGCGATGCTCGCGTACCAATCGGTGGTCGAGGGCAGCGGTCAACGCGCGATGACGCAGTGGACCTACGCGCACATGGGGTCGCTCTCGAAGGACGACCTCGATCAAGCGGCCAAGATGGGCGCGAAGCAGCTGGCGCAGGCGCCGCCCTACCTGTGGAAGCCGTTGATGGCCGCGTACATGAAGGGCGACGGCTTCTTGTCGAAGGGCCAAGCCGTCCTGCGCAACGCGGCGCGGAACGCCGCCGGAGACGCGCCCGCCAAGGACGCCTACGTGCGCGCCGCGTTCCAGGACCCGCCCGCCTCGTCCGAGCAGATCCTGCACCCCGACAAGTACTGGTCGTCGCATCCGCGCGACCTGCCGGTCCGCGTGCGTCTGTCGACCGATTCCTTGCCGCAAGGGTGGACGCTGCTCGGGACCGACACGCTGGGCGAGTTGTACTTGGGGCTCGTGACGACGCCGCTCGCGGACCGCAAGGGCCTCGACACGAGCGACATGATGGGGATGCTCGCCGTCAAGTACACGAACGTGGCCGCGGAGGGTTGGGGCGGTGACCGACTGGCGTTGATCGGCCGCGGCGACGACCGCGTGTTGGTGCTCGTCACCGTGTGGGACACGGACAAGGACGCGGACGAGTTCGTCGCCGCGTTGGCGGGCGGGAAGGCCAGCGACAAGACCAGCGCCAAGGACGGCGACAAGAGCCAGGCGCTCGCCGAGGGTGCCGCTCCCGTCGTCATCCCGCTGTGGACGTCGAAGGAGCGCTCGCGCGAGAACGGTTTCGTCCCGAGCTTCACGCCCACGGCCGCGACCGTCACGCGCAGCACCGTTGCGGGCGAATCGTCGGTCGTCGTCGTCCGCGTCGGGTCCTTCACGAACCCGTCCGCGCCCGAGAACCGACTCGACACGTTCCAACTGCCCTACACCATCGAACGTCCGGCCAAGTGATCGGCTCGCGACGAGGATCGTGCTCGCCACGGGATCGGATCAGCCGAACGTGCCGCGCGCGGTCGAGCGCGGACCCGGCAAGCCGCCGGCGACGCGGCCGGTGAAGAGGAACGAGCCCTCGATGCGCTGACCCGCTCGCGGTTCCGGCAGCCCGTCCTGTTCGAGCTGCCAGCGACTCACGAAGAGCGTGTGGGGGCGCTCGGGAGCGTCCGTCTCGAGTCGGTCGAATCGACGACCCGTGTAGGGATTCTCGAGACGCGCGACCTCGAGGACGCGCAGCGACACCTCGCAACATCCACCGGGATCCTCGGACGAACCGAGGGGTTGGATCGCCGCGCCGTGCTCGCGCTCGACCGCGTCGGGGTGATCACCGCCGTCGTCCGCGCCCAGGTAGTCGACCGTCAACGCGAAGCCCGCGACGCTCACGGCCAGGACGCTGCCGCTCGGCAAACGCGTCGGCAGTCGACGCGCGTCGGTCAAGTACGTCGCGATCGGATAGGCGCCCGGCGCGTGCGCGACCGCGGTCCAGCCTTCGCCCGTGATCCGTGACGCCAACTCGTCGCCGTCCACGAACGGCGGCGCGGCCCAACCGGTGAGCAGCGCGTCGAACCGCGAATCGGGCACGGGTCGGATCCGATCGACGCACACGCGCAGACGGCGATTCGTCTGGTAGTGCGGCAACACGCTCCAGGGTTGCTCCGCGTCGTCGCGGTCGATGCGCAGCTCGACGCCGCCGCCGATCGGAAGTCGACGGTGGTCCGCGGCGTTCCCGCGCCACGGAGCGGCCTCGCCTTCGCGTCGCACGAGCTCGACGAGCTCGTCGAGCGACTGCTCGGGAGGGAATCCGACGCACTCGAGCAGGAAGTCCACGCGGTGCGACAGCATACAGAAGACGCGGTGCGCGGCACGCGGGTAGGATCCCGGGCATGTCGTCGCGCACGCACGTCCACCTCGTCCTCCTCGGCCTGTCGGTGTTCTCCACGGCCTGTCACGCTCCGCGCGGCGAGGGTGCGTCGCCCACGACCGTCGGGGAACTCGACCGCCCCGTCGACGCGCCCTACGACGTCGAGCACTACGCGCTCGACGTCCGGCTCGATCCCGAGCGCGGCGCGATCGACGCCGCGTGCACCGTCCGGTTGTGGCCGGTCGGTCGTGCACTGCGGCGCGTGGACCTCGACTTGGCGGGCCTCGACGTGCACGGCGTGCGCGACGGCGCCGGCCGCGCGCTCACCTGGTCGCGGTCGGGCGAGACGCTCACGGTCGATTGCGGCGCCGAGGTCCCGGTCGGCGCGTTCGTCGAGCTCACGATCGACTACGGAGGCGTACCGCGTCGCGGCTTGTGGTTCACCGCGCCCCGCGACGGCGTCCCCACGCAGGTGTACACGCACGGCGAGTGCATCGACGCGCGCGGGTGGTTCCCGTGCCACGACGTGCCGTGGGACCGCGCGACCAGCGAACTCGTGGTCGACATGCCGCGCGCGTGGACGTCGATCGCGGCGGGCGAGCGCATCGAGCGCGTGGAAGGCCCCGCCTCGCCCGCGTCGCGCGCGAGCGAACGTTGGCGCATGACGTTCCCGCATCCGCCGTACCTGACGACGTTGGTCGCGGGCGAACTCGCGGTCGAACACGACGAGTGGGACGGCGTGCCGCTCCTCTACGTCGGGCCCGCCGCCTCGCGTGCGCACTTCCGCACGGCGTTCGCCGAGACGGACGACATCCTGGCGTTCCTGTCGAAGTCGACGGGCGTGCGCTATCCGTACGCCAAGTACGCACAGGTGGCCGTCGACAACTTCCCGTTCGGTGGCATGGAGAACATCTCCGCCACGACGTTGACCGACACGATGCTGCCGGACGAGCCGGCGCTGGCGGACGAGGGCGCGGAGGAGCTGATCGCGCACGAGGCGGCTCACCAGTGGTTCGGCGACCTCGTGACGTGCCGTGACTGGTCGCAGGCGTGGCTGAACGAGGGCTTCGCGACGTACTTCGGCGCCCTCTACGTCGAGGAGAGCCGCGGCGGCGACGCGTTCGCGCGCGAGATGCGCGGGATGCGCGACGTGTACCTGACTCGCGACGCGGGCGCGAATCGTCGGCCCGTCGTGTACGACCGGGCCGACGACCCGATCGAGCTGTTCTTCACGGGACACGTGTACCAAGGCGCCGCGGTGCGCCTACACCACCTCCGGTCCGTGTTGGGCGACGACGCGTTCTTCCGCGGCGTGCGCCGCTACGTCGGCTCGAATCGCGGCCGCGGCGTGACCACCGACGACGTGTGCGTCGCGATGGAGCGCGAGTCCGGTCAGGATCTCGGTTGGTTCTTCCACCAGTGGTTCCTCGCTCCGGGGCATCCGGAAGTCGTGTCGTCGTGGCGACACGACGAATCGACGCACGAGGTGGTGCTGACGCTCGAGCAGTTGCAGGACGGTGCCGACGGCACGCCCACCGTGTTCCGCTTGCCGATCGACGTGCAGGTGCACGACGCGTCGGGCTCGCGCACGGTCCGCGTGGAGATGACCGCGCGCCGTCAGGAGTTCCGCACTCCCGCGTCGCTGACGCCCGAGTGGGTGCTCGTCGATCCGCGAGACACGGTACCGATGCGACTCGACGAGCGCATGACGATGCGGCAGTGGCGTGCCTTGAGCGAGGCGGGGGACGTGGCCGGTCGTTGGCGCGCGCTGCAGATGGCGATCCGCGCCCTGGCCGCGACCGCCGACGGCGCCGCCGACGCGCGCGCGGAGGAACCGACGCCGATGCGAGCGCTGGCCGACTTCGTTCTGCGCGGCGTGGAGGATCCCTCCGCCGAAGTGCGCGAGCGCGCGGTGCGCAGCCTGCGCTTCTTGCTCCGGGATCCGCGCGAGGACTCGTC
>Ga0075163_10009595_pt1 | contig 12699 bp, 14 predicted proteins | sample JI1023141ADNA_FD_71478 | JGI IMG/M metagenome (GOLD analysis project Ga0075163, IMG submission 71478) | Wastewater effluent complex algal communities from Wisconsin, to seasonally profile nutrient transformation and Carbon sequestration -... | ecosystem: Engineered > WWTP > Effluent > Algae...
CGGATGGAATTCTCCAGGTCGAGGCTCGTGACCTCCGAAATGGAAAAGAGGCCGCAATCGAAGTTCGACCCAGTTTCGGGCTCCGCGAAGACGAAATCCAGACGATGCTCGAGGCACGGCGCGACCACGAGACGTCCGATCTCGAGTTTAAGCGTTGGATCGAAGTGCGGAACCAGGCCGAACCGGTTCTTCGCGCCGCCGAGAAGAAACTCCCCGACGCCTTTAGGCTTCTTCCTAAGGAAGAGGCTCTCGGGATCGAGGCGCTTTGTCAGAAAATGCACGGTGCGATCGAAGGACGGAACCCCGAACAGGTTCAAAACCTGAAGTATGAGTTGAACGCAAAGACCACCCGTCTGGCGGAACGCCTGATCGCAGAAGCGATGGCGAAAGGCTCACGAACCGACGCGTCATAACGTTCCGTCTGGGAATGGGCGATAGAAGTGGTTAGAGTATCGGAAAGAATATGGCGAAAGTGACCTTCTTACCGATGAATCAGACGGTCGACGCGAAAGAGGGAGAGACCCTCCTCGAGGTCGCGTTGAACCATAATATTCCCCTCCAGCACGCCTGCGGCGGTTTTTGCGCGTGTACGACTTGTCATGTGCTCATCACCGCTGGGGAGAAAAATCTCTCGGAGTCCGAAGAGGATGAAGAAGAGCGCCTCGATCGGGCGACGGGTGTTCGGTTGAACTCTCGCCTTGGCTGCCAAGCGAAAGTGACCGGCGATGTGACCGTCGAAATCCAACACGAAGGGTTTGGCCACTGAGATGAGGATTCGCACTTCATGGTTAGTAGCGGTGGTCGGCATCGCTCTGGTCGGCGGAAGTGCGTGCACGAAAAAGAAGGAACGCGAGGAGCGCCTTCCCTTCGTCGATCCCTCGCCGACGGCAGAGCCTTTAGAGTCACGTCCAGCTGTATCGGTTCCGACCGCTCCGAAGCAGACGTTTACGTTCCGCCTTTTGGGCGATCCCGAGACTTTAGATTGGAACCGCGCCCATACGCCGGTCGAGACTTGGTTACTGACGAATTTGATGGAAGGGCTTGTTCGCCATGACACGAAGATGGGGGTCACTCCCGCGTTGGCGGAGAGCTGGACGAAGAGCCCAGATGGAAAGATCTATACTTTTCGTCTTCGAAAAGACGTGAAGTGGAGCGATGGCGTTCCTTTAAAGGCAGGAGATTTTCTTTATAGCTGGAAGCGTCTTCTCTCTCCGATTACCGCCGCCTCCTACGCCTACATCCTTTTCGATATCGAAGGTGCTGAAAATTTTTTCAAAGGAAAAGAGTCCGACTTTTCAAAGGTGGGGATCTCCGCGCCTGATGAGGGAACGCTCGTCATCAAGCTCGCGAAGCCCGTCGCACACTTTATCCATATTCCTACGTTTTGGGTTACGTTTCCGCTCCGACAAGACGTAGTCGAGAAGCATGGAACTTCGTGGTCAAAACCAGGACGAATGGTGACCCTCGGGCCCTTCGAACTTTCGAGCTACGATCTCGATTCGAAAATCGTTCTCACCGCAAATCCGAATTACTACGGGCCCCACGGAAATATCGACCAGGCGGTCGGTATGATCGTGAAAGAAGATTCGACTGCGCTGACTCTCTACGAGACCGGAAAAATAGATTTTTTAACGGACATCTCCGGAACGGATTTGAAGCGGCTCGAGGGAAGAAAAGACCTTCAACGATTTCCATACCTGAAAACGGGCTACCTCGGCTTCGTCGTCGATCAATATCCCCTCTCGAATCCCTCCGTACGGCGGGCGATTTCGATGGCGATCGATAAACGAAAATTTGGAGAATTTCTCCATGGTGGTCAGACCGCCGCAAAGGGGTTCGTCCCACCCGGAATGTTCGGTTTTAATGCTTCGATTGGACTCCCGTTCGATCCAGATGCGGCGAAGAGAGAACTCGCAAAGGCGGGGCTCGGTCAGGCGACTAAACTTGAGATGGTCGTGACGAATTGGGAAAAAAACCTCACGGTCTCACAGTTTATCCAAGCCGAACTCAAAAAAAATCTCGGTCTCGAGATTTCGATTCGTTCGTTCGATCATAAGACTTTTCGAGCCCAGCTTGATCTGCATAGTTTTCCGATCTTTCTCCTTTCCTGGAGCGCGGACTATCCCGATCCTGATAATTTCCTCTCGGTTTTCATGAGTACAGCGGGGAACAATCAAACGAAGTGGAAAAACTCAAAGTACGACGAAAAAGTATTGTCGGCTCGTACGAACCAAAACACCGACGCCCGTTCGAAGCTTTACGACGAGGCCCAAAAATTACTCGTCGAAGAAGACGCGGCCATCGTCCCGCTTTTTAATGAGCCCATTTTAGCCTTGGTGAATCCTCGGGTGAAGAACCTGCGAATGAATGCCTTGAACTATCTCGAGATGAAAGCGGTTACGCTTTCGGGTTCTGAAGCGAGACCCCAATGAGCCCGGTTCTAATGGGGAATTTAAAATCTGAAGTCGGACGTGAGGCAAAAGAGCAGACGATCACCCTGACCGAGACGGAGATGAAGGACTTCGCGAACTGCGTAAAGGCCACTGTCGGAGCGACCTCCCATTCCCCGCTCACCTCCACCGCGATACCGACCCTCTGGACGATTTTCCGCCAGGGAGAGTTCGAGATTATGGATGCGCTTGGAATTCAACTTCGCCAGGTACTTCACGCCGAGCAGGGTTACGAGCTCGGCGAACCACTCGTGCCGGGGGAGGCGATTCGCTTTAAAACCCGCCTCGCAAGCGTCGTCGAGAAGAAAAGTAAGACCGCGAATCTCGCGTTTATGGCGTTTGAGACTGAGTTTGTTCGGGTTTCCGATGGAGTGCGTGTCGCTACCGCACGCAGCACGATGGTTTATCGGGAGTTAACCGCATGAGCGAGTTTTCCTCGACGAATCTCGTCGGTTTTAAATCCGCGGGCACGATTACCCTCGAGTGGCTCAAGGAATTCGCCCGTGTTTCTGGCGATGGAAATCCGATCCACCAAGACGAAGCCATCGCAAAATCGATGGGCCTTCCGGGTGTTATTGCTCACGGGATGTTGATTTCGAGTCTTCTCCATTCCCGAGCGTTAGAGGCGATTCCAGAGGATCGAAATCTACGCGGATTTCACATTAAAGGATCCGAAACCCGTTTTCGGGCGATGACTTTTCTGGGTGACGAGATTTCGATCGGCGGGCAATGGCAGGTCCAGGGTTCGAACGAGATTCGACTCGAACTCCAGGCCCGGAATCAAAAAGGCGAAACGAACGTGACGGTCTCGTTCACGCTGATTCGGGCGTCCTAGGCTCCGAAGTCTCGTTTTCCCATCGGGTCGAGAGCGTCACGAACTCCATCCCCGAGGAGATTAAACGCGACGAGCGTTATGAAGAGAATGGCGCCTGGGTAGAGAATGAGATGGGGAAAACTCTTCATCGCGCGGAAGCCTTCGTTCGCAAGAGTGCCCCACGAGGAATAAGGGGGCTCAAGACCTAGTCCAATGAACGAAAGAAAACTTTCACTCATGATGTTGGTCGGGATCTGGAGTGTGAGGGACACGATCATCGGACCGAGAATGTTCGGAAGGATGTGTCTGACGACGATTCGAGTGTTCGCCACCCCGAGAGCCCGCGCGCTTTCGATGTAGAGCATTTCCTTAGCTTGGCGGACGAGGTTTCGGACGAGGCGTGCGTGTACGACCCAAGAAGTGAGCGAGATCGCGACGAGAATACCTAAAAATCCTCTTCCCAAGAAAACCGTAAGAAGAATCGCGACCAAGAGGGAGGGGAAAATAGAGAAGACGTCGGTTACTCGCATGAGGGCCGCGTCGATCTTCCCACCGCGAAATCCGGCCACGGCTCCGACGAGAGTTCCCAATGAAAGCGAAAGGAGTGCGGTGAGTACACCGACCGCGAGAGACATGCGCGCTCCGTAAACGACTCGGCTATAGAGATCACGCCCCAGCGTGTCGGTTCCCATCCAGTGTTGGGCACTTGGGGTTTCGAGTTTTTCTTCGATGTTTTGGGTTTCGTAGGACTGGTGAGTGAGCAGAGGTGCAAAGACCGCTCCGAGCGAAACGACGAAGAGAAAAATGAAACTCACGAGTGCGGAGCGCATCCTAGGTTTCCTCCGCTTCTAGGCGCATTCGTGGGTCGAGCATCCCACAGGCCAGATCGACGAGTAAATTTGCGAGGAGGAGAAAGGCGCCGTAAACGAGGGTCACTCCCATGACCATCGGATAATCTCGGTTTAAAACCGCGCTGACGAAGTGCTTACCGAGGCCGGGAATCTGAAACACCATCTCGACAAGGAAAGAGCCGGTGACGAGGTTAGCAGCGAGAGGCCCAAGAACGGTGATGACCGGGATAAGCGAGTTTCGGAGAGCGTGATAGAACAGGACACGAGTCGCAGAGACGCCTTTCGCATGGGCCGTTCGAATATAATCTGCGGCGAGAGTTTCGATGACAGAAGCCCGTACAAGACGAGCCGTAATCGCGAGGGGCCTTAGTCCGAGAGTGATGACGGGAAGGACGAGGCTTCGGGGCTCCTCCCACAGCGCAGGAGGAAACCATCCCAGATGAAGCGAAAAATAGAGAACAAGCGTGCTCGCGACGAGGTAGCTCGGAAGGCTAATTCCGGCGATCGCGAAAAATATCGCTCCGGTGTCCATCCAAGTGCCCTGCCGCCAAGCTGCGAGTACGCCGATCGGGAGGCCAAGGAGGAGTGCAAAAAAAAGCGCCATCCCACCGAGGAGAATGGAAGCAGGAAGCGCGCTCCCGATCATCTCGTTCACGCTACGGCCAACGTAATGAAAAGACTCTCCGAGATCAAAATGGAGAACGAGTTCTTCGATCCACCTTAAATACTGTCGCCAGATGGGAAGGTCGAGTCCGTAGCGGGCGTGAATCGCCGCCTCAACGTCTTTAGGGAAAACGCGCTCTCCATCAAAGGGTCCGCCGGGCGCGAAACGGAGTAAAAAAAAGACCAAAGTCGCGAGGATGAGGAGAGTAGGAATGGCTCCGAGGAGGCGTTTCGCAGTGAAGGGGAGATAGCCTTTTCCCATGTCTACTTCCGGGAGGGAGGGAGTCCGGAGGGTGGAAAGTACGCCACCCAACTCGAGCCTTTTGGAAAACCCTTCGGGGCTTTCGCGGTCATATCGCGATCAAACAATACGGCCGTATACGCGCAGATGAAGGCATCGAACGCGGTTAAGCTCGCGCCCAGTTTCTTCAAATCTCGATCATAGATGAAGACGCCCTTTTTCATCGCGATCGTTTCGAGAAGTTCCACTCGCGCGGCATACCCTTCTTCTGGTTTTCGGTAATTTAAGATTAAACGTTTTGGGAGTCCGAGCGCCTGTGCGACGGTCGAAATCGCGAGTTTCGGCCAAACCTCGACGATCGGAATCTTTCCGAGGTGTTTTTTTAAGTAGTGCATGCGGGCGGTGAGGGGCGCTCGATTCCCGCCCAGGGCCTCATCGATTTCAAAACGAAAACTTTCGTGAAGTTCAGGTAAAATCCGGTAACGCGCCCAAATTTCAAACGCTCTCTGCGTGTACGGTGTTACTTCGCGGACGTTAATGCCGAGATCAGGCGTATCCGCCGCTTTCTTTGCAAGTTCTCGCATCCATTTCGCAGTAGGATCCATACAGACCCCGCTCGAAACGCAGTTTCGTCGGACACACGTGATACAGGGGGGGAGTTCGATCGGGACGTTCACCCCGATCTTCGCGACTCGGTTCTTTTCATTCGAAGTCGCTTCTTCAATCGTTTCGATGAGCGCTTGATCTCCGGTCTGATCGCTGTGACCGATGATTCGGTCGTATACGTCGAGGAGGAAGACCTTCTGTTCGCGCGGATAATACTCGAGTACGGCGAGAGAGGTTTTCAGATTCTTCGCACCCGCGAGTTCCAGTCCGAGGTAGCGCCGAGGCTGAAGGGGGAGGACCCGGGCTTCGCTCAAGGAGCTCCCTTTTCTTCACCCACGGTTTCGATTTGAAGTCCTTTTCGCGCGGCACGGAATGGGAGGTGTCGAATTCCCGGAAGGGCTCCAATTTCGCGTATGATCGTTTCTCGTAGGCTCGGATTTTTTTCCGGGAGATAGACGAAGAAACAACCCCCTCCGCCTGCTCCGCAAATTTTTCCGGCAGTCGCTCCCTTATCCATCGCGAGCGTGAACGCGCGATCAATTTCCGGGGTGGTAATTCCCGCAGCGAGTCCTCGGCGGACTTCCCACTCGGAAGCGATTGCGTTTCCGACCGATGACCAGTCTTTCTCTCCGAGCGCTTTCTCGAGAAGGTGGGTCGAGTGGTTGATCCCGTGAAACTGCTCGCGAACGGTACCCTGTCCATCGATAAACGACTTAAAAAGCGCCCAGTTATTAATGCCCGAGTTTCGCGACTGTCCGGAGTAAAAAAGGAGGATCCGATCCTCAAGTTCTCCGATCAAGTCCGCAGAGAGCCACTGGCGGTCATGTCCTCCGGCTCCCCAGCGAAGAGATTGAAGACCCCCAAACATCGCGCCGTAGTAGTCTTGCATTCCGGCGGGCACTTTGATGACGGTCGTTTCGACGTCGCGGGTGATTTCGACGAGGTGGACTCCATCCTGTTCGATGGAAACTGCTCCATCGCACCAAACTTTTAATGCCCCGATGATCGAAACCGAAAGGGTAGACGATCCACCGAGGCCCGCTCCGGCGGGGCTTTTCGCACGTGTGGAGAGTTGGAGGCCGAGGGTGGGGTAGAAGCGCCCGGCTTTCTTTTTTCGCTCCAGAAAGTACCGAAGGTATTTCCAATGCAACTCGAGAGCGGGAGGTGGGGTTTGGGATTCGATCGCGCTCCAAGGAAACTTTAATTCGGCGCCTTGGTCTTCCGCTCGAAGAACGACTAGGGGATCGCCAGTAGCCGGGGAACTTTCTTCAATCTCGGTCTCGGCATAGAGATCGATCGCGAGATTGATCGTCGTCGCACGATTTAAAAAGAGATAAATCGGCCAGATATCGACGGTACCGCCGGAGAGATCGATTCGGGTCGGGGCCTTTGCACGAATTTTTCGTAAGATCTTCATCGCCTTTATTGTAGGGGGCGGCGGGAAGAATACAAATCGAAAAAACCTAATTATTTCATCGAATTATGACTGAGTTTCCGAGGGTGCACGACTCTCCCGTAAGAGGTCGATCTTTCGTGCGGGGACGCCACCCCAGGTTTCACCCGCAGGGACCCGTGTCTTGGGAAGAACGACCGAGTTTGGGAGGATTTTCGCCCCTTCTCCGATTTCGACGTCGGCCATGATCGTCGCGAGGATGCCGACGGTCGCGCCTTTTCGGATCACCGTCGGAGCAAGGATCAAGTAACCCCCTTGGGCGTAGTGGGCGATAATCGTCGCGGAGCCACCAATCGTCGCATTCTCTTCGATCGTCAGAAGGGCCGCATCCGAAATATTACTCGTATTGATCTGCGCGTTTTTCCCAACCTTCATTCCCATCATCCGAAAATAGAGGTGATTCAGAGGAGTCGGTGTGACGAAGTCCAAAAACGAGTACCGAACGATGTAGGCGAGCGAGTTATGGAGATACCATGGAAGAAAAAGCGCGGAGTGGTAAGACCCGCGACAGGCGCGGATCGAGCGTCGAATCGGAAGGTTTGCGAGGGGGATCACAAACAGAAGGGTGAATCCATAGGTGAAGAAAGCCGCTGCGATTCCGACTCCCATCGAGAGGGTTTGGATCCCGGTGGATAGGCCCTCTGCGAGTCCACTGATCGCGCGATAGACGAAAATTCCTGGAGTGATCGAGACTCCGACGAGGAGACTCGCGACGAGATAGATCGGAATCATCGTAATTCCGTGGGTAATACTTTTTCCAGAGCGGAGGAGTCGATCAAAAAGCCCGGACGGCGGAGCTTCGGGGGCACGGACTTTTCGGGCAGGAGTTTCGCTCATGCTCCAAGTCTACGCTAAAACTCAGTGTTCGTGTTCGAGGAATCCGATAAAAGGGAGCCCACGGAACTTTCCGGCGTAGTCGAGGCCGTATCCGACGACGAACTCCGGTCCAATCTTGAATCCGACGTAATCGACGGGAATATCAATTCGCATGGAATCCGGTTTCATCAGAAGTGAACACGTTCGAAGCGAAGCCGGTCGGCGGGCGCGAAGGTTCGCGATCAAATAGGAGAGGGTCAGGCCCGAGTCCACGATGTCTTCAAACAAGATCACGTGCTTGTTTTCGAGGGGTTCGTTAATGTCGAGGGTGACTTTCACTTCCCCTGAGCTGACTTTTTTATCACCGTAGCTTGAGACACCAAGGAACTCGCAGTGAATGGGGAGATCGATCTTTCGGAGGATGTCCGAGAAGAAAATAAAGCTTCCCTTCAGAACACAGATCGCTACGACTTCGCGTCCGGCGTAATCATTTTGGATTTCGGCGGCGAGCTCGGCGATTCGCTCTTCAAGTTTTTCGGCAGAGATGAGGACCTTGGGTTCTGTATTCGCTGGTTTAGACATAAGCGTTATTCATGACCTCGCCGAAACCGCCCCCACCGGGGACGATATAGTGTTTCTCGTTTAATCCGCGTTCCTCGCTCCAAAACTCGCCCGGAACCGAGGCTAAAACTCGATCGCTCGAAAGACCCCGATCCAGTCGGACCGCGTAAACGATCAAATCAGGGTGGGCCTTCGTTACGTTTGAAAGATACTCGGGAGTGACGATACAGTGAAGCGCAATATACTTCTTCGCTCGCGCTTTTCCCGCAGTTTCCATCGCTTTATAGAGTGAAACGGCTTCGACCAGGGTTCCGCCGGTCGCACCCATCGGATCGGGAAAAAGAACAATCGCATCGCCGACATCGCCACCGATTTTATGTCCGGAGACCTGACTTCCGGTGACGCGGGCCGCATGGTCAGTGACTCGCCCGATCGAGATATGGTCTTGGCGAACCAGCTTCGGGTTCATGAAATAATTCAGGGACGTGTAACAAATATGGGACGGAAAGGTCCCCGCGCGGGCGAGGTTTACGGTGACGACGGGTTGGTCGGAAATGATTTTCGGTCCGACGTAGACACCTTCTCGCGGGTGAGTCGCTGCCATTCGCGTTCGGACTTCTGCGAGACGGGTCGGGAACTCACGGGCGACAACCGTGTTCAGGAGGGAGGAATAGATCGACTGGACGAGTTCGTTAATAACAGGCTGGACGGTTTCTTCGGCACAAAGTCGGGCGAGGAGAGAGAGTAGGTAGGGGTCGGAAAGAAGATGGACGTTCTTTCCGTAGTGATGATCAATTTCCGAGAGACGGAATTCGATCTTTTCAAACTGTTGATCGCGCGTTTTCATCTTTCTTTCCGGTCTTCTTACTCGAGGTGAGCGGTTTTGCTCCCAGAGTGGCGTCGACCTTTAAGTCCACGTTTGGCTCGTGGCAGAAGCGGCATCGCGCTTCATACATTTCTTTCGCTCCGACAGCGACGATCGAGGTGTCGCCGACGACTTTCTGGGAGCGTGAAGCCGCCTGGCCGCAGACCACGCAGACGGCTTGAAGTTTCGTCACGCTTTCGGCGACGGCAAGGAGGCGAGGCATCGGGCCGAAGGGTTGACCGCGAAAATCCATGTCGAGGCCAGCACACACGACGCGCATCCCGCGGTAGGCGAGTTTATTACAAACTTCGAGAATCGAATCGTCAAAGAATTGGACCTCGTCGATTCCGACGACCCGAGTATTGTCTTCGACTCGCTCGAGAATTTCGCGAGCGCTGGAGACGGGGATTGATAGAATTCGGTTTGCGTCGTGCGATTGGACGTGGTCTTCGCTATAGCGATTATCGATTTTAGGCTTAAAGACTTGAACTTTTTGGCGACCGTATTGTGCGCGTTTCAGTCGGCGCATCAGCTCTTCGGTCTTCCCACTAAACATGCTGCCGCAAACGACTTCGATGAAACCGGGTAGGCTCTTATGGTGCATACCGACGTCGTATCAAAGCGGTCGGACGTTGGGAACCCGCTGTCGCAGCGAGTTAGTAGAAATTTAAAGCGAGACTCACCGCACGATGAACATCAGAATCGCTGAGAAGAAGGCCAGCATTCCTGTGAAGAGGAGTCCCCAAAAAAGAATCGAAGGAAAGAGCGCAATCAAGATCGCGCGACCCGTCGTCACCCGATAACTCTCGGTCGCCCCGATGATGCTCAGGACGGTGGCGAAGATGACTGAGATCACCCCTCCGAGGAAGGGGATCCCTTTAAAGAGGGCTGCCGCCTGGGCGAAGCCCGCGATCGAAACTGCTGTCGCGTAGTCGAGACGCCTTTCTTCGGGGGCATAGTCACGATTCGCGAAGAGCCGAGCGGCGACCCAGATAAAAAAGCTCAGGAAGAGAATCCACGCACACGTCTTAAATGGATCGATCAGGACGGCTCCCACGCCGAATACCCACTCCGCAAATTTTTCACGCAGAGCGAGTGCCGTTTCAAATCGGCCGCTCGAATCAATCTCCGGGACTTTTTCAAACGCGCGCATCAAATCCGAAATGCGACTCCCAAATACTTTTCCAAAGCCTGAATACCAAAGGTACTCAAGCGCGCTCCCTATCCAACTCGTTAAAATCCCGAAAAAGAGGGGCGCGACAAGGTTTGGGGGACGGGGAAGATTTCGAAAAAAGAGAGTCGGCTGGGTTAGAATCGCCTTTAGATTTTTGAAATAGTTCGAAATTGGATTCGGGCTCACTTTTTTTCTCCCTGAGGGTCGAAGAGGGTCTTCGCCGTCCAGGGGAGCGTCGAAAGAAAGTCGGCGGCGAGTTCGACGACTTCCCGTTTCGGAGTCTGAAGATTTCTCGCGTAAAGGCGGCCTTTCGACGACCAAAATTCAATCTCCGCAATGGGCGGAAGTTTTTGGTCCTCAGACTTTAAAAACTTCATTTTCAGGACATCTCCACTCGGAGCGGCACCCTTATAGGAGATGACGATTTTCGAGGACAGGCGATCGAGAATGTTTTCGACTTTGCCTCGGCCCGTCTCGGTCGCCCCGATTTTCCAATGCCCGTCTTTTTCCTTCTGAGCGATTTGGGTAAAGGATTCGGCGCCGTGGTTCGTAATTTGAATCGTCGTGATCGAATAGCGGTCAGCGACGTTAATCAGTTTTCCGACGCGCATTTCGTCAAATGTCTTTTCGATTCTCTCGGCCGAATACGGATCGAGCTCAAATACCGGGTCAGAGCCTTCGACGACGGCATAGACGGTCGCCGGAGTTTTTGCGTCCTTCTTCTTCTCGTAAAGTCGGAGCCGCTTCTCTCCTGACTTCGTACGGAGAGAGAGGTCGTAGGTATTCTTCGCTCCGGTGAGTTCGGCCTTTGTGGCGATGTCCTTTGCGATGGTGTGTGCGACGCCAGAGAGAATACCGTCGATCGTGTCGCTGTCCCCCTCTACTTCGGTCGCCCCGAGTTTGAGTTGCCAGCCTTTCTCGTCAGCGGTGCGCTTCGCTTCGAGTTTTCCAGAAACTTTCTTCGAGAGGGCGAGAGTAAATCCCGAAACTTCCTTCTCATTCAATGCAAAGAGCGAGCGATCTCGGAAATACGAAGTTTTTTGGTCGAAAACGGAGATCTGCCACTCGGGTACGACCAGGACTCGGTTTTCGTTCACCGCCTCGCCCGATTCCATAACGGCGAAAACTCCATCACTGATGGGATGCTTCGCTCCGAAATAAACAGAGATCCGGGTTGAGCCTTCGATCGCAAGCGTGATCTTTCTTGTTCGAGGATTCGCACGGGCTGCGGCGTCGACTCCGTAGTCTTTTAAGAGCTGCCCACGTTTTTCCGGTGTCTCCGTCGAAAGGTCGATCGTCTCCGACGTGGTCATCGTCCCAAGGTTTTTCAGCAGGCTATTCACCGTCGTGTCGTCCGCTTTCGCGTGGAGGGGTTCGGCGAGGGTCCACTTTGAAGCGTCTTCTGTTTTACAGAGCTTCTCTTTTAAACTCTCGCAAGTGAGGACTACGGCGAGAGGAGGCTTTGTCGCATTCTCGGGTTTTGTCGAGGCACCTCGAAGTTCGAATCGGGCGACCGGGGAGTCTTTCAGGGCGAAAACTTTCTTTGCGTCAGCTTCGGCCTTTTCCGTCTTCGGTTTTTTTGAGTACTCGAGCCAGTAGGCAAAACCCCCCAGTCCACAAAGAAGTACGACGAGCGCGAGGGGCTTCGTGAAGTTTGGAGTCTTCGTCGACATTTTAGAGTTTCTTTCTCCGGAGCCAGACCACGATTCCTAGGATAATCATAATCCCGGGAACGACGAGGACCGTCACGAGCCGGATCAGACCCCCTTGCATGGCGGAGAGCTGAATCGTTCCACCCGGCTCTTCTTTCGCGCGGATCGAGATCAGGCTCTCGTCTTCGAGAACCCAGCTCACCGAATTCGCGAAGAGATCGAGGTTGTTTCCGAAACGTGTCCATTGGTTCGCCGAAACGAGCGAAGTTCCGAAGACGACGATTCGGGTATTCTTTTTCGCTGCACTATTCGGGAGCTTTCCATCCACGGCGAGCGAGGTATAGAGGGGGCCTTTTACGTCGGTGCCCGCATCGAACTTCGCAGAGCCCTTCACAAGACCTGCGAAATCCTTTTCTCCCCAGGCGTTCGGTGTCGTCTGGGTCAGCCACTGAACCTTGATTCCTGCGGGCGCGGTGGGCGAGATGCGAAGAGAACGAGTGAGCGGGAAAACCGTATTTCCCTGCATTTCTTTCGTAATCGAGACTTCTTTCGA
>Ga0075163_10009596_pt1 | contig 12699 bp, 7 predicted proteins | sample JI1023141ADNA_FD_71478 | JGI IMG/M metagenome (GOLD analysis project Ga0075163, IMG submission 71478) | Wastewater effluent complex algal communities from Wisconsin, to seasonally profile nutrient transformation and Carbon sequestration -... | ecosystem: Engineered > WWTP > Effluent > Algae...
GGCTTATCAATAAAATCAAAAGCCCCAAGCCTAAGCGCCTCTAATGCCATTTTTTTATCACCGTAGGCCGTTAAAATTACAAACGGAGTCAGATACCCTAGCTCACGGATTGTTTTTAATAACTCGGTACCTTTCATATTCGGCATATTCACATCACTGATGATAGCCATAATTCGATGAGCCTTAATCAAGGCCAACGCTTCAACACCATCTTTCGCCAAAAAAATATCAGCACCCACTGTCTTAAGTGTATCTGCGAGTGTGTCTCGAATGTCGACTTCGTCATCGACTATAAGCAAAGTTTTGTGCATAATAATACTAGGATAAAGACCACCCAAATTATTATCCAATAAATTTTTCTTTATCTAGATGGGCTAGCTCTGATAGGACCAATATATGTCGCAAAATGAACATTCGTTCCGCATTGTCAGCATGGTTCCATCTTGGACCGAGATGCTACTATCCATGAATATTCACCTTGTGGGGCGAACCCGGTTCTGTATCGAACCAAAACCAGATGTCCACCAGATACCGACAGTGGGCGGTACCAAAAACTGGGACCTTGATCTCGTGCACTCATTGACCCCGGACTTAACACTACTAGACAAAGACGAAAATCCAAAATCCATGAGCGAAGGTCACACCCTAACCATCGCGGCCACCCACGTACGCGATATTCCAAGCTGCATCGCCGGAATCGAGCTCATTGCAAAGGCCATTACCCCGGCGCTGCCTCACACGACTGCGGCCTTTAATGATATCCTTAGACGCTGGCATCGCATCGCTCACGCTAAACCGATCGCCTTTATGGACTTTGATCTCGATAAATTACCGGGCCTCCTTCATTGGATAAAAAAACCGACAGCACCCGTTACGTCTATTTATTACGTGATCTGGCGAAATCCATGGATGCACGCAACACGCGACACATTCATCGGAGACATCGCACACACGTTAGGACTGTCGCTAGCTACGCAATGCGTAGACAGCCACTATCCCACGCTGGATCTAAACACAGTGGATGTCGAATCATCCCTTTTACTTTTTTCAAGCGAGCCTTACCCCTTTCATAAAAAGAAAGACGATTTAAACTCACTGCCTTTTAGTTCCGCCATCGTTGACGGCCAAAAATTTAGTTGGTTTGGCACACGCTCACTCGCATTTCTAGAATCCTTAATTTAGTTTTTTTAAACAATGCCAAAGTGATCCCACACAGGTTGGTGTTGGTTTTGCAATTTTCCGTTCTGTTGAATTTTTGGGCCCTAATCGGTGCCATTAAGTCATCAACGACAAAGCTATTTAAAAAAAACATATGACGAGGGGAACTATGAATCACGCTCTAAGCGCTTTATTGGGTGCTATTTTACTAAGTCCATATTTATGGTCGCAAACTACGCCACCCGGTCCGGTGACACCTCAGCCAACACCGAAGCCAACACTAAATCGCAATCGTTTAGATGCCGCTGTCCGACGCGCGACCAACGATTATGTTCGCGATGTTTTAGAAAGTGTGGGTGACGCCTACCAAGTTCGCTACAATATTCGCGAAGGCCTATTGCGGGCAATGAGCCGTATCGGCAATTATGAAATTGAATCCATTGTACAGAATTCAGCCGACTACCAAAATGCAGTCGCAACCGGTCGCGCCCAAGGCAAAACAGACGGTGCTGCCGCTGGTCGCCAATCAGCCAATTCGCTATCGCATTCAGTAGCCAGTTCACAAATAAATGCAGCGATTGATCGCACACTCGACACAGGCGCAAAAATTCAATTCACCCAGGTTCCCACGCTAGCGGCGTTCCATGGGTCGTCGTCCAATGTATCGTCACCACAAAGCATCGAATCACGCTGGCGAGAAAATGAATATTCAAAAATATCTCAAATTCGTCGCCTTTTAAAAAATGAGCCGCCTAGTGAATACATGAGCGGGTTATTTGATCTTGCCTCTATTTATCGCGGCCATTCCACACGCCTTCCGACAGATCTCGATGCGCCCCGCGCTTTTCGCACCTGGTATGACAATGACCTTCGCAGTCATTCTAGCGCCGCAACTGATGGTCGCAATTTTTATAAAGAAATTACGAATGCATCGTTATTTGACCAAGCGATTCAAAATGGTGAGCTATTCAAAAATGAGTTCAATCGTAACATCGATAACGGCACCAGTGGCTCTCTAGAACGACAGTGGGATCGGCGCATAACCGCGCCCCATCAGGGCGCGTTGAATCTAGGCGAAACTCTGTATCTTCAAGAGGCGGCTAGCTACGCTCATGATCGCGGTTTTCACAAAGGCTATCATGAGGTTTTTTCGGATGCGTCGATCGTATCATTTAATCAGAACTATCAAGCCCTTTACCGCGCTAACTTTAGCGCCATAGAAAATAGAGTACGCACCAGTCCTGCAATCACAGAAATTCAAGCCCGGGTTACCAGCGAAGACGGCAAGGCCGAAGTGACATTTGGAGACACCTTTAATGTCGTGATCACAAACATCGCCAACCGCGGTATGGTGGCTGATGACATAAATGTAGATATCGCAAATCAAAACCAAATCACCTCATTCAACGCCAAGGAATCTGTAAGAATTCCGGGTTTAACCCGCCTGAAAGAAACGCATGTGATTCAGCGTTTGGCCTGGCTTTCTGCCATCACAAAACCAGACCAAGACATCGTAGTCACCGCCACAGTTCACACTACGCCAATAAGTCTAAGAATCAAGGCGACCTATGAAGAATTACTTCGCAAGGCCGTACGTTCACCCGCGGCGGATGTTTCCCTATGGACAATGAACCTCGCGCTTGATTTCATGAAAAAGCAATATGATGATCTTTCTGGCTTTAATGATCAGTATGAAAAACGCGATCCAAGTATGCTACTTGTGCGACTACGTACACTGTTTGACAGTATGACTGAAACAGAAAAAGCTCAGCTACGCAGTCATGGCCAATTAATTCGAAACGTTTTCGGGGGCAAACCGGTTCGCTTTCTTAATCCAAAACGCGATGAATGGGATGCAAGCCAAGCCATGATCGACGAAATGGGCTTACCCGGCGTCGTACCCAAAGAGGTCAACGGATCGGAAAATATAAACACCAACCCCTACACAAACTAAACGTTACGTCGCAAGCATAGGACACAGTTTTTCCGTGCACAACTCTTGCTAAACCTAGAACCGAAACCAACAGACAGGGAGTAAACTCTTAAACCGCATTATTTGCAGGTTATAAAGAGTTTACTTCAATTGACAAAAGGGCGCGTTCCTAATCGCCCATTTTCAACCCAATTATGGGCACTGTCTAAAGGTATGACGGAGGCCGCGTGCTGCGCATAGGTTTTTATTCACCCATTCTGACGTTGATTCTTCTGCTGCTTTCTAACCTAACCTTTGCGGCCACTACGGCCAATAATTACACGGGAATGGTTCCCGTTCTGCAAGGCTATACAAATGAAACGACCTCATTTATCACAGCCCTTCGCAACCCAAGCGAAGAACTAACCTACGAGCTCACTAACAAAGACGCGACACTTAAAATTAAAACTAATTCCGTGGGTCACGACCATGAGGTCGACACGTTAGAAGTGTCTGGTTTAAAATCTGGAGTTGAGTATGAATTACTTATCAAAAATAAATATGGCAAAATCGTCGATGCTCGCGAGTTTAAATCCTTAAATCAAACGCAAGAGGATCCTAAAATTGCCGTATGTTCGTGCGCGCGCGTAGGTCTTTTAAGCCCCGACGACAAGTCCCGATCTATGTGGGATCGTTTGATGGATCAAAAACCCAACGCCATTTTCTTTTTAGGTGATTTGGTTTATGGCGACAATGCGGCACAAGCTGTTTTAAAATGGGCCATTAGAAAATTTCATTTCTACCACCCAAGTTTTGACTATATTGAAAAACGTTATATCGAATCTTGGAAAAATGAGCGCATCTATCGTCAACCTAAAATGATCCCAATGTACACGGTTTGGGATGATCATGATTACGGGTATGATGCGGCCGATTTTTCAAACCCGTTCAAGAAAAAAATGTTAACCTTGTTTCGATCGTATTACCCAGTTCCCCCAGCCGATGAAGTTATTAGTCGTGGTCCAGGCGTTTCGTATAGCTTTTCCATTTATGGAAAAAAAGTTCTTATGCTAGACAACCGTTCTTTCTACAATGTCGGCGACAAAGTCCTTTTGGGGATGGATCAAATCAACTGGATTGAAGAGCAAATTAAGAATCAAAAAGAAGTCGTAGTTACCAGCGGAATGTCGATCTTAAATATCAGTCCCGATCAAGAATCGCTCCAAAGAGACGCGCCTTCAGAATGGCAAGCCTTTAGAAACATTTTCCGTTCACACGGAACCAAAGCTATTTTCCTGACGGGCGATGTTCACTATTCTGAAGTTCGTGAAGTTCCTGAGCATGTATTTGGTTATAAAACGTATGTCGTCGTATCTAGCCACATGCATAGTACCTCTCCACGCATCACACCGCCCTTTAAATCAGGCAAATCAAGCAGCCCCGAACAGCTAGCATTTGTTGGTGGGCGAAATTTTGCAGTGTTAACAATGAAATCATTATTCCAAAAATTAGATGCGGTTTTCCACCGACATAAGGGTTTGGCCCCAATTAAATTTGTAGGCGATTATGGTCACAGCGAAGCTATTCGGGAATGCAAACAGTTTTACAGTGCGGCCAAAGGTCGCAATATGTTCCCCGGCTTCACTGGCATGGGCCAATGATTCAGACGCTCGAACGACACCTGCTAAGATGGTTTTTTATTTAGTTTACTTGATATCCATGGCCAGATAATCGGAAGTAACGACACACCGATGACACCAAATATGACAATATGAAAATTACGTTTTACAACGGGCATATTTCCGAAAAAATGTCCCGCCAAAATAAACGTAAACACCCATACCAGTCCGCCGATCACATTAAATGTAAAGAACTTACGATAGTTCATTCTACCCACACCCGCGACAAAGGGGGCAAACGTGCGAACAATCGGAGCAAATCGAGCGGCTACAATTGCGAAGGCGCCCCATTTTTCATAAAACATTTGCGTCTGCTCTAAATACTCGCGCTTAAAGAAGCGAGACTCTCGCTCAAACACCTTGCGACCTAAATATTTACCGATGTGATAGTTAACCGTATCTCCCAAAATACCGGCGATACTTAATGAGACTAACAGAGTCCAAAGATCCAGCCCGCCATCAATGACCGTGAATGCGCCCAATGCAAACAGCAGGGAATCTCCGGGTAAAAAGGGTGTAACAACCAATCCCGTTTCAGCAAAGATAACAAGAAACATCAAAACATAGATCCAAGGACCGAACATTTGGATCCATTCCGCTACGTGTACATCAAGGTGAAGTATAATATCTAGTAAATGCATCATATGCGAAACATCATCTTATAAGTAAAAACATTAGCCAAGGTTTATTTTCATAGGCCACGTTATGGCTTTACACCGAGCTCATTTCATTTTTTAATGCGCTTATGACCGTCTTTTTTATTTTTTTACTTCTCTACCTCGGAGTTCAGTTTTTCATTGTCTATTTAATTTCAAAAAAAATTAAAAACGAAAAAGACTATTTATTAGGCGGCCAACAAGTCCCGACATTTTTACTAATGTTTTCTTTGTTCGCGACCTGGTTTGGCGCCGAGACATGCATTGGTACATCAGGGGAGGTCTATGAAAAAGGCATCTCTGGCGGCCGAGCCGATCCTTTTGGGTACACACTCTGTTTGCTTTTTCTCGGTTTTTTTGTTGCAAAAAAAATCTGGAATGCCAACTACACGACTCTTGGCGATTTTTTCAAAAATCGTTTTGACGAAAAAACGGAAAAACTAGCGTCTATTCTTTTATTACTTTCTTCAGTTGTCTGGGGAGCTGCCCAGTTTAGGGCTTTGTCCCAAGTGATTTCAAGCAACACGCAACTTCCCCTTAATTTAACATTTGGAATTACATTTGTTTTTGTAGTGTCCTATAGCACCCTGGGTGGACTATTGGGTGATATTTACAATGACTTTATCCAAGGGATAATTTTGATCCTTGGCCTGAGCGTTTTAATTTTTACGATCCTATACGCAGAAGGTAGCGACGTTCTATTTAACCAAACCACCGAACGATTAAGTTTTATCACCGGCGACGAAACTATTTGGCAGCGTATTGACCGCTGGGCCGCACCTGTTTTAGGTTCCCTGATCGCACAAGAATCAGTGTCTCGCTTGCTTGCAGCGCGGTCGCCGCAGGTGGCTCAACGATCCGCGTACTATTCGAGTCTCCTGTATATATTTGTAGGCGCCATTCCGGTTTTGTTAGGACTGCTTGGTCCAGCGGTTCTTCCGGGCGTAGCCGATAAAGAGCAGTTTTTAACGCTGCTTTCACAAAAGTATTTAAGCCTACCTTTGCAGTATCTTGTCGTAGGCGCCTTGGTTGCCGCCATTTTATCTACTGTAGATAGCATTTTAATTTCGGGTGGAGGCATATTGTCTCACAATTTAATTATTCCACTTATAAAAGTACCTACGGAAAAAACTAAACTGCGTTTCAATCGCCTCGGCGTGTTCACAATGTCGTTTATTGCATTAACGATCGCCTGGTTTTCTGAAGGTATATATCAGCTTGTTGAAAGTGCTTCGTATTTAGGGACAGCTGGATTACTAGTTGTTACACTCTTTGGCTTGTGGACGTCTTTTGGAAAAGCAAAAGCTGCCCTAGCGACATTTTTAGTGGGATTGCTATTTCACCCAATCGCAGATCGAGGACTTGAATTAGAGTCCCCGTTTCTTTTAACACTTTGCCTTTGCGTACTCACCTACACAGCGCTAGGCTGGTTTGAACAACAGGAACTGACTACGCAAGAGAACAGCTTTTAAGGACCACGACAACGTCCCGTGTTGCTGACAACATTGCTTCCCAATACGGGAATCGTCCCTAACGTTACACTCCCCCCTAGACTTCCCGAAGCGACCACATGAAAGGGGGTAAACACATTTCCTGTGATTCCACAGCCGATATTGCCACCCGATGTCCCGATGCTGGACGACGGAGAAAAAGCGGACGTAAGAATTCTAACAGCACCGGACGTATTATTCACAGAAACTCCAGTGTAGGCGAATGAATTTTTAGAGAACTCGGTCGCATTATTAATCCCGTCGAACACAACCCCAGGACTTGTCATAGACTGCACCAATGTATTTCCACTCATACCCAAGGAGATCGGCGTTCCAGACGCCAGGAAATACATCAAGCTAGTATTAGCCGCACCCACTTCAGCCATGACTAGGTTTCCATCGAATTTACTTGTTACAAATTTTCCTTCAATTCGAACGATTTCATTGGCTGCATTTCCCGGTGTGCTACGCAAAAAACGAGAATTTCGAACACTGTTATTACTTCCCGTACTTGTAGATGTATTATATACAGCGAGTGCAATTCCATAAATTACTTTAACTAAAGAATTGTTTATTTCTATTGTGTCACCGCCAACACTCGATGTATTACTCAGTTTAATTCCATAACTACCACCACCAGAAACACTCACTTCTGAATCCTCGACAACAATACGACTGGCGGTTTCAAAAAAGGCCCCAAAGCTGCTCGCCCCCGAAAGATCAATTTTAATATTACGAAGTGCAAAACTGATATCCAAATCCGCAGCCACATTTACTAAATAAATACCCATCACCGATGCATTGGTAGAGACTAAATTCACATTATCTACATACACTTTTGCGGTGACCGAAGCCGTGGCAGAATCCACTCGAATACCCGTTGAATTTGAAGCAATACTGTCCAGTTTTAAGTTTGCAATAAAACGATCTTCGCCAATGTTAACACTGACGAGGTCGACTAAATTTCCGAGATATCCTCCACTAGCAAAAACACTTGTCCCCGTAGAATGGCCAATAATAGAATGACGAGCGCCCTCCAGCGAATACCCGGCGCTACTGTTTTTGGTAAATAATGAATTAGCTGGCAAACATAAAACTTGCGCATTCAACGACGCCACAGCCGGCATTACATTTACGCCGGCCGGGCCAATCGCTGTACAATTAACCACTTTAAATTTCGGCCCATATAAATGAGTCGCAGAAATCCCGACATCTTGGCTTGTATACCCAGAGTATGCAAAACGCACAAAGCGCTGAGTGTTGGAGGCGGCATTTGCAGCCGTCCATTTGTATTTATATGGCACTGTTGCTCTATCTACTTCAGCTGCTGAACACGAGCTAAAACCCGTTCCAGAAGTGGCCGAACACTGAACATCCACCAGCCCAGTATAATGCCCTAGAAGTGGAATTTCCAGAACCGATCCAGCGGACGTGAATTCATGGCTTCCCACGATCTGCGCGCCAGAAAAACCAGGAGGGTTCAGTATGACTTTTCCACTATTAGAATCAAAGATATCAACCCAGGCAATACTGGGCGCGCCCACGCCGATGCCATTTAATTTTAACGAACCACTATCAATAAAAATAGGTAATTTCCCCGCAACTAACATCGTTGAGGGCAGGGCATAGGCTTTAAAGGACACTTGAACATTGGTATCATTGGCTTGTATTTGAGCCCTATCAATCACACTTCCAACGCAACCCGCTCCTAAAAAGAATACACCCGCACCTTGAGGCGGCTTGAGCTTAACATCAATCGGTACTCGAGCTTTAACGGCACCGCCGTCATCATTAATCAAATGAATCGCAAAATCATTGCATTCACCTCGAACAATTTTATCATCACGGAATCGGGCCGTTAACGCATTATAGTGATCACCACGAATAGAACTATCAATCATAAATTGTTGAGTCGCATAACCCGACATCGCAAGATAATTACCTAAATTGAAGTTCGCAGGCGAAAGTAGTTTTAGATGTACCGTCGTTTCATTATTATAAGGAGCTATATTTGCGCTGGTTCCCGCCGTACAATCGCTCCCTGTTCTAAATTGGAAACTGGCCATTTCACTCAATGTTCCATTTGCACCCATTGTAGATGTATTTAAAAATCCACCTTCATGTCGACTACTCATTATTTTATAGGGATAACACTCATTTAAAATAATTCGATTTGGTCCACTGATAACGATTTTACGCTGACCGATATCAAATTTTTGCTGAGCACCTGTAATTGCTTCCGTATTACCAGAAAACACAATATTGGCTAAACTTCCTGTTACAGCCGTCGTAGATTTAAAATAATATTGAGCGATAGATCTATTTTGCCCCGCAGGGATTACAAGATCGCTTACAGGCGTCGTGCAACCTATGCCCGAATAGAACTGCCCTATATTTAGACCCGAAACCTCCATATGAATATCAGCACCGCCGGTGTCTGTCCACGCAGCACCTTGACCTTTAAACAAAGCCGGACGAAAAGAATAGCACTCATCTACGGTAGCTTTATCTACATCAAGCACAGAATCATAAGATCCAATTCCCTCAAAGCGTAAATACGGTGTATCGCTTCCACCACCGCCTTTACCATCTCCACCACGAAGCAAATCATCTCCGCGGCACCCGACAATTGTTTTACCACTATTTAAATTCATTGGAATACTCACCGTGGTTTCAGCGCCAGCTTTTAGCTCTAGACGTCCCGCAATTCCTAATAAAAAAGCACTACTTGTTTTTGAATCATCGGGCATTCCATTTTCACGAAAGTCGACACAACTGCCTTCCGTAGCCTTCATGCCTACCAAATATATCACTCGGTCTACGCCGGATTTAACATCCATCGAAAGCACTTGCCCCGCCGGCACCGCCGCTCGCCAGTCGCCAAACACCATTTCTCCGCCAGTATGCTTATCAAACGACTCGCCCGAAGTACCTAAGGCACACGTTTTATTTTTAAGATCATCGTCCGGTCCGCCCACGAATACTCCGTAGCAATTAATTTCATCCAATGTCGTAGGATCAACTAAACCCCCAGTTTTTAAAACGGCCTTTGGCACCAGCACCGAAGACTCGCTCGGAAGTTTAATTTGAATTTTAGTCGAATCCGAATGGGCCGATCGCGTACAGGCAGAATTTAAAATCAAAAAACCAATTGTCACCGATAAAAATAAAATTTTTTTCATATAGATCTCATCGGCATTTCAAAGGTCGAACTTGATTTACAATCTCACTTTGAAACGATTTTAACTGATCTCATAACAAATCACTGTACTTTTCATTGAAATTGATGGCATGGAATCCATTTGTTGTTTTACTTAGGCACTTATAAATCTGGGTTTTCAAAGCTTTCAAGGGGCACTGGCTTCCATCCATAGTTAAGCAATGATTGGTATCGCGAGCCTGGCCAACTGGTGGAATTTATAGGCACAGGGAACGCACCAAAATAATTTTTGTCCGTGGCCGTAGGACAACCGACCGAGGTCACTTCACTCCATGGACGATATAACATAACCAAGGCGAGTGCGTTAGGACGACTTTGAAAGTATGTTAACCTCATGTTCACCTTGCTAGTTAATGCAAATGGTTTTGAAGCACATCTTAATTGCGTCGGGTGATCGCCTTCATTTTCAACAACGATCGTCTGTATGCCTGAATCATCAATGGAATACAAAGAGGCACCATCGTCAACAAGAAGTGCTAGTTGATAGTTTCCTGCAGGCATTTTGTCTGACGGTTTAATTTTTGTGGTGATGTCTAATCCAAAAAATGCGTTTCGTTCGCTGATGCCAGGGAAGCCAAGACTAAACTCACGAGTTGGAATAAATATGTCGCTCAAAAATACTGTGCCCTTAAGGATGCCATCAGAAATATACTTTCCCGATGTATCCCAAAACGGAGCTCCGCTTTCGCTGGGATGAAAGTATACGTTAGCTTTAAGGCGTTTTTCGCAAATTTCGTCCTTTGGGTTTTTACTTAAAGGGTCGCAATTGGGCGCAAGTATTGAAAATTCTTTTTGTCGTGTACTTCTGCCGCCGGTTTTGTCAGTTATACGTATTATGAAAATATAATCTGAGTACGGTAGATCCTTGTACGTAATTTGCCTAACATCCGTACAATCGGCTGAATAAACTTGATTGTTAGTTTTCTTGTTAACAAGTTGGCACACTAGGCTGGAAACATCTTCTGGCTTTTTAATGGTGTAAGGTATCGTTGAATTTCGGCCAGTGTTTTGTGGTGTGCTAATCACGAGCTCAACACGATCATCTTCGACCGTAAAAGGAAAAGCAGGTGCTGACGATTTGCCATCATCACCTATCGCGGTTACATACACCTCGTAATCCGAATCATTCAATACACAACTCGCAACACGAACAACGAGGGTGTGCACATCGTGAGCTTGGCAAATAGTAGTACTGCCTTGCTTGACGACAAGCTCATAGGATGTAGCATTGATAGCTTCGGTCCATTGAAAAGTTGGAATACGGCCACCGCCTAATACAGAATCGATCATTGTATCCGCGTCTCCAGTAACTCCTGAAACAGCAAAGCCTCCAACGGGATGAGTGCCACCGGTTGGACTCCCTAAAACTCCATTGGAAGAATCGGGGTTTATTGGTGATTCATAAGTTAATTGCGCACAATTCTGAAAAAATAAAAGAGGTGGTAAAACGAAAGCCATCGCTATCATAGCTATTTTAAAAGAGCGAAGGACGAAGCGACTGTTTAAATACGAGCTTTCATACTTTATTTGAATTTTCAAAAGCACCTCTGTTGGGTTGGCCTTAAGAATGAGCTTAAGGAAGAAAGAGCTTAATTTCCATCGAATTTTAAGGCATGATTTAAACCGAGACGTCAGCCGGCCCGCTGAGTGTGTCGAAATGAGAAGGAAATATTGTATGAAAAATGCACTTAAAACACTGGCCGTGTTATCGTCGACTTTGATTCTATCAAATAGCTATGCCAATATAGTGGGTACGGATATACAGAATTTTAACCCCACAACAAATGGCTTAGATTTTGTTACAGTTCAATCGTCAGAAACCCTGCAACCAGGACTTGTGAACTTTGGATTCTTTTTGAATTATGCAGCAAACTCTTTAGCATACACTCAAAATATCAATGGTCAAATTATTGACCGCAGACCAGGTGACCGTATTTTAGGAATGGATTTAAATCTAGGACTGGGACTTACGGAAAAGTGGGATATTGGAATCAGTTTACCCGCAGTTGTGTCACAAGAGTTGAAAGAAACAACAGGCGTTGCCAAATATGATAGTCAAGGTCTTACAGAAATACGAGCCAATACCAAGTATCGATTTTGGGGTGACTCATCGAAAGGTATTGCCGCCGTTGTATCTGTTAATAATTCCTTGATAGGTGACAATGCCTTTACTGGCGCCGGTGCAGGTCCTACGATTAACTATGAACTGGTTGCAGATACAACCATTGCCGAAAAATTCGCAATAGCAGCCAATGTCGGTTACCGTCAAAGACGCCCTGGAACACAAATCGTAGGATTTCCCATCGAGCCATTTCAGAGTCAGTGGATTTATTCGTTGGCTGGAAACTATCGTGTGACGTCTATCGACACGAAAGTGATCGCGGAAATTTTTGCCAGTCGACCGGCCGAAAAGAACGTGAATTTTACCAGTAACCGCAGTCAAGAAACCTTAGAGAGCTTGATTGGCCTAAAACATGACTACACGCCTGCACTCGCTTTTCACGGAGGATTCGGTTCACAGCTACAAAAATCTGTGGCCAGTCCTGAGTGGCGAATTTATGTTGGTTTGAATTATGTATTTGGA
>Ga0075163_10009597_pt1 | contig 12698 bp, 13 predicted proteins | sample JI1023141ADNA_FD_71478 | JGI IMG/M metagenome (GOLD analysis project Ga0075163, IMG submission 71478) | Wastewater effluent complex algal communities from Wisconsin, to seasonally profile nutrient transformation and Carbon sequestration -... | ecosystem: Engineered > WWTP > Effluent > Algae...
CGATGATCGCGGCGGTCGCGGCGGGACTCGGATCGCCGGCGGTCAGATAGACGATCAGCGCGGCCCGGCCCTCGGCGGCCACCGTGGCCAGCCGCGCCCGCAGCCGCGCGGCGGTGGCGACGCCGCTCGCGCCGCCCTGGCCCGCGGCGGTCACAGCGTCACCCCCAGACGCTGCGCGACCGTGATCATGTCCTTGTCGCCGCGCCCGCTCAGGTTGACGACGATCGCAGCGTCGGGCCCTCGCCCGCGCGCGACCTCGGCCACCGCCGCCACCGCGTGGGCGGTCTCGAGCGCGCACAAGATCCCCTCGGTGCGAGCCAGGAGCTGCAGGCCCGCCAGGGCCTCGTCGTCGGTGCGGGCCAGGTAGCGCGCCCGCCCGACGTCGCGCCAGTGGGCGTGCTCGGGGCCCACCCCGGGGTAGTCGAGGCCGGCCGAGATCGAGTGGGCCTCGGCGATCTGTCCGACCCGGGCGTCATCGCCGTGGGTGAGGACGTAGGACTTCGAGCCGTGGAGGACCCCGACCCGCCCGGCGCCCAGGGTCGCGGCGTGGCGACCGCTGGCCACGCCATCGCCCGCGGCCTCGACGCCGACCAGCTCGACCCCCGGGTCGTCGACGAACCCGGCGAAGATCCCCGCCGCGTTGGAGCCGCCGCCGACACACGCGACCACCGCGTCAGGCAGTCGCCCCAGGGCCTCGAGGCACTGCGCCCGGGCCTCGACCCCGATCACGCCCTGCAGCTCGCGCACCATCCACGGATACGGGTGAGGCCCGGCCACCGAGCCGATCACGTAGAAGGTGTCGCCGACGTTGGTGACCCAATCGCGCAGCGCCTCGTTCATCGCGTCCTTGAGGGTCCGGGTGCCGCTCTCGACCGCGATCACCCGCGCGCCCAGGAGCTTCATGCGAAACACGTTGAGCGACTGGCGCGCCACGTCCTCGGCGCCCATGTACACGTCGCACGGCATGCCGAACAGCGCGGCCACGGTCGCGGTCGCGACGCCGTGCTGGCCGGCGCCGGTCTCGGCGATCAGCCGGCGCTTGCCCATGCGGCGCGCCAGGAGCGCCTGGCCGACGCAGTTGTTGATCTTGTGAGCGCCGGTGTGGTTCAGGTCCTCGCGCTTGAGCAAGACGGTGGCGCCGACCTCGGCGCCGAAGCGCTCGGCCCGGTACAAGCGCGACGGGCGCCCGACGTAGTCGGTCAGGAGCGCGCCGACCTCGGCGCCGAACCCGGCGTCGACCCGCGCGATCCGCCAGGCCGCCTCGAGCTCGGCCAGGGCCGGCATGAGCGTCTCGGCGACGTATTGACCGCCGAACTGGCCGAAGCGGCCGCGCGGTCCGGGATCGTGAGCGGTGGCGAGGATCATCGGACCGGAGTCTAGCCCCGACCGCGGGGCGCGGTAGCGTCGCCGCCATGCTGCTGGTCCGGATCGTCGCGCCGGTCGACACCGCCCCCAAGGTGCTGGCCTACCTCGAGGGCCTGCCTGAGGTGACCGATCTGGTCCACCTGCCCGGCGCCGGCCGGCGGCCGCCCGGCGATCTGATCCAGTGCACGCTCGCGGTGTCGAGTGGCTCGCCGGTGGTGACCGCGCTGGCCGAGCTCGGGGTCACCGCTCACGGCTCGATCACGCTCGATCGGCTCGACGCCGCGGTGTCGGCGGCCTCGGATCGCGCCGGCGCCGCGGCCGACGGCGCCACCGCCGACGCGGTGGTGTGGGAGGAGGTCGAGGATCGCGTCGCGACCATGGCCGAGCTGTCGGTCGCGTTCCTCACGTACATGATGGTGGCGACGGTGATCGCGGTGGTCGGCATCCTCACCGACTCGCTGGTGCTGATCGTCGGGGCGATGGTCGTCGGCCCGGAGTTCGGCCCCCTGGCCGCGCTGTGCGTGGGCCTGGTGCAGCGCAAGCCCAGCCTGGCGCGCCAGGGCCTGACCAGCCTCGCCCTCGGCTTCGCGGCCGCGATCGCCGCCGCGATCGTCGCCGCCTGGGCGTTCCGCGCCACCGGCCTGGCGCCCGCGGATCTCACCGCCAGCATGCACCCCGATACGCTGTTCATCTCGCGGCCCGACAGCTTCGCCGTGATCATCGCGGCCGCCGCCGGGGTCGCCGGCATGCTGTCGCTCACCACCGCGTCGTCGGGGACCTTGATCGGCGTCCTGATCTCGGTGACCACGATCCCGGCCGCCGCCAACGCCGGGGTCGCGGTCGCCTACGGCGCCGGCGCCGAGGTCCGGGGCGCCGCGGTGCAGCTCGCGCTCAACCTCGCGGTCATGGTGATCGCCGGGCTGGCGACGCTGGCGGTGCAACGCGCGGCGTTCACTCGTCGGGTCAGCCGCGCCCTCGATCGCGTCGCGCGCCTCACCGCCGGCCGCGGCTATCGCCGCAGGTAGCTGACCGAGCGGCGGGTGGCGTCGAGGAACTGGTGGAGCGCGAGGGGATCCTTGTCGCCCGGCGCGCGCTCGACGCCCGACGCGACGTCGACCGCCCACGGCCGCACGGCGGCGATCGCCGAGGCGACGTTCTTCGGGTTGAGGCCACCGGCCAGGACCACGCGATGACCGGCGGCGACCGCGGCCGCGGCCACGGTCCAGTCGATCGCGCGCCCGGTGCCACCGCGGGCCGGGCCGGCGGCGTCGAGGACGTAGGCGTCGGCGCCCGGCCAGGCCGCGATCGCCGCCAGATCGTCGGCGCTCGCGATCGGGATGGCCTTCCACACCGCCCGGCCGGTCGCGGCCACCGCGGCGCCGACCGCCGGCGGCTCGTCGCCGTGGAGCTGGATCACGTCGAGGCCAACCGCGTCGGCGATCGCGAGCAGGTCGTCGACCGGCTGATCGACGAAGACGCCGACCAGCCGGATGCCCGGACCAGCGGTGCGCGCGACCCGGGCCAGGGCCTTGCCCCGACGCAGATCGATCCCCCGCGGCGAGCCGGGCCAGAAGTTGAGGCCGAGGAAGGCCGCGCCCAGGTTGGCCGCGACGGCGGCGTCGTCGGGGCGAGTCACGCCGCAGATCTTGACGAGGGTCGTCATCGCGCCTCCTGTCGTAGGGCGGCCAGGGCGGCGCCAGGATCGGCGGCGCGCATCAAGGCCTCGCCGACCAGGACCGCGTGGGCGCCGGCCGCGCCCAGGGCGGCGACGTCGGCGCCGGTCTTCACCCCGCTCTCGCCGACCACCACCAGCTCGGGCGGCAGGCGCGCGGTCAGGCGCGCGGTCAGGCCCATGTCGATCGTCATCGTCCGCAGGTCGCGATGGTTGATGCCGAGGAGCGTCGGCGCGATCGCCAGGGCCCGCTCGGCCTCGGCCTCGTCGTGGACCTCGACCAGCGCGTCGAGCCCGAGCTCGCGGGCGCACGCCGCCAGCTCGGCCAGCAGGCGATCGGAGCAGGCCGCGACGATCAGCAGCACCGCGTCGGCGCCGGCGGCCCGGGCCTCGGCGATCTGGTAGGGGTCGATCACGAAGTCCTTGCGCAGGATCGGGACCGAGACCGCGGCGTGGACCGGCGCCAGGAAGCCGAGATCGCCGTCGAAGAACCGGCGATCGGTCAGGACCGAGAGCGCGGCCGCGCCGGCCGCGACATAGCCGCGCGCGATCGCCACCGGATCGGCGCCCGGCCGGATCGGGCCCGCCGACGGCGACGCCCGCTTGATCTCGGCCAGCACGCGGACCTCGCCGCCCGGCGGGCGGCGCAGGGCGGCGACCAGCGAGCGCGGCGCCGGCAGGGCGCGGGCCGCGGCCTCGAGCTCGGCCCACGACCGCGTCGCCCGGGCCGCCGCGACCTCGGCGACCTTGACCGCGAGGATGTCGGCCAGGACCTTCACGGCGCGCCTCGGCTGGCCGCGATCCACGCCTCGAGGGCGGCGGCGGCGCGCCCGGCGTCGAGGGCGGCGGCGGCCTGCGCGGCGCCGTCCTTGGGCGAGGTGGCCTGGCCGATCGCGACCAGCGCCAGCGCCGCGGTCATGAGCGCGGCCTTCCTCACCGCGCGGGTCGGCATCCCGCGATCGACGGCGTCGGCGCCGGTCAAGACCCGCCACAGGATCTGGGCGTTGGCCGCGGCGTCGCCGCCGGCCAGCTCGCGCGGATCGCCGCCGGCCAGCCCGAAGTCGGCCGGCACCATCGCGTACTCGCGCACGCCGTGACCGGTCCACTCGGCGACCCAGGTCATGCCGTTGACCGCCAGCTCATCGACGCCGCCGTCGCCGTGGACCACGAAGGCCCGCTCTGCGCCCAGCCGGCCGAGGGCCCGGGCCATCGGCGCGCACCACGCCTTGTCGAACACGCCGACCACCTGGTGGGCGACTCGCGCCGGGTTGGTCAGCGGCCCGAGGAGGTTGAACAACGTGCGGGTGCCGAGCTCGCGGCGCGGCCCGGCGGCGTGGCGGGTGGCGGCGTGGAAGACGGGCGCGAACGCGAAGCCGATGCCGGCCCGAGCCAGGCAGGCCTCGACCGCCGCCGGCGCGGCGTCGATCACCACGCCCAGGGCCTCGAGCACGTCGGCCGAGCCGGCCTTCGACGACACGGCGCGGTTGCCGTGCTTGGCGACCACCGCGCCGGCGCCAGCGGCGACGATCGCGCCCAGGGTCGACACGTTGACCATGCCCAGGCCGTCCCCGCCGGTGCCGCAGGTGTCGACGGCGCGCGCCGGATCGGGCACCGCCAGCGGCGCGGCCCGGGCCCGCATCGCGGTCGCGGCGCCGGCCAGCTCGTCGGCGGTCTCGCCCTTCATCCGCAGCGCCACCAGGAGCCCGCCGATCTGCGCCGGGGTCGCCGCGCCGTCCATGATCGCGCCGAACACCGCGGCGGTGTCGTCGAACCCCAGCTCGCGGCCGGCGATGACCTGGGCCAGCGCGGCCTTGATCGGATCGCTCACGCCGCACCTCCGGCCGCGGCCAGGAAGTTGGCCAGGAGCTGCTTGCCGGCGGTGGTCATGATCGACTCCGGGTGGAACTGCACGCCCTCGACCGGCGTCCTCGTGCCGGCCAGGGCCGCGACCCGCACCCCCATGATCTCGTCGTCCCAGGTCTTGGCGGTGACCTCGAGCGCGTCGGGCACGCTGTCAGGCGCGATCACCAACGAGTGGTAGCGGGTGGCGACGAACGGGTTGGCGACCCCGGCGAACAGGCCGCGCTCGTCGTGGAAGACCTTGGAGGTCTTGCCGTGCATGACCTGACGGGCGCGCACGATCCGCCCGCCGTAGACCTGGCCCAGGCACTGGTGGCCCAGGCACACGCCGAGGATCGGCACCTGCCCGGCGAACCGACGGATCACGTCCATCGAGATGCCGGCCTCGTTGGGCGTGCACGGCCCGGGCGAGATCACGATCTGGCGCGGCGCCATCGCGGCGATACCGTCGAGGGACAGCGCGTCGTTGCGCTCGACCACGACGTCGGCGCCGAGCTCGCCCAGGTACTGGGCCAGGTTGTAGGTGAACGAGTCGTAGTTGTCGATCAGCAGGAGCACGCGCGCACCTCGGAGTCGTCGAGTGACCGGAGCATCAGGCCGACTCCGCGGGCTGGGCCGCCATCGCCACCGCGCGCAGCACCGCGCGGGCCTTGTTCTGGGTCTCGTCCCACTCGCCGGTCGGCGTCGAGTCGGCGACCACCCCGGCGCCGGCCTGGACGTGGATCGTGTCGCCGATCGTGACCAGGGTCCGGATCGCGATCGCCAGGTCGAGGTTGCCGGTGTACGAGACGTAGCCGACCGCGCCGCCGTAGAGGCCGCGACGGGTCGGCTCGAGCTCGTCGATGATCTCCATCGCCCGGATCTTGGGCGCGCCCGACAGCGTCCCGGCCGGGAACGCCGCCGCCAGGACGTCGCGCCAGGTCTTGCCCGGGGCCAGCTCGCCCTCGACCTGGCTGACCAGGTGCATGACGTGGGAGTAGCGCTCGATCGCGAACTGCTCGGTGACGCGGACGGTCCCGGTGCGCGCGACGCGACCGACGTCGTTGCGGCCGAGGTCGATGAGCATCAGGTGCTCGGCGCGCTCCTTGGGATCGGCGGCCAGCTCGGCGGCCAGGGCGGCGTCGTCGTCGCGCGTCGCGCCGCGCCGCCGGGTGCCGGCGATCGGCCGCAGCGACACCACGCCGGCGTCGAGGCGGACCAGGGTCTCGGGCGAGGCCCCGGTGACCGTGGCCTCGGGGAACCGCAGGTGAAACATGTACGGCGACGGGTTGACCACCCGCAGCGAGCGGTAGACGTCGAACGGGTCGACGTCGCCGCGCGCGACGTCGAGGCGCTGGGACAGCACGACCTGGAAGGCATCGCCGGCGGCGACGTAGTCCTTGATCCGCCCGACCGCGTCCTCGAAGCCGGCCTGGCCGAAGGCCGAGCGCGCCGTCGGCAGCGGCGCATCGGGCGGCAGCGGCGCCATCGGCTTCATCGCCGGGCGCGGGCCGCGCAGGGTCCGGACGATCGCGTCGATCCGCGCGCACGCCCGGGCGTAGGCGGCCTCGGCGCGCTCGGGTCGCGCCACGTAGGGCGTCGCGACGATCTTCATCGTCTGCCGCAGGTTGTCGAAGATCACGACGGTGTCGGTGATCGCCATGCACAAGGTCGGCACGTCGATCCCGGGCTTGGGGCGGGCCGGCAGCTCCTCGAAGGCGCGCACGCAGTCGTAGGCGATCCAGCCGACCGCGCCGCCCCAGAACCGCGGCAAGCCGGGCGCGGGCGCCGGCCGCAGCTCGCCCATGACCTCGGCCAGCGCGGCGGCCGGATCCGGGGCCGGCCAGGCCGCGGTCCGCGCCGCGCCACCGCCGTCGACGTCGAACCAGGTGACCCGGGCCTCGCCGCCCTGACACACCAGGACCGCCCGCGGCGCGACACCGACGAAGGAGTAGGCCGCCCAGGTCGCGCCGCCGACCACCGACTCGAGGAGGAAGCTGTAGTCGCCGGCGCCCAGGGCGGCGTAGGCCGACACCGGGGTGTCGCCGTCGGCGCACAGCTCGCGGTAGACCGGGATCAGGTTGGCGGTCTGGGCCGCCTGCACGAAGCCGTCCCGGTCCGGATAGTACATGCGCCTTGTGTGTACACCGCGGGCCGCCGGCCGTCACCCGCCGGGCGCCCTCGGCTACCGTCGGCCCATGGTCGACCTCGCGATCCGCCGCTACCGCCCGGACGACGCCGCCGCGATCGCCGACCTGAGCCAGCGGTACTTCGCGCCCGACCCGGCCTGGACCCTGCGCATGGCGGAGACCCAGCTCACCACCGACGCCCTCGGCGGCGGCCGCCAGGTCTGGGTCGCGAGCCGCGGGGCTCGGGTGGTCGGCGTGGCCGGCTACGTGGTCGCGCCGCCCTGGCTGTACCTGTGGCCGGTCGCCGCCGAGGATCAGGCGAGCGCCGCCGCGGTCCTCGACGCCGCGCTGGCGTCCGGCCGCGGCCCTGGCCTCACCACCGCGCGGGTCAGCACGCGCACGGTCGAGCCGCACAAGCGGGCGGCGGTCCAGGCCCTCGGCTTCGCGCCGTCGATCGAGTTCCTCGCGCTGGCCCGCCCGGTCGCGCCCGCGCTGTCGGCGCCGGTCGTGACCGCCACCCCGCGGCGCGGCGCCGCGATCGATCGCGCGGCTACCCACGCCCTCCACGACGCGGCCTTCGTCGGCGTCTCCAACAGCGGGCCGACCAGCCCCGACGACTTCGCCGAGCTGCTCGACGGCGAGGACGCCTGGCCGACCGCCACCGCGGCCTGGCACGACGGCGACGGTCGTTGCGTCGGCTTCGTGATCGGCAAGCGCGCCGGCGCCGACGGCGTGATCGAGGCGATCGGCGTCGACGCCGCCTGGCGCGGCCGCGGCCTGGCCCAGGCCATGCTCGCCGACGTGATCGCGGTGGCGGCGCACGACGGCTGCGCGGCGGTGGTCGCGGTGATCGCCAGCGACAACGCGCCGTCGTTGGCGCTGCACCGGCGAGCCGGGTTCGTCGAGCGCGCCCGCAAGCAGCTCTGGGATCTCGCGTTGTGACCCGGACCGGGGCCGGGTAGATTGCGCCCGCCATGTCTGCCCCCTCGCCCGCCGCATCCCCTGTCCGCGCCGTCGATCCCGAGCTGGCCGAGCTGCTCGCCGCCGAGGAGGTGTTGCAGCGCGAGACCATCCGCCTGATCGCGTCGGAGAACTACGTGTCGTCGGCGGTCCTGGCCGCGACCGGCACCGTCCTCACCAACAAGTACTCCGAGGGCTACCCCGGCAAGCGCTACTACGAGGGCCAGGCCAACATCGATCGCATCGAGCAACTCTGCATCGATCGCGCCAAGGCGCTGTTCGGCGCCGACCACGCCAACGTCCAGCCGTACTCGGGCTCGCCGGCCAACCTCGCCGTGTACCTGGCGTTCTGCAAGCCGGGCGACACCGTCATGGGCCTGGGGCTGCCGGCCGGCGGTCACCTGACCCACGGCTGGAACGTGTCGATCTCGGGCCAATACTTCCGCGCTGTGCAGTACGGCGTCGCGCCCGACACCCACCGCATCGATCTCGACGCGGTGCGCGACCTGGCGCGCAAGGAGCGACCGCGCCTCCTGTTCGCCGGCGGCACCGCGATCCCGCGCACGATCGACTTCGCGGCCTTCGCCGAGATCGCCCGCGAGGTCGGCGCGATCTTCGTCGCCGACATCGCCCACATCGCCGGGCTGGTCGCGGCCGGGGTCCACCCGTCGCCGATCGCCTACGCCGACGTGGTGTCGTCGACGACCCACAAGACCCTGCGCGGCCCGCGCGGCGGCCTGCTCCTGTGCAAGGACGGCCACGCCAAGGCGATCGATCGCGCGGTCTTCCCCGGCCTGCAGGGCGGCCCGCACAACCACACCACCGCCGGCCTGGCGGTCGCGCTCAAGGAGGCGGCCACCGACGAGTTCCGTCGCTACGCCGCGCAGATCGTCGCCAACGCCCGGGCCCTGGCCGCGGCCCTGGTCGAGCGCGGCTTCGCCGTGATCACCGGCGGCACCGACAACCACCTGGTGCTGGTCGATGTGACGACCAAGGGCACCGCGGGCAAGCCCCTGGCCAAGGCCCTCGACGTCGCCGGCATCGTCTGCAACTACAACACCGTCCCCTTCGATCCGCGCAAGCCCTTCGATCCGTCGGGCATCCGCCTGGGCACGCCGGCGGTCACCAGCCGCGGCATGGGCGAGGCCGAGATGCGGCAGATCGCGGCCTGGATCGACGAGGTCGCGGCCGCCCCCGGCGACGCCGATCGGCTGGCGCGGATCCGCGGCGCGGTGCGCGAGCTGACCGCCGGCTTCCCGGCGCCCGGCCTCGCGGTGGCGTGACCGCTACGGGTTGGCCGCAGCCGGGCTGGCGCCGGCGAAGCCGAGGTAGAGGTAGAACAGGCCGTCCTTCTCGGTCGCGGTGCGCACCGTGCCCACGGCGATCGGCGCGCCGGGCTTGAAGCCGACCCGGATCTCGACACCGCCGGCGACCGCGGGTTGACCGCGCCGCGCCCGCCGGGCCTTGACCACCTTGGCCGCGACCCGGGCCAGCGGCCCGTCGAAGAAGCGGGTGTCGAGGGGCCGCCGCAGGTTGCGGCCGAGCTTGCGCACGCCGACCAGGGTCAAGACCACCTGGCCATCCTCGAGGCGTTGCTCGACGGAGAACGGCTGCGCCGCCATCAGGAACAGCTCGGCGCCGGCGTCGCCCGGGCGGTAGCCGATCCAGCCCAGGGTCGCGGCCGGCGGGACCACGCGCTTGGCGTCGGGCGACGGCCGACCGTCGGGGCTGACCCCGCCGTACTCGCCCTCGCGGTGGTGGGTGCCGTCGTCGCCCGGGCCGGGCGGCGTGGCGCGCGGCGCGGCCGGCTGAGCGGCGGCGGTGCCGGCCACGAGCGCGAGCGCGAGCGCGATGCGGGTGACTCGACCCATGGGCGGATCCTACGAGGCGGGGCCGCCGGGGGCAAACTTTGCGGTCACCGCGCCGGCGCCGGGTCGGTGACGACCAGCGGATCGATCGCCATCGCGCGGAACCGCGGGCGGACCTCGCCGACCGCGAACAGCGAGCCGGCGATCACCACCAGCCCGCCCAGCCCGACCGCGTCGCGCGCGCGGTCGACCGCGGCCTCGAGGTCGTCGGCGATCTCGACCAGCGCGCCCGCGGCTCGCGCGATCGCGGCCAGGGCCGGCGGCGCCATCGACCGCGGCTGGTCGTAGCGGCTGGCGATCACGACGTCGACCACGCCGACCAGGGGCGCGACGATCGCCGCCACGTCCTTGTCGGCCGAGACCGCCAGGACCAGGGCCCGCGGCCGCTCCGGCCGAGCCGCGATCGCGTTGGCCAGGGCGCGGGCGCCGTCGGGGTTGTGGGCGCCGTCGAGGAGCACGGTCGGCGCGGTCGCGACCACCTCGCAGCGACCGGGATGGACCGCGGCGGCGTAGCCCGCGGCGCGGACCTCGGGCGGCGCGGCGATCGCGCCGAGCGCGACCAGGGCGTCGACGATCGCGTCGGCGCACGCGGCGTTCTCGCGCTGGTGGGCGCCGGCCAGCGCGGTCGTCGGGGCCCGGGCCAGCGCGGCCGCGTCGACCACGTCCAGGGTCGCGACGCCGGCGGCGCGGGCGGCCGCGATCAGGATCGGCTGGGCGACCGGATCGCCGGCGGCGCCGACGATCGCGCGCTGCCCGGGCTTCCAGATCCCGGCCTTCTCGACGGCGATCGCCGCCACCGTGTCGCCCAGGTACTCCTGGTGATCGAGGGCGACCCCGGTGACCGCGGCGATCGGCGCGTCGACGGCGGTGGTGGCGTCGAGCCGTCCGCCCAGGCCGACCTCGAGGATCGTGACCGCGGGCGCGGCCGCGGCCAGGACCTCGAGCCCGATCGCGGTGACCTGCTCGAAGAAGGTAAGGTCGTCGCCACCGGCTGCGGCGACCCGGGCGTGGGCCTCGACCACCGCGGCCTCGTCGGCCAGGCGCCCGTCGACGGTGAAGCGCTCGCGCAGGCTGGCCAGGTGCGGCGAGGTGTAGACCCCGACCCGGGCGCCGGCGGCCCGCGCCACCGCCGCGACCAGGGCCGCCGTCGAGCCCTTGCCGTTGGTGCCGCCGACATGGACGATCGCGCCCAGGCGGCGCTCGGGGTGATCGAGCGCGGCGAGGATCGCGCGCATGCGGTCGAGGCCGAGCACGATCCCGGCCCGACGCGCCGCGAACAGGCGCGCCAGGACCCTAGGGTAGGTCGTCGTCACGATCGGCCGACGACGCCAGCTCGGCCTCGTCGACGGTGTCGCCGGCGTCGGGGCCGGGGGCGTGGGTGAACCACCGCAGGGCCCGGACCAGCGCGGCCTTGAGCTGGGTCCGCGGCACGACCTGATCGACCATGCCGTGCTCGAGGAGGAACTCCGAGCGCTGGAAGCCGGCCGGGAGCTGCTGCCGGATGGTCTGCTCGATCACCCGCGGCCCGGCGAAGCCGATCAGGGCGTCGGGCTCGGCGAGGATGATGTCGCCGAGCATCGCGATCGAGGCCGCGACCCCGCCGGTGGTCGGATGCAAGAGGACCGCGATGTACGGCACCCGGGCCTCGCGCAGGCGCGAGCGCGCCGCCGAGGTCTTGGCCATCTGCATGAGGGACAAGACGCCCTCCTGCATGCGCGCGCCGCCCGAGGCCGCGAACAGGATCGCCGGGCGCCGGTGGGCCAGGGCGCGCTCGAACTGTCGGGTGATCTTCTCGCCCACCACCGAGCCCATCGAACCGCCCATGAACTCGAAGACGAAGAAGCCGACCTCGACCGGGATCCCGCCGACCGTGCCCGTCCCGGCGCGGTAGGCGTCGCCGGCGCCGACCTTCTTGGTCGTCGACTTGATCTGGTCGGTGTACTTCTTGCCGTCGACCCGGAAGCCCAGCGGATCGGAGCTCTCCAGGCCGAGGTCATGCTCGGTCCAGGGCGCGTCGAGGATCATCTCGATGCGCTCGGAGGTGCTCATCCGCAGGTGGTGGCCACACGAGGTGCACACCCGCAGGTTGGCGACCAGCTCGCTCTCGTAGATGGTCGCGGCGCACTTCTCGCACTTGTGCCAGATCCCTTTCGGGACCGACTTCTTGGGCTCGGCTTCGAGCCCACCGGTGCGGGACCACCAGGCCATGGGACGGCGTAGATACCCAAACCCGGTGGCCACCGCAAGCGGGCTGGCCGCCCCACCGCGAGATCATCGCCCCCCGGTTCTGCGTGCAACCCCCGACAATCCCGAGGTATTGGCGCCGCTGCGCCGCGATGAGCCCCAAACGGCTCGCAGATTCTCGCCGAGTCTGCTACGTAACGGCCACTCGGGCGCTCCGCCAGCCGTCCGTGACGTTTGCCTGGCCCGGTACGCCCTCGCGAGGTTTGCGATGTCTGCGTCTATCCTCATCATCAACGAAATCGAGAGCGAGCGTGAGGAGATCAGCCGGGCCCTCGACGCCGAGGGGTTCCGGGTCGTGCAGGCGGCCTCGGCCACGGCCGCGGTCCGCGAGATCTGGGAAGGGTCGTTCATCGCCGCGGTGATCCCGACGCTCCTGACCGGCACCAGCTCGACCGCCCTCACCCAGCAGCTCAGCCAGATGGCCCCCGAGCTCGAGACCGTGATCTACGGCAAGAACGACGACCTGCCGCGACTGGTCCGCAAGCTCTGCGAGATCCGCGACGGCGTCGCGGCGGCGTAGGGGCTTTTCGAGAAACCGGAAGGTTTCTCGAAAATGCCCTTGCGTAGTATTTGGAGGGTTTTTCGAAAAAACCCTCCCCCCGTCCGCGGAGCGGACGGGGC
>Ga0075163_10009598_pt1 | contig 12697 bp, 13 predicted proteins | sample JI1023141ADNA_FD_71478 | JGI IMG/M metagenome (GOLD analysis project Ga0075163, IMG submission 71478) | Wastewater effluent complex algal communities from Wisconsin, to seasonally profile nutrient transformation and Carbon sequestration -... | ecosystem: Engineered > WWTP > Effluent > Algae...
GCACGTCCTCGAAGCCCATGTCGGTCAGCAGCGAGAGCATCTTGGGGCCGATGCTGAGGTCCATCCCCAGGCTGGCGAGCATCTTCAGCGTCTGCGCGTAGGTCCAGCTCACGGATTCGTGGCGCGGGTAGCCGTAGTTGTGGCTCATCATCTCGTTGGTGAGGTACACGCGCCCGCCGGGCCGACAGATGCGCATCAGCTCGCGCAGGATCAGCTCCGGCTGGTCGAAGATCTGCAGCGACAGCCGCGACGTCACGAAGTCGAAGGTGTTGGCGCTGAGGAACAGGTTGGCCGCGTCGCCGTACTGGTACTCGATGTCCGAGATGCCGAACTCCTTGGCCATCTGGATCGCGTACTGGAGGAACGGCCGCGAGTGGTCGACCGCGACGATGATCTCCGGGCGAAACTCCTTGTGCAGCAGCACCGCGAAGTCGCCGATCCCGCAGCAGATGTCCGCGACCCGCATGCCGCGGCGCAGCCCGTGGCGGCGCAGCAGCTCGCGCTCGTGCTCCCACACGATGTTGGTCTGCGTGCGCAGCACGGGGATCAGCTGGTCGTTCTCGATCACGCCCTGACCGGGGTAGAACGCGCGGTCGTACTGCTCGACGATCGTGTTGGGGAACAGCTCCGTCAGCAGGCCGAAGCGGATCGGCGCCCACGGGACCACGCTCGAGATCACCAGCTTGAGCCGCAGCTCCGGGTGCGCGCGCTGGCAGTGGGCGAGGAACCGCGCCAGCTCGACGAAGCCGACGTGGTTGCAGTAGCGCAGGCGCTTGAGGTTCAGGTACAGCGTGCCGCGCACCGCCGCCGCGGCCTCGTCGAGGCACGCGCGCGCCGCGGCGAACTCGTCCGGGCCGCGCGGGCGCAGCGAGCCCTCGAGCGCGACCTCCTGGTTGTTCTCGTGGTAACGGATCGCGTGGGACTGGACGCTGGCCATGGACCACTCACGGCTCGTGCGGCTCGTGCGGGACGATCATGCGCAGCACGAGGCCGCCGCCCGCCTCGCGCAGCCCGAGCCCGATGCCGTGGAGGGCGACCAGCTCGAGCAGGCCGATGTCTGCGCCTGCGCCTGCGGCCTCCGTCCCCGCGGCGCCGCCCTCGATCTGCGCCGCGAAGCCGCGCCGGTACGCGCCGGCGCCGTCCGGCTCGCCCGCCGCGCGCACGCTCCTGCGCAGCAGCTCGCCGCCGTCCGGCAGGGCCGGCACCGCGAACTCGACCTCGAGCCGGTCCGCGCCGCGCAGCACGGTGACGACGAGCTCGCCGGCCGCCGGCTCGCCGCGCACGACCAGCTCGAGCACCTCGTTGAGGTACGTCGACAGCCGCGTCGTCAGCTGCTCGGGGTCGAAGCGGTCCGACGCGGCGAAGCGGGCCAGGTAGTCGGCGACCTGCTGGCAGTGCCCCCAGTCGTCCGTCAGGCCCTGGACCGAGAGCGACGCGCTGATCACGGGGCCGATCACGGGGCCGACCTCGGAGCCGACCGCGGAGCTCGTCGCGGGCGACGCCGCGGCCTCGGGCGCGGGCGCGGGCGCGGGCGGGGGAAGCGAGGTGTCATGCGACATGGGCGGCCGGATTGCGGGAGGCGCGGGCTTCTACCAATACCGGAATCGGCCGGGCGCGCCAAGGTGCGGATGCGCGCCGGGCCGGCGTGAACCCGCGTACGCGCGCGTGCAGGGGCGCTGGCGCGGCGGACGCTCGGAAAGGAGCGGGCCGACGCGGCCGCAGGCTCGGCGTCGGTCGCCGGTCGTGACGAGCGTGCCAGGTGTCTTTTGGGACAGGTTCATGCCGACCTTGCCAAGACTCGGAGGTGTGTGTGACCTTGGCGACACCGAGGCCGGGCGGCGGGTGGAGCCGCGACATGATTTTCGAAGATCGCTACAAGATCATCCTGTCGGCGTGTCAGGATCTGCGCCGACGTCGCGAGCAATTGGTCGGCCCGGTCATCGCCGGGCAGCTGCTCGGCGCCGTCGATGTCGACGTCCCGAGCGATCGCCTGCTGTCGCACATCGTCGCGGAGGCGCTGCTGCGCCGGCTCGACCGCGACCTGCTCGCCGGCAAGAACATCTACCTGCAGCCCCTCGAGATCGCGCAGATCGACCTGTTCGACCTGGTCCGTCGGACCATCCCGCAGATCCCCCAGAGCTACGCGGTCGCCAACGGCCACCTCGCCGCGGCGCTGCGCGAGCTCGAGTCCGCCGCGCTGCTCGAGATCGGCGCCGGCAAGGGCGCGCAGGTCCTCGCGCTGCTGCGCGCGCTGGCGGCCGCGCCCGGGCGCCTGCGCCGGCTGCGGGTCGTCGCGCTCGACCCCGGCGCGCAGTCCCTCGCCGAGGCCCAGGCGGCGATCGAGGCGCTCGCGCCGACGCTGCCGTTCGCGGTCGAGGTCCGCACGATCCGGGCGTTGGTGGAATGCTGCGATCCGGCGCTGCTGCGCGCGGCGGTCGAGGGCGTCGAGGGCGTGACGATCAACGCCGCCTACGCGCTGCACCACACCACCCACGCCGCGTCCGACCAGGAGCTGCGCACCCGCCTGCTGCGCGAGCTCGCCGCGCTGCGCCCGCGGATGTTCACGCTGATCGAGCCCAACGCCAACCATGACACCGAGCTGCTGACGCGCCGCGTACACAGCTGCTGGGAGCACTTCGGCACCGTCTTCGACCTCGTCGACCAGAGCGACGCGACGCCGCTGGAGAAGCTCGCGGTCAAGCGCCTGTTCTTCGGCCGCGAGGTCCGCGACATCCTCGGGACCAGCGACGCGTTCCGCTGCGAGCGCCACGAGCCCTACGAGTCGTGGCTGCTGCGCCTGACCAAGGCCGGCCTGCGCCCGGCGCCCGCGATCGCGTCGGAGATCGCGCTGCCCGACTACTGCTGGACGATCGTCCGCGACGGGCTCGTGCGCCTCGGCTACCGCGGGGTCCCGCTGATCGCGGTGTTCGCCTACCGCTGCCCGGGGGCGCCGTGACCGACCCCGAGCCGATGGTCCACGGCACGCTGATGGCCGGCTTCGCCCAGGCCTGCATCAACCTCAACATCGTCGCCGGCCCCGGCGCCGCCGAGCTGCTCGCCGACCTCGACGTCGGCCGCTGGTACCCGCTGCGCCGGTGGTTCCAGCTCGAGCAGATGATCGGCGCGACCTACCAGCACGTCGACCCGATCCGGCTCAAGCTCGGCATCGAGATGATGACCCTGTGGTACCACCGCGGCCCCGGTCGCGACATCATCCGTCGCGGCGTCGACTTCCTGCACTTCCAGACCGGCAGCACCGGCATCGTCAGCGTCATCCGCGGGCCCCGCGAGCTGGTCGGCTCGTTCGACCTGCGGGAGTTCGACGCCGCCGCCGGCCGCGCCGTGATCCACTCGACGACCCCGTTTCACCGCAAGATCGAGAGCGGGGTGCTGATCGGCGGCCTGCTCGCCCCCGGCGACCTCGACTTCGTCGACGTGCATAATGACGGCGACCCCGACCTGCTGGTCGTCGATTTCCACTGACGAGACCCCCCGCGAAAGCGCCGCCGCGAAAGGCCGCTCATGCCCCGGTTCGTGCCCACGTTGGAAGATGTCCTCGAGCAAGGCGACGCCGCGCGGGTCCACGAGCTGCCCCGCGAGGCGCTCGAGCGGCTGTTCTGGAAGTACCAGGGTCTGCGCAAGCAGGTCGAGCGCGACACGGCCTTCTGGCAGGCGACCAACGAGACGCTCAAGACCGCGTACGACCGCCTCGACGAGCAGGAGCGCGAGCTGGCCCGCGCCTACCAGACGATCCGCCAGGACCTCGAGATCGCCCAGCAGGTCCAGCACGCGCTGCTGCCCAAGCAGTTCCCCGACATGCTCGCGCAGCTCGACCTCGCGGTGCACCACAAGCAGCTCACCGAGGTCGGCGGCGACTACTACGACTTCTTTCGCACCCGCGACGGCAACTACGCGATCGGCCTGTTCGACATCTCCGGCCACGGCGTCTCCGCCGCGCTGATCATGGCGTTCCTCAAGGCCCAGTTCATGCAGACGATGGAGCAGGCGGCGCGCCCGAAGGAGATCGTCGAGTGGGTCAACCAGGCGTCGCTCGGGTTCCTGCGCGAGGTCCGGCGCTATGCCACGGTCAATTTCGTGGTTTTCGGCGAGCGCGCGATAAGATACGTTTGCGGCGGAGGATACGGCGTCCTCGTGCGCAGCGGCGAGATCCACACCTTCAGCAAGGGCGACCCGTTCATTGGTCTGAGGCGCCGTCCCTACACGGAGTTCGAGCTCGCCTTCGAGTCCGACGACCTGCTGGCGATGTACACCGACGGCCTCGTCGAGGCCAAGAACGCCGCCGGCGAGGACTACAGCACGCGCCGCCTCAACGCGCTGATCCAGCGCCACGCGAGCGAGCCGGTCGGCGACATCGTGCGCCGCTGCGTCGACGACTATCACGCGTTTCGCCGCTCCGACACCGACGACGTGACGCTGATCGTGCTGCGGAGGCGCGCGCGGTGAGCGAGCGCGGCGTCGACGGGCCCGGGAGCTCGGGGAGCTGGAGCGGCCTCAGCATCGCCGCGACCACCAACATCGGCGTGTCCGTGACCGTCGCGCCGATCGGCGACATCCGCGGCAACCTCGCGACCCTGCTCGGCCAGACGCTGCTCGACCTGCTCGGGATGTTCTACCCGCCCGCGCTCGGCAAGAAGGTCAACGTCGCCGTCACCGAGCTGATCCAGAACGTCATGGCCAACGTCCTCGACGAGGACAGCGCGCTCGGCCTCGACCTCCGCGTCGACGCCGACGCGCTCGTCGTCCGCGTCCGCAACAAGGCGACCCGCGCCCAGTTCGAGGCGGTCCGCGCCCGCGTCGACGCGCTCGCCGGCTGCCCCGACCCCAAGCGGCTGTTCACCGACACGCTGCGCGCGCGCCGGCAGGACGGGCTCGGCGGCGGCCTCGGCCTCATGCGCCTGGTCGCCGAGAACCGCTTCCGCCTGGCCGTGAGCTACGAGCAGGAGCACCTGACGATGCAGGCGGCCTTCCCCCTGCTGCGAGGTACGCCATGAATGTGCTCACCTACGGCGAGATCATGGACTGCGGCGTCAGCGTGTTCAGCTGCGTCGTGCGCGAGGACGCGGGCTCGCTGTTCGTCAGCTTCACCGGGGTGGTCCGCGTCGACAACCCCGCGCGCCACCTCGGCGAGCTGCTCGCCGACCTGCGCCAGGCGCTCCCGGCCCGCGCGATCGTCCGCACGGTGATCGACTTCACCGAGCTCGAGTTCTGCAACTCGAACGGCTTCTACATCATCATGGACATCATCGAGATGGTCTACGCGGCGGCGACCGGGCCGGTGCTGATCCGCCGGCTCGAGGAGGACGACTGGCAGCAGGAGACCCTGCCGATCCTGCTCAACCTCGACGAGGCCGAGGTCGCCGCCCGCACCAACTTCGAGGAAGTGCGCGAGATCTAGCCCCGAGATTTTCAGTCATGTTCGACCTGCGCAAATTGCTGACCCCGTGGATCCTTCGCGTCGAGGCCGACGGCCGGCTCACCCCCGCCGACGAGCCGACCGCCGCGGCGCTGCGCGACGGCTCGCTGACGCCGCCGGACCCCGACGCCTTGGCGAACGACGGAGCAGCGTCGGACGGCGGAGCGTGGCGCGCGCTGACGCTGCCGGGCGGCGAGCGCGTGGTCGTCGGGGCGGCGCTGCAGGGCGACGAGGCGATCGCCCGCCAGCTCGCCGGCCTGTCGCTGCAGGGCAAGCAGGTGCTGCTCAACGTGCTCCCGCCGGCGGTCAGCGAGCGCCTCGCCGAGGCGCGCGCGCTCCAGCCCAAGGCCTACCGCGAGTCGACGATCGTGTTCATCGACGCGGTCCAGTTCTCGCGGCTCGCCGCGCGCGTCGACCCGGTCAGCTGCCTCAAGCAGCTCGACTTCTACTTCTCGCTGTTCGACCAGATCACGTCGGCGTTCGGGATGGAGAAGGTGACGACGATCGGCGACGCGTACATGGGCGTCGCCGGGGTCCCGCAGCGCCGGGCCGCGCACGCGGTCGACGCGACGCTCGCCGCGCTGCGCGTCACCCAGGCCGTCGCGGCCCGCCCGGGCCCGATCGTCGACGAGTGGGAGTGGAGCTTCCGCGTCGGCCTGCACTCGGGCCCGTGCATCTCGGGGATCATCGGCGCGCGCCGCAAGGTCTTCGACCTGTGGGGCGACACCGTCAGCATCGCCGCGCACGTGCAGCGCGTCGGCCGGCCCGACACCGTGTCGGTCAGCGGCGCGACCGCCCAGCTGATCGAGCCGTTCTTCGCGCTGCAATTCGACGGCACGACCGTGGTCCGCAACGCCGGCGAGGTCGAGATCCACGTCGTCCGCGGGATCCGCCCGGAGCTGCGCGCGGACGCCGGGCCCGGGCTCGTCAACGAGGCGTTCCACGAGCGCTACCTCGCCGCGTTCGGCACCGCCTGCCCCGACGCTGCCTGGCGCGCCCAGGCGGCCGAGCAGGAGCTGCTGGGCGCGCTCTGACGGCCCGCGCCGGCCGCGGACCCGCGGTCGCTGCTCTCGCCGCTCTCGCCGCTCACCGCGATCGCCGGCGCGCGGACACCCGTCCGTGCCGCGGTCGCGTCGGGGCCGGCCCGGCGCGCAGGCGAGCGCACGCGTCCGGGCCGGCCGTGGCCGCGCGTGAGGGGCTGGACGGGCGCGGGGGGTCTGGCGCGTCTCGCCGGGTCGCGCTATCTCCATCGATGGTGGCCGAGCTGAGCACGAGACGGCAGCGCATCCTGTTCGCGCTGTGTCGCGAGTACATCCTCCACGGGCGGCCGGTCGCGTCCGCGGGGCTGACCCAGCACCTCGACTGCTCGTCGGCGACGATCCGCAACGAGCTCGCGGCGCTCGAGGAGCAGCGCCTGCTGTACCAGCCGCACCACTCGGCCGGGCGCCTGCCGACCGCCGCCGGCATGCGCCTGTATGTAAGATCTCTCGGCGCCCTGCCGCCGCTGCGCCCCGAGGTCCGGCGCGCCGTCGACGTGTCCTTCAGCGACGTCGCCCACGGCCCCGACGGCATGCGCGCCGCGGTCCGCGTGCTCAGCGAGCTGGTCGGCTGCGTCGCGGTCACCTTCGTCGGCGAGGGCCGCCGCGGCGTGATGCGCCAGGTCGACCTCGTCCCGGTCCAGGGCCGCCGCGCGCTGGTCGTGGTCGGCCTCGACGACGGCGCCACGTCGATGCACCCGGTCACCCTCGACGCCCGCTTCGCCGCCGACCCCTCGGGCAGCGCGCTGCTGCGCCTGCAGGAGCGGCTGCGCGGGCTGTGCATCGGCAAGACGCTGGCCGAGGCGCGCGGCGACCTGACGCGGCTGTGGACCGAGCAGGAGGCGCGCCTCGATCGCCTGCTCGCGGAGAGCCTGCGCCTCGGTCTGTGGCTGTGCACGGCCGCCGCGCTCGACCCGCTGTGGGTGCAGATCGCCGGGCAGCGGCTGCTCGCCGGTCAGAGCGGGCAGACCCTCGCGCAGATCCTGACCCTGTTCGACGATTATCACGGCCTCGCGGAGCTGCTGTGTCAGCTGCTGCCGGAGCGGGCCGGCCTGCCGCGCGCGGAGATCCACGTCGGCGCCGAGCTGCCCGCGACCCTGGCCGCGCCGGAGGGGGAGGGGGCCGCCGAGTCCTGCATCCTCTCGGGCCTGACCCTGGTCGGCTGCCGCGTCCAGCCCGGCGACGACGACGGCCACAAGACCGCCGGCGTGGCCCTCCTCGGCCCCGATCGCATGGATTACGAGGCCGTGATTCCTCTGGTAGAGTACGCCGCCCAGGCGCTGGCTGCGCGTAGCCACGCGCCGGCGCGCACAGGCGAGTGATTCGTCACGACGGCCTTGCGCGCCTCCTGCCGGATCGCCAAGAACGGAGTCGCATGAGCCAAGCCACCCCAGAGAACGCCCCCGACCCGAACGCCGACGAGCTGGACGACGGCCCGGCGGGTCCGACGGACGCCGAGAAGCTCGCCCAGGCCGAACAGGACGCCGCCTCCCTGAAGGACAAGTGGCTCCGCGCCGTGGCCGAGCTCGAGAACTTCAAGAAGCGGACCCGCCGGGAGATCGACGACGCCGTGTTCCGCGCCCGCCAGGACCTCCTGGTCCGCTTCTTCCCGACGGCGGACAACCTCGACCGCGCGCTCGAGCTCGCCCGCGGCAACGAGCAGCTGTTCAAGGGCATCCAGATGGTCGCCCACGAGTTTCGCGGCGCGCTGTCCCACTTCGGCATCGAGGCCGTCCCGACCATCGGCCACACCTTCGACCCCGCGATCCACGAGGCGCTGCAGCAGGTCGACTCGCAGGAGCACCCGCCCGGCACCGTCACCCTGGAGTACGAGAAGGGCTACCGCCAGGGCGACCGCCTGCTGCGCCCCGCCCGCGTCGTGATCGCCGGCCCCGGCTCGACTGGCGGCTCCGACGGCAAGGCCGGCCCCGCCGCGTGAGCTCCGGAGCGGCGATGGGCAGCCCTGACGCGCCCGCGGCCCGCACCCGCGCCGGTCCGATCCTCGGCATCGACCTCGGCACCACCAACTCGTGCGCCGCCGTGCTCGACGGCGGCGAGCCGCGCGTGCTCGCCAACGCCGAGGGCAGCCGGACGACCCCGAGCGTCGTCGCCTTCCTCGGCGACGAGATCCTCGTCGGCGAGGCCGCGCGCCACCACGCCGGCAAGGAGCCGACCGCCGTCGTGTCCGCGGCCAAGCGCCTGATCGGCCGCAAGTTCGCCGACGTCGCCGACCTGCGGCGCACGCTGCCGTACACCGTCGTCGCCGCCGACAACGGCGACGCGTGGGTCGAGGTCCGCGGCCGTCGGCGCTCGCCGAGCCAGGTCGCCGCCTACGTGCTCTCGAGCCTGCGCGACGCCGCCGCCGACGCGCTCGGCGAGCCGATCACCCGCGCGATCATCACCGTCCCCGCGTACTTCGACGACGCCCAGCGCCAGGCCACCCGCGACGCCGGGGCGATCGCCGGCCTGCGCGTCGAGCGGATCCTCAGCGAGCCGACCGCCGCCGCGCTGGCCTACGGACTACATGACCGAAAGGACAGGTCGCCGCGCACCGTCGCCGTCTACGACCTCGGTGGCGGCACCTTCGACGTCTCGATCCTCGAGCTGCGCAGCGGCGCCTTCGAGGTCCTGGCGACCGCGGGCGACTCGATGCTCGGCGGCGAGGACTTCGACAGCGCCGTCGTCGACCACCTCGCCGCGCAGTTCCTCCGCCAGCACGGCGTCGACCTGCGCCGCGACCACCTCGCCCTCGTGCGCCTGCGCGACGCCGCCCAGAAGGCCAAGCACGAGCTGAGCTGGACGCTCTCGACCGAGCTGCACCTGCCGTTCATCGCCGCGGTCGACGACCACCCGCTGCACCTCGCGGCCACGCTGTCGCGGCGCGAGCTCGAGCAGCTGACGCGCCCGCTGATCGCCCGCACGCTCGGGCCGTGCCGCCGCGTCCTCGCCGACGCCGGCCTGCGCCCCGCCGAGATCGAGGAGGTCGTGCTCGTCGGCGGCCAGACGCGCATGCCCGCGGTCGTCGAGGCCGTCGGCGAGTTCTTCGGCCGGGCCCCGAGCGCCGCCCCCAACCCCGACGAGGTCGTGGCGATCGGCGCGGCGATCCAGGGCGCCGTGCTCGCCGGCGAATTGCGCGACCTCGTGCTCCTCGACGTGGTCCCGCTGAGCATCGGCGTCGAGACCCAGGGCGGCGTGTTCTCGGTGCTGATCCCGCGCAACACGCCGATCCCCGCGCGCCGCACCGAGATCTTCAGCACCAGCCTCGACAACCAGTCGATCGTGCACGTGCACGTGCTCCAGGGCCTGCGCGAGATGGCCGAGGACAACCGCAGCCTCGCCCGCCTGCAGCTGACGGAGATCCCGCCGGCCCCGCGCGGCGCCCCGCAGATCCAGGTCCGCTTCGAGCTCGACGCCGACGCGATCCTGCGCGTCTCGGCGCGCGAGCTGGCCAGCGGCAAGGAGGCCGCCGTCGTCACCGAGCCCGCCTCCGGCCTGACCCGCGCCGAGGTCGAGGCGCTCGCGCAGGAGGCCGCCGTCGCCAAGCAGGCCGACCTCTCGCGCCGCGCCGCGGTCGAGCACAGAAACCGCGCCGAGACCCTCGCGTACGCGTGCGAGCGGGCGCTCGCCAGCTACGGCGCGGGCCTCCCCGACGCCGTGCGCAGCGCCGTCGAGCGCGACCTGACCGCGCTGCGCGCCCTCCTCACCGAGCACGCCGACCCCGCGGCGCTGCAGCCCGCCTTCTTGACGCTGGAGCGATCCTCGCGCCAGATCTACGCCGCGATGCTCGGCGACTCCACGCCGGCCCTCGACTAGCATGACCTACCAAGACCACTACGCGGTCCTCGGCGTGAGCCACAGCGCCTCTCAGGACGAGATCAAGAGCGCCTACCGGCGCCTCGCCCTGGCCACGCACCCCGACCGCCACCCCGACGACCCCGACGCGGAGGCCCGCTTCCGCGCGATCTCCAGCGCCTACGCCGTGCTCAGCGACCCCGCCCAGCGCGCCCGCTACGACACCCAGCGCCTGCTCCCGGAGGCGCTGATCGGCGGGGGCGGGCAGGGCGTCACGCTCGCGACCGCCAAGGAGTTCTTCTCCGCGGTCGTCGGCGACGTGTTCGGCCGCCAGCGCCGCGAGCGTCGCCGCGGCCGCGACATCCGCTACACCCTGACGGTCGACCTCGCCCAGGCCGTCCTCGGCGGCGAACACGAGATCAACTTCGAGGGCGCCGGCCCGTGCAGCACCTGCAACGGCTCCGGCGCGCGCCCCGGCGGCCGCCCCCCGATCACCTGCCCGCTGTGCCAGGGCCGCGGCGAGGTCAAGGGCGAGGGCTTCCTCAGCCGCTACTCCGCGTGCGGCCGCTGCGGCGGCGTCGGCATGGTCCAGCAGGACGCCTGCAGCGCCTGCAGCGGCCGCGGCTCGCGGCGCGAGAAGCGGGCCTTCCAGGTCAAGCTCCCGCCCGGCACCGAGTCGGGCGCCGAGCGCGTCGTCGAGGGCCAGGGCGAGCCCGGCCAGTTCGGCGGCGTCCCCGGCCACCTGCGCATCACCGTCAACGTGCGCCCGCACCCGTGGCTGCGCCGCGACGGCCAGGACATCGTCGGCGAGCTCTACGTCAGCGTGACCGAGGCGGCCCGCGGCGGCCGCGTCCCGACGCCGACCTTGACCGGCACCGCGATGGTCGAGATCCCCGCCGGGGTCGCCACCGGCGCCAAGCTGCGGCTGCGCGGCAAGGGCGTGCCCGCCGCGAGCGGCCGCGCCGGCGACCAGATCGTCAGCGTCGTCATCGAGACCCCGAAGCTCACCAGCCCCTCCGGCGCCCCCGCGACCAACCTCTCGAGCGCCCTCGACGCCCTCGAGCGCGCCGTCGAGGCCGACCCGCAGGTGCTCCCGCGCCGCGCCGCGCAGCGCGGCTGATCCCGCCGCCCGACCTCGCCGCCGAGCTCGCGGATCTCGCCCGACAAAGCGCTGGCGCGGGCCCGGCCTTTGCGGCATGGTCACCGCGCCTCGCGTGGAGTGCGGCGGACATGGCCGCGGACGTCACAAAGCAACTGCAGGAGCTCGAACAGCTGGCCCAGACCCTCGGCGTGCGCGTCTGCTACGACGCCATGACGGGCCTGAGCTCGGGCAGCGGCGGCCTGTGCAAGGTCCGCGGCGAGTGGCGCATCATCATGGACAAACGCCTCAAGGCGATCGAGCGCCTGCAGGTGATCAGCGACGCGCTGCGCTCGCGCTTCGACACCGAGGCCCACTTCGTGTCGCCGCAGGTGCGCACGCTGCTGTCGCCGTCGTGAGTCGTCCGTCGCCATGAGCGTACCGACCTGACCGAAAGGCCAGGTCACTCGTCGGCCCGGTCGGCGGCTCGCGGCTCGCCGCGGCTCAGGGCCGCAGGAGATCGGCCAGCGTGGGATCTCCCGCGAGCAGCGCCTCGACCTCGGCCTCGATCGACCGCCAGACCGCGGGGTCGGCCCCGGGCGGGGCCTGGGCGCGGACGACCGCCGCGATGAGCCGGGTTCGGGCGGCCTCAGCGTCGATCGCGCCCGTCGCCAGCGCCTCGGTCAACGCGGCCAGCGGATCGACGGCGCCGGCCCCCTCCACGGGTGCTGCGGCCTCCGCTGCGGCCGCGCCGTCGACCGCCTCGGGGGCCGCCACGGCCTCGGGCCGGCTCGCGGCCGTCGCTGGGCCCACGCCGCCGAGCCCGGGCAGCGTGGTGGTGTCGCTTGGATCGTCGTCGTGCGCTCCCATGGTCCCCTCCCTCGCACCATAACATCGGCCGCCGCGGGGGGATCGTTGCACGCGCGCCGGGACAAACATCGCATCCCCCTCGCGGCGCCCGCCTGCCGGTGGCCACGGCGTTCGCCGGCAGCCCGGGGACAAACCCGCGCCGCCCGCGAGCAGTCCCGGCCGCGCCCACGCGGTGCACGGCCCCCGAAGGTCGGACCAAACGACGAGGACATTGACTTTTGCACGGCTTCGGGCTCACATGGTGCGGCCCTGCGCCCCCGTGTGCACGGGACGGAGTTCCTGTTGAATCAGATCACCCAATTCGGCCCTTACAAGCTGATCGAGCGCATCAGCGTGGGTGGCATGGCCGAGGTGTACAAGGCCACGGAGCACGGCGTCGAGGGCTTCGAGCGGACCGTCGCCGTCAAGCGGATCTTGCCCCACATCGCGGAGGACGACGAGTTCATCACGATGTTCAAGGACGAGGCCAAGATCGCCGGCCAGCTC
>Ga0075163_10009600_pt1 | contig 12697 bp, 11 predicted proteins | sample JI1023141ADNA_FD_71478 | JGI IMG/M metagenome (GOLD analysis project Ga0075163, IMG submission 71478) | Wastewater effluent complex algal communities from Wisconsin, to seasonally profile nutrient transformation and Carbon sequestration -... | ecosystem: Engineered > WWTP > Effluent > Algae...
CAGGTGCTCCGGAGGTCACCACACCCGATGGTGCTGAGGTGGGGAGGATGGGTTCCGCCCCTTGTTCCAACAAGTGGCGCACGTGATCCTCGTTCTCGCACTCCTCCCACGTGCACGTGCTGTAGAACAACACTCCTCCAGGCCTCAAACTCCTCCAAGCCACGTCCACCAGGTCGCGTTGGACACGTGCACATTGCTGAACAAGACCGGGCGACCATTGCGTCAGTGCATGTGGGTCCTTACGGAACATGCCTTCACCGGAGCAGGGAGCATCCAACACCACCACATCGAAAGTCCCGGGCAGACGGTGGAAGTGGTTGTTGTTACCAGCCGTCACCACCACATTGCCGTGGCCCCACTTCCAGAGGTTCTCTTGTAGCACCGATCGTCGTTGTCCGTCGACCTCATTGGCCACCAATAGGGAAGCAGGGGTAAGCAGGCTCCGGAGGTGTGTGCTCTTTCCCCCGGGTGCGGCGCAGAGGTCGAGGGCCAGAACGGTCCGATCGGTAAGTCCACAAACCCGGAACGCCTCCTCAAGGAGCATGCTCGACGCCTCTTGAACATAGTATGCACCTGCATGTAGGAAGGGATCGAACGTGAATGCCGGACGGTCCGGTAGCACGTGTCCGACACCGCACCATGGCACGGGGGTGCCGCAGGCGGGTGAGGGTTTCAGCGGGTTGGTACGGAAGCTTACCGGTGACGAAGCGGCCAGCGCGAGGTCCAGGGCCGTGGTGTCCACGCCGTGATCGGTGCGCAACCGAAGGGCCAACTCTTCGGGTAGGCCTGTGCGAGGTGGTGCGGTACCGGGCTTTGTGCGGCCCATGGAGCGCTCAGTGCAGTGCGGCGGCGTTCCGCAACAAGGTCTCTGCTCGGTCCGGACCCAGCGATACGATGGTCACCGGGACCCCCACGGCGGCTTCGATGTGGGCGATGTAGTGCTCCAATGCCTTGGGTAACGGGTCGCTCGCGCTGCACTCCCCCCATCCGTCCAGTTCCTGGTAGACGGGTTCGATGTCCGTGGTGAGGTCATAAGGCATGCGCTCGGTCACCCGGCCTTGGTGGCGGTAACCGGTACAGACCCGCACGGAGCTCATGCCGGCAAGTACATCGGCCTTCATCATGGCCAGTTCAGTGACCCCGTTGATGGTGACCGCATAGCGAAGGGCCGGGAGGTCCAGCCAGCCGCAACGGCGCGCCCGACCTGTGGTACTGCCGAACTCACGACCCTTGGCGCGGATGGCCTCCCCCAGCTCATCGTTCAGTTCGGTTGGGAAAGGACCACTTCCTACTCGTGTGCAATACGCTTTGAAGATGCCTACGACCTTCTCGATGCGATTGGGAGCGACGCCCAGGCCCGTGCATGCGCCCGCGCAAATGGTGTTACTACTGGTCACGAACGGGTAGGTGCCGAAGTCGATGTCGAGCAACGTGCCTTGTGCGCCCTCGGCCAGCACGCGTTTCCCCGATCGAAGGACATCGTCCAGGTAGTTCTCGCTATCCACGAACCGTAGTTCACGCAACCGGGCCACCGCATCGAGCCACTCGGTTTCCGCGTCCACGGGGCGTTCCATGGGCTCATAGAGACCGAGGAGGCGTTCGTGTTTGCGCACGAGCGCGGAATATCGGTCCATCATGTCGGAACGTTCAAGGTCACCAACTCGGAGGCCGTTCCGTCCGGTCTTGTCCATGTAGGTGGGTCCGATGCCCTTGAGCGTACTGCCGATCCGTTGCTTGCCCTTCTCGGCCTCGCTTGCAGCATCGAGGGTACGATGCGTGGGTAGGATCAGGTGGGCACGGCGTGATAGGAGGAGGCGATCGCGCACATCCACCCCCACGGCCTCCAGCGCGCTGATCTCCTTCATGAGCACGATGGGGTCGATGACCACACCATTGCCGACAAGGTTCATGGTACCACCGCGGAACACACCACTGGGGATGGTGTGCAACACGTGTTTGCGTCCCTCGAAGATCAGGGTGTGACCGGCGTTCGGTCCGCCTTGGAAACGTGCGATCACCGGATACTCCGGAGCGATCACATCCACCACTTTGCCTTTCCCCTCGTCACCCCATTGGGCGCCGAGCAGCACATCCATGCGCGCGCTCATGCGGGATCAGGCGGGGATCTTCGCCACCGCCTCGTCCACCGTGGGCGTGATGATGAATACCGTGTCCAACTTGGTCACGATGAATAGTTGGCGCACACTGTTGCTCATCCCGGCGATCAGCGTATCACCACCAGCGTTGCGGGTGCGGGTGAGCACATTGATCAGGATGTTGAGCCCGGTGCTGTTCATGTACTGCAGTTCGGACATGTCCAGGATCACCGATCGGATGCCAGAGGCCAATTCCGTGTCCAAGGTGGACATGAGCCGATCGGCCTGCTGCTGGTCCATGAGGCGTCCTTTCATATGGAACACCTTGCAGTTCGCGGCGTCGGAGATGGCCAGGTCGAAGGTCGGTTTGTCTGTCACGGTCATGGGGCTTGGCGTTTGGCTTGGCATGTGCTACAGATGCCATGGATATGGAGCGCGTGATACTGGACCTTGAATCCGAGCACATCACTCACGGTATTGCGTATCTGTTGGATCCTGGGATCGCAGAACTCCTGCACCTTGCCGCAGGATTCGCAGATCAGGTGATCGTGTTGGCGAAAGGCGTGGGCCTTTTCGAATTGGGCTTTTTCACTGGCGAACCGATGCTTGCGGACAAGGTCGCAATCCATCAATAGGTCCATGGTGTTGTAAAGGGTGGCACGGCTCACGCGGTAGTTCTTGGACTTCATCCAAACGTACAACCGTTCGATGTCGAAGTGGCCCTCCTGTGCGTAGATCTCGCCGAGTATGGCGAAGCGCTCAGGCGTTTTACGATGCCCGTTCCGTTCCAGATACTCGGTAAAGATCCGCTGCACGTTGTCGTGTTGTTCGACCTGCACCATGGTGCAAATGTAACTCCGGGCCGCCGACCATGGCTACCGACCGCTATTGGTCGACCCGTTCCACGATCCGTACACCCCGCACGCGCTTGAGCTTGTCCATCAACGAGTTCAAGTGGTCGGTATCATGCACATAGGCCATCACCTTGCCTTCGAAGATGCCGTCGTGGCTCTCGAAGCTGATCGCGCGCATGTTCACATTGTGCTCATGGCTGATGATGGTCGTGATCTTGTTCACCAGACCCACATCGTCGATCCCACTGAAACGGATGCCCGCGAGGAACTCCACCGTGTCCTTGCCCTTCCACCGTGCCTTCACGATGCGGTACGCGAAGTTGCTCATGAGCTGCACGGCGTTCGGGCAATTCACGCGGTGGATCTTGATGCCTTCGTTCATGGTGATGAACCCGAACACGTCATCACCGGCAATGGGGTTGCAACAGGGGGAGAGTTTGTACTCGATGCGCTGGAGATCATCACCCAACGAGAGCCCACCATGGTCGTGTCCCCTGATCTCGGCCACCACCTCCTCCAATGAACGTTCGTCCGGTTGTGGTTTGGTCTTGGGCAATACCAGTCGGCCGTTCTTGACATGCGGGGCCTTCAGGTCGGCCAACACATGCTTCCCTCGGGCCACCTGGTAGAACAGGTCCGTCGGGGAAGCCGTGTTGAGGTGTTCCACCAGCGTTTTGATATTGTTGTCATCCACCTTGGCGCCCCAGGTCCGCAACTGCCGTTGCACGCTTTCCCGTCCAACAACGGCCAGTTTCTGCTTTTGATCACGCAGGGCCTGCTTGATGCGGTGGCGTGCCTTGGCCGTTGCCACCAGGTTCAGCCAATCCTCCTTCGGTTGCTGTTTGCGTGACGTGATGATCTCGATCTGATCGCCGCTCCGCAGCGGTTGGCTCAAGGGGACCAGCTTGTGGTTCACCTTGGCTCCGATGCACTGCCGGCCCACCTGGGTGTGTATGTCGAAAGCGAAATCCAGTGCGGTCGCACCCGCGGGCAGGTTCCGCATCTCGCCCTTCGGCGTGAACACCACGATCTCGTCACTGAACAGGTCCAACTTGAAATCATTGACGAAATCGATGGCATTGGAGTTGGGGTCCTCCAACATTTCACGGATCCTGTTCAGCCAGTTGTCCAAGGCGGAGGAAGGTTCCTCACCATCCTTGTACCGGTAATGGGCAGCAAGGCCCATTTCGGCGATCTCGTCCATCCGTTGGCTGCGGATCTGCACCTCCACCCAACGGCCACCCGGGCTCATCACCGTGGTATGCAGGCTCTCGTAACCATTTGCTTTCGGTAGGCTGATCCAATCCCGCAAGCGATCGGGGCTCGGCTGGTAGAAGTCGGTCACGATGCTGTACACTTTCCAGCAATCGGCCTTCTCCAATTCCGGTCGGGAGGTGATGATGATGCGGATGGCGAACACGTCATACACCTCCTCGAACGTGACGTGCTTCTTGAGCATCTTGTTGTAGATGCTGTGCACGCTCTTGGGCCGCCCCTTGATCTCATAGCTGAAACCCTCGCGATCCAATGATTCCCGGATGGGGAGGGTGAACCGGCTGATGAAGCGTTTCCGCACGGCCTCTCCCTTCTTCAGCTTCTGGCTGATCTCCTCGTACACCGTGGGTTCCTTGAACTTCAAGGAAAGGTCCTCCAGTTCGCTCTTGATGCTGTAGAGGCCCAGCCGGTGGGCCATGGGCGCGTAGAGGTAGATGGTCTCGCTGGCGATCTTCAGCTGCTTGTCGCGCGCCATGCTCTCCAGGGTGCGCATGTTGTGGAGCCTGTCGGCCAACTTCACCAGGATCACACGTACATCCTGAGCCAAGGTGAGCAGCACCTTGCGGAAATTCTCCGCTTGGATGCTGTCCGTGCTGAACTGCATGCCGCTGATCTTGGTGAGCCCATCGATGATGGTGGCCACCGTGGGACCGAAGAGGTCCTTCACATCGTCCAGCGTCAGGTCTGTGTCCTCCACGGTGTCGTGCAGCAGCGCGGCCACCACACTGGTCGCACCCAGCCCGATCTCCTCGGCACAGATGCGCGCCACGGCGATCGGGTGGTAGATGTACGGCTCACCGCTCTTGCGCCGTTGGTCCTTGTGGGCTTCCACGGCGATGTTGAAGGCCTTGCGGATCTGGCGGCTCTCCTCGGCGGTGCGCTGCCCCTTGATGGAACGCAGCAATCCCCGGTAACGGCGCAGGATCTCCGCCTTCTCCGCCACCAGGTCGATCACCGGTCTGGCGGACGTTACCGCGGGCTCAGCGGGCCGCGTGGGATGTTGGTGACCTTTATCCATGGGAAAGCTCGTTCAGCAAATGTAGTTGGGCGTTCCCCCCGCCCCTGCAGACTTCGCCTACTTGGCAGGCAGCACCTTCGCCGCCACCTCCCCGAAGCCGATGCGAACGCCGTTGCGCTCACCATGCCCGCGGATGATCACCGTGTCACCGTCCAGGATGAACTTGCGTTCGCTGCCGTCGGCCAGGGTCAGGGGCTTGGTGCCCCGCCAGCTCAGCTCCAGCATGCTGCCATAGCTCCCGGGCTCCGGCCCACTGATGGTACCGCTCGCCATCATGTCGCCGCAGCGGATGTTGCAGCCGTTCACCGTGTGGTGCGCGAGTTGTTGGGCCATGTTCCAGTACATGTGCCGGAAGTTGCTGCGGCAGACGCTGTTGGCCTTTCCGCTCTCGGGGGTGATCAGCACTTCCAACGCGATGTCGTAGCAGCCGTCGCGCTCGATACGCAAGTAGGGCAAGGGCTCGGGCTCCTGCAAAGGGCCGGGCACACGGAAGGGTTCCAGGGCATCGAGCAGCACCACCCAGGGACTGATGCTGCTGGCGAAGTTCTTGGCCAGGAAAGGCCCAAGCGGCACGTATTCCCACGCCTGGATGTCGCGTGCGCTCCAGTCGTTGAAGAGCACCAGGCCCAGGATGTGGTCCTCGGCCTCGGCGGTGCTGATGCGCTCGCCCAACGGCTTGCCGGCGTAGGTGATGAAGGCCACCTCCAGTTCGAAGTCCAGTTGTTTGGTGGGGCCGAACACGGGTGGCGCATCGGGGTCCGGACGGGTCTGTCCCATGGGACGGCGCACGGGCACCCCGCTGGGGATGATGCTGCTGGCGCGGCCGTGGTAGCCCACGGGCAGGTGCAGCCAGTTGGGCAGGAGCGCGTTGGCCGGATCGCGGAACATGGTGCCCACATTGGTGGCGTGGTCGCGGCTGCTGTAGAAGTCCGTGTAATCGCCCACGGTCACGGGTAGGTGCATGGTCACCTGCTCCGGGGGGAGTAGGGCATCCTCGCGCAGCGTGCTGTCATCACGCAGTTCGGCGTTATCGAGGCGCAGCAGTTCGCTCAGCCGCGCACGCAGGCCCCTTACGGATGCCGCGCCGCCCTTCATCAGTTCGTTCAGGTGTGGTGCCACGAAGGCTTCGCGGGGAATGCCCGTGCTGTCCAGCAGGCCGCTGTCCGCCAGGATGCTCAGGTCCACGATCACATCACCCACACGCGTCAGCGGCACTGGTGGTTCGCCGTTCCAACTGCCCACGCCCAATGGCAGGTTCTGGATGGGGAAATCACTATCGGCGGTCACGGGGATCCAGGAGCGGAGGGCCGGGTCGTTGGCAGGGACGTTCATGGCACAAAGGTGCGAAGTGCGGCTGCATGGACATCACCCGCCGTATCCTTGCCCCACCATGCGCCTTCGCTGGCCGATACCATTGCTCGTGGCCGGGCATACCGCGCTGTTGGCGGCATATACCCTGCCAGCCGACCTTGTCCCGTTACGGACGCGTGCTTTGGCCATCGCCTATGTCCGTCCACTGTTCCACCAGCAATGGCGTCTGTTCGCACCCGATCCTCCACTTTGCTCATGCCAGTTGCAAGTGACCGATGCGAATGGAAGATGGGTAGGCTTGGGTGAGGACCACCCGCATTACCTGTATCGCCGCATGGTCAGGGGCATGGCGTGGAACGCGCAGCGTGGGGTGGTGGAAGGCCACACACGCGTGGAGCCGGTGATCGCCGAAGCCATCGGGCGCTTGCTCCGTGATCAAGGATCATCCGTCGGTCCGGTGCGGCTGGTGGAGCGCTGCATCACCGATCCCGAGCAGCCGTACCAACGGGAGGAACGCATCACACCATTGGTCCTGCGATGACAGCCGCACCCACCACCATCAGGCTGTTCCGATTCGCGCTACACCTCTGGATGTTGGGCTTCCTGCTTTCGGTACTTCCCGTGTTGGATGTGCTCTATATCGAGCCCCTGTCCCCGCGCTGGGTCCCGCCGGGACCGTTCGCTCGGATCACGCATACGATCGGGGCGGCATCGATGGCGATGGCCTCGCCGGTGATGGTGGCGGTGGGCATTGTTCTGGCTCTTGTGGGGCTCTTCCGTCGCTCTGGAGTGATCGCCGCGCTGGTCCTTTGGTGGGTCCAGATCAACCTCATGGGTCAGGCGTGGTTGGCAGGAAGTGGCGGACAACAGTTGATGGCCGTGGTCCTGTTCTGGAACATCGGCCTGTCGGTTGCCGAAGGTTCCCCCGGTTCATGGCGGAACTGGTTGCGCACCTTGTCCTTCTGGATGATCCGATCACAGCTGGTGTTGGCCTATGCGGTCACTGCGGTCCACAAGCTCACCGGAGTGCTTTGGCCGAGCGGCGATGCCATTGGCGTGGTGCTCACGGATGAGGCCTTCGCGCCATCGCTCGTGGCGAACTGGCCCGTGCTCTGCCACCTGGTCACTTGGGCGGTGCTGGTCTTGCAGTGTACCATTCCGTTCGCGCTGTGGTGGCGCCGCACCCGCGTTGCATGGCTGCTCGCCGCCATGGCGTTCCACCTGGCCACGGCGCTTTGGCTCGATATCCCGGAGATGGGTTTCGCTTTCTGTGTGGTGCTGCTGATCCAGCTCTCTGAGGCGGAGGGTCAGTGGATCATGAACAGGCTAGGACAGGCACGGGGCACTCCGTCATTGCCTTAGGATCGAATCCAACTTGGATGCGATGATGCTGGTCAGCTTGCGATTCCCCGCAGCGTTCAAGTGGTCGGCATCACTGAAATCATCCGTGTCGAAACGGGGATCGGCAAGAAGGTCCACGTACATGATGCGATCGGAAGGAGAGGCGAGCCCACGCGGAATACGCTGAGAGAGGGCAAGCTGTGTGGCGTGGAGGTGTCTGCGATACAATGAATGACCAGGAGGTGCGAACATGAGCACTGGGGTTCGATGCTGCTTGGCAATGCGAACAATGGCTTCCAATTCCTTCAGGCTGGTTGCGAAGGTCAAGGGACTTCTGGCGTGGTGGCGATCGGCGGCTTTGATACCGTCCAGTTCGAAGTCGACATTGTCCCGCGTCTTGCCCAGTACTCCTCCCCAAGGCTGCACCGTGAGGTTGTTCCTACCGTGGAACCAATTCCCATGAATGGAACGAAGAAGATCGGATGCCCGGCCGTTGAGTAGTTCCAAATGATCCTTTGCCGCTCGTCCTTGTCCGTATTGACCCATGTAGATGACGTAGTTCTTGAGCCTCCAACTTTCCTTGTCCTGGTCCATCTGCTTACCAATGGAGGCATAGGAGGTCGATAGGACGATGGCCTTCAGATGAGGTAGATGATCGATATACCGCTTCAGTAGCAGGTGGTCCAACCGGTGGTCTTGTGAAGGATGTGCGGCATTGAAACCGCGGTAACCCAGTTGTGTGGGGTCCACACCATTGTATGCATGTGAATTCCCAAGGATGAGGACCTCCACGCTGTCGCCATGGTCGAGTAATTGGTCATCGATATAGGCGTAGTTGTTCGGTATGCGACGCAGAGCGAATTCGACCAGGGCCAATAGCATCAACACGGGTAGTGCGAACCTCAGCGATCGGTGCAGGAACCAGGACATGGTCAGAACTGGAAGTAGATGAAGGTCTGCTCGGACCCGGTGTGATAAAGCACGGTGATGATGATCGTATAGTAAAGCGGCCAACGTAACACTACGGGTAGTCGTTGGTCCAACTCCGCAAGTGCATGTTGTCGTTCACGGGCGATCCACTCCGTGATCAACAAGAGCCATATGAAGGGCATTGGTCCTCTGATCAGCAGGTCCTTGAGCAGAAGTAATAGTTGACCGGGGTGCTGTAGGAGACCGCTAAGGATGGAACTCAAAATGGAGATGGCAGTGGTGATGTCCGGAGCGCGGAAGAACACCCAAGCGATATCGACAAGAATGAACGTGACGACCATTCGGGTCGCATCGATCAGGGAAGGTAGGAAACGTCCAGGAGCGACAGTGCCTGTGTGGGCCCTGTTCGACCGGGCGAGAAGCAATGGAAGGAATAACATGGCATGGAAGGCACCCCATGCGATGAAGGTGTAATTGGCACCGTGCCAGAATCCGCTCACCAGGAAGATGATGAACGTGTTCCGCACCCGTTGTAGGGTGCCGCCCCTGCTTCCACCAAGAGGTATGTAGAGGTAGTCCCGGAACCACGTGCTCAAGGAAATGTGCCATCGGCGCCAGAACTCACCGATGTCCCTGCTGAAATAGGGGTACGCGAAGTTTCGCATGAGATCGATGCCGAAGAGCCGTGCAGTTCCGATCGCGATATCACTATACCCACCGAAGTCCCCATAGATCTGGAATGCGAAGAGTACTGCACCCAGGACCAGGTCACTGGCCGAGCGGTCGTGGTGGTTCTCGAACAGCAGGTTCACCAATGGTGCGCATTGGTCCGCGATCACCACCTTCTTGAAGAACCCCCAAAGTATCTGGCGAGCGCCATCCACTGCCTGACGACGGTCGAATGTTCGGGAACGTTGGAATTGCGGTAGTAGTGCAGTACCCCGTTCGATCGGTCCTGCCACCAATTGCGGGAAGAACATGAGGTAGGCCCCGAATTCCACCGGGTCCTTCGTGGGCTGGAGATCACCCCGTTTCACATCGATGGTGTAGCTCAGGCTCTGGAACGTGTAGAAGCTGATGCCGACGGGAAGCACGATACCGAGCGTTCGTGCATCGAAGGACATGCCGAGCAGGGAGAACGCGTCGATGAACGACAGAACGAAGAAATCGTAGTATTTGAAGAAACCCAGCATGCCCAGGTTCCCGACCAAGCTGACGCCCATCCAGAACCGACGCCATGGTATGGTCCGACTTCGAGCGAGTAGTTGTGCCGCGAAGAAATCCAGCGATCCATTGACGATCACCAAGCCGAGAAAACGCCAGTCCCACCAGCCGTAGAAGAACAGGCTCGAGGCAAGAAGCCAGACATTCCCGCGCTGGTAAGAGGTGCGCTCCAAGAACCAGAACACGCCGAACACGATCGGCAGGAACAGAGCGAACTCAATGGAGTTGAATAGCATCGTTAGCGCGACCTGAACGGGTCCTCGAAGGAACGAAATGCGAGCTTAGCGTACGTGTCGGTGATGTTCAAAGGCGATCATACGATGCTGGCAACGGCTCACCAAGAACAGAAAACGCGAACCCTTCGGTTCTGTCAGGTCACCTTGTACGATCCCTGCCCAACCGCACCGCTCCCCCGGCCACGATGGCATGCTGGATGAACCCGAAGTGCTGAAAGGCATGGTCCTCCGCTCGGCCGGTGGTGAGCACATGCGGCAGGGTGATGTACCCGGCACGGACCATGTTCCGCACGAAGAAGTGCTTCAAGAAGGTGAAGTGGAAGCCCGCTTGCATACCCGCACCGGCCCCAGCGACGTTGAACCGATTGTTCAGCCCATCACCGAACACGCGTACATCGCTGCGCGCGATGACCGGTCCCGCATGCACACCGAGGTAGGCGCGCAGGTCGGAACGTTGAGCAGAACCGGTCCAGAGTGTGCGGTAATGGTCCAGGTCCACGCTCAACAGGTTGAGCCCATCGGTGTGCTCGTAGCGGAGCACGTTCGTATCGAGTACCAGTGTTGGGGTCGCTGTGCGCTCCCACTTCGTGGAAAGCTCACCTGTCCAAGCCACCTCCTGGTCCTGCACCATCACGTACTTCATATGGTCCAAGCCCAACGAGATCGACCAGTTCTCCTTGAACTGCCAGCCGATGCGGTAGTTGTACTGCGGATACCAGATGTACTTGGGGTTGAAGTAGGTGTCGAAGGCGAATCGGTGCGGCCGATCGGTGGCCTTCACGTCCTTCAGTGTCAAACTGTATCCGGGGCCTTCCAAGTGGATATCACTGGTGGTGAACGCGCTCCGGTTGTAGCCCCACGCCAGGAAGAGCCGACCCCGGTGTTCCATCCGGGCCTGCGCCATGGAGGTGAGCAAGCTCAACGTCAGGCAAGCCGACATCAACGGGCGTGCGAGCAAGCCTAAGGGCATGGTTCAAACCGTTGGGGAGGATCCTGCTGCTGCACGTGGGATACGATCCAGGATGTTCAAGGCCATTTCCGGGGGAGCGGTGAGCTTGCGGGTGCGGGTGTTCATCCAAGCGCCTTCGACGATCAACAAGGCGCAGTGTGTGCCATCCTCCTTGGTGAAGGTATGTGCGAAGGAGAACCGTGACCGGTCGGCGCTGATGGAACGGATCTCGAGGTCCACGAACACCGTGTCATGCAGGCCGATCTCACGACGGAACGTGCATTCCTCGCGGAACAGGACCGGCCCGAATTCATGCGCGCGCATCACCTCCATGGTCAACCCGAACTCCGCAAGCACATCCATGCGCTGCTGGGCACACAGGTCGTAGAACACCGAGTGCCGCAGGTGGAAGTTGGCATCGATGTCCGACCAACGCAGGTTCAGTTTGGTGCGATGCCCGTTGCTCATGCTTCAGGATACAGCGACCGCAGCCGCATCATGCCGTTCACCTGGAACCGGATGCGGTCCAGTTCGGCCTTGTCGTCCTTATGCATCAGGGCGGCGTCGATCAGTTGGACGATCTGGGCGCATTCGGCCTCCTTCAACCCGCGTGTGGTGGTCGCGGCGGTACCGATACGGATGCCACTGGTCACGAAGGGGCTCTGCGTATCGAAGGGCACCATGTTCTTGTTTACGGTGATGTCCGCGATGCCCAGTACCCGTTCCGCTTCCTTGCCGGTGATGTCCTTGTTACGAAGGTCGATCAGCATGGAATGGTTGTCCGTTCCTCCGCTGATGATGTGGTACCCCTTCTCGGTGAATGCTTTGGCCATGGCTTGGGCGTTCAGGATGACCTGTTGGCCGTAGTGCTTGAAGGAGGGTGCGAGCGCTTCGCCGAACGCCACGGCCTTGGCGGCGATGACGTGCTCCAAGGGACCGCCCTGGGTGCCCGGGAACACCGCACTGTCCATGATGGCGCTCAACATACGCACCTCCCCCTTGGGCGTGGTGAGGCCCCACGGGTTGGGCATGTCCTGGCCCATCATGATCAAGCCGCCACGGGGACCGCGCAGGGTCTTGTGGGTGGTGGTGGTCACCACGTGGCAATGGGGCAGGGGGTCGTTCAGCAGTTTGGCGGCGATGAGGCCCGCAGGGTGGCTCACGTCGGCCAAGAGGATGGCGCCCACCTCATCGGCGATCGCCCTGAACCCGGCGTAGTCCCAGTCGCGGCTGTAGGCGCTGGCACCGCAAATGATCATCTTCGGCCGCTCCTTGCGCGCCATCTCCGCCACATCCTCCAGATGAACGCGGCCGGTCTCCTGGCGCACGCCATAGAAGGTCGGGCGGTAGAGCTTACCGCTGAAGTTCACCGGACTGCCATGGGTCAGGTGCCCCCCATGGCTGAGGTCGAATCCAAGAATGGTATCGCCGGGTTTCAGGCAGGCCAGCATCACCGCGGCATT
>Ga0075163_10009601_pt1 | contig 12697 bp, 8 predicted proteins | sample JI1023141ADNA_FD_71478 | JGI IMG/M metagenome (GOLD analysis project Ga0075163, IMG submission 71478) | Wastewater effluent complex algal communities from Wisconsin, to seasonally profile nutrient transformation and Carbon sequestration -... | ecosystem: Engineered > WWTP > Effluent > Algae...
TGGCGGTGATCGACAACGGCGCCCAGGTGGGTGCGCAGTCTGCCAGCCGCGTCGCCGGCTTCGGTGGCCTCGGCATGAGCATGAGGTTCTGATGGGATCCATCCGAGCACCGATCATGGCGATGGGGGTGGCGGCCGGCCTGGCGGCCTGCGGCGATCCGCTGGTGGAGCAGGGCTACCGCGGCGTGCCGCTGCATACGTTCCGCGGGCAGATCACCACCGTGGAGGGCGATGGCACCTTCGAGCACGCGCTGCGGGCGGCGGTCTTTTGGAGCCCTTCCGGCCAGACCGAGGTGGACGACCGATTGGTGGAGCAGGCCACCCTGGCGGTCACCGTGCGGTTCCCCAGCACCTTCGAGATCAATGTCTTCGAGCCGCCGGTGGAGGTGGCGTGGGATCACCCCGACGCCGCCTTCCAGGTGGGCTTGATCCTGCTCTACGAAGACCTCAATGATGACGGGCACTTCCAGCTGCCCGAGCTGCGCGGCGGGGCGCGCAACCAGGCGCTCTTGTACTTGCCGCGCGCGCTGACGGCCGCCACGTCCCCCACGCGGAGCCCTTTGACCGCAGGCTTTCACGCCCAGCGCATTCCCCTGCCCTGCACGGTGGAGCTGGAGCATGAGGGACAGTCCGGCGGCGACTGTGGTGTGCCATTGGGGGCGTCGTGTAGCCAACCGGGCGACTGCGGCCCCACCGGCATTTGCCAACTCCGCGATCGCTACACGACCTGGCCCGGTGGGTACTGCGTGCTGCCGGGTGGAGGCTGCATCCCCCAGGGCGGAGTGCTGGAGACCACGGAGGTCAACGGGGGACCGCCAAGCGCGTACTACCACCACGGGTGCGACGACGACGACGACTGCCGGCTCCACGAGGGCTACATGTGCGAGAACGAGCGGCGCTGCGTGCCCGGCGAGCCGGCGTCCCTGGAGCTGCGGCCCGACTTCTCGGCGGTCATCGCCGCCACCTGCTTGCCCGGCGAAGAGGGCGAGACCGAGGAGTAGGCCGCCTCGGATCGCTTTGCGGTCGATTTCTTTGCCCGATCGCGCGCCTCGCCGGGTTCCATGAAGTGAGACCGACGCCACCGGACCGGCGGCAAGGAGCGCACACCATGGACCATGCCCAGCCCACCGATGTCCCCCGCGCTGCGTCCACCCCGGAGGCGCAGCCCGCTGCGATCGGCCCCCGCCCCTGGGCACGCGCGGCCGCCGTGGCGGTCTTCATCCTGACGTGCGCAAGTGTGTGGGGCGCACTGGCCGCCCACGCAGCCGGCAGCCCGCCTTCGACGGCGGTTGCCCGCGAGTAGGCCGGGACTTAACCCTCCGAATCAATTGAAGTTTTTGTGATTGGTCTGGCCTGCGGTGCACCCGCAGACCGGGCACGACGGTGGCCACATCCGGCGAGCGCACACGCTTGCCAGCAGCACAGGAGTTGGTGTCATGAAGCGAAATCCGTTGGGTCGATGGGCCCTCATCCTCGGCGCGCTCAGCGCCCTCGTGCTGGCGGGCTGCGAAGGCGGCGAAGGGGAAGGCGAGGGCGACGGTGAGGGTGGCGGCAGCTTTACCCCCGGCGGCGGCAACACCGGCGGCGGCAACACCGGCGGCGGCAACACCGGCGGCGGCAACACCGGCGGCGGCAACACCGGCGGCGACGTGGTGCTGGGTGAGCAGCTCTACACCCAATACTGCGCGGCCTGCCATGGCGACGAGGGCGCCGGCGGGCCGATCTACGGCGGGTCCATCCAGGGCAACCCGCGCATTCCGACCATGGTGGCCAATGGCGGCGGTGGCATGCCTGCCTTCCCGCAGCTCGACAACAACGACGTGGCGGCCATCGAGGCGTGGTTGGCTTCGTTCCTCGGCCCCCCCGACATGCGTCCGGGTGGCCCGGCGGAGATCTTTTCGGTCACCTGCGCTGGGTGCCACGGCACTCAGGGCCAGGGCAGCGCCCGCGGCCCCCAGATCCAAAACCCGGTGGTGGGCTTTGCCACCTGGGTGGTCCGCAACGGCCGCAGCCGCGCCGACTACCGCGATGAGATGCCCATGTATGGCACCAACGAGCTGACCCCCGAAGAGCTCACCGGGGTGTTGAGCTGGTTGGGCAACGTGCCCAAGCCCACGGACGGCCCGGGGCTCTTCACCCGCTACTGCGCCAACTGCCACGGCGCCAGCGGCTCGGGCGGCCCGGTGGGCGTGGGCATCCGCGGCGAGGCGGACGAGCTGGGCGAGATCGTGCGCCAGGGCCACGGCGGCACCAACTACGCCAACCGACGCAGCTACATGCCGCGGTGGACCGCCGCCGAGCTCTCCAACACCGACTTGAGCAAGATTGCGCAGACCCTGGGGGGTGGCGGCGGCGACTGACAGGACGGAAAAAGGTGAGCCACATCGGGTACTTGGGCCCGATGTGCTCAGTGCTCCTCGGACGCCACTTCCGGGTGGAAGTCGAGGGAGGCGCTGTTGATGCAGTAGCGCAGGCCGGTGGGCGCCGGCCCATCGTCAAACACATGGCCGAGGTGCCCCCCACACCGCGCACACCGCACCTCGGTGCGCTTCATGCCGTGCGTGTCGTCGACGATGTTGGCCACCCGGCCATCCTGGACGGGCGAGGTAAAGCTCGGCCAGCCGGTGCCCGAGTCGAACTTGGTGGTCGACTCAAACAGCGGGGCGCCGCAGGCGGCGCAGACGTACAGGCCCGCGTGCTTCTCCTTCCAAAACGCGCCGGTGAACGCGCGCTCGGTGCCCGACTCGCGCAGCACCTGGTACTGCTCCTCGGTCAGGCGCTTCTTCCACTCCGCATCGCTGAGTTCGAGCTTCTCCCCCACCGGCGGCGCCGTGGCGAGGGCGGCCGCGGGTGCCACCGTGGGCTTGGGCTGGGCGGAGCCGGGGCGGTTGCAGGCGATGAAGAGGGCGATGAGGGCGATGGGCAAGAAGGGCATGAGAAACTTCATGGGAGCGCTCCTGGTGGTTCAGCGCCCCCTACGCCCAGGGGAGCGCGGCCGTTACCGGGCCAGCAGCCCTACTGGGCCATCCCGCAAACGCCATACTCGCAGGTCTGGTCGACACCGCAGCTGATGGCGTCGCAGAAGGTGGCCCGCGGCAAGGTGCAGACCAGCGCCGAGGCCGGGCTCACCGAGGTCATGCCCACATAGCGGTCCTCGATGAGGGCCTCCAGGCCGGGCGTCGCCGTGCACATGCGGTTGAAGGTGTCCGACTTGCTCACGCAGATGCCGCCCTCGATGCCCGGGCGGGGATCGGCCACGCAGAAGGTGGTGGACTTGCCGGCCTTGTCGGGACAGGAGCCGGCGCAGTCGATGACGCAGACCGTCTCATCCAGGCACCACCCCGGCTTGCCGCCAGCGGTGAAGGCGCAGTCGGCATCGGTTGCGCAGGCATCGCCCACAAAGGGCGTGGGCTTGGGGGTGGCGCCGTTGAGCAGCGGGAAGGCGTCGACGTCGTCGAGGCGCACAAAGGTGTAGCCCTGGCTCTCCAGGCGGGTCAACAGCTCATCCAGGTGGCTGGCAGTGAAGTTCTTGATGTCGTGGAACAGCAGGACGCCGCCGTTGTGGCGGGCCACCTGGCTGGTGACAAAGCCAATCATATCGGTCTTGTAGGCCGAGGGGACGCCGTCCCAGGCCGCCCGCCCGCCGCCGCCGTCGTAGGACCAGTCGGCGCTGTCGATGTGCCACCCGGTGGACACCATGCCGCGCTCGGTCACCAGGGCCTTGCGCTCGCAGTTGAGGGAGCCGTAGGGCGCCCGGAAGTACTTCACGGTGTGGCCCAGCTCCGCAAAGACCGCGTTGGTGCGATCGAGCTGGGACGCCACGGCGCTGAGGCTCAAGGTGACCAGGTTGGGGTGCTCCCAGGTGTGGCTGCCGACGATGTAGTCGGGATCACTCAGGATTTCCTTGACGAGGTCGCGGTTGGCGTTGGCCTCTTTGCCCAGCATGAAGAAGGCCGCAGGCGCGTGGTGGGCCTTGAGCACCTCGATCACCTTGCGGGTGGTGGAGGGACGCGGGCCGTCGTCGAAGGTCAGCGCGATGCGCTTGTCGAAGTTGGTGTTGTCGGGCAACAACACACCGCTGCACCCCACGCCATCGGCCTTGTCCAGCTCGGCGGCGGCATAACCCTCCGTCCACTTCGCCTCTTCACTGGCGGAGTCGTGGTCGTGGGCCTCATCGGCGCAGGCCGTCAGGTGCAGGACGGCAAGGGTGGCAACCAGTCGAAGGGAGCGGCTGAACATGGTCTTCCTCGCGCGGGCCGGCGCAGGTCACCCCCGGCGGGACCTCGCGCACAGCCTCGAACGGGCCCCAAATATCAGATCAGGCCCATGGGCGTCGACAGCCTTGGCCAAACCTCGCTATCCTCACGCTGGCTGCCTGAAGTCCAGGGTGTTTCTACGGAGTGACCTGGGCGTCGGGTGGCTGGGAGCGAATGGCTGGGGGGCCTCATGAACCGAGAGATCAAGGGTGGCTGGCAAAACCAGCCGCTGGGTCGGACCTTCGTGCGTGGCCTCGTGCCGTGCGTTCTGGCATTCATCCTCGCGGTGCCCAGTGGGGCGCAGGCGTTCATCACGCCTTTTGGGCGGCGGGTGAACGACACCATCGATCGCGGCCTGCAGTACCTGCGGGGGATCGAGAATGGCGGCAACATGGGGAGCGGTGCGGGCGGCAATGGCCTGGCCGCGCTCGCCTTCATGGAGAAGCCCTTCAACGCCAACTGGGATGCGCCCAAGGTCGGGTACCGCAACTCGTCCGCCGATGACCAGGCCCGGCTGCGCCGCATCATGGCGTGGATCATCAACAATCAGGCTGCCCTCAACGGCTCGGCCAACACGGGCAACAGCTACCACCTCGGCTCGTCGCTGATGGCGCTGTCGCTGTTTTTGTCCACAGACGGCCCCGACAACGTGGGCGCCCGCGTCACCGTGCGGCAGGCGCTGGCCAACGGCGTGGCCGCCCTCAAGCGCACCCAGGGCAACCAGGGCTGCAACCGCGGCGGGTGGAACTACGATGCGCCGGGCAACGACGGTGACCTGTCCACCACCCAGTTTGCCATGGCCGGGCTCTCCGCCGCCTCGGCCCACGTGAACAACGCCGCCAACACCCTCCCCAATACCCAGGTGTTCATCCAGAACGCCCAGCACGCCAACGGCGGCGGGCGCTACCGCGGCTGCAACGCCGGCCACAACTTCTACTCCATGGCCGCTTCGGTCATCTGGACCTACCGCTTGTCGCCGGCCAACATCGAGGATCCCCGCGTGCAGCTCACCCTGGGCTACCTGCGCAACAACTGGCAGTACCAGGGCGACATCTCCTGGAACACCTACTACTACATGTGGGCGGCCTCCAAGGGCCTGGAAGTGACCCAGGACAACGGCCGCGCTGCCATCCACGAAGGCCTCATCGGCGGCCGCCGCAACATGGCCGCCCTCGGCTACCCCGAGGAGCCCAACTCCTGGTACTCCGATCTGGCCTACACGCTGGTGACCACCATCGGCGGCAACGGCTCCTGGAACTCGAATGTAGGTGTGGTGCCCTCCACGGGCTTTGCGCTCCTGGTGCTTGAGCGCTCCCTGGGTGGCATCTGCGGTGACAACATCGGCGACAATGACGGCGTCTGCCAGCCCGCCGACAACTGCCCCGACGTGCCCAACCCCGACCAGGCCGACCGCGACCGCGACGGTGTCGGCGACGCCTGCGACAACTGCCCCAACAATGCCAACCCTGATCAGGCGGACGCCGATGGCGACGGCCTGGGCGACATCTGCGATCCCTACAACTGTGTGCCGCGTGGTGCCGAGCAGTGCAACAACCTCGATGACGACTGCGATCGCGCCACCGATGAAGGCGATCCGGGGGGCGGTGGCAACTGCAATACCGGCCAGGGCGGCATCTGCGCGGGCGGCGTCAACCACTGCATCGCGGGCCGCGTGCAGTGCGTGCGCCTCAATGAGCCGGTGGCGGAGGTCTGCGATAGCATTGACAATAACTGCAACGGCGCGGTGGACGACGGCAACCCGGGCGGCAATGTGCGCTGCGACACGGGCCGCATCGGCGTCTGTGCCGAGGGCCGCACCGCCTGCCAGCAGGGCCGGGTCAACTGCGTGCAGCAGGTGCAAGCGGGCCCCGAGGTCTGCAATGGCCTGGATGACAACTGCGAAGGCACCGTGGATGAAGGCAACCCGCAGGGCAACCAGGCCTGCAACACCGGCCTCATCGGCGCCTGCGCCCAGGGTCTGAGCCAATGCGTCAACGGCGGCTTGCGGTGTGTGGGGCAGGTGGCCCCGGCCGATGAGCTGTGTGACGGCGCCGACAATGACTGCGATGGTCGCGCGGACGAAGGCGATCCCCAGGGCGGCCGCGACTGCCAGGTCGGCGCCGGGGTGGGCCTCTGCGGGGTGGGCCGGACGGCCTGCCGCGGCGGCAATCTGGCCTGTGACGCGGTCAACCAGGCCGGCAACGAGGTCTGCGACGGCAACGACAACGACTGCGATGGCCGCACCGATGAAGCCGTGCCTGGTGTGGGCGAGGCCTGCCAGACCGGCGGCAACGGTGCGTGTGGTGATGGCGTGCGCCGCTGCCGCTTCGGCCAGCTGGTCTGCGTGGGCAACCAGCAGGGCGGCGCCGAGATCTGCAACGGCGGCGACGACGACTGCGATGGCCTGGTGGATGAGGACGTGCCCGGCCTGGGTGGCGAGTGCCAGACCGGCCAAGACGGCATCTGCTCGGTGGGCCTCCTGGGTTGCATCGGCGGCGCCATCGCGTGCGTGGGCCAGAATGAGCCCGAAGATGCTGAGACCTGCGACGGCGAAGACAACGACTGCGACGGCGACGTGGACGAGGGCGAGCCCGGCGCGGGCCAGTTCTGCGCCACCGGCCGCAACGGCGTGTGTGGCGAAGGCGTGACCCTCTGCCGCAACGGCGCCCCCCAGTGCCGCCAGGTGGTCCAGCCCTCGGTGGAGATCTGCGACGGCCTCGACAACGACTGTAACGGCTTGATCGATGAGCAGAATCCGGGCGGCGGCGGCAACTGCGAGGTGGGTGGTCGCCTGGGCCGCTGTATCGTCGGTATGCTCGGCTGCGACGGGGGTGCCCTGGTCTGCGAAGGCCAGTTCGACCCGCAGCCCGACATCTGCAACGGCCTCGACGACGACTGCGACGGCACGGTGGACGAGGGCAATCCCGGTGGCGGCGTGGCCTGCAACACCGGCCTCAATGGTGTCTGCGCAGGTGGCACGCTTGACTGCCGCGGCGGTGGACTCGAGTGCATCCAGGACATCGCCCTGGTGGATGAGCGCTGTGACGGGGCCGACAACGACTGTGACGGCAACGTGGACGAGGCGGACGCCGCCCTCGGCCAGCAGTGTGCCACCGGCCTCCTGGGCCGCTGCGACACGGGTGTCAACCACTGCCTCGCCGGCGAGCTGCGCTGCGAGCCCGACAATCCGCCGGTGCCCGAGCTGTGCAACTCCGCCGACGACGACTGCGACGGCATGGTCGATGAGCAGGATCCCGGGGGCGACATCGGCTGCGCCCTGCCCGGCCTGCGCGGCGTCTGCGGCGTGGGCGCAACCCACTGCCACAACGGCCGCATCGAGTGCGCGGGCGAGGCGGATCCGGTGCCCGAAGAGTGTGATGGCCTCGACAACGACTGCGACGGCCGCACCGACGAAGGCAGCCCCGGCGCCGGCACCGCCTGTGACACCGGCTTCTTCGGCGCCTGCCGCGAAGGCCGGGAGCAGTGCGAGGGCGGTGGCCTGATCTGCGTGCAGAACGCGGAGCCCGCCGACGACCTCTGCGATGGCATCGACAACGACTGTGACGGTGTGGTGGACGAAGCCGCCGGCAACGGCCAGGACCAGATCTGCGCCACCGGCCAGCCGGGCCTCTGTGCTGCGGGCATGGGCCGCTGCGTGGACGGTGCTGGCAACTGCGTCGCTGACGAGCAGGCCCACGATGAGATCTGCGACCTCATCGACAACGACTGCGATGGCAGCATCGATGAAGGCCTCCGCAACGCCTGCGGCCGCTGCGGACCTGCCCAGCTCAACGAGGCCTGCGACGGCGTCGACGACGACTGCGATGGCACGGTGGACGAGGGTGACCTCTGCCCCACCGGCCGCCTGTGTGTCAGCGGCACCTGCGCCGACCCCTGCCAGGCGGGCGAGTGTCCGCAGGGTGGTGGTCTGCAGTGCATCGACGGCGTCTGCGTCAATCCCTGTGACGTGGCGCACTGCCCCGAGGGCTTCGGCTGCAACAACGGTCAATGCATCGACCCCTGCGCCAACATCCGCTGCGGCGCTGGTGAAGTCTGCTTCGGTGGCCAGTGTGTCAATGACACATGTTATGAGCGCCCCTGCCCCAACGGCCAAATCTGCCGGGCCGGCGCCTGCGCACCCAACCCCTGCGCCGAGGTGGACTGTGGCATCGGCCAGTTCTGCCAGGCCGGCCTCTGCATCGGCAGCTGCGCCGAGGTGGCCTGCCCGCTCGACCAGCGCTGCGTGGATGGCCAGTGCGCCAACGACCCGTGCTTCAGCGTGACCTGCGACCGCGGCGAGAGCTGCATCGTGGTGGACGGCCTCGCGAGCTGCGAGCGCGACCTGTGCACCGGCGTGGTCTGCGGTGCCGGTCGGGTGTGTGTCCGCGGCGACTGTGTGGACGACCCGTGCGTTGCCGTGGAGTGCCCGCGGGGTCAGCGCTGCGAGGCCGACAGCAACGGCCAGGGCCAGTGCCTGCCCGACTGGTACGACCCGGAGAATCCGGGGGCCGGCGGCGCGGGTGGGGCCGGTGGCGCGGGTGGCATGGGCGGCGGCGGCGCCGGGGGTGATCCCGGGGCCGGCGGCGTCGGCGGTGATGGCGGCATGGGTGGCGGCGGCGCAGGCGGCCTGCCCGTGCCGGACGCCACGGTCCTCGGCGCTGGCGGCGGCATCCAGAACGACGCCGGCACCGACAGCACCGGTGCCGACCCCGTCGCGGGCGACTGTGCCTGTGACCTGAGCGGCCGCCCCTCGGCGGACTGGCTCTTCCTCCTGGGTCTGCCCCTCCTCGCCCTGCGTCGCCGCCGCGCCTCGCGGTAGGTGCCGCACGCTCGGCCGCCCGGCCGAGCAGCCAACCCACTGAAATCATTACGCAATCCGACCTGCCCGTGGGCAAACCCAGGCGCTTGGTTGCGTTCTGCCCGGCGACGGGCCAGCCTGCCCAGGCCTCGCCCCCACCCCACCGGGGCCCGACCCCTGGATGGAGCCCGATGAGCCCGATCACCACCTACAGCCCCACCCGCTGGCTCTATGAAGACGAGCGCATCACCTGGCGCGACGCCTTCACCGAGGGTGAACCCGCCGAGTTCTACGGCTGCACGTTTGTGGGCTGTGCCTGGCCTGAGCGCGTGACACGGCGCTGGATGCTGGATGGCTGCCGATTCGAGCGCTGCGACCTGTCCCTCTGGCGGCCGGTGGGCTGCACGCTGACCGAGGTGCAGTTCCAGGACTGCAAGCTGCTGGGCGTGGAGTGGACCGCCGGGGGTGGCCTGCGCTTTGAGGCCCGGTTCACCGACTGCGACCTGAGCCTGGGCCGCTTTGCCGAGCTGGACCTGACCAGCGCCCGCTTCGCCGCCTGCCGCCTACGCGAAGCCGATCTCAGGGGCGTCAAGTGGCGCGGCGCCGTGCTCACCGGCTGCGACCTGGATGGGGCCACCCTGGAGGGCGCCGACCTGCGCGAAGCCGACCTGCGCGAGGCCATCCTGCCGCCGCTGGATCCGGCACAGACCCGCCTCAAGGGTGCCCGGGTGGACGTGCACACGGCGCTGGCCCTGGTGCGCGGGCTGGGCCTGCGGACGGATTGACCTGCCTGGTCACCCTGCCCGGCGAAGATTTGCGTTCTATTTCAATCTCTTACGCGACACCCGAGCGCTCAGGCCACCACAAACCAGACCCGGCTGATCAGCCCGTCGTCACCCACCTCGTAGATCGCCATCGCGTGCACCACGGCGTCGCCCCGACCGGTCACCTCCTCCTGGTCGAAGGCGTAGCGCCCCACCACCGATCGCCCCACCAGCGCGGCGTGGACCTGCGGAAAGGTGCTGAACATTTGGTCATAAGCCGCATGGAGGGCCGCCCGGCCCACCATCCGCACCGCCCCCGTGGGCAGGTCGAACACCTGCACCTCGGGGTGGTAGCAGGCGGCAAAGGCCGCGATGTCGTGGGTGTTGTAGGCATCGAGCTGCCGCTGAGCACCGGCGCGGGTGCGGATTTCGACGTCATTCACAGCACACCCCAAGCGCGCTCAACTCGAGTTTCGCGAAACTCGAGGCTAAAGCCCCGGCGCAAAGCCGCGCCGCATGGTGTTCTCGCACACCAGCCGGCCCACGACAAACTGGCGCAAGTACGCGGATCCACCGGCCTTTTCGCCCACGCCCGACAAGCCGAAGCCCCCAAAGGGCTGGCGGCCCACCAGGGCGCCGGTGCTGCCCCGGTTGAGGTAGAGGTTGCCCACATCAAAGGCCTCGCGGGCGCGATCGAGGTGGGAGGGCTTGCGGCTGTAGAGGGCGCCCGTGAGGCGGTAGCCGGTCTGGTTGGCCACCTCGAGGGCCGTCTCAAAATCCGGCACCTGCAGCACGCTGAGGACGGGGCCGAAGATCTCCTCGCGCGCGATGCGGTGGTGGGGCGCCACACCCGTGAAGATGTGGGGGCCAACAAACGGCTTGCCCACCCGCTCGGCGAGGCCGGGCGGCACCTCCATGGCCAGGGCCAGGGTGGCTTCCCCGCGGCCGATGTCGATGTACCGCCGGATCTGGGCGGCGGCCTCGGCGTCGATGACCGGTCCGAGGTCGGTGCCCGGATCCCGCGGGTCGCCCAGGGTGAGGCTGCGGGTGGCGGATACCAGGCGCTCCACAAAGGGGTCGTGGGCGGTGCCGACCACGATGGCGCGGCTGCAGGCCGAGCACTTCTGGCCCTGGAAGCCAAAGGCGCTCTCCCGCACCCCCAACACCGCCTCGTCCAGGTCGGCGGAGGCGTCGACGATGATGGCGTTTTTGCCCCCCATCTCGCAGATCACCTTCTTGACGAAGAGCTGATTTTCCTCTGTCTTTCCAGCAGCTTGCACGATATCGAGGCCCACCTTCAGGGAGCCGGTGAAGGCGATGAGGGCCACCCGGGGATCGCGCACCAGCGCCGCGCCCACCGTCTCGCCCGGGCCGGGCAGGCAGTGCAGCACGTCGCGGGGGATGCCCGCCTCCCACAAGATCTCGCACAGCCGCCGCGCGATGGCCGGCGTCTGCTCGGCGGGTTTGAGCACCACCGGGTTGCCGGTCACCAGCGCCGCGGTGGTCATGCCGCAGGCGATGGCGAGGGGGAAGTTCCAGGGGCTGATGACCGCCGCCACGCCGCGTGGGCGGTGGCGCTCTTCGTCGTGCTCGCCGATGAACCGGCCCAGGCGCCGCGGCTCATACAGGGCCACCGCCTCGCGGGCGTAGTAGGTGCAGAAGTCGATGGCCTCACACACATCGGCGTCGGCCCCGGCCCAGCCCTTGCCCGACTCGGCCACCACCAACGCCGACAGGGCATCGCGCTGGGCCCGCATCAGGGCGGCTGCCTTCACCAGGCAGCGGGCGCGGTCGAGCACGGGGGTGTCCCGCCAGCGGGCCTGGGCAGCGACGCAGGCAGTGAGCATCGTGTCCGCCTGGGCCACCGTGCCGGTGTTGGGCACGGCCGGCACCTTGACCGCCGCCACCGCCGCGCTGAAGGCCTTGCGCTGCGCCTCCTCGGCAAAGTCGCGAAACGACTCAGAAAAGAACGCACGGCCGTCATCCAAACCCGGGATCGCGGGGCCCAGCCCATGGCGCTCGGGGGCGCTCGCAATCCGCGCAATGCCCGGATCCTCACCGCGGGCACCGCCATGGGGCGAGGCCAGCAGCTCAGCCACCGGCTTGTCGTCGGCAAAGCCGCCGCGCAGCCAGGACTCGTTGCTCGTGTTCTCCAGCAGCCGCCGCACCAGGTAGGCCATGCCCGGGATGAGCTCACCCACGGGCACGTACTCCCGCAACCGCAGGCCCCGCGCCGTCACCGCCGCCTTCAGGGGCTCGGCCATGCCGTTGAGCATCTGCAGCTCGATGGCCGACTCGGGCAGATCCGCCACCTCCAGCAGCGCCAGCGCCGTGGCGATGGAGCGCAGGTTGTGGGAGCCCAGCGCCAGCTTGACGCCCCCCTCCCCGGCCGTCCGCGGCGTGGCACCGATGAACCGCCGCACCATCCGCTCGAAGCAGGCATCGGTATCGGCCTTGCGGCTCCACACCGGCACTGGCCACCCCTGTTGCTCAGCGTGGATGGTCTCGTAGTCCCAGTAGGCGCCCTTCACCAGCCGCACGGTGACCGTCCGGCCCGCCTTCTGGGCCCACCGCACCAGCCGATCGGCGTCGGCATCCCCCGAGCGCAGGTAGGCTTGCAGGGCGATGCCCGCGTGGAAGTCCTCGGTTTGACAGCACTTTTCAAAGAGGGCGAGCGTGAGGTCCTTCAGGCCGTGGTGCTCCATATCGAAGTTGACCAGCACACCCGCCTGGCCCGCCGCCCGCAGGATGGGCGCCAGCCGCTCGGCCAGCCGTGCCACCGAGCGGTCGAAGTCCAGCGCGGACACGCGCGGATCCAGCGCGCTGATCTTGATGGAGACGTTGGTGCGCGGCACCACGCCCAGGTGGTCGCTCTCCAGG
>Ga0075163_10009602_pt1 | contig 12697 bp, 10 predicted proteins | sample JI1023141ADNA_FD_71478 | JGI IMG/M metagenome (GOLD analysis project Ga0075163, IMG submission 71478) | Wastewater effluent complex algal communities from Wisconsin, to seasonally profile nutrient transformation and Carbon sequestration -... | ecosystem: Engineered > WWTP > Effluent > Algae...
CGCGAACAAGCCGGTTGCGGAGCAACGCGCGGACATCGCCCTGGGCTCGGCCGCATTCGAGGCGGCGCACGCCGACCATCCGGCGCAGATCGCGCTGCTCGGCACCGGCACGGTGGGCAGCGCGGTGCTGGCGCGGCTGCGGCGCTGGCAGGGCACCGCGTTCGGCCGCCGCCTGCTGCTGGTGCACGTCGCCAACAGCCGGCGCGCGGTGGGCGACAAGCGCGGCGTGGCCTTGCGCGCGCCGGCGCCTGGCATCGGCGTTGCCGCGTCGCTGGATGCGGTGGCGAATGCGTTCCGTTCCCGCGGCGCGCGCATCGTCATCGACGCCACCGCCAGCGACGCAGTCGCGGCCCGGCACGCCGAATGGCTGGCGCAGGGCATCCATGTCGTCACCGCCTGCAAGCTGGGGCAGGGCACGTCGCTGCAACGCTGGCGCGACATCCGCAACGCCTGCGCGCGCGGCGGCGCGCGCTACGGCGATTCCGCCACCGTCGGCGCGGGCTTGCCGTTGCTGCGCAGCTTGCGCGAACTGCAGGCCGGCGGCGATCGCATCCACGCCGTCGCCGGCGTGTTGTCGGGTTCGCTGGCGTGGCTGTTCGATCGCTACGACGGCATGCGCCCGTTCTCGAACTTCGTGCGCGAGGCGGGCGCAGCCGGCTACACCGAACCCGATCCGCGCGAGGATCTGTCCGGCGAGGACGTGCGGCGCAAGCTGCTGATCCTCGCGCGCAGCGCCGGGATCGAACTCGAATCGGCGGAGGTCGCAGTCGAATCGCTGGTGCCGCCGAAACTCGCCGCATTGCCGGTCGAGGCGGTGGGCGCGGCGCTTGGATCGCTCGATGCACCGTTGCGCGCGCGCCACGCCGCGGCTTACCGGGATGGCGGGAAGCTGCGCCATGTCGCGCGGCTCGACGCGGATGGCGATGCGCGCGTGGGGCTGGAAACGCTGGATGCGGGCGACGCGTTGCTCGGCGGCAACGGCAGCGACAACCGGGTCGCGATCTGGTCCGACCGCTACCGCCGCCAGCCGCTGCTGGTCCAGGGGCCGGGCGCGGGCGCCGCGATCACCGCGGCGGCGTTGCTCGACGATGTGTTGTGCATCGCGAGGACGGGACGGCCGGCATGAAGATCGAAACCGACATGCAGTTCATCGCGAGCCTGGGCCGCGACCAGGAACGCTATTTCCTTGCGCGCGAAGCGGCGAGACAGGCGGCGTTGCAGGCCGCGCTCGCGGATCTCGCGCGCGGACTCGGAGCCATCGGTTCGCTGCACGCGGAGGCCTTGTCGGTCGCGCTCGCCGACGGCGGCGCCTAGGATCGCGACGACGAGGCCGCGGCGATGGCCGTGACCGAACGCGGGTCGGCGGGCGCGAAATAGTCGTCGATCGGCACCGGGCGGTCGATCGCGTAACCCTGCATGTAGTCCACGCCGATCCCCGCCAGCACGTCGCGCTGGCGCGCGTCCTCGACGTGTTCGGCGATGGCGCGTTTGTCCAGCACGTGGGCGATGTCGGTGATCGAGCGCACCACCGCGGCCGCCAGCGGCGAGGATTCCATGTCGCGCACGAAGCTGCCGTCGATCTTGAGGAAATCGACGTCGAGGTCGCGCAGGTAGCTGAAGGAACAGAAGCCGGTGCCGAAATCGTCCAGCGCGAAGCGGCAACCGAGCTCGCGCATGCGGCCGATGAAGCGCTGCGCGCGGCCGCGGTCGCGGGCGACGCTGGTCTCGGTGATCTCCAGGCACAGCCGGTCGGGCGGGAAGCGGCCGCGGCGCAGGCGCGCGTGCAGGTCGTCGCGGAATTCGTCGTCCAGCAGCGTGCCGCCGCCGAGGTTGATGCTGCACGTGCCGATGTCGCGGGCGGCGTCCGGGTGCTGTTCCAGCCAGTCCAGCACCAGGTCGATCACGTGCCGGTCCAGGCGCGGGCCGAGTTGGTAGCGCTCCGCCGCGGCGATGAATTCCGCCGGCGGCAGGATGCTGCCGTCGGGTTCGACCATGCGCAGCAGCACTTCGAAGTGGCGGCGTCCGTCGTGCGCGGCGCGCAGCGGGACGATGGACTGGCAATACGGCACGAAGCGGCGTTCGTCGATGGCCGCGCGCACGCGCAGCGCCGAGCGCATGACCGCGGTGCGCAGCCGCGATTCGTCGCTGTCGGGCAACGCGACGCGGAAACGGCCGCCGCCATGTTCCTTGGCCGCGGCGCAGGCGGCGCCGGCCAGCGACAGCAGCGCGTCGAAACCGGCGTGCGGCGCCTTGCCCGGCACGATGCCGATGCTGGTGGTGATCGCCAGCATGTTGCCGTTCCATGCCGGGCGCAGCGCCTCGATGCCGGCGATCAACCTGCGCGCCAGTTCCGTCGCCGCGTCCTGCCCGGTATCGACCAGCAGCGCGAATTCGTCGCCGCCGACGCGCGCGGCCAGCGCGTCGTCGCCCGCCTCGGAGCGCACCACGTTGCCGATGTTGCGCAGGAGCGCGTCGCCGGCGGCATGGCTGGTCGAGGAATTGACCAGCTTGAACTGGTCGAGGTCGAGGTAGAGCATCGCCAGCTCGCCGTCGGACGCGGCGAGGCGCTGGCGCGCGCGTTCGGCGAAGGCCGCGCGGTTGAGCAGGCCGGTGATCGGGTCGCGGGTGGCGCGCTTGTACAGCGCCGACGCGGCCATGCGCTTTTCGTGGTCGGCGGCGGTCAGCAGCAGCGGCAGGATCGAGATCAGGCACAGCAGCAGGATCAGCAGCGCGGCGTCGGTCGGGGTCGGCGGGCGGATGAAGCTGCCGAGGCCGAGGCCGGTGGTCAGGCTCAGGAACACCACGGTGGCGAAGGTGGCGATGGTGGTCCACAACGGGTTGAAGCGCACCGACGACCACATCAGCACCGCCAGCGGCATGCTGACCAGGGCGAGCGCGTAGGGGCTGCCGCTGCGGCCGATGACGAACACGAAGCTGAGGCTGATGCACATCGCGACCACCCAGGCCGCGTATTCCGAGGCGCGCGCCGCATCGCGCGGGCGCTGCATCGGTTGCGCATCGTCGAAGTGGGCGAACAGCAGCATCAGGCCCGGCACGGTGGAGGTCGCGCCGAGCAGGTCGCCGAGGAACCACAGCACCACGGCCTGCACGGCGTCGTGCAGCGGGATGATGTCGGCGACGAGGAGCCCGGTGCAGCCGATCGCGGTGCTGACGATGCCCAGCAGCAGTCCTCCGCGCAGCAGCAGCAAGCCGTCGGCGGCGACCAGGCGCAGCGGTTGCGGGTGGCGGCGGCGGACGTAGGTGCCGGCGGCGAGCGCACCGAACAGGTTGCTGCCGACCGAGAAGGGCAGGAACAGCGGCGGTACCGGGACCACGAGCAGGTGCAGCAGCAGGATGCCGACCGGGATCACCGCGGCGGCGCGTGCGCCGTAGCGCAGGACGAGGGCGTAACCGATGCCGGCGCAGGGCCAGAACAGTGTGATGTCCTGGGGCGTACGCAGGTACAGGCTGGCGACGACCGTGCCGGCGAAATACAGCCCGGTCAGCAGTCCCCAGCGGATGATGCTTGCCCCCCCTGCGTGCATGCCCGGACTATAGGCCGAAGCCATGGCCATGCGCACCTGCCCGGACGGACGGCGTGATCCGGCGACAGGTGCGCGGCTTTGCCGAATCGGCAGTCGGTCACGTTCGGGGAGTGGCGTGGAAGCGATGTCAGCAGGGATGTTCCGCAATCGTGCGTTCGCCATCGATGTGCCTGGCGAATGATCGAATGGCGGCCGCTGTATCGCGGGGTCTTGCCTGCAACAGGAAGTGCGGACCTTCGATGGAGGCGAGCCGTGCGCGCGGCGCAATGCTTCGGATGTGCAGCCAGCAAATGCGCGGCACGAGCCGGTCCTCGGTTGCTTGCAGGTAAAGAATCGGGTTGTCGACGTTCGCCAAATCGGTCGTGGCATCCACGGCCAAAACTTCAGACAGGCGCTTCCTCGCTATTTCCGGCCGAAGTGCATCCACCGCAAGCCTGATCCGGTTTTTCCAGTCCGGTGTGATCCAGCGACCCATCGCGAAACGATCGACCAGCCCGGCGGGTGGGATCGGCAGTGGCAAGTCGAGCAATCCGCGGAACGGCTTCAACCATGGACGTGGCGATTTCGCGAAAGTCGCGCACAAGACCAGGCCGACGAACCGGTCCGGCAACATGGCCGCGAGGCGCATGGCGATCGGTCCCGAGAAGGACTCGGCGATCAGCAAGGATTTCCCATCAGGCAGGGAATTTTCGACAAAGCTCGCGAGCTCGTCGTAATCCATTGCGACATCCGGAGGGTATGCCATCGCATCCGCGTGGATGTCCGGCTTGAGCGCTTCAATGAAATCCGAGAGGAGCTTTCCAGTCCCATCCAGCCCGGGAAGGACCAGGGCGCGCATCGCCTCAACACTCGATCACGTTCACCGCGAGGCCGCCGCGGCTGGTTTCCTTGTACTTGTCCTGCATGTCGCGGCCGGTGTCGCGCATGGTCTTGATCACCTTGTCGAGGCTGACCTTGTGCTTGCCGTCGCCGCGCAGGGCCATGCGCGAGGCGTTGATCGCCTTGACCGAACCCATCGCGTTGCGTTCGATGCAGGGAATCTGCACCAGTCCGCCGATGGGATCGCAGGTGAGGCCGAGGTTGTGTTCCATGCCGATTTCCGCGGCGTTCTCGATCTGTCCCGGGGTTCCGCCGAGCGCGGCGGTGAGGCCGGCGGCGGCCATCGAGCAGGCCACGCCGACTTCGCCCTGGCAGCCGACTTCGGCACCGCTGATCGAGGCGTTTTCCTTGTACAGGATGCCGACCGCCGAGGCGGTGAGCAGGAAATCGAACATGCCTTGTTCGGATGCGCCGGGGCAGAAGCGGTCGTAGTAGTGCAGCACCGCGGGGATGATCCCGGCCGCGCCGTTGGTTGGCGCGGTGACGACGCGCCCGCCGGCGGCGTTTTCCTCGTTCACCGCGAGCGCGTACAAATTCACCCAATCAAGCACGGTCAGCGGATCGCACATCGCCGCTTCCGGCCGCGACGACAGTTCCGCGAACAGCGCCGGCGCGCGCCGCACCACGTGCAGGCCGCCGGGCAGGGTGCCGCTTTCGCGGATGCCGCGCGCGACGCAATCCTGCATCGCGCGCCAGAGTTCGCGCAGGCCGTCGCGGATCTCGCCTTCGCTGCGCCAGGCTTGTTCGTTCGCGAACATCAGCTGCGCGATGGAAAGGCCGTTGCGTTCGCACTGTTCCAGCAGTTGCGCGCCGCTGTGGAACGGGAACGCGAGTTCGGTGGTGTCGGCGACGATGCGGTCTTCCGCGGCCTCGTCCTGGTTGACGACGAAGCCGCCGCCGACCGAGTAGTAGTCGCGCGAGGCGATTTCATCGCCATTCGCATCGAACGCGGCGAAGCGCATGCCGTTGGTGTGGTAGGGCAGTTTCTGCCGCTTGTTCATCACCAGGTCCGACTTCTCGTCGAACGCGATCCCGCGCTGGCCGTGCAGGCGGAGTTGCTTCGTCGAACGGATGCGTTCGAGCGCGGCGGGAATGACGTCCGGATCGATCAGGTTCGGCCAGTGGCCCTCGAGGCCCATCAGCACCGCCTTGTCGGTGCCGTGGCCACGCCCGGTCAGCGCCAGCGAGCCGAACACCTCGGCGCGCACCCGCGCCACTTCGTCGAGGCGCCCGGATTCGACCAGCCACTTTTCGACGAAACGCGCGGCGGCGCGCATCGGACCGACCGTGTGCGAGGAACTCGGGCCGATGCCGATCTTGTAGAGGTCGAAGGTGGAGACGGCCATGCAGCTATTCTAGGCCGATGCGATTGACCTTGTACCAGCGCGACGACTGCCACCTCTGCGACCTCGCGCTCGGGCTGCTGGCCGAGGTTCGCGTACCGGAATTCGAGAGCGTCTTCATCGATGGCGACGAGGCGCTGGAGCAGCGCTACGGCATCCGCGTGCCGGTGCTGCGCGACGAGGATCGCGGCATCGAGCTGGAATGGCCGTTCGATGAGGATGGGTTGCGTGGTTTCCTGAAATCACGCATGTAGGGGCAAGGCATGCCTTGCCCCTTTCTGAAGGGTCGATTGACGCGGGCAAGGCATCCCTTGCCCCTTTCTGAAGGGTCGTTTGACGCGGGCAAGGCATGCCTTGCCCCTACGGTGCAGGCGTGAACACCACCTTGGTCGCCACCGCGATCGCATCCGGGATCAGGCCGGTATCGGCCCAGTCGCCGCCGCCGACGCCGAATGCCAGCCGCGACACCGTGGCCTTGCCGGCGAGCACCGGCTTCGCGCCCGGCGTCCAGGTGAATTCCAGCGTCACCGGCTTGCTCACGCCACGCAGCGACAACGTGCCGTCGGCGGCGAATCTGTCGCCGCCGAGCGCGCGGAATTTCGTCGCGGTGTAGCGTGCCTGCGCGAACTTCGCGCTGGCGAAGAAATCGTCGCCGCGCAGTTCGCCGTCGTAATCGTCGTTGCCGGTGGTCGCGGTCGCGAGCGGGATGGTCACGTCGAGCTTCGCGTTCGCCAGCTGCGCGGGGTCGAACGAGAACCTGGTGGCGAAGCCGGGGAACTTGCCGGTGAACACCTCGCCCTGGTACTTGCCGGCGAAGGTCAGCGCCGAGCCCGGCGCCTGCACGTAATCCGCGGCAAGCGCCGGCGCGGCGAACAGCAGCAACGGAAGCAAGAGGGATCTAGGCGACATCGCGGTTCTCCTGCGAAGGTGCGTGCAGCCAGCCACGCGGCAGCATGCGCGCGAGGGTGGCGTCGTGCTGGAACAGGTGGTGGTAGGCCGCGGCCGCGGCATGCGCCGCCGCCAGCGCGATCAGCGTCCAGAACAGCCATTCGTGCAGGCTTTCGGTGAATTCGTGCAGGTCGTGGTCGTGCGCGGCGATGGACGGCAGGTTGAACAGCCCGAACCACTGCAGCGGAAACCCCGCGGCGGAATTCATCACCCAGCCGCTGATCGGCACCGCGAACAGCAACACATACAGCGCGCCATGCATGAGCGAAGCCACGCGTTCCTGCCACGCCGGCGTACCCGGAACCGGCGCCGGGCGGCCGGCGTAGAGGCGCCACAGCAACCGCGCGACGGCGAGCGCGAGGATGGTGATGCCCACCGACTTGTGGAAGGCGTACACCGCGATCTTGTCCGGGCCGCGCGCCATGTCGCCCATCAGCAGGCCGATGGTGCCCTGCGCGAGCAGCAGCAGCACGATCAGCCAATGGAAGGACTGGCTCACCGCGCCCCAGCGTTCGTTCGGATTCTTCAGGCTCATGGCTCGGGTTCCGGTGGCGTCTGCGTGGATGCTGGATCGGGCGTGTCGGGTTCAATCGGCGTGGCGGGCGTCGGTGCAACGCCGGCATTGCCGGGCGTGTCGTCGCCGGCGCCGCGAGTGCTGCGGATCGCCTCGGCCTCGATGCGCACAAACACCTCGTCGCCGATCACGCTCGGCCAGGCGGTGATGCCGAAATCGCTGCGTTTCAGCGTCGCCGTGGCGGAAAAACCCGCGGTGCGCCGGAACGGCGGCATGGGATGCCGCTCGAGCTGGTTGAACGTGACGTCCAGGCAGGTATCGCGGGCCACGCCGCGGATGCCGAGATCGCCGCAGACGCGCGCATGGGTCGCGTCGACCGGTTCGATCCGCTTCGAAACGAAACGCACGACCGGGTACGTCGCGGTGTCGAGCAGGTTCGTCGCCTGCACGGCGCGGGTCCACTTCGCATCGCCCATGTCGAGGCGATCCAGCGGCACGTCGACCGCGAGCTTCGCGCTGCTCCAGTCGCCGGGGTCGAACCACAGTTCGCCGTGGCTGCCGGAGACGGTGCCCATCGCCTGCGAGAAGCCGGCGTGGCTGACCGCGAACAGCACGCGGGTGTGCACCGGGTCGAGTGCGTAGTGCGCGGGTTGTGCCCCCGCGGCCAACGGCAATGCGGATGCGAGCAGGGCGCAGGCGAGTCGGCACGGCGGGGACATGGCGGGTCTCGCGGCGGGTCGGGGGAATTCTAGGCACAGCCGCGATGAACGCCGGATGTTGCGGGTGGAACGCCGCGTTGCGAGGATGCAGCCGGGGAATGCTTCGGGGGAACCATGCGCGGGATCGCATGCTGGTTGCTGGCGGGATGCCTGGCCACGGGCGCGGCGTGGGCGCGGGTGCCGGAAATCCCGCGTTTCCGCATCGTCGGCAGCGCCCAGGGCCTGCCGGCCAGCGACAACAAGGCGCTGGCGCTGGACCACGAGGGCTACCTGTGGATCGCGACCGCCGACGGCCTCGCCCGCTTCGACGGGATCGGCATGCGCGTCTGGCGCTACGACCCGGACGATCCCCGCGGCCTGCCCGGCAACAACATCCAGGCGCTGCACGTCGATCGCCACGACCGGATCTGGTTCGCCATCGAGAGCGGCGGCATCGCCATGCTCGATGCGCCGAACCGCGACCTGCATCTGTACCGCAAGGCCGACCACCCGCGGATCGGCAGCGACGATACCTGGACCATCACCAGCCGCGGCGACGACCTGTGGTTCGGCACCTACGACGCCGGCGTGCACCGCATGCAGGCCGACGGCCGCATCACGCGCTGGACCGCGAAGGACGGATTGCCGTCGGACACCATCCTGTCGCTCGCGTTCGACGCCGCCGGCACGCTGTGGGTGGCGACGGACAATGGCCTCGGCCGCATCGTCGACGGGCAGGCGTCGAGCGTGCCGTTGCCGGGCGCCGAACCGAAGCCGCTGGTGTACACGCTGACGCCGGAAGCCGCTGCGCTGTGGGTGGCGACGTCGGCCGGGGTGTGGCGGCACGAAGCCGACGGGCGCTGGACGCAGCCGTCGTGGTCGTCGATGTTCGAACGCCCGAACGCGATGAAGCAGATCGCGCGCGAAGGCGACGGTTACTGGATCACCAGCCAGCACGGCCTGTGGCGGCAGCAGGGCGACGGGATCCCGGTACCGGTCGAACTCGGCGGCCCGGGCATCCCGCATTCGATCGAATCTCTCGTGCGCCAGCCCGATGGCGCGTTGTGGGTACCGGTGTACGGCGCCGGCATCGGCTACCTGCGGTCGGACTGGCGCCGGCTCGCGCAATACGCGCAGGGTGCGAACGGGCTGTCGGGCAGCGTGTACCGGGCGATGGCGCCGGCCAGCGACGGCGGTGTGTGGCTGGGCGGTTACAACGGCATCATCGAGCACCTGACGCCGGACGGGCGCATCGAACGCCAGGGCGCGGAAGTCGACGACCGCCTGCGCGGTTCCAAGGTGACTTCCATCGCCGAGGGGCGTGCCGGAAAACTGTGGGTGGGGACGAATCGCGGATTGCTCCGCATTTCCAGCGACACCATCGACGAGTGGACGCCGGACGATGCACGCGATGCGGTGCCCGATGGCAGCATCGATCACCTGCGCGTGGCGGCCGACGGCAGCGTGTGGTCGCTCGTCCTCGGCAGCGACGGCGGGTTGCAACAGCGGGATGCGGGCAGCGGCCGAATCCTGCTCGACCTGCGCGCGGGCGACGACAGCGGCCTCGGCCTGATCGATGTGGAACAACTCGATTTCGCGCCCGACGGCGTGCCCTGGATCGCGGACGCGACCGGCATGCGCCGCTTCGATCCGCGCGCGCGGCGTTTCCGCGCCGAGCCGTCGCTGGCCGGCGAGCGCGTGTACGCATTCGCGTTCGACGGCGACGACCAGTTGTGGCTGCAGCGGCTGGCGGGGCTGGAGCATTACCGCCGCGCGGGCGATGGCTGGAAACTGGTCGAACGCGTCGCGCAGGCGCAGGGCATGCCCGCGATCGGTTCCGCCGGCATGCGCATGGATGCGCGCCACCGGCTGTGGATCAGCACCACGCGCGGCCTGTATTGCTGGGATCCGGTGAAACGCACGCTGCGCCATTACGGCGCGCAGAGCGGCCTGACCAGCGAGGAGTTCATCGACCGCGGCATCGCCAGCGCCGACGGCGGCCGCCTGCTCGCGGCGGCGACGATGGACGGTTCGGTGGTGCTGGTCGATGCGGCGATGGCGGATGCGCCCGGCACGACGCCGAGCCTGCGCATGGATTCGGTATCGGTGCGCCGCAACGGCGACTGGCAGCCGTTGCCGCAGGGGCGCGAACCCGAACTGCCCTGGGACGAGCACGAAATGCGCGTCGATGCGCGTCTGCTCGCCTACGACGACCCGACCTCGAACCGCTACTGGAGCCGGATCGACGGCTACGACCACGACTGGATCGCGCAGGGGGCGGATGGCGGGCGCGTGATCGCCGGCCTGCCGCCCGGCGAATTCACCCTGCGCATGCGCGCGGTGGATGCGAACGGCAATCCCGCGCGCGAACGGGACCTGCGGTTCCGGGTGTTGCCGCCGTGGTGGCGAACGGCATGGGCGTACGCCGGCTTCGTCCTGTTCGGCGCGTTGCTCATCGCGTGGGCGGCGATCGCCTATCGCCGGCGCCTGCAGCGCCGCAGCGCATGGCAGCTCGCCGAGCACAAGCGCGAACTGGCCGAACAGGCATCGGAGGCGAAGTCGCGTTTCCTCGCCACGCTCGGGCACGAGGTGCGCACGCCGATGACCGGCGTGCTCGGCATGAGCGAATTGCTGCAGTCCGGTTCTCTGGATTCGACCCAGCGCGGCCAGGTCGATGCGATCCGACGCGCCGGCGAACACCTGCTGCGACTGGTCAACGACGCGCTCGATCTCGCCCGCATCGAGGCGGGGAGACTGCAGCTCGATCCGGTGGATTTCGAGTTGCGCGGACTCGTCGACGACGTCGTCGCGCTGATGGCGCCGCTCGCCGTGCAGCGCGGCCTGCGCTTCGCCGCCACGATCGATCCCGCGACGCCGACCCGGTTGCGCGGCGACCGCGGGCGCATTTCGCAGATCCTGCTGAACCTGCTCGGCAACGCGATCAAGTTCACCGAACGCGGCGAAGTCGCGCTCACGGCTTCGCCGCTGTCGCCCGGAGGCGTGCGCTTCGAGGTGCGCGATACCGGGCCGGGGCTCAACGAGGAACAGAAATCGCGCCTGTTCCGCCGCTTCGAGCAGGCCGAGGGCGCGCGCACCGCGACGCGCTACGGCGGCAGCGGACTCGGCCTCGCGATTTCGCAGGAACTGGCCGCGGCGATGGGCGGCCGCGTCGCCGTCGACAGCACGCCCGGCCAGGGCACCTGCTTCAGCGTCGAACTCCCGCTCGCGCAGGCGCAGTCTCCCTCGCGCGCGGCCGAAGCGCCGTCGCGCGAGGCGGCGATCGCGGCGGGCGCGCTGCGCTTGTTGCTGGTCGAGGACGATCCCACCGTCGCCGAAGTCGTGTCCGGCCTGTTGCGCGCGCAGGGGCACCAGGTGACGCATGCCCTGCACGGACTCGCGGCCCTGACCGAAGCCGCTTCGACGCCTTTCGACCTCGGCCTGCTCGACCTCGACCTGCCCGGCCTCGACGGCCTCGCGCTGGCGCGCGCGCTGCGCGCCAAGGGTTTCGACAAACCGCTGATCGCGGTGACCGCGCGCGCCGACGGCGATGCGGAACCCGCGGCGCTCGCGGCCGGTTTCGACGGTTTCCTGCGCAAGCCCGTCACCGGCGCGATGCTGGCGGAGGTGGTTTCGCACGCGGTGTCGAAACGAGGCGGCTAGGATCCGGTCGGCTCTACGTCGGCGCTAGAAGTCCTTGTGGTAGCCGACGAATGTCCCGCGTCCGGGCAGCAGGCCGATGAAGAACGGCGAGGGGCGGCGATGCGCGTAGATGCCGAACGCGGTGCCGACCGCCGCGCCCACGATCACGTCGCTCTGCCAGTGCCCCTGCACCTTGACCCGGGCGATGGCGTCGTACACCGGCAACGCGGCGAGCGCGTACACGGCGGGATGGTCGTGGCCGTACTCGGCGATGAAGGGCGTCACCACCGCGCTCATTTCCGCGACCTCGCCGCTGGGGAAGCTGCCGTAGCCCTTGCCGTCGAAGAAATCGGACGGATCGCTGTTCTGGCTGGGGCGTTCGCGCGAGAAGGCGAGCTTCATGACCGAGGTGGTCGCGCCGGTGAACAGCATCGCGTCCAGCGACTGGCCGAACGTCCGGCCGAGCCGGCTGTCGTGGTCGATGAACAATGCGCCGGCGATGGTGGTGACGGCCGTCGCCGCGGCCAGGTCCTTCTGGTAGCTGCGTTTCCAGATGCCCGAATCGTCGTAGTTCACCCGGTGGTCGATCAGGAACGGACCACCGGCCAGCGCGGGCGCCGAGAGCGACGCCAGCGCGAGCGACACGCACAACCGCAGCCACTGGCGCATGGGCCCGTCCACGAGATCGCGATGCGGCGATCCTGCGCGGCGTTCGGTCGGAAAAAGGTCGCAGCACGCGTGCAGGAAATGATTTTCCCCTCCCGCGAAGGGGAGAGGAAAAAGCAGGGCCTTCAGCGTTTGCTGGATTCGTGCACCGCATCCACCAGCGCGGCGACGTGTCCGGGATCCATGTCCGGCGACATGCCGTGGCCGAGGTTGAACACGTGGCCTTCGCGCGAACCGCCGTTGCCGTCACGGTAGGCATCGAGCGCGGCCCGTGCCTGCGCGCGGATCGCATCCGGACTCCCGTACAGCGTCGCCGGATCGAGGTTGCCTTGCAGCGCAACCTTGCCCTGCACCCGGCGCGCGGCGTCGTCGAGGCCGATCGTCCAGTCCACGCCGACGCCTTCGGCGCCGCTGGCGGCGAGCTCTTCCAGGTACGGCGCATTGCCCTTGCCGAACAGGATCAGC
>Ga0075163_10009603_pt1 | contig 12696 bp, 9 predicted proteins | sample JI1023141ADNA_FD_71478 | JGI IMG/M metagenome (GOLD analysis project Ga0075163, IMG submission 71478) | Wastewater effluent complex algal communities from Wisconsin, to seasonally profile nutrient transformation and Carbon sequestration -... | ecosystem: Engineered > WWTP > Effluent > Algae...
TAAAGATTTACCACATCCACTAGGAAATTCCCGTGATCCTTATTTATCTAAAGGTTGGTTTGCTACTCCTTTAGTAGAAAAAGCCATAGACCTAGGCTATAGAGTAGAAATTGAGGCAGCAGAAATTTTTCCTGAAAAAGCTAAAGTGTTGGATCCCTTCTATAAATTCCTTACAAATGCTTTAACTAATCTTAAAACTAACCCAGATAATAAGTTTAAGAATTCTATAGCTAGACAAACTGCTATTTTAGGGGTAAAGAGCATTTTTCGCTCTACCATAGGGCTTTTTGATGCCAATATTTATAGTAAAAGAAAATGGAGTTTTCGCCCTGATTGGCGTTGGATGATTATGGCTACAGCCCGGGCAAGAATGTTTTACAATATAGCTACATTACTTAAACAAGGTTTTAAACCATTAGCAGCCCGTACCGATGCACTTTATTTTGCTAGTAATGAAGAAATTCCTGTTAGTAACCAATATAAATTAGAAGCTAAATACCAACTTAAAAATGTTGCTCATCTATTTAACTTACCAATTAGAGAATTTATTAAGGAAATGGACAAGTTAAAATAAAATACACCCATAAATGTCTAAGGTTAAAGGTTTTCCTTTATTGTCCGTTGCAGTAGCACAATGTTATTTTTCCAATTTATTTCTAATACTTGGCTATTTTTTGGTAAAGAATAGATTATTGTATTAGAAGAAAGATCTTTAATATTTCCTGAATTTATTGTGATTAAGTGATCTTGCAAATCATAAGAAAGTGTAAGTAAATCAGAACTATCAATTCTATATTCAGTAAGTTGCTTTTTAGTACTTAGGTCTAATTCTATAAGGTTTCCAGGAGATAACTGCAAAGCAATTTTTTCTCCTTTACTAGAAATAACTCCCCCCCCTATTCCAGTTACTAACCAAGACTCAGAAAGTTTAAATTTATTTTCCTCTAAAATCCAAAGCTCAATACGTCTAACAGGTTCTTTTTCACTAACTTGCCATTGCATTAACATTAGCGTTCCAAGTTTTGATTCTGTAAGGCTAATAGATTCAATTTCTCCAAATTGTTGAATAACATCAAAAAGTTTATTTTCTTGATCCCAAGCAGACACCAAAGCATTTGTATCTGTTAATGGATATCGGTTTTCTCCTATAAGTTGTTCTAAAATAGGGCGACGAATAGAACCAACTAAAAACCGTTTGCTAGAAAATGGCTGTAAAAAAATATTTCGCTCAAAATTATTTATCGTTTTAATAGGGCTACCATCAATTGTTTTTAGAATAAGTAGCCGGTTTATTGCTCCAACTATTAAATATTGACTATCACTAGAAAAACAAAATCCTGTAATACGATTAATTAGTTTTTCAGAAGGAATTTGATAAAGTAGCTTATTAGTTGTTAGATCCCAAAGGCTAATGCCTTCTTCAGGTTGAAAATAAGCTAGCAATTTTCCATCAGAAGAAAATCTTGTTAAAAAGTGTGCTTTTTTTTGATATTCAGAAAGATCTTCTTTTCCTAAAGATATTTTTGGAGATTGAGCTAATAATAATTCTTTCTTATTATTTAAAGAAACTAGCTTAAGTGCCGATGAATAGTTAACCAAAGCATTTTTTTCTGGCTTAGCTGTATCCCAATAAGAAAGAATTAAGGCTCTATTGTTTGGGTTAGCAAAAGTAGTAATAATCAGTATTATCGAAGCAGCAACCATTGCCCAAAGAGCAATACGACGTAAGTTTTCTTCACGACGTTTTTTTTCTGCTAATTCCCTTCCTAAAGCTAAAACAAAATCTTTAGGAGAGCTATAACGTTCTGCCAGTGATTTAGCTAAAGCATCTAGAATTGCCTGATCAACAGATTTAGAAAGATGAGGAGCAAATTTTGAAGGTGGCTCAGGCTCTTCATTTATATGTTGTAGGGCTAATTCAAAGCTTTTTCCTAAAAATGGCCGCCGTCCAGTGAGCATTTCATAAGCTATTACTCCTAAGCTATAAACATCTGACGCCCCAGTAGCAGGTTTTGCACAACATTGCTCAGGAGACATATAAGGGAGAGTTCCAACCATTGCCCCTGTATGAGTAACATATTCAACTGTAGTATTAAAAATATCTGTCTTTACTTCATCAAAATTTTCTGTAGCTAAATTTAAAGATTCTGTGTTTCCAAATATTTCCCCAGTCCGTAAGTTTTTTCTTTCCTGAGTTATTTCAAAAGACCCTACAGCCGAATCAGAGGGTTTATTGCTAGAACCACGTTCAGCCCGTTTAGCCAATTTTCTTAACATTGGCTCTATATATTTAGATAAACCTTCTTCAGATTCTTCTAATTGATTTGGCCTAGTTGGATCTGTAACTTTTGCAAGCCCAAAGTCTAATACTTTAAGTTTAAGTGTTGTTTTGTCTTCAATAAAAATATTATCTGGCTTTAGATCGCGATGTAGAATACCTAATTCATGAGCTACTGAAACGGCATCAGCAACTTGAGACATAATTTTTACTGTCTCAGCCAAAGAAAAAACCTTTTTTTCCTTAATTAAATTACTAAGAGAAATACCTGAAAGATATTCCATCACTAAATAACCAATATCTTCTTTACCTACCTGAGTAAAACCAAAATCCATTACTGAAACAATATTAGGGTGTTTAAGCCGTCCTAAGGCTTCAGCCTCACGACGAAATCTTTCTACAAACTCTTGGTGAGAAAGATTTTTTGGTAGTAAAGTCTTAACTGCTACATAGCGCTTTAAGCCCAAATGCATAGCCCGATAGACTAATCCCATTCCCCCTTTACCTAAACGGGATTCTAATCGAAACTTGCTATCTAGTATGGTTGAACCTGGTAGAGAGTTTTCTAAAACTCCTTCATCTGCTGGACAGACAGAAAATACATCTTCATAACAAAACTGACAAACTGGACAAATTTTCATAAACCACCCCTAAAAACTAACACCCAGTTTGACAGTTATATCATTAAAATCATTAAATGTTTATTAAGATTTTAGTAGTTTATTTATTTATTTTATTGTTAATTGGCCTCTTAGTAGGGCTAGCTTTTGTGGAAGGAGTGGCTGTTTTTTTGATTCAGCTTGTAAGTTTTGTATTTCCTCAGTAGAAAAATCTCCTGCTGCTTCACTAAAACCTAAACTAGTTAATTGCTTTACTACTTTTTCATAAATAGCTATAGCTTCAGCATTACGATTTTGCTTTTGATAGACTGCCCCAATTTGAGCAAGCAATACGGGAGAAAAACCATTACGTTTTGCAAGAAATCCCTTTAATACATCTAAAGCCTTATCATAGTTCTCTTCCTCATCCCCATCATAAAGCTCTACTAATTCGTTATAAACCAAAGGCTCATCTAAGCCTAAATCTATAGTAGCTTTACTATAAAATTCTGGTGAATCTGAAAGTATTGAACTTAATTCTGCAATAAAACCTTTTACTGAAGACTTAACATCTATCTTAAGTTGTTTTTTTACATTAGTTATATCTTTTTCTGTTGAAGCATCTACTTGATATTGATAAAGACGATTACGAAAACTTTTATCAAGCTTCATTAAATCAATAACTTTTTCTAACTGAAGAAAGGCAACTTGATAGCTACCTAACTCAACCGAAACACCTGCTAGCTCTAATCTAGCAGGTAGATGTTCAATTTTAGTTGTTTGTGTTACTCGAAAAAATGCTTCTGAGGCTTCTTTCCATAACTGTCGCTCTTTAAACAAAATTCCAAGCAAATAATTTACATTTGGATTGTCAGTGTCTTTTTCTAAAGCCTTGTAAAGCTCAATCGTTGCTCGTCCATTTTGCTCCCTTAAGTAATAAACCAGAGCGCGCTCATAATACCAATCAACTGTTTTTGCTTCTGGTACTAGTTCTGTTATGTCTTTTGTATCTTTTGTATCTTTCGTATTTTTTGTATCTATTGCCTTAGTAACAGGTTTTACTGTTTGTTTAGGATTAGTTGCTGGTGATTGTGCTAACCCTAAATTTACCATTACCATTATCAGACATAACACAACTATTATTTGTCTAGCTTTAGATTTATTACTATTACTCATTATTAAAACAACTCCTAGAAATTAACTTCCCTTTGCTATTGTGTAAGGTTTTTGTAGATATTTTTTTGCTTGTTCATGAGAGTCAAAAACATTTTCTCGTTTTAAGACACTTTGATATTCGGTTGTTGCTTCGCTACGTTTTGCAAGTAAGTCTAGCATGTGTCCAGCACGTAAATAAGCACGAGTAACTAGTTCTGGGCTTGAGCCATTAATATTTTTTACTTTTTGAAATTCTGCTAAAGCATCACTATTACGACCTTGTACAGCAAAAGCCTCAGCATATTGATAATGTATAAGATCTGCTGTTTTTTGAGCATTTTTATCATGAAGTAGTTCTTCAAAAAGTTGATAGCTTTCTGTTGCTCTATTTAATTTTACCAAAGTATTAGCACGCTCAAGCTTAAAGAGATAATTTTTAGGATATTTGTTAGAAAGTGTTTCTAATAATTTTAGAATTTCAGCATTTTTATTTTCTCTACCATAAAGAGTAATTAATAATACCCTAGCATCATCTTTAGCATAAAGACCTTTTTCAGTCACTAAATTAAGCTCTTCTAAACCACGTTCTTTTGAGCCACGAATACCACCTATTGCAGCTAGTATTTTTACAGCAAACGGCAGGCTACCAGCAATATAATCATAAGCTCCAATAGTTAAGTAAGCATCTGTGTAATTTGGATTTAGCTCTACTACTTTACGATGTAGGTCTACAGACTTTGATCCATGTCGCAAGGCTGAAAAGAAAGAGCGAGTAACAGTTGCTTCATAACTAGCCATTAGTCCATGTGAAGCGCCTTGATAATAAATTGATTCTACATCTTTAGGGTTTTTCTTAATATTTACTTCTGCTTTTTCCAAAGAAATATCAAGTAATCTTCTAAATTCTTTATCTACTTTTTCATCTATTTTGTCTTTTGTATCAACATAAAATGATTCACCACTATAAAGATTAGCTTGCAACCTACGGCTAGAATTAAGCAGTTCTAACCAATAATTAGTAGCTAAATAAAAATGTCCTGCTGGATGGTCAGGTAGGAGTTGAGTCATTTGAGTAAATTTTGCTTGTGCGCTTTTATAATCCATATTGTAGAGCGCATCAAACCCATCCATTCTAAGTTTTTGATATTCTGGGGTTTCGCCATTTACAATTCGATTAGGTGATAAGTTATTTGTACTGGTTGCTTTTGTATTTGATAAGTTTTGGGCTGAAGTAAAAAGCGTAAAGGTAAGAATAAAAATGCATACCATTAAGAAACGCATAGCTAGCTCCTTGGTAGTAAGTTCAGTTGTTAGTTTTATTTAAATTATTTCTAAGGTTGAATTTGTTGGCTTTGCCTGAGTACTCCAGGCGGCACAAACATTGTGAGCGCATTAGGAACAACTTCAAAACTCATTGGCAGATTGCCAATTACTTCCCCATCGACTTGAACTGGAAGCGCAACAATTGAGCTAACTTCAACCCGACGTGTTTTTATATAAGTTACCCCTTTACGTTGTAACTGACTATTACTTAAGCAGGAAGCTAAATAACTAATATACTTTAATTTACTAGTACCAGAAAAAATACAAACATCTAACATATCTTCATCTAGTCTGGCATGAGGTGTAAGCGAGAGCGTACCACCATAACCAAAAGACTTTCCAATAATTGCAAAAGTTCCTTGATAGGTTTTTCCCTCTATTTGAAGGGTAATTGGTGTAGGGTTCCATTTAACTAAATGAGAAAAACCTGCAAGCCAAAAAGCCCCTTTGCCAATTTGTTTTTTTAGTTCTGAATCAACAGCCTCAATAATTTCAGCATCTAGCCCAATACCAGCAGTAAAAAAGTAATAACGAGTTCCAGCTAAACCAACATGAATACGATAGCGACTATCACCACGACTAATTAGATCTACTATTTCTAAAGGAGTTCTAGGTAGTCTTAGATCTAAGGCAACAACATTTGCTGTACCACCAGGCCAAACAGCTAGAGGCACATCAGATCTAACCATTCCCTGTAATACTTCATTAAGTGTACCATCACCCCCATGTGCTATTACTAATCCAAGATTACGGTTAACCGCTTCTTTAGCTAGTTCAGTAGCATGGTTTGCTCGTTCTGTACGTCGAACTTCAACTTGAAATCCTCTTTGGTTCATTAGTTCAACAAAATGTCTTACTGCTATCTCTTTTTCATTTTGACGACCAGAACGTGGGTTATAGATCAACATAGCTAACTTATTCATATTTCCTACTTAAGTTTATGAGCGAAATTTGCTCGCTCGTGGTTGAGAACGGACTTACTTACCAAACTTGCAGCTTTTTTTGCTAAATTAGCAAAGTTTTAATTATTAATCTTTTATTGACCTCCTTTCTTACTTAATCCATATCTGTATCTGTTCTAAAACAAAAATAATATGCCACATAACCAGCACCTAAATATAGAATTATATTAAAAGCGCCAAAAGTGCTCATCATATCAGTTAAAGCTTTATTTAGCTCTAGATGAGAAAAAACTTGAGCTTTAGGAATATCATTTTGTAAGGCATTAACAATAGCTACACCTACTACTTGCCCTACAAAAGAGGCAGCTATGGCAAAAAAACCAGCAATTGCACCAAAAGTTGATTCTACACATTTGCCATATTTACGTGCTGTATCACCCATTAAATAACCTACTCCAAGGCAAATCCAATAAGATTTACTCTCTGTAGCTAGGGCAAAAAAGGCCCAAACCATAACACTAAATAAACCTGCTAAAATCCCTCCGCCTATTAATCCTCCTAGGCTTTGCTGGGATCGCATTCTAGCAGCGTATTCTTCAAGGGAAATTCTTTTTGGTTTTTTATTACTGTCTTTTCTAAAAGCTTCTGGCAAGGATTCGGTTTGTAAAAACTTTTGTGGGGGTGCTTGTCCATCAAAAACTGTTCCTGTAGGTTGAGGTGCTTTAGTCTCAGTAGAAGCATTATAATTTTGGTTAGGATCTAAATAGGGTTGATCTGCTGGCAAATAAGGCTGATCTGCTGGTAAATAGGGTTGGTCTTGTTGAGAATATGCTGGTTCTGCTACATTAGCAGAATTATCTTGTACTTGTATTACTGGTGCAGGAGCAGATTGCTGTTGTTGTGAAACATTAGAAAGTGCCGCCCTTAAAGCTGGTGTACGAGCAACATCTACCCAACTTCCTGTACCTTTTCTAACCTTATCAGTTTTCTGTACTTTTCCTGCAATAATCCATTGTTTTAAGGTTTCTAGATCAACATCAGTAATATCTCCAGACAATAAAACTTGCCATATTTCATTATCAGCACTCATAGCAATTTTTGGCACAAAGTCTAAACCTAACAGTTTAGTGTGCACACCTCCTACTTTGATAAGAACAACACTATTAAAATGACTGTTATTTAGTTTCTTTAGAAGAACCTACCAGATTTAAGCCCCTCAAAAATAGCAGACTATAGTCAAAATAGCAACTTTGGTAATCTTATTTACTTATCATTATCAGTTTAGATAAATTTTGAGCTAAGAAAAAAGTTTCTTTCTAGCAGCGATATTTCTATACTTCCTATTTGCTAAATAGCCTATTGAACTATATAATTTTGCTCGCTTTTAGTGTTAAAAAAAGCTGCTGTTTTATAAGTAAATATTTTTAGCCATAGTAACTAGCAAACCCGTAAACTAACTTAAGGAGATCATTAATGGATTCAAAAGAAGCGTTAGCATCGTTGCAATTATTAGTAGCTGTAGCCAAAGCCAATGGAGTAATTTCTGATGAAGAGCGTTCTGCTATTCAAGACGCATTAGAAGGCGGTTCTTTACCAGGAGAATATACTGTTGATAGTCTTTTATCTGAAAATCAGCCACTAGAAAGCATTCTAGCTGTTATTCAATCTGAAGAAGCAAGACATCAAGCTTTCTCAGCAGCTTATTTATTAGCTTATGCAGATGGGGATTATAGCCCAGAAGAAAAAGCTCTATTAGATGATTTACAAAAGCGATGGAACATACCAGATTCAGAAATGGTAGATCTTCATAATGCTGTAATGATTAGCCAAGGAACTATGGCTGCTAGCACAGGCGCCCCTGGTCAAGCAGTTCGCTCAGAAGATGCTCAAGAAATTATTAAAATCCATCGTGTTTTAGCTGGTATTGCTGGAGCAGTACCAATACCAATAGTTGGTGAAATAATGGTACTTACAGCACAAATAAGAATGGTAGCAGAGATTGGTAGAACTTATGGTCGAAACCTAGATAAAGCAAGTATTAAAGCATTGCTGGCAACAGCAGGGCTTGGAACTGGTGCTAGAATGGCTGTAACAAGCCTAGCTAAGCTTGTTCCTGGTTTTGGTAGTTTGGTGGGTGCTGCTGGTGGTTTTATTGCTACACATGCTATGGGACAAGTAGCAATAAAATACTTTGAAGCTGGTGGAACTCTATCAAATGACGCAATAAAGAGTTTATTTAAGGAACAAAAAGCCGCTGGTCAAAAAGAATATGAAGCCAATAAAGGCACTTTAGATGCTAATAAAGAAGTTGCAGCTAAGATGACTGAACTAGGTAAACAACTTAAAGCTAATAGTATTACTCAAGAACAATATGATGAAGAAGTTGCAAAATTAAATGTTAAAGTCTAACTATTTGTAAAAATAACTATGAGTGCTTAATCTTATGTTTCTATTCAATTAGATATATTAGACAGTTGCACTCATAGTAGCTTTTCTAGAAATTCTATTGAAATTATTTGGAGAGTGTTTTGGAAAAAACTGACTTTAAGCGTAGTGATTTTAAGTGTTGGATACAAGTGGACATTCGTTGGGGTGATATGGATGCACTTGGACATGTTAACAATACTAAATACTTTACTTTTTGTGAATCTGCAAGAATTCGCTACTTTGAATCTTTAGCATTAAACTTAAAACCTAATATAAATCAAGGCCCTACCTTAGCACATGCTAATTTAAACTTTAGAAAACAAGTTCATTACCCTAATAAACTAGATGTAGGGGTAAAAGTCTCTTCTATTAAAACACGTTCTTTCCAAATGGATTACGGTCTCTTTGTTGCTGATACAGAGACCATAGTAGCAGAAGGTTTTTCTATTATAGTTTGGGCAGATTATAAACTAGGAAAGTCAGCAGATATGCCAGAAATAATTAGAACTGCAATTGAAAAATTAGAAAATCTGTAGGGCGAACAGGGCGAACAGAGCCAACAGTTCGCCCCTACATAATTAATCCAATATTGGAACAGGACGGCGATCTTCATTGACTGAAACATATACTACTTCTGCTTCAGTTACTTTTACAGTCTGACGTTTAGCAGCAATAATTCTATCTGCCTCAACATAAACTTTAACTGTTATAGAAGTTCGCCCAATTTTAACTGTTTCTGTATACAAACTTACTAAATCCCCTACAAAAACTGGCTCAATAAAAATTACTTCATGCATAGCTACAGTAACAATTTTTTTACTAGTATGTTTATGTACTTCTATTGCACCAGCCTGGTCAATATAGCTTAATAAAACTCCTCCAAAAATCGTTCCATGAGAGTTAGTATCTCTAGGCATCATTACTACACGGATAGAAGGATTTCTTTCTTGTGTCATATTACTCCAAAAAAATTAATTTAGCGTACATAAGGCCGTAATTGTTCAATACGAGTAGCAATTTCACTAGCAGACGTTACTTTATAAGCTTCTGGTAACATTTCCTTAGAAGTAGATTCTCTTACTGCTACTAATGTTTGATACTCAATAGCCATTTCATCACGAGCAGGAGTAAACTCTTTACATACATCCATTAAATCTTCCTGGCTAGCTACTTTACGGCCATTATTACGGGCATGTCTACGACAACGAATTAAAATTGCTTCAATATCAGCACCTGAAAGTGAAAGATCATGTTTAGTTAAAGGTGACCAATCACTAAAAGTATTATCAATATTGTTTTTCTTAACCATAGCTTGAGCAATTTCTAAACGTTCTTGCTCATTATCAGGATAGAAAAGCGAAATATGTTCTTCGCAACGACCTTGGCGTTTTAAGTCTATAGGGAGTAAGTCAGGCCGACATGTCATTAATATCCAAAGTATTTGACCTCGATTTTCTGGGCTACCCATTGCATTAGCTAGTTTAGAAAAGATTCTTGAGTCCACATCACTACCACCACCACCACTATCACGATTTCCCAGTGTTGCATCTGCCTCATCAATTAAGACTACAATTGGAGCAAGTGTAGTAAGAAGATTAAGGATTTTTTCTAGGTTTGCTTCTGTAGACCCTACCCATTTATCACGAAAGTTTTTAAGCTCAATTACATTTAATCCACAGTCTTTAGCAAAACATTCTGCTAAAAATGTTTTTCCTGTTCCTACTGGGCCAGAGAGTAAAATACCCATTGGGGCTTCTTCACTAACACCATCTTTAATAATTTTAGCAATATTACGTAAAAACTCTTTTGCTTTTTTCATCCCTCCAACATGCTCTAAACCATATTTAGGAGTAACAAATTCAACTAGGCCAACACATTCACTTTCAATAATTTCTTTTTTCTTATTACGGACAATTTCATAAGTAAGACCTTCAGAATTAACTGAAGCACTACGAACCATTGAAGTAATATGAATACGATTTAAGCCTGAAGACATATGTGAAAATTGTTCTTCATTCATTTCAAAGCGAATTCCTGGGTTCATTACTCTAAAATACCTAGTATAGCTTAAGCGTTCTTCATAATCAGGATAAGGAATTTCAATATTAACTAGACGTGGATTTTCTCTAATACGTTGATTTACATCAGAAACACTTTCAGTAATAAAAATAATTGGGTTATGAGCGGGTTTATCTTGAGTAGTAGTAATCCATTTTTGTAATGTTACCCAAAGATTACGATCTTCACCTGACATATAACCCACTTCCCCAGCAGGGATAATTGATTCTAAAAAATTAATTACTACCCCACATTCCCCAAAAAGTTGTTCTGCTTCTGGGTTTTCTGTACGCCATTGTTCATAAAAAAACTGTTCAATATAAGGAATAGCACGAGCAGGATCTCTAGGAAGCATTGGAGTAATATTCATCTGCTTTTTAGTTGCAGCTAGTGGATCAGAAACCCTAGTATCAGCATTAAAAACTCGCTCCATCTCAAAAAGTAGATCTTTTTTGCTTGCTTGTATTCCATTACTACGGTTGTAAAGAAGAAAATTACGATCCTTAAGTAAATAGCCTAGGAAGCCTATTAAATTTGAATAACTATTTTTTAACCAAATTAGGTCATAAATATTATGGTAGAGTAAAAAGCGGCTAGCTTCCCCAGAATTATACTTGCGCACTAATGTGGCAGCCCATTTAGGTAATTGTTTAATTTCATCTTCATTACCACCTAATAGTTTTTTTCGCTCAATGTTAAGAGAACTCATAAATCAAATCTCCTGATAAGGATAGTGGGTTAAACAAGAAGCGATATTCTATCACAATAATTGATAGGAAAAACCCTCTCAGACGGGATAGACTAGCGTTGAAAGTAGCTATTTTCTATGCTAGTTTTTGCCCATACCTATAAAAAGATAGAAAACTAACTTGAACTTTTATTTAAATAGGAAATTAAAATAAATAAGGTTTGTTTTTATACTTTAACTTTAATTATTTATTTTTATTTATTTTATATCTTGAAAAGATAGACTCAAATGCATTTTTTAATTGTAAAACTTAGTGCTATAGGCGATGTAGTTCATACATTGCCAGCAGTAGCAGCCTTACGCCAAGCTTATCCTGATAGTCGAATTACCTGGATAGCTGAACGTAGTGCAGCAACTATTTTAGTAGGTAATACAACTATTGATGAATTAATTATTATTGATACTAAACGTTGGCGAAAAAAGTTTTGGCAACCTAGTATTTGGAAAGAAATTATTCAAACAATAAAAAAACTCCACACAATCCCAATAGATATCGCTTTTGATTTTCAAGGATTGCTTAAGTCTGGCCTAATAGCTTTACTCTCTGGTAGTAAAAAGCGATTAGGCTTTTCTAATAATGGGCTACGTGAAAAAGCTAGCCGTTTATTTTTATCTCAACAAGTTGATGTTAATGATCAAGCACATATAATTGAAAAAAACTTACAATTAGTTGCAACCTTAGAGGTTAGAAATCAAAATGCTTATCAGTTCCCTATTTCTACATCAAGTCAAGATGAAGAATATATAACTAATTTATTAGGTAAATATAATCTTTCACAATTTGCCATTATTAACCCTGGTGGAGGTTGGCCAACTAAAATTTGGTCCCCAACATATTTTGGTCAAATTGGTGATTGGCTCTGGGAAAACTACCAATTAGCAAGCTTAGTAACTTTTGGGCCAGGAGAAGAAAACCTAGCTCAATCAGTAGTAAAAGCTAGCCGTTTAGGACACACTTATCAAATAGACACTAGCTTAAAACAATTTATATCTTTAGCTAGACGTGCAGCTATTTTTATTGGAGGTGATACTGGCCCGCTACATTTAGCAGCAGCCTGTAACACTCCAATAGTTGGGATTTATGGGCCAACTATTGCAAGTCGTAATGGCCCTTTTGATCCTAAGGATATCACTGTAGGTTTAGACTTAAACTGTCGCGTTAATTGTCATCGGCGTAAATGCCCAACAAATAACGAATGTATGGAT
>Ga0075163_10009604_pt1 | contig 12695 bp, 9 predicted proteins | sample JI1023141ADNA_FD_71478 | JGI IMG/M metagenome (GOLD analysis project Ga0075163, IMG submission 71478) | Wastewater effluent complex algal communities from Wisconsin, to seasonally profile nutrient transformation and Carbon sequestration -... | ecosystem: Engineered > WWTP > Effluent > Algae...
TGGCGGACCTGTTCCGCTGACACCTGGTTACGTCCAATACGTCAACCCGGTACGTTCGCCGCGTGATTACTTCGCCTTCCCGCCTTACCTGGATCAGGCGATGTCGCCTGGTTATGGCTCGATGCCGCAAAGCACGGCCGGATTCGCGACCGATCGAGCGACCACGCCGACCGAATTCGTGACTCCGCCCCCTGCCCGGACGGCTCCCGTGCCTCCTCCTCCGCCGCGTGGCGAGTCGCTGCGGGTCGTGCCGCCGGCTTCGCGGACTCTGCGTGAGCGGATGGCACCCCCTGCCCCCGCCCCTGCTCCGGCCAACGAGAATGCGAATCAGAACGAAAACTGATTCGGCTCGTACCGGATAAGTAAGCTCGACAGCATCGTTCGACGAATCGCCGGAAATTTCCGGCGATTCGTCGCTTTTTTCTTCCCCATGACGAACTTCGAATGTCGATAAAAATGGTAACTCATGAAAGTCGATTGCCTGTGATTTCATGAATCTTCGCAGGCAATGCGATCCGCCGGGGGTGTCGAGCATATTCGAACGGAGTTTCGGATCGACCGGTCCGCACCCGCCATAGATTCTCAGTTGAAGACAGGAGGTCTCTCATGCAGCCTCGTTCGCTTCGGCCGCTCCGTGCCTTCGGCCTCTCGGCCATCACGGTCGTTTTTGCAACGCTTTCAGCCCAGGCACAAGTGGACTACGCCCCCCGCGTTCCGGACATCCATGAACGCAACGGGCACTTCACCCGGCTAGAGCCGTTCGCCCGGCCACTGCCGCCCGACCCATATCGCGATACGTTCTACGGTACCAAGTACGACGATCGGCCCGATGGCCGACGCCCCAACGACTGGAAGCACGGCGGGCTTTATGGCCAGTATCTGGAGCCGACCCCCGCACGTTCCTATCGCCCGTATTTCCGCGGCGCCCCGGGTGTGGACACCATCACGCCCGACAAGGCCCCGGCGCTCGGCCTCAAGCGCTGGTATTCGTGGGTCAAGGAACCGTTCCGGCCCGTCAAATACTATTACCAGTCGGGCAGCTATGTGCCTGTCTATGATCTGGATCCTCTCGTGACTGGCCCCGGGCCTTTCCCCTGGCCGTTCTTCTATCACGAAAGCCACGGCGGCTGATCCTGTATCGCACGGATTTCGCGTCCGAACATTCCGATGCGCCGTGGAGAGTCCGCTCTTCACGGCGTTCGGCATTTCCGGCGGATTCCAGCCATCACGAATCTGCTATCATGCGAGAGCCAGAACCGTTCCGGACTTTCGAAAGACGCACTGAGACCGCCGCAATGGCTGAATCGCAAGTCAATCACACAAGCTGGAAATTCGCCGAAACGGCTGGAGAATCAGCCCGGCCTGTCGATCGACAGCTCGAAATTCTCGTGATCGGCGGCGGGTTCGCGGGCTTGAACGCCGTTTCCGAATTGGCAGGTGTCGATGCCCGTATCTGGCTTGTCGACAAACGCAATCACCACGTGTTTCAGCCCCTGCTTTACCAGGTCGCCACTGCGGCCCTTTCGCCAGCCGATATCGGATATCCGATCCGCCGCGTTTTTCGAAGGCGTCAGGATGTCCATGTCATCATGGACGAACTGATCCGCATCGATCTGGCCCGCAAGGTGGCCGTATTCCCTGATGGCGAAGCCGATTTCGATTATCTCGTGCTGGCCTGCGGGGCGACTCACGGCTACTTCGGCCGCGAGGACTGGGCCCGCTTCGCCCCGGGGCTCAAAACGATCGAAGATGCCCTCGAGATTCGCAGCCGTGTGTTGCTGGCGTTCGAAGAAGCCGAGATGGAGGCAGACCCGGAAAATCGAATCGCCGACCTGACGTTCGTCATCGTCGGCGGCGGGCCGACCGGGGTCGAAATGGCCGGTGCTCTCCGCCAGATCGCGACTCAGGCACTTCCGAACGACTTCCGCAATATCGATACGAAATCGACCCGGGTGATCCTGATTCAGTCAGGCGACCGCCTGCTGCCGACCATGCCTGAAGACCTTTCAGCCAGAGCCCTCGAGGACTTGCGTCAGATGGGCGTCGAAGTCCGGCTGAAATCACGGGTGACCGACATCGGCGACGGCTTCGTCATGATCGGCGACGAAAAAGTGAACGCGGGATGCATCTTCTGGGCCGCCGGGGTCAAGGGGAATCCCGTCGCGGCCACTCTGGGCGTGCCACTGGACAAAAGCGGCCGCGTACTTGTCGGGCCGGATCTCAGCCTGCCTGGATATCCCTTCGCTTTCGCCGTTGGCGATATCGCGGCCGTTACGGATCCCATTACGGGCAATCCGGTTCCGGGGGTGGCTCAGGGCGCGATTCAGATGGGCCGGTTCGTCGGAAATCTCATTCGTGACGACATTCAGGGGCGATTCGCTCGTGAAGCACGGCCAGCTTTTCATTATCGGGATAAAGGTCAGATGGCGACGATCGGCAGATCTCGAGCCGTTGCCCAAATCGGCCGATGGCACTTCGCCGGCTTTTTCGCCTGGCTCACCTGGGGCCTCGTGCACGTGCTGTTTCTGGTCGGTTTTCGGAACAGGTTCGCCGTGCTGGCTCAATGGATCTGGGACTATGTCACCTTCTCCAAAGGCGCGCGGCTTATCACCGGCAACGTGCGTCCACATGTGCGTTCGCACCACGGGGCGTATCTGATGCCGATCGCCAGACCGGTTCCAGATTCTCAGGATGAAGCATCGGCACCGTCCAGTTGAATCGGGCACGGTCGGCGACATGCCTTATTCGGAACACCAGAAAATCAGGCCCCCGATTTGATGGCCGATTGAACCATGATGAATTCGGTCAGATTTTCCTGGGTAAGAAGACCGACGACAACGCCGTTATCGTCCACGACCTCAAGGCTGCTCTGCCCGGCTTCACGCATTTGCTGGATCGCATCGATCAGCGGCCGTTTCGCCTGATCGGTTCCGAGACTTTCGATCGTGCAATCCTTGACGAGCCCGTCGGCGCCAAGAGTCGCCAGGGAGTTGATCAGGATATTCCGGGTCAATAGTCCGACGGCGCGATCGGTCGTCGAATCATAGACCGGGAATTCGGACTGTGAGCCGTTGAGCAGCCGCTTGACGACATCGCCAAGGGTGTCGATATCGCGCACTCGGGAGTAATTCACGAGCATGGCATCTCGCACGCGTGCGTCTTTAAGCAGGAAGCGTTGTTCGACCGAACCGGCTTCGCCCGTAGCTCCCAGCCACACGAAAAGGGCGATGAACAGCATCATCGGCAAGCCGCTAAGCCCTAGAAAACCGAACAGGATCGCCATGAACTGGCCCATGGCCGCGGCGATTCGGGTGGCACGGACATAATCGGTGAACATGGCCAGAAACGCTCGCAGGATTCTTCCGCCATCCATGGGAAACGCAGGCAGCAGGTTGAAGAAGACGAGCACGCAGTTGACCAGCATGAGACTGCTGAAGAAGTCGGTCCGGGTCAGGGCGGTCGGCTGGCCGGCATTTTCTGGTAGTCGAACTCCGGCCAGGAAGAGAGAACCGGCGATCACGACATTGACGAGCGGCCCGGCGATGGCGACAAGCAGTTCCTCGATCGGCCGCTCGGGGATCCGTTCCAGCCGGGCGACGCCGCCGATCGGATAGAGCGTGATGTCGCGCGTCTTGATACCGAACCGTTTGGCCGTAAGTGCGTGCCCCAGCTCATGCAGGACGACGCATGCGAACAGGGTGACGACGAAGATCACGCTTACCAGGGCTTCCGCTGGAGTGCCGTCATTCGAGACGCCGTCGAAGAAGACGTAAATCAGCAGCAGCCAGAACGTCCAGTGAATATCGATCGGAATACCGAAGTAACGGCCGAGCCTCAAGTTCCAGGATGCCATTTGGTGTGTCGCCTGTCGCGGTTCGGTGGTGTCGATTCGAGGGAGAAGTCGAGGATTCAGTCGGTCGCTAGCTGTTGCGCGATCCAGGGGAATGCCTGGCGGCCGTCGAAGACATGGCCAGCCTGAAACACGTGAAGGCTGAGATTTCCGCCGGCTTTCATCGCTTCATAGCTTCGGCGAGCTTCTTCGAAAGCTTCACGAACGCCCGGTTCAGGGAAGATGTCGTCCGCCGCGCCGGCCTCGCAGAACAGGAGTCGAGGGGCGATGAGGGCGGCCAGATCCGCCACTTCGAACCAGTTCAGAATGCCCGGCACGTAATTGTCGATGCAGTGGGAGACGGAAAAGATCGAGTCACGAAACGTGCAGTAGCTGCACGACAGCATCGCGCAGGCCACTCGTTCGTCAAGCGCGGCGGCATAGAGCGAAACGGTTCCGCCGCCTGAAATGCCCATCAAGCTGATTTTTGCGGAATCCACGTCGCTGAGGCTCGTGAGAAAATCGATCGCCCGGACGACGTCCCAGACTCGCCAGCCGACCATCGATTCACCCAGCATGAGAGCCGCGCCTGCGGCAGGCATGCAGCTCGATGCCCCCGCGCCTCGCTTGCGTGCGGCCGGGTCGCGGCGATGGCCGAAGCCGATCATTTCGAGAGCGAGTGTCACATAACCCTGACGCACGCATTGAAGAGCGAAGTTGTGCTGATAGCTCTGGGCGGATTCGTCATCCTGGCCTTTCTCGACGATCCCCGTGATCTCGTCGATTCCGCGCCCGTGTCCGGGCAGGCAGATCATCGCGGGCCTCGGTCCGACGGTCTTTTCGGGAATCAGCAGCCAGCCGACGGCCATGCAGCCCGGCCTGGTTTCGAATCGAACGAATTGACGCACAAAACCCGGGCGAACGACTGCCGGACCATATTCGATTTCGAGATCAGGCCTGTGCTCTCGAAGTTCCCGAGGTAATCCGATGAGCTGGGAGAGCTTGCTTCGAGCTTCGGCGCGCCAGGCTTCCCAGCGTTCAGGCTGACTGAGCGGGAATCTCAGCGAGCGCGGAAGTTCGGAATAACGGGCCAGGGAATAGGCCAGCGAATCGGTCGTCGGCCGGGATAGGCTCTCCCGATCCAGAGCGTTCGGTTTTTGCGAGGGGGTCATGTTGGCGAACTCGATGCGAAGTCAAACGGGTGCGTTGCTTTACGATCGTCATCCAACGGGCATGATTATTCCGGATCTTCGACGTAATTCTTCTCGACCCAGTCGCGAAACCGTTCAGGCGTATGGATCGAACCCTGAGCATCCAGCCAGTCCGCATATTCGCGGATCGGCTGCTGCAGCTTCTCGGGGCCGAAAAGCGGAATGTGAGCGTGAGACAGAGAGAATCCGGCGAGAGCCGTTTGCGGAGGCTCCTTCTGCACGATCATGTGATAAAGGGCCACGCCCAGACCCGTTCTGTCGGCACCGCTCTTGCAGTGGATCAGCATCGGATAACGCGCCCGGCCAAGAAGATCGATGATCTGCAAAAGTTCGCGACGGCGTGGCCGAATCTGTGCCGACATCGGAATTTCGTAGTAATCGGTCGCGTGGTCGCGAACGATCCGAACCTCTTGGGCGTACCAGTCATACGATGGCTTGCCACCGCGCAAGTTCAGAACGGACCGAATGTTGTGTTCTTCGATCCAGCGTCCCAGGCGATCGTCCGGCTGAGCGCTGCGGTAGAGCTTGCCGGGAACGACTTCCGCGAAGTTATTGCGGAACAGAGGCTTGTAGCCGATCGTCGATACGGCGAGCAGGGCGATTCCGAGAATTGCCCCGATCCGGACCATGCGGCGTCGGCCGACCTGGCGGCTTCGCTCGGAAGCGACCTGGGCATCCAGCCAGGTCCCTGCCGTTGCGACCCGAGATCGAAAGTGTCCTTGCACGGTGGCCATGATCCGGGCTCTCCTCGGCAACGTGATTTGGGCTGAAGATCCCTATAGGTCATTGACTTCGATCGACTGTCGAAGATCCTCAGCCGGGGTTAGCTTACCGAGATTCCCGGATTCGATCAACCTGGCAATCCCGCGAACGGGAATAGCGAGCGTCTGTTCGCCTGAATTCGGAGTGATTGCGCTTAGTCTGGATCGACCCACTCAGCATCGATCCTTAAGCTGTTTCAACATTGGTTCCAGAATGGGCCAGACCGATTCGGCCAGCAATTGATGGCCAGCCGGGTTCGGGTGAAGCAGATCGGTCGTGACGGTGGCGAGATCGAGGCCTGCTTTTTCCCTGCGAGTCCAATCCTCGAAATGATCGACGATCGCCACCTTTTTCGCCCTGGCGACTTCTCTCACGAGAATCATGAACTGATCCAGCCGTACGTTGGGATGTTCGCCGAGACCGTTCAGGCTCGGTTTCGCACCCCATCGCGGTTCCGTCATGAGAACGACACGACTGCCGGCGGCTTGCAGCCGGTCGACGATCCGTTCCAGATTTTCACGAAATTGTGCTGGAGACAGCCGCGGGGCGGTTTTGCCTGGATCGACGTAACTGTCGTTGGCACCGTACATCACGGTGACGATATCGGGCGATTTGGCCAGAACGTCGCGATCGAGTCGTTCCAGGGCCTGGTCCGTCCGTTCGCCGCCGATGCCGGCGTTGAGCACTTCGGCTTCGTAACCAGCTTCGGTGGCACGCTTTTGCAGTAAGGCGGCGAATGTTTCGGCCGCGGTCACGCCTGGCCGCACGCCCTTGGTGATCGAATCGCCAAGGGTGACGATGCGGATTTGTTTTTCGGCAGCAGTCGCAGAGATACGAAGCGATCCGAAGATCGGCAAACCGATGGCGGCTCCGCGCAAGATCGTTCTTCGAGAGGATCTCAAAACAGCGTCCGGATTGTGGTCGATGGGTTCAAACCTCATCCGTGACGTCGTCCTGCGAAGCGAATGCGTCATCTTCAGGCTGATAGTCGAGCCATTCGGCCGTCGGGCCGAGATCCCATCGCATGCCTTCGTTGTTGCTCATGCCGTTGAGCACGAGGAACCGGCATTCGCCCATATCGGCCTCGATCGCGGCTTCGAAGAGCTGAATGAGATCGTCGTTCGAAAGCCACATCTGCCTTGCCCATTCGTCGTGCAGCGTTTCGGGCAGGTTCGGGCCGTCCTGAATCCAGCCGAGGCGCAGGGCGACGAACGTCATCCCATAGGCTTCGGCGGCGGCTTTGCCCAGCCGTTCGCCCATGAGTTTGGTTGCGCCGTAGGGGCTGTCTGGTTTCGGTGGCATGTCGACGGTGATCGGAATATCTTCGATTTCGCGATAGCCACCCATGACGTGGTTCGAGCTGGCGAAAACGAACCGTTCGACTTCGTTGAGCACCGCGGCGTTGAGCACGTTCGCGAACGCGTCGATGTTCGGATCCGCGAGTTCCTGCCAGCCTGAGAATTCGTCCCTGTTGCCGGCCAGGTGCACGACGGTGTCGACATCGGCGAAAAGGTCGACCCAGCGCTGATCCCAGACCGAAAGATCGGCCTGGATGATTTCGGGATCGTCCGGGTCGTCATCGATATCGAGCAGGATCAAATCGTAAAGATCTTCCCAGGCGTCTCGCAGCTTGCGCGCGATGTTGCCCCTGGCACCGGTGATGAGCACGCTGCGAACGGTGTCGCCCAGTTCGGAGGCGATATCCTCGAGCTCTTCCAGCTCCTCTTCGGTCAGATCGTCGGAGAGGACGACCAGAGACGAATCGGCCGCGGATTTCCACTCGTCTTCGGCTTCCCAGTTGCGGTTTTCGTCGCCGGCCGGTTCTTCGATCGCGTCCGAATCCGGAAGCATGTCGTCGTCGATGCGTTTCTCTTCGTCGTCACGCGGTTCGTCCGTGCTCATGGCTGCGATCTCCCTTTTCGATTTCCCTTGGAAATGGTCACGGCGGACGCCAAGGGCCGGCCAGTCGCCACGATATCAGGACCGATCTAAGGACTCGGAAGTCCACTTATCGACTGTCAGGATATCAGATCTCCCGTACATTTTCACGAATCCGCAGAGCTTTCATGACCGCTTCGAGGAAGAAATATTCGCCCCACATTACGGACTCGTCGACGCCGAGTTTCTTGTGAATGTGGTAGACGCCGCGTTTCAGGATCCCTTCCCATCCCGGCGACGACCAGCCCATGAAACCGTCAGCCGTAAGAGCTTCGAGCATTTTGAGGGCGGATCTTCGGTAATTCAAGGCCGAGCTGAGGTCGTGCTCATCGATGATGTCGGCAAGCGTGAACAGGCCGGAGGCCGCGATGGCGGCAGCGGAGGTGTCAGGCATGCGGTCGAGTTTCGACGGGGCGTCGAAGTCCCAGGGGGCGATCCAGGAGTCGTCGAGATTTTTCAGGAAGCAGTCGGCGTTTCGGCGGGCGACGGCCAGATCCTGAATCTCTTTCGTGAACTGATAGACCTGGGCGTAACCGTAGAGGCTCCAGGCCAGACCGCGAGTCCAGCGCGATGCGCCGTTCAGCCCCTGATGGGTCGTCTGCCGCAGGAACGCGCCGGTCTTCAGGTCGAAAATGCCCTCGTGCGCTGTCGACCCGTCTTCGCGAACCAGCGTGTTTTCCGTCGTTCGGCAATGGCGAACGGCTTTGTCGAAAAGCGCCTGATCGCCCGATTCCTCGGCCGCGTAGAAGATGATCGGCACGTTCATCATGATGTCGATGAACAGGCTTTCCGGCGCGACGAACGAACGCAGATACTCGCCGTTTTCCATGAAGCGCATGGCCAGCGTTCGCCCGGCGGTGATCAGCACATTGTTGAGCCGCTTCGCGCCGGTGCGGCGATACCAGGGGCGGTAGGTGTTGAGAAAAATGAAGCCGAGGTCATGCACGTCCCGGTCATGCTGCTTGTATTCCAGCAGCAGGGAGTAGTGCTCAGCCATCTCGCGCCAATGGCTTTCGCCCGAGTATTCTTCGAGAAGCCAGAGCTGGCCGCCCAAAAACCCGGCGCACCAGTCCGTCCAGAGCGAACCGTCGTGCATCCAGCGGCCGTTTCGGGTGTAGATCGGAAAGAAGTCGGGATGATTCGTCGTCAGTCTGGTGAGCTGATCAGCGGCGAAGTCCATCACCTTGTGCAGGCGGGGGCGAAGAGCGGCGAGATCGAACGGAGTTTGAATTTCGGCCATGTGTGAGCGTCGGATCCGCGGGGTGAGAGTTCATGGCGGAACCGGGCTCTGGAGGCCCGGCCCGCCTTCGCTGATGTCAGGCCGAGGCCGCCAGGGCCCGGGCCGAATCGATCGCGCGGGAGAGCACGACCCAGTAATCGCCGCCGTTGCTGGTGAGCCAGCATTCGCCGGAACCTTGAGCCATAAGGATGTTGTCCGTATCGGCGGGATCGAACCGGATGTCGCTGATGATGTCGAAGGCGACCAGTTCCGGCAGACCCCGTTTGATGACGCGAGCCCAGGTTTTGCCGCCGTCTTTCGATTCGAAAAGACCGAACTTGAAGCCTTCCGGCCTGACTCCGGCCCTGGATTTCAGAGGGCTTCCCGCGGCCGCTCCGGCCAGCATCCATTTCGGATCGGAAGGGCAGATATCGAGGGCATAAACCGAGGGGGCGTCTTCCAGCCCCTTGGTGGCTTCGGCGAACGTGGCACCGTTGTCGGTGCTTGTCCAGACTCCCTTGTCGGTCGCGAGGGCCACGGTTTCGCCAACGCACCGGATCGTGCGGATTTCGGCAGGCACGCCTTCGATGCGCGTCCAGGTTTTTGAGCCATCCACGGATCGATACAGCCCGGCACCTTCGAGTGCTACCAGAAGGGCCGGCTGGCTGCCGCCCGTGACGGCCAGGGCGGTCGCGTGCGTTTCGCCGGCGGATTCAGAAAGAACAGGCAGGTCGAGATTCGCCCACCATTGTGAGCCGTGGGATCTCGCGAACAGCTGGAGTGGCCGGGTCGCCAGCAGCACTGTGAGGGGCGTACCGCCCAGGGCGAATGCCGTCGGACCTGAGGTTCCAGCAGGCAAGCCGACCGATTTCCAGGATTCTCCGTTCGTGGTCGTCTCGAACAGTCTTCCCGCGTCATCGGCCACGGTCAGACGGCCTTCTCCGCCGGCCAGAATCGTGCGGATGCGTGCACCCTGAAGGCTGTGAAATGTGGGCCAGGTGGCGTGAGGTGTCCAGCGATAGAGCCCGGAATCAGTTCCCAGATAGATCATGGAAGCGACATTCCCGAAATCGGAGCCGGGTTCGGACCGTTTCCAGAAATTCCAGAGACAGACTGGTTCCCGGAGGTCTCGAACCGATGCGTCAATCATTCACCCGATCAGTGTAACGATTCGGATGGTTCCGGTCATGACCAATTCGAGCGGAAGTCCGTTCAAGATAGCGCCTTTTCTCGCTGCCCCTCGTGTGCGATAATTCTGACGAGATCGCCCGCGAATCCGGTGTGTGGTTACCGGATTCGTCCATTCCCGCCAGACCGGTCCTGAAAATCGACAATCCGATGCCATCGAATGACATACGCTCGATCCCGGCGAATTTCCCCAGGCTTTGGCCGCCTGGTGTGTTGGGGATCCTTCTGGCTGCACTGTCGGGAACCGTCGTTTCTCATGCGACATTTGCGGACGATCGCTCTCAACAGACCGGCATCGCGTTTTTCGAGTCGCGTGTCCGCCCCGTGCTGGTCGAACATTGCTACAAGTGTCATTCCGCCGAATCGAAGCAGGCCAAAGGCGGGCTTCGGCTCGATACGAGATCGGGCATTCGTAAGGGTGGCGATTCCGGTCCCGCGGTCGTGCCTGGCGATGTCGAAGAAAGCCTGATCGTGCAGGCAGTGGCCTTCGAGGGCGGTTTCTACGACATGCCTCCTTCCGGCAAGCTGCCGGATACCGCGATCGCTGACATCAGGGAATGGATTCGGCTTGGCGCACCGGATCCGCGTGAATCCGGTCCCGACTCACGACCGGTCAAATTCGAAGATTCATCGTCCGCCAAGAATCACTGGGCATTTCGACCGGTCAAGACGCCCGCGATTCCGGACACGGCGGACCGGAACTGGCCGATCGATCCGATCGACCGCTTCGTACTCGCAGGTCTCGAAAAGCTCGGGACAAAACCCGCTGCGCCCGCGATCCGGCCGGCATGGCTGAGGCGAGTCTGGTTCGACCTGGTCGGTATGCCCCCTTCTCCTGAAGCGATCCAGGCCTTTGTCGAAGATCCTCGCCCGGATGCCGAGGCCCGAGCCGCCGTCGTCGACGCACTGCTGGCGATGCCCCAGTTCGGCGAGCGCTGGGGACGCCACTGGCTCGATGTGGCCCGCTTCGCTGAGTCGTCAGGCGGGGGCCGTACGCTATTGTTCAAGGACGCCTGGCGCTATCGGGATTACGTCATTCAGGCATTCGACCGCGACATGCCTTACGATCGATTCCTTCGCGAGCAGATCGCGGGCGATCTGCTGCCCGCGAAGGACGATGCCGACCGCGCCCGCCTGCTGACGGCCACCGGGTTCCTGGTTCTTGGTCCGACGAATTACGAAGAGCAGGAAAAATACCAGCTTCGCATGGACATCGTGGACGAGCAGATGGACACGCTCGGCAAAACCGTCCTGGGCATGACGATCGGCTGCGCCCGCTGCCATGACCATAAATTCGACCCGATCCCGACCCGCGATTATTATGCCCTGGCAGGCATTTTCCGCAGCACGCGCACTTTGGCGAACGACACGGACAACGTCGCTCGATGGATCGATACCCCCCTGCCCGCCACAGGCGAATTTTCACGACGTATCGCCGCATATGAAAAAGAAGTTCAAGAGCTGGAAGCTTCAGCGAAGCGAATCCGCGAAGAAATTCTGAGGCTTGACCCTCGCACGGCTGCCCTGGCCGGCGACGGCCCGGTGAATCCCGCCGATCTGCCCGGGATCGCTCTGGACGACTCAGCCGCGAAAGCCGTTGGTGGGTGGAAGGCATCGACCTACGGCGGCAAGTTTCTCGGTACCGGCGCGGTTTATGACGACAGGCGCAAGGAAGGCCCCTCGACGATCACGTTCGATCCGGATATCGGCAAGTCCGGCAAGTACGAAGTGCGGCTCGCCTATGTCGCGCACGAAAACCGGTCGACCCGAACCCCCGTGACGATCCTTCACGCTGACGGTGAGGAGCTCAAGCGAATCAACCAGCGCGAGACTCCGCCGGTCGATGGGCGATTCGTCAGTCTCGGCACATTCCGTTTCGAAGCCGGCGGGGCGGGCTTCGTGTTGATCTCCAACGAAGGGGCTGACGGAGCGGTTTCGGTCGATGGAGTCTGGTTCTTGCCCGTCGATTCGGTTCCGGAATCGTCGGGGGAAGCTGCTGGGTCAGATCGACTGGCGGAATTGCGCAGCACTCTTGGCGAAACCGAAAAACGGCTGAAGGAGAAAAAGGCCGAGGCCCCGCCACGACCGCTGGCCATGACGGTGCGCGAACATGAGAAAATCGAAGATAGCCCCGTGCACATTCGGGGCAACATAAAAACGCTTGGTCCCCGCGTGCCACGCGGCGTGCTTTCGGTCGTATCGACGGTTCCTTTCGAACCAGTGCCCGAGCGAGCGAGCGGCCGTGAGCAATTTGCGGAATGGTTGACGGACCGGCGACATCCGCTGACTTCGCGTGTGATGGTCAATCGTGTCTGGCTCTGGCTTTTCGGTGAGGGGCTCGTGCGATCGGCCGACAATTTCGGAACGACGGGCGAATTGCCCAGTCACCCGGAACTGCTCGATCATCTGGCGACTCGATTCATGGCCGAAGGGTGGTCGATCAAGTCGCTGGTTCGGGCGATCGTGACATCGAATACTTATGCCATGGGCGATGTCGCGCGGGACGACGCACTCAGGCTCGATCCGGAAAACCGGTTTCTGAGCCGGT
>Ga0075163_10009605_pt1 | contig 12694 bp, 12 predicted proteins | sample JI1023141ADNA_FD_71478 | JGI IMG/M metagenome (GOLD analysis project Ga0075163, IMG submission 71478) | Wastewater effluent complex algal communities from Wisconsin, to seasonally profile nutrient transformation and Carbon sequestration -... | ecosystem: Engineered > WWTP > Effluent > Algae...
CCGGATCCTTGCGTGGCCGGTGCCGATCGGTGCGAGGACGGATCAGCGCAGCGAGGCCATCCGCGTGGTATCCATTTGTGCGATCACCGTATCGCTTGGTACGGCTGTCGTATCGATCGGTGTTGCCGCCTTCCAGATCTCGCCCTCCGGTGCCTTCGGGTTCGGCGGCGTGGTGCCCTGCAAACTCAGTACATAGCTGGAGACCAACTGCATGTCCACCGGCTTCAGGTCCGTCTTCCAGGACTTCATCGCCTTGCCGCTCACGCCATATTTCACCGTGGTGAAGACCTCCTTGATGCCACCGCCGTGCAGCCAATAGGGATCGGTGAGGTTCGGTCCGGCGGTGCCTTCGCCGAGCTGCCCGTGACAGGTCGCGCAGTTCTGCTTGTAGATGCTCGCGCCTTGCGCCAAGGCCCCAGCGTCCGTCAGGAGTTCCACACTGCGTTCGTCCACGGCGCTCATCTGCGCGGCGAGGTATGCGTCAATGTCCACCTGTGCTTGCGCCATTTCCGCGGCGTACTCCTTCTGTTGTGGTGGCCATACGTCGATCATGTGCGTGTTCACGATGTACACCACACCCCATGCGATGCTGCCGTAGAACAACCAAAGCCACCAGGGAGGCAGCACGTTGTCCAGCTCGCGGATGCCGTCGTATTCGTGGTGCATCAGGATGTCCTGTTCCTGCTCGATCGGCTTTTGCCGGGTCAAGCTGGCCAGGATGCGTTGCTCCCATGTAGGCCCCGTGGGCACGGCATCCTCCACCATGCGCTCATCGGCGCCGGTCAACGCACGGGTCATACCGCGCAACAGGTTGATCTGCGCCATGAGCACCACGAACAGGAACACGTTCGCACCGACCAGCCACCAGAACAGATGGTAAACGGGCATCGTGCCGCCATCTCCCTTGTACGCTTGCGCGTCCACCTCCAGTGCACCGAACGCGATCAACGGAAGCAGTATCACTGCGCGCTTGCTGCCCTGTCCGAGCTTTTTCACCCACGCACCTGGTCCACCGAGGGTGCGCATGATGCTGGAAAGGGAAATGATGAAGATCGCCTGTATCAGCGCCACACCGATCAGGCCGTAGATCACCATCATGGGGATGAATGGCCGTGTTTCGGCCATGGTCTTGCCGCCATCCTGGGCTATCAACGGCAGTGCACAGACCAGCCCGAGCATGGTGAACAAGCGTAAAAGGGGGATGCGTTCAGTGCGCATGTCGTGCGGTGTCTTTGGTGCGGTTTTCCGGCTCGATGGGGAGCGCGGCCATGTGCTCGATGTGCGATCGGCGGACGGTAGCCACCCACCATAGCACGCCGAGGAAGAAGAGGAAGAACACGAGGAAGGAGAGCACCGGGTAGATGTCGATCCCGGCGATCGTGTCCAGATGATGTTTGATGAACTTCAGCATGGTCCTCAGGGATTGACGGTTACCGTCGTTACTGGAGCTTTGGCCTTGATATCCGTGCCCACGCGCTGCAGGTAAGCGATCAGCGCGATGATCTCCCGGTCGCCCATGGCTTCAACACCTTCCTTCTTCAGGCGTACCAGGATCTCGTTGCTCTGGGCCACGAGATGGGCGTTCGCCTGCGCAGGGAAGTCAGGGCCGTAGGGCTTCTTGTCGTAGGGAACACCCAGGGTGAGCATCGCTTCGATCTTGGCGCGGGTGGTGCTCGTGTCCAGCAGGTTCTCGTACATGTGCGGGTAAGCGGGCATCAGCGATCCGGGGCTGGTGCTGGTGGGGTCGAACATGTGGTAGTAGTGCCAGCTGTCGGGGTTCTTCCCGCCTTCGCGCAACAGGTCGGGCCCCGTGCGTTTGCTGCCCCACTGGAACGGATGGTCGTAAACGAATTCGCCCGCCTTCGCATACTCACCGTAGCGTACCGTTTCACTGCGGAACGGACGTATCATCTGGGAGTGGCAGGTGTAGCAGCCTTCCCGCACGTAGATGTCCCGACCGTGCAGTTCCAGCGGTGTGTAGGGCATCACGCTCGCGATCGTGGGTATGTTGGTCTTCACCAGGAAGGTGGGGATGATCTCCAGGATGCCACCGATTGCCACCACCACCAGGCTGGCGACGAGCATCTGGATGGGGCGGCGCTCGATCCAACGGTGCCAGTGCCCGCCTTCGTTCACCACCGCCACGGTCTCCAATGCGGGTGCCTCGGCATCCTCGTTCGCGATCAGCTTGCCGGCCTTCGCCGTCTTCACCAGGTTGTACACCATGATGAACACACCGGTGATGTAGATGGTGCCGCCCAGTGCGCGCAACCAGTACGCGTACTTGATCTCCAGTACCGTGTCCAGGAAGTTCTTGTACACCAGGTACCCGTCCGGCGTGAACTGCTTCCACATCAAGCTCTGGAAGAAGCCCGCGAAGTAGAGCGGGATGGCGTAGAAGATGATGCCCAGGGTGCCCAGCCAGAAGTGCATGTTGGCGAGCTTCACGGAGTACAGCTTGCTTCCGAACAGGCGCGGTACCAGCCAGTACGCCATACCGAAGGTCATGAAGCCGTTCCAGCCCAGTCCGCCGATGTGCACGTGCGCCACGATCCAATCCGTGAAGTGCGCGATCGCGTTGAGGCTCTTCAAGCTCAGCAACGGACCTTCCAATGTGGCCATGCCGTAGCACGTTACCGCCACCACGAAGAACTTGAGAACGGGATCCTCGCGCACACGGTCCCAAGCACCGCGCAACGTGAGCAGCCCATTCAGCATGCCGCCCCAGCTCGGTGCGATCAGCATGATGCTGAACACCACGCCCAAGCTCTGCGCCCAGTCAGGCAGCGCGCTGTACAACAAGTGGTGCGGACCCGCCCAGATGTAGATGAAGATCAGCGCCCAGAAGTGGATGATGCTGAGCTTGTAGCTGTACACCGGCCTGTTCGCCGCCTTCGGCAAGAAGTAGTACATCAACCCCAAGTAAGGGGTGGTGAGGAAGAAGGCCACCGCATTGTGCCCGTACCACCACTGCACCAGCGCGTCCTGCACGCCCGCGTACCAGCTGTAGCTTTTCATGAGGGAGATCGGCAGCTCGATGCTGTTCACGATGTGCAGCATCGCTACCGTTACCCAGGTCGCGATGTAGAACCAGATGGCCACGTACAAGTGACGCTCACGTCGCTTCAGGATCGTGCCCATCATGTTGATGCCGAATACCACCCAGATCAAGGCGATCAGGATGTCGATCGGCCACTCCAACTCGGCGTACTCCTTGCCGCTGGTCATACCCAGGGGCAGGGTGATCGCGGCGAGAACGATGATCGATTGCCAGCCCCAGAAGTGGATCTTGCTCAGCGCGTCGCTGAACATGCGCGTTTTCAACAGCCGCTGCATGCTGTAATAGGCCCCGGCGAAAATTCCGTTGCCCACGAAGGCGAAGATCACCGCGTTCGTGTGCAAGGGGCGTACCCGGCCGAAGGTGAAGTACTCCGTCCAGTTCATGCCCGGTATCACCATCTGTAATGCGGCCGTGAGGCCCACCAGCATCCCCACCACTCCCCACAGGATGGTGACCAACAGGAAGTTCTTGACGATGCGGTTGTCGTATTGGAAGCGCTCGATCATCGGTTCATGGATGCGTAGGGTGACTCGTCGGTGGGGTTGGTGCTCAGGCGATGGCGACCGATCAGTGGACAAGCGTGAACGGCCGCGTAGGCGTGATCGTGGATGAAGGGTCGGCCGCGACCGTGGAATGGGGATCCTCGATGCCATGAACCGTCGGCCATGGACCGGTCGGCTTTTTCACGGGTCGCGCGGGCAGATCCAGGATCCTCACCGCTGGCGATACATCATCATCGAACTGCCCGCGGCGCACCGCCCAGATGAAGGCCACCAGGAATATACCCGCCACGAACGTGCTGGCGGTGATCAACAGGAAGATGACGCTCATCAGTTCCGGGCTTTGCGCAGCGAAAATCCTGCGGCGTACCTCGGCCGATGGTGAGTCCGGTCAGTGGCCTGGATGACTTTCGTCAGTTCTGCCCTGCCGAGGTCGTTGGGTGACGATCGTTAAGCGCGTTTTCACATGGTGAGATAATTTTACCCCGCGATGTTCTCCAAGGCATGTATGTACGCGATCCGGGCCTCGGTGCTCATGGCTTCGCGACAAGAGATCAAGCAACGCTGGACGCTCGGCATGATCGCCCGCGATACGGGAGCGCCGGAAGCCTTCATGGCCAAGATCCTTCAGAAGCTTGTGCACGCCGGTATCCTGTGCTCGGTGAAAGGGCCCGGAGGGGGTTTCGAGATCGAGCCGGCCAAGGCGAAGGTCTTGCGGCTTGGTGAAGTGGTTTCCGCTATCGATGCGGATGCCCTGTTCAACGGGTGCGCGCTCGGGTTTCCCACGTGTGATTCCCGGAAGCCCTGTCCGATCCATGTGCAGGTCGTGCATGTACGCGAGCGTTTGCGGAATGTGCTGGGAAGTACGCTCATCAAGGACCTGGGCAAAGAGCTTGATGACGGCACGGCCTTCCTGCGTGGGAAGAGCTGAACAACGAAGGCGCCCTTGCGGACGCCTTCGCTGACTTTCACCAAGCCCCGGAACATGCGGCGGGGAGGTGTTGCCCTACCTGGACCTAGCCAGGAAGCAGGACTTTGTCGATCACGTGTACGATGCCATTGCTGGCCGGTACGCTGCCGAGGATGGTGGCGTCATTGATCATCACTTTTCCGTCTTTCACCGTCACCTTCACGTTGCCACCATCGACCATGCCAATGGACTGTCCATCGCGCAGTTGTTCGGTTTTCAGCACGCCAACGAACACATGGTACTGCAACACGGTCTGCAGGTCCGCCTTTTTCTCCGGTTTCAGCAGGCCCTCCACCGTGCCGGCAGGCAGCCCGGCGAAGGCGGTGTTGGTCGGAGCGAAGACGGTGAACGGACCGGCGTTGCTCAGGGCGTCCACGAGCTCGGCCGCGGTTACCGCAGCTACGAGTGTGGTGTGATCGGCGGAGCCCACGGCGATGCCGACCACGTTCTTCTGGGACATGTCATCCACCACGGTGGACTGCCCCCCGTCGGCCGGTGCCGCTGTGGTCCCGGGTGCGGAACCTGTGGTCGCTGCGGGGTTCTCACCGCAGGAAAGGAGCGTGGTCAGGCCCATCAGGGCGATAGACCATTGGAAGGTGCGAAGGGTTTTCATGATGGTGGCTGTAATTCCGGACAATATTGTCCTGATAATGCGGATCAGGTACTGACAGTCGTCAGGTGAAGGGGTGCGATCGGTCAGGATGATGTGTGACCGGCTAAAGGTCTTTGCGCGCGAATGCGCGCACGGCGCCCCACGCGGGCAGAACCATCCACAGCAGGAGCAGCGCGAACGAGAGCAGGATACCGCCCAGGCTGCCGAAGAACTGCTGGTATACGGCACCGGTGTAGCCGAGCAACGCGGCGAGGTCGATCTTCAGCATCACCAGGATGCGTGACAGGTCGATCGGGTTCAAAGCGGCCAAGGGAACGATCACCGGTTCGATGGGGCGGTCGCTGAAGCTGAACATCAGCCACAACAAGAGTGAGTCATACACCAGCACCATCGTTACCCAGGTGACCAGGCCGATGCCCACGGCTTTCGCGCGATCGCGTTGCCGTACCGCGATCAACATGCCCAACGCGCAGAACACGCACGTTAGCGCCGTCCCGGTGAGCAACAACGTCCAGCCGATAGCGCCCGGGGCGTAAGCGACGACAGGCAGGCCGATCCCGAAAAGGAAGGAGACGCTGAGCGCCGTCGCGATCGCCGCGAACTGCGCACGCGTGATACTCTGCCGCCGCAGCGGTTGTACCGCGAGCAGCACCGTGAATTCGTACTGGTTGTAGAAGTAGATGATCGTGAAGACCAGCGCGAGCAGTGGCACCAGGGCCAACACCACCTGCGTCAGCCCGATCAGCGCTTTCACCGGGTCATCATCCAGGAAGAAGAGGCCCACGGAAATTAGGAACAGCAGCAGGGCGTAACCCAGCGCGAAGCGGTTGCGCGCAAGGTCGAGCAGAGTGTACTTATAGACTTTCCACATGGCCCGGTGGGAGTTGTGCGAGGTACTTGGGCAGGGCCAAGGAGAGCGAGCGTTCGCCGGTGACCTCAGTGATGGTCTCCGGCGGCAACGCGAACCGTAAGCGCCCGTCCTGCAGGTAGGCTACGCGGTCGCCCAGGCGCTGTACCTCTTCCATGATGTGCGAGGTGATGAGCACCGTGGCGCCGTCACGTTTGGCCTGCAGAGCGGCATCCAGAAGCTTGTTGGCGCTAACAGGGTCCAGTCCGGCCGTGGGCTCATCCAGCACCAGCACGTTCGGCCGGTACCGGAAGGCAAGTACCGCGCTCACCTTTTGGCGCATACCGCCGCTGAGCGCGCTGATGCGCTTGTCGAGCAGTCCGTCCACACCGAGCAGCGCGATCAGCCGGTCATCCGTGGAGCCGGACTTCGCATCGCGGATGTCGTTCATCATGCGCAGCAACTGGTCCACCGTCAGCTCCCGAGGGAATTCCGCGAGCTGCGGCATGTAGCCGATGTCCGCCCGGTAGGCGGGATCGTTCCCGGTCACCGTTCCGTTCACCCGGATGGCCCCTTCCGTGGGGCGCACCAGCCCGAGAAGGCATTTGATCAATGTGGTCTTGCCCGAACCGTTCGGGCCGATCACCATCACGATCTCGCCCTGCGCGAAGTGCGCGTTCACCGCCCGCAGCGCCCACTGCTTGCCGTAGCGCTTGCCCAGTCCTTCGAATACGATCCTGTCCATATGGGGATTCAGCGTTCCAAGTGTGTGATCGATCGGCCCGATGGCGCGACAGAGGCAGGTGGGCGCATGAGCGGTGCCGTATCCTCCAAGGCTTTCGGCGTCATCGTCGGTACCAGCCGTTCGCTCTGGTCGAGCAGGTTCACCATCAGGCTGCGCGAGAGCACCATCGCGTAGGGCATGCGTTCGGTCACCAGGGCGAACACGCTCAGCGGACGGAAGGGCACATCCCCACGGCCGTCGTGGTCCAGGTCGTAACCGCGGTAACGGTCCCAGTAGTTGCCCTTCAGCACGCTCATCACCAGGTCGCCGTTCGTCGTCATGTCGAAGGTGTTCCCACTGAACGCGTTCGCTTCGAAGGCGGTCGCGGTGCTGTTGGCGAAGAGTCGCACCGCCCAGCCGTTCGTGTTGAACGCGTTGTCTTTCACCGTCGTCCGGTTGCAACCGTCCAGCAACAGGCCCACCGTGTTGTCCGCGAACGTGTTGCGTTCGATGTGCCCGTCATTGATCTCCTTCAGCAAGAGGCCGTAAGCGCTCGCACCGCGGTTGCGCAGGAACTGGTTGTCGGTCATGATCACTTCCTTGGTGAACATCACCGCCACGCCCGCGCCATTGTCGTGGAAGAGGTTGTGCGTGTAGCTGTCGCGGTGGCTGAACATGAAGTGCAGGCCGTAGCGCATGTTGAACGCGGTCGTGTCGTGGTCCACGCGCGAGTCGGTCACGAACTCCAGGTAGATCCCGTCCCGGTGATGAAGCACGGTGTTGCGCAGCACCTCCACATGGGCGCACTTCCACAGGTGGATGCCGTTCGCGCGGCGGTTCTCCTCCGTGGCGGAGTCTCCGATCACCTGATTGTCCGACACCACGGCCCGCGCCACGCTGCTCAGGTAGATACCGAAAAAGCAGTTTTCCACCCGGTTGCCGGTGATGACGATATCCGTGGTGCTGATGCACTTGATCCCCGCATTGTCGTTCAGGTCGCTGATCGCCGTGCCGCGCACCACCAGACCGGTGATGGTCACATGTGATGCCTTCACCACGATCACTTCTCCCTTGCCGCCGCCATCGATCACCGGCCAGCCTCGGCCTTTCAGGACCAGCGATCGCTCGATGGTGATGGTGCCTTCGGTGTAGGTGCCGGCATGTACCAGCACGGTATCGCCGTCCATGGCCCGGGCCAATGCGTTCGTCAAGGACCGTTCACCCGGACGCACGGCATGTATGCGCGCGATCGTCGCGGTCGCCAGGACGCAGAGCAGGAGGGATGCGGTCGAGCGCAGCATCATTCAGTGTGAGGCCAAGCGCTTGCGTACAGCTGACCAGTCGAGCGTTTCGCCCGGGTAGGTGGCGGCCTTGTTCGTGCGATCGGTCTCGAGCGCGAACGCCGCCGTGTTCCCGTTCATCGGACTGCGCAGCTCAGGGGAGGACAAATAGTGCGCCTTCGTAGCGTCGATCAATGTGCCCGGATGCGCGTGGTCGCACACCCACCACGAAGCCACTTCGCCCTCACCGATGGAACCGTCGGCCACGTGTTGCACCATGCACTCCGGCGAGTCGTACGCATAGGTCCGTCCCTTTTTGGTCACGATGGCTGAAGCGAATTGCGGGTCCACCACATTCATGCGGCAGGATGCGCATTCCGCTTTTCCGAAATCGATCACTGGTGGCCCCTGCTCCGTGCAGGACCCGAACAGACCGATCGCCACTAAGGCGAAGGCTGGAATCGTACCGCTGACCGGCTTCTCCGGTCCGCTTTCCTGGATGACCGTTCCCTTTTTGTGCGGCCATTTCCACTCGATGAACCAGACCAGGACGGCGATACTGATCGCGGCGAACAGGATCCATCCGCCCGTATCCGGCACGGACCACGCATCGAAGTTCAACAGCTTCTTGTGCCCGAGCAACGGCGGCTGGTAGGCCATTCCTTCCACCTTGATCGCTGCACGCGGGTCCAGGTCGTGGCCGTATTTGTAGCCCCACGCGTACATGTCCCACATGGCCCAGAGCACGAAGGCGCCCAGTACCATCAGCCAGGTAAAGAGGCCCCCGCGCCTGCCGATGAGCGCAACCACCAGGCCCCAGCCCACGAGCAGGGCGATGGCATACCGCATGATGGCGAACTCAGGGAACATCTCGTTGTGGATGGTGGCCATGCCGATGTAATGGTTCAACCCGTTGATCTTGTCCACATCACCGGTGAAGCTGTCATGGAAGATCTGCAAGGCCAGGCCTTCCGGGTACTGCGGTGCCGCCAGGTCGATGCGCCAGATGGGCACTACCAGCAATGCCCCGATGGCGAGCGCCGCAACGGCGACCATGAGGCGGGAGAGCGGACGGAGATGCGGTACGGCGGTCATGGGAGGGGAGTTTGCAGCACCGGCGGGACTGTGCCCGCCGGTGTTGCGTTGATCAATGGTGTGCGGTGCGGAGCATCAGGAACCGGCGTCCACCGAACGGGTCTCGGCCTTCAATTCCACTTTGCTGCCTGCGGGCGATACGCGGATGTAGCCTTGCATCTCCTGGTGCAGCGCGCTGCAGAAGTCGGTGCAGTACATCGGTACCACGCCTACTTGATCGGGGACCCACTTCAAGGTCTGCGTCTCGCCCGGCATCACGAGCAGCTCCGCGGTGGCCGCGCCCTTGATGGCGAAGCCGTGCGGTACGTCCCAATCCTGTTCGAGATTGGTCACGTGGAAATATACCTCGTCGCCGATCCTGACCCCTTCAATGTTGTCCGGCGTGAAGTGCGACCGGATGGTCGTCATCCACACATGCACCTCATTGCCCTTCCGCTCGATCTTCGTTTCTTTTTCGCCTTTGGCCACGTAAGGGTGCATGTTCTCCTCGATCTTGAAGAACTTCACTTCGCGCGGCTTCACCAGGTCGGCGGGGATGGCCTGTGCGTAGTGGGGTTCGCCGATGGTCGGGAAGTCCAGGAGCAGTTCCATCTTGTCGCCATCGATGCTGTAGAGCTGCGCGCTCTGGGCCAGCTCCGGACCCGTGGGCAGGAAGCGGTCCTTGGTGATCTTGTTGTAGGCGATCACATACTTGCCCCAAGGTTTCTTGCTGTCACCGCCGGGAATGCAGAGGTGGCCGATGCTGTAGTAGGTCGGCACGCGGTCCAGTACTTCAAGGGTGCTCAGGCTCCACTTCACGATCTCGCTGCTCACGAACATCGACGTGTACGCGTTGCCCTTGTCGTCGAATTCCGTGTGAAGGGGTCCCAAGCCGGGCTTTTTCACTTCGCCCTTGATCACGCTTTCGTACTTCAGCACGGGGATCCCCATGAAGTCGCCTTCCACATCGTTGGCGGCGATGGCCGCCTGGATCCTCGTGAAGTCGAACACCGGGATGAGCGCCGCCAGCTTGCCGCTGCCCACGATGTACTGACCGGTGGGGTCCACATCGCAACCGTGCGGTGATTTGGGGCAGGGCATGAAGTAGACGAGGTCCTTCAGCTCGCGCGGGTCAAGCTGCAGCACCTCTTCCATGATGGTGCTCTCCGCCGTATGCGTGCTTTCATTGTACCAGTTGCTGTAGTATTTTCCCGGCACCTTGCGGCCCTTGCCCTCTTTCACGTACTGTTCCGCTTTCTTCCAGTTCAGGGCCATGATGAAGTCCTTATCGCGCTGGCTGGCGTTCACCTCCAACAAGCTGTAAGCCTGTTCGCTGTTGTAGCAGCTGAAGAAGAACCAGCCGTCGCTCACGCCTTTTCCCGTGTGCGACAGGTCGAAGTTCATCCCCGGCGTGATCACTTGGAAGGCGATGGACATCTTCCCGCTCTCCGGTTCCGGGTGGATGAAGCTCACCGTGCCCTTGAAGTTCTCCCGGTAGCTCTCGATCGGCACATCGCGCTCAGTGTCCGTGCCCATCGGTATGCTGAAGCGCGTACCGCTGATCACGTATTCGCTGTTCGGCGTGGTGAAGGGGGAGGAGTGGTTCCCTGCGCAGTTCGGGATCTCGATGATCGATGTGGTGCGGAAGGTGCCCAGGTCCACCAAGGCGATCCTCGGCGTGTTGTTGCCGTTGATGAAGCACCACTTGCCGTCCGGGATGCCGTCGGTCTGGGAAAGTTCCGGGTGGTGGCTGTCATCCCAGGGGATGAAACCGTGCGTGGTCATCAGCATCGGCTTGGTCTCCTCGCTGTAGCCATAACCGCTCTCCGGGTTCACGCTGAACACGGGGATGTTCCGCAACATGCGGCCGCTGGGAAGGCCGTACACGCTCAGTTGGCCGCTGAATCCGCCGCTGACGAAGTTGTAGAACTCGTCATAGCTTCCGGGTTTCACGTAGGTTTTCGAGGCCGCGTCGCCGCCCACCACGCTCTGCGTCGTGGTATTCGGTCGGCAGCTCTGCATGGAGTTGATCAATAGGAAGAGACCGCCTGCCGCAGAGAGCAGCAGGGCGGTGGACAACAGTGGGCGTTTCATGGTTCGGTGGTAAGGTTCTGGTTCGTGGGGGTCAAAGGGTGCGCATGAATTCCAGCACCTCGCGGGCTTCGCCCTTGCTCAGGTTCTGGTTCGGCATCCGAACGAGGCATTCTTCCAGCAACTTCTGCGCTTCGGGGTCCTCACTCAGCATCACGTCGATGTTCATGATCATGTTCATGATCCATTCCGGCTTGCGCTTCGTGGTAACGCCCTTCCAGCCCGGCCCGACCACACGATTCTCGCCCATGCTGTGGCATGCCTGACACTTGACATCATAGGTCGTCTTGCCTTTTTCCGCCATCGCATTGTCGATGTCTCCGAGGTCCAGATCGGCCGCCGTGATCATCGCTTCTTTGGAATGTTCATTGGGCGCGGATCCGCTCGCGCCGGGAGGGCCGCTCTTCGCGCCAGGTGGCGTGGCGGGCGTGCCGCCACCACAGGCGAGCAGGGTGAGGGCCAGTGCGGTCGCTGCGGAGATCCAAACGTGCGCTTTCATCTTTCGTGAGGTTCGTTCTTTTTTTCGGGGACGTGACAAATCTCAGCGGACAGATCTGTCCGGTATATGACGTTTGTCAGCGAAATCGATGTTCATGCATGATCCGATCGACTTGACCGCCAGTGAGCGCTCGACCAGTGAGCCGTTCGGCCGCAGCTGGTTCTTGCTTGCCTTGCTTTTCCTGGCTATTGCCGGTTGTATCGGCGCATTGCTCCGTCTGATCTATGTGGTGGACATGCCGTGGTTCACCTTCAAGCCGTGGCTCCACGCCCATTCGCACGTGGCGATGCTGGGCTGGCTTTTTCCCGCGCTGCTGATCGCACTCATCGGCCAGGATGACCGCCGACCGCCCCGTGGATTCACCTTATGGATGGTGATCTCCCAAGTGTTGGTGCTTGGTATGCTGTTCAGCTTCCCGGTCCAGGGGTATGGCGAAGTGTCCATCGCCTGCTCCACCGGACAGATGATCGTGGGCTACGTCCTCATAGGTCAGGCGTGGTTCGCCACCCGCCATTGGCCTCCCACGGGCAGCCGCCTCCTCGCACGCCTCGCGTTCACCTTCCAGATCGTGAGCACCTTCGGCATCTGGGCCATGGGGCCCATCATGACAAGTCATCTCGCCGGTACCGAGTGGTACTACTGGAGCATCCAGTGGTTCCTGCACTTCCAGTTCAACGGCTGGTTCTGGTTCGCTGCCATGGCCATCGGTAGCCGCTGGGCCGAGCGCCACGGGGTGAATGTGCGCATCGATGGCTTCACCACCGCGCTCTGGGTGGTGAGCGCCCTCATCACTTTCGCCCTCGTGATCGCCTGGTCGGAGCGGTTGCCCATTGTGCTGGCCATCAATACCGCAGGGGTCATCCTCCAGTTCTGGGCCGCCTGGCGAACCCTGATGGCCATGCGCCGTGTGCGTGTGCAAGCCACCGTGAAGACCTCCCGATGGATGCGCATCCTCATCGGCGTCATGCTCCTCTCCATGGCCATCAAGATCGCCGCCCAATCCGTGGTGTCCATCCCCATGGTGGCCACCATGGC
>Ga0075163_10009607_pt1 | contig 12693 bp, 13 predicted proteins | sample JI1023141ADNA_FD_71478 | JGI IMG/M metagenome (GOLD analysis project Ga0075163, IMG submission 71478) | Wastewater effluent complex algal communities from Wisconsin, to seasonally profile nutrient transformation and Carbon sequestration -... | ecosystem: Engineered > WWTP > Effluent > Algae...
GATGCGGAACGAAACCGCCCCGCAAGGCGCGTCTTTTCAGTTTGTCGTGAGTGGACGGCGGGGCGGTGGTTGCTGCAGGATGGTCGTGTACGGCGAAGACGCGCGTGTTAACCACTTGGCCACGTTTTCGCCCCGTTTCGCAGGCTTCTCCAACGCACGGGGTGACGCAGCCGGGATGCCCATGAAACGCTTCTTCGTCGTCTGCCTTGTGGCGCTTGCGGGCTTTGCGATTTTCGCAGGTCCGTCCTTCCGCACAGCCTTTGCAAATATCCCCACCATGTCCTTCGGTCCCCGCTCGACCGAAGTCGCGGTGCCGCGCGCGGATCTCGATCCCGTGGCGCGCGCCATGAATTTTTTGCTGGATGCACCCTCGCCCGATGATGTCGGGGCCAGGATCAAGCTGTGGGCGACCTACTACCACATGCCGACCGTGCGCCCCGCAAAGGCGGCCGCCGGCGCGCTGCCGTTGCTGGGCCGGAACGGCAAGGCGATCTCGCCGCTGCTGACCAAGGCCGACTGGTGCGACGCCGCCATGCAGGGCTCGATCTGGGTCGACCAGCCCGGCGGCGAACCCACCGCCTACATGTATGTCGACGCCAACGGGCCCGAGCAGATCAATTGCGATGCGCATTTCGGCGAGCTGTCGGACGGCATCAAGACCGCCACGCGCCGCGCCCGCTTTGTCGCCTTCCACCATCCCAAGGGTTGCGATGTGCGCCCGATCCCGCTGATGGCCTTCCGCACCATCGCGGTCGACCCCAAGCGCTTCAAGATGGGCACCGTGCTGTATGTGCCCGCCCTGCGCGGCCTTGGCTTCTGGATGGAGGGCGAGCTCTACGCCCATGACGGCTATGTGGTTGCGGCCGACCGCGGCGGCGCCATCAGCGGCAATCACATCGACATGTTCGTGGCCGACGCCGAAGCCAAACCTTTCCCCGACGTCGTGGGCAGCCGCCCTGGCCGCACTTTCGAGGCTTACGTCGTGGCCAAGGACGATCCCGCCGCAATTGCGATCAAGGCGACGCACGACAAGGTGTGCGAGGACTCGGACCGTCCGGGCCGCAAGCGCAAGAAAACATCGACCGCGGACGCCACCTGACATTTCTGCAATCCGGCCGATAACGTTTCCGTAACTGCACCACGGCTTCGTGGGCGTCATGCGCGTCTTCGCTTTCCTTCGGCCCCGATTTGGCGTCTCCTCGCAGTATGAGGGGCTCGGCCAGGACGCTATTGGCGATGACGCTCCCGTATCCGCGATTCCCGAACCGGCTGAGGGCTCGCCACCCGATGATGCGGGAGGTCGCACGATGAAGCGCATCGGTTACGGTTTCATCGCGCTGCTCGCGGCCTGCGCCACCGCTTCTGCCCCTTCGGTAACGCCGCTGCCGGATGCGCCAACCTCCACCCCGTACGTGCAGGCGCTGGGCTTCCGGCTGCCCGCGCCAGCGCCGCAGACCCTGGGCCCCGATCTCAAGCTGTGGGCGACGCACTATCACACGCCCATCGTCTCACCTGCGCCGGCAGAGATATCCGCCGCCTTCCCGCTACTCGGCCGTGACGGGACAGCGATCTCACCGATGCTCACGCAGAAGGACTGGTGCCAGGCCGCCCTGCAGGGATCAGTGTCGGTAAAAGGCGCCAACGGGAAATCGACGGCCTATGCCTTTGTCGACTCGCACGGACCGGATCAGGCGAATTGCGATGAGTTCCTCGGCAACCTCTCCGACAAGATCAAGGCAGCGACGCGTCAGGCGCGCTTCAAGGTGGTGCAGCACCCGCAGGGCTGCGGCGTACGCAATATTCCGTTGGCGCCATATCGCACCATCGCCGTCGACGCCGACCTGATTCCGATCCAGAGCGTGATCTTCGCGCCCGCCCTGCGCGGCCAGCGCTTCACGCTGGATGGCCGCGACTTCGTGCATGACGGCTATCTGTTCGCAGGCGACAGGGGCGGCGCGATCCGCGGCAAGCACATCGACATGTTCACCGCCGAAGTGAACGAGCATTCGGCGCCCTTCCCGGGCGTGACGATGTCGACGCCGACGAAGACGTTCGCGGCGCACATCGTGGCGGCAGACGATCCGGCGGCGATCGCCGTGCGCGAGACGCACGCCAATACCTGCGAGCCGATGGACCAGTAGCGGGACTCTGGACCCGGTCGTCGCACTCCTGGCCCAGTGGTCGCACTCTGGACCCAGTCGTCGCACTCTGGACATTGCCGCTGCGACAACGGCAGATATCCGGCAGAAGACGAACCGGGAGAGAAACGCCGATGAAACGCCTGCTACTTGCCAGCAGCATGATGCTGCTGGCCGCCGCCTGCGCCACCAAAAAAGAAGAAGCGGCGGCGCCTGCAGCCCCTGCTGCGCCTGTTGTCGCCGCCGCGCCTGCCGCCCCGGCGCCGCCGGTCGCTGCGCCGCCCGCACCGGCCGCGCCGGTTGCTGGCCCGCGCACCGATTACGCCAAGGCCGAAAACTGGCTTTGCCGTCCCGGCATCGCCAGCAATGCCTGCGAGGTGAACATCGACGCCACCATCGTGAAGGCGGATGGCTCGACCACGCTGGAGAAATTCAAGGGCGATTCCAATGCGCCGATCGACTGCTTCTACATCTACCCCACCGTATCGCTCGATCCCACGACCTATTCCGATCTCAAGGCCGGGCCGGAAGAACTCAGCGTCGTGAAAACACAGCTGGCGCGTCTCGGCTCGAAGTGCCGCCTGTACGCCCCGATGTACCGTCAGTTCTCGCTGGGCGCGCTGCGCGCCCGCATGTCGGGCGGCGCCGCCGTGCCGGCGAACGGCTCACCCGCCGATCCCAACAACGACGTCGACGATGCGTGGGCCTGGTATCTCGCCAACGAGAACAAGGGACGCGGCGTTGTCATCCTCGGCCACAGCCAGGGATCGGGACAGATCATCCGCCTGATCGCGTCGCAGGTTGATGGCAAGCCGGTTCAGGACAAGCTGGTTTCCGCCGTCGTGATGGGCTCGGTCGTACAGGTTCCGACCGGCAAGGACGTGGGCGGCTCGTTCAAGTCGATCCCGGCGTGCAAGGCGGACAGCCAGTTCGGCTGCGTGATCTCATTCTCATCCTTCCGCGACACCGTTCCGCCAGCAGCGACCGCCAGCTTCGGCAAGGGCCGTGAAGGGTCGGAAGCGCTCTGCAACAACCCGGCGAATATCGCCGGCGGCAAGTCGACGTCGCCGAAAGTCTATTTCTCGGCCGGCGACAAGGAATGGGCGAAGGGCAAGAAGATCGACACGCCCTTCGTGATGACGCCCGGCCTCGTCACCACCGAATGCGTGACCAGGGGCGACCACCGCTATCTTGAGGTCCACTTCAACGCCGACCCGAAAGATGCGCGGATCGACGATCCGGGCACGGACGTCATGGCGGCCGGCAAGGCCGATCCCAACTGGGGCCTGCACCTGATCGACGCCAACCTCGCGATCGGCGATCTGGTTGACGTGCTGGGAAAACAAGGGGCGGCGTGGAAGAAGGCGCACCCCTGATCATCCACAGCTGACGCGCACATAAACGCGTTTTCATATACACCAAGGAACGGCCCGTGCGTCTGACGCGCGGGCCGTTTTTGTTGGTCTCCAGCGCATTCATGGTTAGCAGGGCCGCACGATTTCGCGGCGCGCCAGTGACGCCGTCTTAGTGCGCGCGGCTGCAAATCTCGCGCGTGCAGCACACGGGGAAAAGAAGTGCGCTCGTCGGTCAAGAACATGGATGTCTGGCCCTTCATGAGGGCGGAAGAGACAAGCCCGGAAAGTACGGGCGAGAACGGATTCGATTCATTCGGTCCCGTACGCACGACGCGCCGTGCGTTCGAGGCGGCCAGGCCCGCGGTGCGCCCGCCGCACGATTTCACGCGCGTGCTGCTGGCCGAGGACGATGCCTTTCACCGGCGCGTGCTGCGTGTCCTGCTGAACTCGCCGCGCATCTCGCTGATCGAGGTCGAGGATGGACAGGCCGCCATCGACCTGCTGGCGCTGCGCAGCTTTGACGTGGTGCTGCTGGACACCACCATGCCGAACATGTCTGGCAAGGATACGCTGAACTGGATTCGCCGCAGCCTGACGCCGTGGGCCGATATTCCTGTCCTCGGCCTCATCGACGAGAAAGACCGCGATCAGGTCGGCCGCATGATGTCGATGGGTCTTACCGACTGGATGTCCAAGCCGGTCAGCCGCCGTGAGCTGTCGGAGAAGATGGTGGCGTTGCTGCCAGGGCTCGCCGACGCCGGGCTCTAGGTCAGAACTCGATATCGAGTTCGACGATTTCCTGCGGTTCGGCCTTGGCGGCCTCGATCCATTCCTTCATCGGCGCCCAGGCCATAATGCGGTCGCGGTAGTTCGCAGCCTTGCCCTCAAGCGCGACGTCGTAGGTGACGAAGCGCGTGCAGACGGGCGCATACATGGCGTCAGCCAGTGTCGGTTCGTCGCCAAAGAGGAAATCGCCGTCGTACTTCTCGAAACACTCTGCCCAGATACTGAGCACCCGGCGGATGTCTCCCCTGGCGCCGGTGAACACGCGGAAGTTGGGATAGCGGGCGCGGAGGTTCATCGGCAGGGCTGAGCGCAGGTTGTAGAAGCCTGAGTGCATCTCGCCTGTGACAGACCGGCAGTGGGCCCGTTTGATCCGCTCGGCCGGCAGCAGACCGGCCTTGGGCATCAGTTCTTCGAGATATTCGGCAATGGCGAGGGTGTCCCAGACACTGGCCCCCTTGTGGTCCAGACGGGGCGTCAGGACGCTGGGAGACAGCAAAAGCAGTTCGGCGCGGTTGCTGGGATCGTCGATGGGGGCGCTTTCCACCTCCACCTCAAGACCCGCCATTTGGCAGAAAAGCCAGGCCCGAAGGGACCATGACGAATAGTTCCTGCTCGATATTGTGAGCGTTGCGCCTGACATCTCGGCGTTTTCCTTGCCCTTAATCTTGTTATGCAATCGTATGTCGCAGTGCAGTACTGTGGGAACTAGGCTTTCGTATGGAAGCTGTTTGGGACTCTAGACTGCCTAGAAATCGAGCGCACCGAGACATGTGGTATCACTTCTACGAGGCCCAGATGCAGGCTTCGGCGCCATTTCGCGCCGCCGCACTCAATGCGCTGAGGATGCGCGGGTCCCTGAATGGGGCCGCCAGCACGCCAATCGCACGCCAGGTGATGGCGACGCTGGAGATGGCCAGCCGGGCGGCTCTGTCCCATGAGCGCCTGCCATTCGACATTGAATCCGTGAAGGTCGAGAACCGCGAGGCGCTGGTCGCCGAGGAAGTCGCCCTCAGCCTGCCCTTCGCCGACCTGCTGCACTTCAAGAAAGATATCGACGCCCCCCAGCCCAAGGTGCTGATCGTCGCGCCGCTGTCGGGTCACTTCGCAACGCTTCTGCGCGGCACCGCCAAGACCATGCTGCAGGATCATGACGTCTACATCACGGACTGGAAGAACGCCCGCGATGTGCCGCTGAGCGCCGGGCGGTTCGGCTTCGAGGATTATGTCGACTACCTGATCAAGATGCTGGAGCACCTCGGACCGGGGGCGCACCTTGTCGCCGTGTGTCAGCCCTGCGTGCAGGCGCTGGTCGCCACCGCGGTGATGGCCGAGCAGAAGAACCCCTGCGCGCCGCGCAGTCTGACGCTGATGGCGGGCCCGATCGATTGCCGCATCAACCCGACGACGGTGAACAACCTCGCCACCGAGCATCCGATCGAGTGGTTCAAGAGCAATCTGATCTCGACCGTGCCCTTCCCGCTGCCGGCCTGGGGCCGCCGGGTCTATCCGGGCTTCATGCAGCTCACCGCCTTCATGGCGATGAACCCGCAGCGCCACATGGATGCGCACAAGCAGCTCTACAGGCATCTGGTCGACGGCGACGAGACCGAGGCGTCCACGATCAAGACCTTCTATGACGAGTACTTCTCGGTTCTGGACCTCACCGAAGAGTTCTATCTCGAGACGGTCGCCTGGGTGTTCCAGGAAATGCGCCTGCCCACCGGCCGCCTGACGCATCGCGGCAAACCGGTGAACCCTGCAGCCATCAAGCGCACCGCGCTGCTGACCGTTGAAGGCGAACGCGACGATATCTGCTCGGTCGGCCAGACATCAGCTGCGCACGACCTGATCCCCAGCCTGCCGCCGCACCTGAGACACCACCACCTCCAGCCGGGCGTCGGCCATTACGGCGTGTTCAACGGCCGCAAGTGGGACAACCAGATCTACCCGATGGTCCGGAACGTCATCCTCTCGATGGAATAGGACGCGGGCGAATTAGCCAGCGCGGTCGATCTTCAGTTTGACCTTGCCGATCTGGAAGCCCCATTTGCCGACGCTGGCGTTGTTGATGACGACGCCGTCGGTGGTCAGCACCATCACATCCTGGAAATGGACCTGCATGCCCGGCGCGCCCTTTTCGTTGGGCAGCCGGACGTCATAGGCCAGCCTGAAGGCCGGACCGTCTTGCCAGCCCCGCGCGAGGCCCACCACATCCTCGCGCGTGCCGGTGTACTGGCCATCACCCTTGAGCGTGAGCACCCAGGTCTTTTCGTCCTTTTCGCCATCGTCGTAGGCGAAGCGCTCGTTCAGGGTAAACGTGTCGCCCGAGCGCGTGCCGGTGAGCTGGGCGGTAAAGCCGCGCTTGACGCCGTTGATGGCGGAGAATTCACCCCGGGCGGTGGTTGAGCCCATCAGGTCGCGCTCGATCACGAAGGGGCTCTGCCCGGTTTCTGGCGGCAGTTTCGGGGGGCTGGCGCAGGCGCCGAGAACGAAAACGGCGGCAAGAAGCGGGGACAGACGCATGGCGGGCTCCGTGGCGGGAGCGCTGTCTACGCAGGCGGACCGCTACCGGACCTGCCGCCCGCAGCGGGATCGGGGCTCACGGCTTGCGCCCGGGCCCCGACTGTCCGGACTTGGCGTCGGCCTTGCCACCAAATACTGGCCGCCAAATACTGGCCACAAGAATCAGAACTCAGACAATGCCGCTGCTGGCGACGTCGAGGTAGATCGCCGCAAAATGGCAGGAGGCGGCGGCGACCACGAAACCGTGCCAGATCGCCGAGTTGAAGGGCAGCTTCTTGTTGACGTGGAAGATGACGCCGATGGTGTAGAGCGCCCCGCCGGCAGCCAGCAGGCCGAGGCCCAGCGGCGACAGGGAGTGGATCAGCTTGTCCATAACCGTCAGGGCAGCCCAGCCAAGCACCAGATAGAGCGCGATATAGACCTTGGGCGCATTCCAGCGGGCGAGGAGGTTCATGGCGACGCCAGCCAGGGCGACGGCCCAGACCACGCCCAGAACCGACCACGCGAAAGCGCCGTCGAGCTTGGCCAGCATGATCGGGGTATAGGACCCCGCGATCATGATGAAGATGGCCGAAAGGTCGAACCGCTCGAACAGGCGGGCCAGCTTTTCGTTGGTGTTGGCGTTGTAGAGCGTCGAGCAGCCCAGCATGGCCAGCAGGCCGGCGGAATAGATCACCAGGGCGGCCGTGAGCTTGACGCTGCCGGCGTTGGCGGCGGTGGAAATCATCAGGATGCAGCCGGCGATCGCCAGCGCGAGACCTACGGCGTGGACGATGACGTCGGCGAGCCATTCGATGCGGCGGGTCTGGGGATACCAGTACGCGCCGTCAGCTGCGTGGTTCGAAAGGGCGATCTGGTTCTTCATCATCAGCCCCTGTGTCCTTTGGGTTGGGCCAGTCTTCAATGTTGGAACCGCATAGAGGTTCCGATGCGAGCATTGGGCCAGACGACGCAGGCGGCAGTTGGTCGTGATTGCGTCGAAAGCCGATCGTTCGAAGGCATTTGGTGTGGCGTTCCGCCACGAGAATGAACCCGTGTTCAGATCGCTTCAGGGTGTGACCTGAAAGCCGCGAAAACGCCGATGGCGTCTGAACGCTTTGTCATGGAACCGCCTGCCAGGTGACGTCCTCGCGCGGGGCGTCTTCCAGCTTCAAAATCAAACTACCAGCTGGGCTTTGAGATCATGCTTAAGCGGTCGGTGAAATTTGATCGATCTGACGATCTTCGTCTGCCGCGCGATGCTGCAAATGCGTCGATGCAGACGCGCGCGAAAGCTGTGTCGAACCGGGTTGAAGCGCCTGGGGGCCGCCTTGCCTGCTCTGCCCGACGGTCCTACAGCGACGGCATGAGCGACCCTGCAGAAACGCGCGACCTGTCGACGTGGACAAGCCGGCCCACGCCAGGGCTCTCTGTACTCCCCGGCGAACGCGTGCGGCTGGAGCCGCTGGACTGGGACGTTCACGGCGCCGGTCTGTACGCAGCCATTGGCGGCGACGCCAACGCGGAGCTTTGGATGTGGATGCCGGTAGGACCGTTCCGCGAAGCAGGCGCCCTGAAAGCGATGCTGCTTGGCGCCCGGGCGAACGAAGGCTGGCGGACGATGGTGATACGCGCGCGCGTCAGCGGTGAGATCACCGGCATGGCGACCTACATGCGGATCCGGGAGGCGCATGGCAGCGCCGAGATTGGCTGCGTCGCGTTCGGGCCGAAGCTGAAGCGCACGCCGGAGGCGACTGAAGCCCTGCACCTGATGGCGGCGCACCTGTTCGATGAGCTGGGTTATCGGCGCTATGAGTGGAAGTGCAATGAGAGCAACGCCGCCTCGAAACGCGCTGCGGAACGGTTCGGCTATCGCTTCGAAGGGGTTTTCCGCAACGACATGGTGACCAAGGACAAGTCCCGCGACACCGCCTGGTATTCGATACTCGATACCGAATGGCCGGCTCTGAAGTCGACCCTGGTCCAGTGGCTTGCGCCGGGCAATTTTGCAGCGGATGGTGCTCAGATTCGGACCCTCGAATCCTTTCGCTGACCTTTGCAAACGCACCCATGATCTCCGGTCTCGACCACGTTGTGCTTGTCTGTTCCTCGATCGATGAGGGTGAGGCTGTCTATTCGACCTTGCTGGGGCGCGGACCGGACTGGCGCAGCAGCGATCCGGGCGGCGCCGCGACGGTGATCTTCCAGCTTGAGAACACGGCGCTGGAGCTGATGGCGCCCAGCGGCGGCGGACCGGTTTCGCGCCGCCTGCACGCGATGATTGACCATGAGGGCATCGGCCTGAAGTCGCTGGTGTTCGCGTGTGACCAGCTGGAGGAAGCCCGCGCCGTGCTGGGGCGACGGGCGTTGAAGCCGGATGACATTTCCGCCGGCGAAAGCGTTGATCCCTATTCGGCGCGTGACCGGAAATGGTCGCGGATGCGCCTGGATGAAGCGGCGACGCATGGTGTGCGCATCTTCCTGCTGAACCGGCACAAGCCCGATCCCCTCAGCTATACGCCGGGCGGACCAAGCGCGGTTTCCGCGCTGGACCATGTGGTGATCAACACCGCCAACCCGGACCGCGCCGCCGCCCTGTTCGGCGCGCGGCTGGGGCTGCGGATGGCGCTTGACCGGTCGAGCGCCGATTGGGACATGCGGCTGATCTTCTTCCGCGTCGGCGCGCTGACCATCGAGATTGCGCATCGACTGTCGGCAGGCGCGGGCAACCAGCCGGACAAGCTGTGGGGCCTGTCCTGGCGGGTGCCCGATATTGATGCGGCCCACGAGCGGTTGGCCGATGCCGGGCTTGCCATCACCAACATCCGGGCCGGCCGCCGGCCAGGGACGCGCGTCTTCACCGTGCGGGATGGGACACTGCACACGCCGACATTGATCCTGTCGGATGAACCCGCTAACCCGTCCGCATGAAGCCCTTTACGCACATCACCGGAAACGCTGCGCCGCTGCCGATCGCCAACATCGACACGGACATGATCATCCCGAAGCAGTTCCTCAAGACCGTGTCGCGGGAGGGACTGGCGAAGGGTCTTTTCTTCGAGCTGAAGACCAAGGCGGACGGATCGCCCGACCCCGATTTCGTGCTGAACCGGCCGGCCTATGCGTCGGCCAAGATTCTTGTCGCCAAGGAGAATTTCGGCTGCGGCTCATCGCGCGAGCATGCACCGTGGGCGTTGCTGGATCAGGGACTGAGCTGCGTGATTGCGCCGTCCTTCGCCGACATCTTCTACAACAACTGTTTCAAGAACGGCCTTCTGCCCGTGGCGCTGCCGCGTGACGTAGTGGACAGCCTGCTGGACCAGGCAGGCGGGCCGAACCACATCTTCACGGTGGATCTGGAGAGCCAGACCGTGACCGCGCCGGATGGCAAGACGCACCATTTCGACATCGACCCCGGCCGCAAGGCCAGCCTGCTGGCCGGGCTGGACGAGATCGGCGAGAGCCTGATCCATGCCCCACAGATCGACAGCTTCGAGGCGCAGCGCCGGCTGGCGACGCCCTGGCTCGCCTAGCGGCCAGCCTGAGGCCCGCGACGGAGGCAAGGCATGATCGTCATTGAGGGCACGATCCGCGTTCGTGATCTGGACAAGGCGCGCCCTGCCATGCGCGCGATGATCGACGCCTCGCGCGTGGAAGCCGGCTGCATCGACTACGCCTACGCCATCGACCTGATCGATCCGCATCTGGTGCGGGTCAGCGAGCGGTGGGAGAGCCGCGCGACGCTGAAGGCGCATCAGGCGTCCGATCACATCAAGGTCTGGCGGGCCGCGTGGCCGGAAATCGGCGTTTCCGACAGGTCGCTGCGGATGTATGAAGCGGAACCGGAAACCATCTGAGGCGTGCGCCTCGCGGCGGGACGATTTCTAATGAAGCTGCGCGTTGTGTTCGCCCTTGCCCTGCTCGCGCTGACGGCGGCGTGCGGCAAGACTGAAGCGCCCCAGGCCGATGCTGTGGCGGAGACTGTTGCAGTCGATCCCGCGGTCGCCGCCGAAGCCGCGAAGCAGGCCGAGCAGAAAGCTGCGTTCGATGCGGCGCTGGCGGCGAACGATACGATGAAGCTGGGCGAGCTGGCCGATGGCGGCAACGGCTTCGCGCTCTACCATCGCGGCCAGGCGCGCATGACATCCGAGATCAATTACGAACGCGAGCAGGCGTTCAAGGATATCGAGAAGGCGTCAGACGCGGGCAATGCCGAGGGGCAGTTGTGGGTTGGCTATCGCATGTCGCAGGGCATTGAAGGCTATGCGTGGAAGCCGAACTCCGGACTGAAGCTGGTCGAGAAGGCCGCGTTGCAGGGCAACGTCGAAGCGATGTTCGTGCTGGGCGGCATCTATCTGCAGGATGCGCCGATGAAGGACGAGGCCAAGGGGAAGGCGTGGCTGCAGAAGGCTGCGGACGCAGGATCCGAGGGCGCGAAAGAGCAGCTGATGGAGATGGGCGTGATCCCGACGCCCGAGACCCCTGACGATGGCAGCCTTGAGCATCACTAGCGTCTAGCTCTTGTCGTCTTCGTCCTCGACATGGAGCGCGTGCATCACGCGGTGGAGGACGGGGGCGAGGACGACGCCGGAGGCGAGGACGAAAATCAGGCCGCAGATGATGGCGTAGATACCGGCGAAGAGCTTGCCGCCGTCGGTGGCCAGCGCGGTTACCGGGCCCATGCCGCCCAGCAGCATCGCCGCGTTCAGGAAGGCGTCGAGCCAATCCATGCCTTCCGTGGCGTGATAGCCGTACATTCCTGCCCCGAGAGCAACGCCGACCAGCAACAACGCGGCAAGGATGTTGAGACTGATCCGGCCGGCGAATTCAGCATGCGTCGCGAGCGGTTCGCTGCGGCTGTCGAAACGGAATAGCGCCATGTGTTCTCTCCGGGAGCGGCGAGCGCACTATCGGCCCGGTTCCGACGTGCTGCAATCATGACATGTCCCTCGCCACGGTTTCCCCCGGCGCAGAAAGGCTCTAAGACGCGCCCGCACCTTCAGTCCCGGACGCTTGACCCATGGCCGCCAGCAACACTCAGACCCTGCTTCTCCTGCCCGGCGACGGCATCGGCCCGGAAGTGACCGCCGAAGCCCGACGCGTGGCGGAGGCCGCAGCTCCTGACCTGCAGCTTGAGGAGGACCTGTTTGGCGGAGCCAGCTTTGATGCGCATGGCGAGCCGCTGACGGCCAGGACGCTGGCGAGGGCCAAGCAGTGCGACGCCATCCTGATGGGCGCAGTGGGCGGGCCGCAGTGGGACAAGGTGGCGCGCGACAAGCGGCCGGAAGCCGGCCTGCTGGGTCTGCGCAAGGGCCTCGACGTTTACGCCAACCTGCGCCCGGCGTTCTGCTTCCCTGCCCTCGCCTCCGCCTCTGCACTCAAGACCGAACTGGTCGAGGGGCTCGACATCGTGATCGTGCGCGAACTGACGTCTGGCGTCTATTTCGGCCAGCCGCGCGGCATCGAGACGCTGCCCAACGGCGAGCGGCGCGGGTTCGACACGCAGACTTACACCTCGGGCGAGATCCGGCGCGTGGCGCGGGTGGCGTTCGAGCTGGCGCGTGGCCGCAAAGGCAAAGGCGCGAAGTTCGGCGGCGTGCTGAGCTGCGAGAAAGCCAACGTGATGGAATCCGGCGTGCTGTGGCGCGAGGAAGTGACCAAGCTGCACGGCGAAGGTTATTCCGACGTGCCGCTGTCGCACATGTATGCCGACGCCTGCGCCATGCACCTGGTGAAGGCGCCGAAGGACATCAACGTGATCCTGGCCGACAACCTGTTCGGCGACATCCTGTCTGACGAAGCTGCGATGCTGACCGGATCAATCGGCATGCTGCCGTCGGCGGGTCTTGGCGATCCGGGAACGCCCGGGCTTTACGAGCCGGTGCATGGATCGGCGCCGGATATCGCGGGCA
>Ga0075163_10009608_pt1 | contig 12692 bp, 10 predicted proteins | sample JI1023141ADNA_FD_71478 | JGI IMG/M metagenome (GOLD analysis project Ga0075163, IMG submission 71478) | Wastewater effluent complex algal communities from Wisconsin, to seasonally profile nutrient transformation and Carbon sequestration -... | ecosystem: Engineered > WWTP > Effluent > Algae...
CTACTACCTTCGCCACCAAGAGGAGATCGACGAGCTGCTCGAGGCCATCGCTGGGTCCTGATCGTGGTAGCTCGGTCCAACTTGGCTTGGCATTTTTGTCAGGCTGTGGCAGAAATGCAGGCCGTGCGTACCCAGCTAGGAGCTCTCATGATAGCGCTCGAGCTTGCGGTAGATAGTGCGGCGGTCTACCCCGAGTACCTGCGCCACCAGGGCCTTGTTGCCGCTCAGAATTTCCAGCGCGTGCAGGATGTAGCGCCGCTCGATCTCCTCCAGCGAGACAAGCTCCGCGGCGTCGGGGCTGGCGAGGACGAGCTGGGTCGGCCGATGGTCCCGCACTTTCTCCGGTAGATCGTCGACGCCAATCTGGTCATAGGCGGTGAGCGCGACCGCCCGCTCGATGCAGTTATACAGCTCGCGCACATTGCCTGGCCAGGCATAACTGAGCAGCCGCTCGGCAGCCTTGTGCGAGATCCCGATCACTCGCTTGCCGAGCCGCGCCGCGCCACAGTCCAGGCTGTGCTGCGCCAGCAGTAACACATCGCCGCCGCGATTGCGTAAGGCGGGAAGAGTAACCTGAACTACATTGATGCGAAAGTAGAGATCGTCGCGAAAGCGGTGCTCCTCGACCGCTGCCTCGAGGTCGCGATTGGTCGCGGCGATGATACGGACGTCGATCGGGATCTCAGTGTCACCGCCGACCGGGCGCACGCGCCGCTCCTGCAAAGCGCGCAGCAGCTTGGGCTGCATGCCCAGCGGCAGGTCGCCGATCTCGTCGAGCAGTAGCGTCCCGCCCTCGGCCTGCAGGAACAGTCCCTTGCGGGCCGCACGGGCATCCGTGAACGCTCCTTTGGTATGTCCGAACAGCTCGCTCTCCAGCAGCAGCTCGGGCAGCGCCGAGCAGTTGACCGCCACGAAGGGCTTGTCACGCCGCGGGCTCTTCTGGTGGATCGAGCGCGCCAGGAGCTCCTTGCCGGTGCCGCTCTCCCCGGTGATAAGTACGGAGACATCGGTCTCGGCAACCCGCGCGACCAACTCGTAGACCCGCTTCATCGCGGGGCTGGTCCCGATGATTTCCTCGAAGCGCTGAGACGAGGCGACCGCCTGCCGGAGCAGCTTCACCTCCTCGCGCAGGGCGCGGTGCTGAACCGCGCGCTGCAGTGCCAGGCCCAGCGCCTCGACCTCGAACGGCTTGGTCAGAAAGTCGTAGGCTCCGGCGCGGATGGCGGCGATCGCCGTCTCCAGGCTGCCAAAGGCCGTGATGACGATGACCGGCAGATCGGGCCGGTTGGCGAGCACGCGGCGGCACAGCTCCGTGCCTTTGAGCCCCGGCATGTTAAGGTCGACGACGATCGCCTCGATGCGCTCTTCGGGCAGAAGGTGCAGCGCCGCCAGGGGTTGGGTGCGCCACAGGACCTCGAAGCCACGCTTGCGCAGGCCGATCTCCAAAAGCTCGCACATGCCGCGATCGTCGTCGATTATCAGCACCCGCGGTTTCAGGCCAGTGGGTGTTTCTCGACCTGGGGAGACATCGGCAGAAACACTGTGAACAGGCTCCCTTTCCATCGTTGGCTCTCGACCTCGATCCAGCCGCCATGATCGCGGATAATCTCATTGGTGACGGACAGCCCGAGTCCGCTGCCTTCACCAGCACGCTGCGTGGTGAAAAATGACTCGAAGATCTGTGAGATATTTTCCTCAGCAATTCTCGTTCCGTTGTCCTGCACGGTGAGCACTGCATATTCGGCAGGCCGTCCGCCGACGTCTGCGGGGGCAACCTTGTGGGGCTGCAAGAACAACTACGCGGACATGCCCCCCTCAGCAATGGCTTGAATCGCATTCATGACCAGGCCACGCAGTGCGCGTGCCTCGTCCAGGGTCGCGTCTGGCTCGGTGACAACGAAAAGCGCTCGCAGCGTCCCGCCGCAACCATAGGGCCATACACGTCCCCGCCTCTGGCACCAAGATTGCTCGTTTGGACGACGGAGCTCTGGCCGCAGAGGCGCGCCTTCATCGGGACCACGCCTGCCAGTGCCTGAAGGCGCTGCCGAAATCAGTGCCGTGAGGCACGGTCAATACTCCAACAACTACTTCGCCCAGGGAGGGGTCTTGATGAACAGAGGCACGATATCGCCCAGGCCGGGCTACTGCTCGTTGACCGTAGCAGCCTTTGCGGTCTTGTTTAGCAGCCAGGCGTGCAGTCCGGCTCAATCCGCCGGGCCTCGTGGTGCAAACACTGCCGCCGGAGGAACTCTCGCAGGCCTGCCTTCAGAGGAGACCGAGCTGGCCTGGCTGGTGCAGCGCTCGATGCTTCACCAGGCAGAGCTGGCGGCGGGGCGCCTTTCGGGCACGGGGAGAATGTGGCAGCATCCCTACGCCAACCCGCGACCGCGGGCGGCCTCCGCTTTGGCCTCTGTATGGTTCACCGCCTACCCGGCTGCGACGATAGCGAAAGAAGGACAGTCCGTACTTCGCACCTTGGGCGATTCCACGTTATGGAACGTCTTTGGTGAGATTGGAATTACGGGCATGCACACCGGACCGATGAAGCGCGCTGGGGGTCTCAATGGCCGTGCATACACTCCGACTGTCGATGGAAACTTTGACCGCATCGCATCCGAGGTCGATCCGGCCTTTGGAACCCAAGAGGATTATCGCGCGCTGGTCGTGAGCGCCAGCCGGAATCACGCTGTAATCATCGGTGACATCATCCCAGGGCACAGCGGCAAAGGTGCCGACTTCCGCCTTGCCGAGCGCGCTTACGGCGACTATCCAGGGATCTACCACATGGTCAACATCGACCAAAAAGACTGGGCGCTGCTGCCTCCGGTACCGGCCGGGAGAGACGCGGTCAATCTAGGGAAGGAGTCAGTGGATGCCTTGCGCGCTCGCGGATACATAGTGGGGCAGCTGCCGCGCACCATCTTTTATGAAAAGGGTATCAAAGATACGGACTGGTCGGCGACGGACCTGGTGGTCGGCGCGGACGGGAAGCGGAGGCGCTGGGTCTATCTTCACTACTTCAAGCAAGGACAGCCAAGCTTCAACTGGCTCGATCCATCGTTTGCGGCGGCGCGACTGGTCATCGGCGATGCGGTCCACTCGCTCGACGTTCTCGGCGTCGGGATGCTGCGGCTAGACGCCAATGGGTTCCTGGGCATCGAGCCGGGAGGGAGCGGCGAGCGCGCATTCTCCGAAGGGCACCCGCTCTCTGTCACCGCCAACCAGCTTATCTCCGGCATGGTGCGCAAGCTCGGCGGCTTCAGCTTTCAGGAGCTCAATCTGACTTTAGAAGACCTTACCGCGATGTCGCAAGGCGGCGCTGATCTTTCCTATGACTTCATCTCCCGCCCTGCCTGTCAGCATGCGCTGCTGACAGGGGACACGGAATTTCTAAGACTGATGCTGAAGCTACAAAAGCAGTATAGGATCGATCCAGCCGGACTTATTCATGCGCTGCAGAACCATGACGAGCTCACCCTCGAACTGGTTCACTTCTGGACCAGTCACAAAGACGAGAAATTCCTCTTTCGCGGCAAGCAGATGACAGGTAGCGTGCTCCGCGAGCTGGTGCGCACCGATATGCAGCACCGGCTGCTGGGGCCAGCTGCGCCCTACAACCTCAGCGCTGCCAACGGGGTCGCTTGCACCACTGCCAGCGTCGCCGCAGCAGCGCTTGGAATCAAGGACCTCCAGTCGCTCACCGAGGCTCAGAAGCGGGACATCCAGCGCGCTCACTTGCTGCTCGTGATGTATAACGCCATGCAGCCGGGAATCTTCGCCCTATCAGGCTGGGACATCCTTGGTGCGCTGCCTCTTGCGGGCGACTCCGTCAAGGCGCTGCTCGCTGACGGCGACACTCGGTGGATCAACCGTGGAGCCTATGATCTACTGGGCCAGAACCCGGCCGCCGAGCGCTCCGCCGCCGGGCTGCCCCGCGCCCGCACGCTATATGGTCCCCTGGTGGCGCAGCTCAAGGAGCCGGGCAGCTTCGCTTCACAACTTAGCAAGCTGCTCCACGTACGCGCCGAGTATCGCCTCAACGAGGCCGAGCAGCTGGCGATTCCTGACACCAAAGCCCCGGGCCTGCTCGTGCTGGTTCACAAACTACCGGCGGCACGGGGAGTATCCATCACGGCACTGAACTTTGGCAGAGCGACGATAAAAGAGAACGTACCCATTTTGCAGAGCACCCCGGGCGCGGTGGTCACCGACCTGCTGGCAGAAAGGGCCGTGGGACGGTTAGATTCTGGGCGACGGCTCAGCCTGACGCTGGGACCTCATGAGGGAACCGTACTACTCATCAATTCGAAGCCAAGCGAAGCAAGTGGGCCAGCGCAGTCTGCGCCTAAAGAGAGAAACTAAATCATGGCAGCTCTTAAGTCAGAAACGAATTCATCGCAAGGCGCGGCACCGCGACCAATGCGCAGCTTCTGGCAGATCTGGAATATGAGCTTTGGGTTTGCGGGAATCCAGTTTGGCTGGGCGCTCCAGATGGCAAACATGAGCTCCATCTATGAATACCTGGGCGCCGATGCGCATCAGATCCCGCTGCTCTGGTTGGCGGCACCGCTTACGGGTCTTATCGTGCAGCCGATCATCGGACACTTGAGCGACCACACGTGGAATCGACTTGGTCGCCGCCGCCCCTACTTCCTCATCGGGGCGCTGTTAGCCTCGGCCGCCCTCATCGCCATGCCTCACGCTTCGATGCTGTGGATGGCTGCGGGTCTTTTGTGGGTACTCGATGCATCGATCAACATCAGCATGGAGCCGTTCCGAGCTTTTGTCGCGGATCTGCTACCGGACGAGCAGCGGACACGCGGCTTTGCCATGCAAGCCCTATTTATCGGGCTGGGAGCGGTGGTAGCCTCGATGCTCCCGTGGTTTTTGCGCGGCATCTTGGGGATCGAAAGTAGCGCCGTACCCGGGGCTCACTCGATCCCGCTTTCGGTCAAGCTGTCTTTCTATCTGGGTGCGGCCGCTTTCTTGGGGGCCGTGCTTTATACAATCGCAACGACTCCCGAGTATCCTCCAGCAGATCTTGAGGCCTTCCGGAGGCTAAAGGCGCAACGTAGAGGGCTGCGTGTAGCCGTCGTCACGATCTGGAAAGACCTCACTGGCATGCCAAAGACCATGCGCAGCCTGGCGTGGGTACAGATCTTCACCTGGTTTGGTCTATTTTGCATGTGGCTTTACCTCAGCGTCGGCGTAGCGCGCAACATCTTTCACGGCGTCCCCGGGAGCTCGGCCTACGAGGAAGGAATCGCCTGGGGAGGTATCTGCTTTGCCGTGTATTCCGTAGTGTGCTTCTTATTCTCGTTCATCCTGCCAGCCCTGGCGGCGCGGCTGGGACGCACGCGCACCCATGCTCTATGCCTCTTAGCCGGTGCGGCGAGTCTCATCGCGGTACCTTTCATCCATGACAAGTACCTGCTGCTCCTGTCTATGGTCGGCGTCGGAATCGCCTGGGCCAGCATCCTGTCGATCCCCTATTCCATCCTGGCCGAAGCCCTACCCCCTGGAAAGACCGGCATCTACATGGGCATCTTCAACTTCTTTATCGTCATTCCGGAGATCCTGGCAGCGCTTGGATTCGGTAAGGTGATGGAGAAGGTCTTGACCAGCAAGAGCTCTGTTGTGCAACTCTTTGGCGGCGACAATCGACTCACTGCGGTCGCGCTTGGAGGAGTCGCGCTGGCCATCGCCGCCACCCTGCTCAGTCGAGTGGAGGACGCTGTCGACGAGAAAGGCTAGCCATTGAGCCACTTTCAGAAATGCATCAGGACCGTTAATTATGATCTAGGGGCACTACCATCACGCTTGCAGCTGCCTGCTTCATGACCTCAACCTCAAGTGATGCTTGTAGCCAGCCAGGAAGCATGCCCTTCTTGTGCGCGCCGATGACAATCATGTCCACGTGGCGAGTACTGGCTTCCGCCAGGATCTTGCTGCTGGCGTCTCCTGGTTCAGTCACGACGGTTGCGGTTTCAGCGCCAAAGTGCAGCGCCAAGCGGAACAGCTGCGACCAGGCGGCGCTAGCACGTAAGGAGACCGTGGCCGGTGGCCAGCTTGGCAGCATCCCGCCGAAAGGAAGGGCCAGCAACGAGTCTTTCGCTGAATCAAAGGGGTGCAGAAATGTGAGATTGGCGCCGACCCGGTTGGCGAGCCTAGTCGCATAGTGTAGCACCGGATAAGCGGGATCGCTCAAGTCGGTGGCCGCCAAAATATGGATGGCCGGGGCCGCGGAGCGCGCCACCAAGACCGGCCGCTCGCTCATTCGGACAATCTGCCGAACGGTGTGCGGCGTCAGCTCGTTCCTATGGCCAGGATCGCCAACTTGGGGAAGGCCAAGAACAATAAAGTCGACATCGGTAGTTTGGGAAGCGGCGGCTATCTGTTCGCTCAGATTGCCTTCGGAGACCAGGATCTGTTCGAGCGGCAAAGGCGGTTCTCCAAGCTGCACGACCCACCGCTGAATCCGCTCCTGCAGGACCTCGGTAGTCAGGCTGTGCTCGAAGATCTGGGTCAGATGCCGCTGCGGAAACAACCTGTGGCTGCGGAGCTGGGGCTCCATCACGTATTGGACGTAGAGCTTGACGTTGAACCCGCGCGCCCAGATAGCTGCTCGCTTCAAGGCCGCACTTGAAGCGCTGGTCAGCGTGGTGACCGCCAAGATCGCCCGCGGGACTCTATCCAGTAGCATGCCCGGCTGGTTATCATCCCGATAAGTCTGCCTTGCCAGCTTCTTGGAGCCCAACATCTTGCTCTCCATTCAGGCGAAAAATGAGGAAAGGAGCCTGCTGCTTGACAACAAAGAGCACTGGCCGCCTCGCCGGGATTCAGGGAGCGACGATACCTTTGGATTTTGTCGCCGAGGGCACGGTCAGCTTCGCCATGCTGGTGGGCGCCTGAGTCTGCGCAAAAACCTCTGCTAGCGGCAACCCAGGTTCGGCGGCAGTAGGCGAGCTGTTCGCGGCCAGATCGAGCAGCTGTTGCGCAAGTTCGGAATCCGGGGCAGCAGCTCTGGCCAGCGCCCGCTGGAGCGCAGCGCGCTGCTCTACCGCCTTCCGCGAATCGGGTACCCCGCTGGTCGCCTCGCGATAGGCCAGGGTCGAGCTGGCTAGCGTGTATAGACGCTGGAGGACCCGCTTGAGCGTGCCAGCGGCGTCGGTGTCCAGGGATGCGAGGTTACAGGCTAAGTAGCCCCGGTTATTTCCAAACCACACCTTCTGGAGCTTTCCCCAGCCATCTGCGATGGGAGTATCGACCAGCAGAGCGAGGCGGTAGTCGTCAAGGGGAAAGGTCTTGGTGAAAACCTCGAAGATCAGGCTTTCCCCAACCGAATGTAGGCTTATGAGCAATGAACCCAGACTGATATAGGGTAGAAAGTTCTCATTAGCGAGTGCCTTCTGTAGCCGCGCGCGCTGTGCAGCTTCAGATAGGTGCTCCAGACCGAGCTTGGGCTGCGGCCTGGCTTCCCGCTTGAGCTCGAACATCAGACCGCGCAGCTGGTCGATAGCAATCACCGCGTTCAGTGAGCTGGCGCGCTCGTAACTCGCGTGGAAGATCCCGACCAGCTCATACTCCCCAGTCTTGCGGTTGAGGGCGAGTACCGGACTGCCGGAGTTTCCGTTGGAGAGCTGCGCGTCGACGATGAAATCCACATGGTCCCAGTGCTTATACCGATCATCGTCCAGCGTGTTGATAATTTTCCCTGTATTGTAGGCCTGGAAGACGCCAAGCGGGAAGCCACGCACGATCACCACATCGCCTGTGCTCAGCGCCGCCGAGTGACCTGTCCGGTACGGTAAAAGGCGCAGCTTGGCCTTGGCCCGCACAACCGCAACATCAAGGGCGCGATCATCGACGACCCGTGTAAGCGCAACGTCATCGCCATCAAATTCGTCCTCTTCGTTATCGACGATGCTCAGCTTCTGCTTTATGAGCTTGCAGCCCAGCGGCACGTCGTCGACATGGTGTTGCGCATCGGTGACAGCCGGCCAGTAGACGACATGCTCGTTGGTCAAAAGACGCGTCTCCTCTCCGTCGAGCTGATAGGCAAATCCGGTGCCATGAACGGTCGTGCGGTGCTGGCGACGACGAACGGACCCGTCACTTCCATAGTTCAGACACTCGTAGGTCGCGACGTTACGGATGCAGTAAGTGTAGCGGTTGGCCGGGTCTCGTTCGTACGCCCGTACGTCATCACGCAAAGGCAGAAATGTGTCCGAATAATATCGGCCTTCCCCGGAAGCTAATGCGACCTCGGCTGTGTTCTTCAGGGGGGCCCCGAGCAGCGTGGAGGCCAGTTGGCTAGATGTCGTCTCTGCATGGAGGTCATTAATAAAGGCGACCAACGAGACTATTTGCACTGCACAAAGCGGCCTTAACATGGTCATTTCCTCTGCAGAGCGGGTAGCACGTTCTCGGCGAAAAAGCCGACGGATGTCGACGATATCCATCGAACGACGTCTGAAGCTAAAAGTAAGCCTAGCTCTCCCGCTAATGTCGACCATGACGAAATATTTACATTGCATGTTGACAAAACGAACAGATATCGGCTGTGAAGCGCCGAGCTCTTGCGCCAAAGACAAATCCGACCGGCTGGCCGACCCGCGACGCAGCTACCGTGCCGCGGATTTTATCGACCGGAATGGCGTTTTGTCATCCTGACAGAAATGAGGTTCAGTTGCACACAAAGCGGCGATGAGGATTTCGTTTAGAATTAGGAAGCGAGCGAGGTCCTTGGGGGCTATTTGAGAGACGGGTCTTTCTTGGTCTTGTCGGCGACAGCTCCGCCAAGGGGCGGGGTGGGCATCCCCAGCGCGGCGGCAAGCTTGGCCAGCGTGAGGTCTGTGGGCCGACACTGGCCGCGGGCTTGCTCGATGTTGTGGATGGTCATGCCAGAGAGGTTGATCCGGCGACTCAGCTCGGCCACCGACCACCCTGCTAGCAGGCGGCGGCGGCGCAGCTCAGCGCCGTAGGCGACCCAGTCGGTGCGGGCCCATTCTCGTCGCCGGCGACGGAGGGAATCATAGATGAAGCCGCGCGAACGGTCCAGCGCGGCGGCCGCGTCCTTGATGGTGCCGGCGCGACGCAGCGCCTCGGCCACGGCCGCGGCGGTCACCTCATCTATCTTGACGGAGGGCAGGCCGACAAAAAGCGCCTCCATCAGAGCCTCATCGGTGCAGGCTACGTTCGCCAGCGCGGCGCATACCGCCACATGCGCCAGCTGGAGCCAGCGATTCTGGTCTTGGTTCATCCGTTCCTCCCGGCCCAGGCGCGAGTCCCGCCGGAGCCTGCACGCGGACCTTCATGTCGCTTGCGGTACAGAAGCAGCGAGTGTTCGCCGCCATACAGCTCTGCGTCGATCTCCTCCCAGCCGATCTCGCTCAGGCACTGGGCAAGCTGGGCTGGGTCGTAGCGGCCCAGGCGAAACAAGGAGAACGGCCGGTCGGCTCGCTGGGCGGACTTCACCGTCGCGACGGCGTGCAGCGCGTAGCTGCCGGGCACCGGGCAATGGGTCTCCAGGTCCCAATGGAAGTCGACTTGCTCGACTTGTGGGCAGTGACGCCAGAGGGAGCCAGCCAGCCACGCAGCGTACGGGGCCGGTACACCCTCGGCGAACAGTCGATCGCGCCGCTTGATCTCGGCTCGGTCGGTGCTGGGAGCGCTGGTCAGCGGGACATCCAGCAGAAGCAAGTCGTCGACGGCGCAATCCAGCAGGCTTTGCTGAAGAAAGCGCGGCTCATGATCGAGGTGCGCCAGGGTGCCCCCCAGCAGGGTGAACAGCTGGCGCGGTCGCCGGGCCGTGGACCGACGAAACGCAGCATACAGAGGCAAATGATGGAAGTTGCCCTGAAGGGCCCAGACCTGAACCTGAGGCTGCCCGGCCAGACGATCCACGGCGTGGTGGTAGGCGGAGGTCAGAAGCGGCTGGCTGATGTCCAGCAGGCACAGTTCCACGCCGCAGGCCCCGGACTCGATCAAGTGCCCGGCCAGCTGGGTCTCCGAGATACCGTCGCCTGCCCCCAGGGCGATCACCTGGAGCGGGCCCGGGCCGCTGATGGCTACGATCTGCTGGGCGATCTCACGGAGAGGCAGCCGGCTCCGCAGGGCCGTCGACAGGGGCGAATGCTGACACAGCGCCAAGTAAGCCGCGGCGCTGCCGGGGTCCAGGTAGGCGCTGGTCTGCTCAAGATAGCCGCCAGCCCCCTGGAGGAACCGCACCAAGTCGGCGACGCAGCTCAGAGGATCGTAGCTCGGGGCCAGCAGGCAGTTGAGCGAGGTGAGGAAATGAGTCGCCTCCGGCCGCGGCGGGTCGATGGGCTCTGTGGCCGGCGGCGCGGGATGCCCCGGCACCTCGGTCCAGCGGAGCTTGAGTTCAGCGACGCCGATGAGGCGCATTAACGTCGCGCGGCTGGGTGGCTGGCGTGCAGTCTCGGCAAACTTGATGGTGGCGTCCGACAGCTTCGCTCGGCGGGCGAGCTGGACACGACTCCAGCCGGCGGCGGTGCGCTTGTCGCGGAGTAGCCGGCCAAACTCCGCCCATTGCGCTCTGGACACGGCGCGCTCGGCTGGCATCGCCAAGGGGGCGCTACCGCCGACGGCCAGAAACTGGACCAGCTCTTCCAGGCGGTCCAGGTGCTGCGCCCAGGTTGGCTGTAGCTCGCCGGGGGCCTGCGCCGCCAGCGGGTGAAGCTGGGTGAGCAAGGCTCGCGCCTGTTGATGCAGCGCCTGCAGCGCCTGCAGCGCCTCCGCAGGGGCCGTCATGGGCATTGTCTCCGGCGGCGGCTCTCAGGTTTGGGGGCCAGCGGCAGGGCCCAATAACGCGCAAGCTCCTCTAGCCGTGTGGGCTCGAAACGCAGCAAGGCAAGCAGGCTCAGCAGCGCCGCACTGGGCACCCCATGCCCGGCTCGGAGTCGGGACAAGTACCCCTGGGATACGTCGATTGCCACCTCCAGCTTGCGTTGGGAAAGGCACCGTCTCAGCTTCGTGATTTCCGCGGCGGCGCGCTGAACCAGCTCGGCGCGATAGGTGGCCTCCAAGGCCGCGGCCAGCTCGGGCGTCGACTCGAAGGACAGGAGGAGATGCTTACAGCGCCGGCAGGTCGGCACCAGCAAGTCCGCCGGCAACGTCAGAGCGGTATTGCGGTAGCGACACACGCGGCCGGGCTGCGCGGTGGGTCGCACGGCGTGGCGACCGCAGCACGGGCACTTACCGGCCTTGGCGCGAGCCTGCGGGGCGGAAGCCGGGGCCCGCGTGGCGCCGTTGAGGGAGTCGTCGTGGACCTGAGGAGCCTTCATCACGCGTCCCGATCCGGTCGTCCCGTGAAGCGCGACGGAGCGCCGAGGCTGGGCGCCACCGGCTTCCACACCGGGAGCCCAGCGGCGCGCGCCCGCAGTACCATGTCGGCCGTCCCGAGGTGGCCGGGAAAGGCGACCAGCAGCGCCGGATGATAAAGCTCCAGCATCTGCTGATTGCGGACGGCCCCGGCGCGCTGGCCCAGCGCCGACCATCGAGCCGGAACCCGGATCGCCGGGACTTGGCGCAAGGTGCACCAGGCATCGGCCAGACGGTCGGCGCCGCGCAGCAGAGCCCACCGCGGCTGGTCCGCGTCGACGCCGCAGGCCCCGTGCACCACGGCGATAGGCTGCAGCCTATCGAGCACCCCAAAGACATGCGCCGAGTCCGCGTAATCCCGACCCCCACAGACCAAAAGGAGCGCCCCGAGCCGGGCGGGGCAGTCCCGGGGAATCGGTTCTGGCGTCGGCGCGAGCAGGCCGAGCTGCTGCACGCTGCCCAGCCCCGCATACGGCTCCTCTTTTCGGAGAGCGACGCTCATGGGCTCCCTCCATCCGCTGCAGGCTGCCGCTGAGAGAGCGACGGAGCGCTCAGCCCTTGGGCAGAGGGCGGCACTGCCCCAGCCGGCCCCGGGGAGTCGGCATGAGGGCAAGGCTGCGCTGCGGAGGTAGCCACCAAGCCCTTGCCGGCTAGCATGGCGCAGCCCCCGCCTTGTTTCTTGGCTTGCCGACAGGCGGCTTCCGCCAGCTGGCGCAGCTCGGCGCGCGCCGGGACAAACTCGGTCACCCTGGTATACGCTAAGCCCAGCGACGCGCTGACACCGCGGTCGGACAGGCGCTGTAGCAGCGAGCGAGCGCAGCGGCTCAGGTCGTCAATCGGTCCGTGCAAAATCACTTCAAATTCGTCGCCCGCTTGGTGACTCCGGAATACTTCGTCTACGCCGCGGCGGACCGCGTGACTCAGCGCCTCGGCCGCGGTGCGGATGTACTGGTCCCCGACCGCATGTCCCAGCGAGTCATTGGTGACTTTGAGGTGATCGAGGTCCAGGTACACGACGCCCAAGGGGCGACCTGAGCGCAGCGCCGCAGGCCAGCGCTCGGCATGGAGCCAGTCACCAGACCCAAGACCCGTGAGCGGATCGAGCTTGCTGGCGCGCTCGATGCGGCGCAGGCGACGGGCCAGAGACAGGCACCACCACAGCGAGTAGAAGCAGGCAGCAGCAACAGCGGCGACAGCCAAAGCGGATGCGGACATGGAGATCTCCTACGAGCCAGGGCTTGCTTGCGTCGAGAGCGAGCTCCCAGAGCGGCTTTGACCGTCCCAGCCGGAGCTCTGCGTCAGAGAACATCTCCCCGGCGTGCTGTACGTGCCGAAGAGTGATAGATAGG